>ERZ1090864.1288-NODE-1292-length-11851-cov-4.448711_pt1 | contig 11851 bp, 7 predicted proteins | sample MGYA00478479_ERZ1090864 | MGnify/ENA primary metagenome ERZ1090864 (study PRJEB33644, sample SAMEA5815743) | chicken gut metagenome | biome: Chicken; feature: Gastrointestinal Tract; material: Caecum | place: Ireland | collected 2019-01-01 | study: A study of the... | reverse complement strand
AGACAACATCATTCGCAAACGCTCCGCGTTTGCTCTGTGATGTTTTCTTGGACTTCTTTTGTTGCGCACCGCTAACGCTCGCCAAAGGCGTGCGCATCAAAGCGACGCATCTGCACGCATCTTTTGCGTTCTGCGCCGCGTTTTTTGGTCGCCGCAAGGTCACTTAGTCGGCGACGCCGCGAGCGGACGCGCGTGCATTTTATGCGCGCCCGCTCGCTCAAAAGAACGCGGCGCATCTCCGCAAAATCTACGCACATCTGCTCCTTTCGTTGCTCGCCATTGCCTTAGTCCGCATTCAACTTTTTTTCGATCGGTAAAAACACAATAAATATCAGCCACTTGGAACTCCTCAAGCCTATTACTCGTGAAAAGCCGCGGAGAGCGCGGGAAGCCAAATATTCGCGGTCTGCTCCCCTGTCAGCTCAGTGGAACTTCTCAATATGAAAACTCGTTAAAAGCCGCGGAGAGCAACGAAAGCCAAATATTCGCGGTCTGCTCCCCTGTCCGCTCCGTGGAACTCCTCAATATGAAAACTTGTGAAAAGCCGCGGAGAGCACCAAAAGAAGCAGCTGCGGCGAGATTTTTCGATGATGACGCCCGAAATTTGTACGGCGCATATTTGCGCAATATAAAACGCAAATATGCGCCGCACGTCCCCGAAGCCTACCTCATGGTGGCGAGGGAAATTTCGGGCGTCAGGGCGAAAAAGATGGCGCAGATGCGGGAAAACCGACGCAAAAAAAATAAGGACGTGACCCTTTTGAAAAGGTCACGTCCTTGATTTTTTTGCGGAATTAAAGTCTCGCCACTCCCGTGCGGCGGGCGGCTTCCTTGACGGCGTTCGCGACCGCGTCTTTGACGTGGGGGTTGAACGAGTCGGGGATGATGTAGTCGGGGCGAAGCTCGCTCTCGGACACGCAGCTTGCGATGGCGTCCGCGGCGGCGATCTTCATCTCGTCGTTGATGTCACGCGCGCGCACGTCCAGAGCGCCGCGGAAGATGCCGGGGAACGCGAGGACGTTGTTGATCTGGTTGGGGAAATCGCTTCTGCCCGTACCCATGATGCGCACGCCGGCGGCCTTGGCTTCGTCGGGCATGATCTCGGGAACGGGGTTGGCCATCGCGAAGATGATGGGGTCTTTGGCCATGGTGGCGACCATTTCTTTGGTCAGGCTGCCGGGAGCGGAAACGCCGATGAACACGTCCGCGCCCTTGATGACGTCGCCCAGAGAGCCCTTGATCTTCTTGAGGTTGGAGATCTTGGCCATCTCTTCCTTGATGGGGTTGAGGCCGTCGCGGCCCTCGTATATGGCGCCCTTACGGTCGCAAAGAATGACGTTCTTGAGTCCGCGGCTCATCAGCAGACGGGTGATGGCGATGCCTGCCGCGCCCGAACCGTTGACGACGACGGAGATGTCCTCGATCTTCTTGCCTGCGAGCTTGAGCGCGTTGGTCATGGCGGCGAGCGTCACGACGGCGGTGCCGTGCTGATCGTCGTGGAAGATGGGAATGTCGCAGACTTCCTTCAGACGGCGCTCGATCTCGAAGCAGCGGGGAGCGGAGATATCCTCAAGGTTGACGCCGCCGAAGCTGCCCGCGAGCAGACGCACGGTGTTGACGATATCGGCCACGTCCTTGGAGCGTACGCAGAGCGGGAACGCGTCCACATCGCCGAAGGTCTTGAAGAGGGCGCACTTGCCTTCCATGACGGGCATGCCGGCCTCGGGGCCGATGTCGCCCAGGCCGAGGACGGCGGTGCCGTCCGTGATGACGGCAACGAGGTTGCCGCGGCGGGTGTATTTATAGGAAAGATCCACGTCCTTGCTGATCTCCAGGCAAGGCTCGGCGACGCCGGGGGTGTAAGCCACGGCGAGCTCTTCGCGGTTGGTGATGGGCGCGCGGGTGATGACCTCGATCTTGCCCTTCCACTCTTCGTGCTTTTTGAGTGCGTATTCTTTTTTGTCCATTTTATTATCCAGCCTTTGAAAAAATATACCGTCCGTGCCTCAGATACTGAGGTGATCGAGGAACTCGCGCAGCGTCTTTGCGGAATTCTGGAGCTTCGTCATTTCCTCGTCCGTGAAATCGATCTCGATGGGTCTGACCGCGCCCTGGATGCCGACGACGGTGGGAACGCTTATGCAAACGTCCTTGATGCCGTAGTAGTCCTGCATGAGCGTGCTCACGCTGTAGATGCTGTGGGTGTCCTTGAGGATGACGCCGCAAAGCTCGGCGGTGAGGGACGCGATGGCGTAGAACGTGGCGCCCTTGAGCTTGATGACCTGCGAGCCGGAGGTGATGACCTGCTTTTCGATCTCCGCCTTATCCAGCATCACGCCGTACTTCTTGCAGTAGGAATCGAGATTCATACCGCCCACCTGAGTGGTGGACCAGACGGCGAACTGGCTGTCGCCGTGCTCGCCGGCGATGAAGCCGTGGATGTTCTTGACGTCCACGCCGATCTTCTCGCCGAGGAGATAACGGAAGCGCGCGCTGTCCAGGACGGCGCCCGTACCGAACACTCTGCCGGTGGGCAGGCCGGTCTCTTTCTGGATGACGTAGGTGAGCACGTCCACGGGGTTGGCGACCACGAGGATCACGCCGCCGTTGTAGTGCTTCATGATGTTGGCGGCAACGTCCTTGGCGATGGAAACGTTCTTGGTCGCAAGATCGAGACGCGTTTCGCCCGGCTTACGGCCCAGGCCCGCCGCGACGACGATGACGTCGCTGTCCGCGATGTCCTCGTACGTGCCGCAGTAGATGTTCATCTCTGCCATGGAAACGAGGCCGTGGCTGATATCCATAGCCTCGCCTTCCGCCTTGGCGGTGTTGACGTCAATGATGACGAGTTCGGATACCATCTTACGGGTGGCGAGCGAGAACGCTATGGTCGCGCCGACCGAACCGGCTCCGATGATGCAGATCTTGGAATGCTTTCTGATAGTGTTTGCGATTTCCGGTGACATTTCTTTTATTCCTTCTCCATACGTTGAAATTATCTACTTGATTCCCCCGTAGATCCCCCGGTACGCCTGTTCCGAATATGACCGACGCGCCTCGGACATTGACCTCCGTCCCTATCGCGCCAATAGCCTGTCGTACCGAATGTAGTATACAATAAACAAAAAAATATGTCAAACGATTTATCGCGGGTTATGGCTCCGCGGGTCCCGTAAACGCGGCGGAAAGATAAAAAAGCTCCCCCGCGAAGAGCGCCGTAAACGGTCGTTCATACGCAAACGACCGCCCCAAAAACGCTTGCGTCACGACATACCTTCCGCCATCGTCATGCCGTTTCCGACGGCTCGCGCCGTCATTGCGCCGGATATCGCTTCCGCTATCGTGCCGATCAGGCCCTACGCCGCGCTTTTTTTCCGCCTTCCCCGCCCTTTGGGACGCGCCGTTTCCGATATCCCCGCTCTTACGCCTTTGTCGGGTTTCGTCCGTTTCCGTCAACGTCAACGGCGGCACGCCCTTATGGCGCGCCGCCGCTCCGATCTTTTTTTTCGCGTATCTTTAAGTTATCCGTAAATCGCCCTTTCGCAGCGCGCCCTGCCGCGTTCTTTGTGAAAACGTCACAAAAACACCACCGCGACTATTATGCCGGCGATCACCAGCCCCACGGACGTAAGCAGCGCGATTACCATCGCCGCGACGTTCGCGCTCTTGTCCTCCGGCTCGTCCGCTTTGATGTGTATGCCCGCTATCACCACGAGCGCGAGCTGGCACACAAACCCCTCCGTAAAGGCAAAGAACGTGGCGGCTATGCTGATTATCAGCGCAAAGAGCCCCGCGAAGAAACTCTCCGTCGTCATGAAATCGAAGCTCCACTTGATGCAAAACGCAAAAAACACGCTCAACGCCATAAGCAGTATATGGGAAATCGCAAACGCGACGCGCCCGCCCGCCGTCGTCCCGATCATCTTGTTTATGTGCCTCATCAGCAATATACGCCTTCTCATCCTTCCCCCTTTCGCGCACCGTAGCGGGTGGCTCGACCGTGTACGCGTAAGCCGCCCGCCGCCATACAACGTCGCTTACCTTCCGCGTACTTGACACACGCTCGTCGCACACGCCGCCCACCGCGCGTCCGTTTTGATATCATCATAATAACATATAATTATTCATTAGTCAATACGCTTTTGTTATTTCGCGCCCGTTTTCGCCTTTTCGCGCCGATAGCCTGTCGTACCGAATGTAGTATACAATAAACAAAAAAGAAGTCAAACGTTTTATCGCGGATAGCCGGTCAAAGGCGTGCCGGCATTTACCGTACAATACGACGGAAAAAATATTGTCGCCGCGATCCGCCGCAGATGAAAGATACGTATAATAAAAGATACGGGGTATTAACGAAACGATACCGCCGCGGGAAAAATCCCGCGGCGGTATGCATGCGTTTACGGTGTCACAAAACGTTTCGTTTGTCGTGTATGTGTAATTTATACAATAATTCCAAATGATCCGACGGCACATCGCCGATTATAAAATAATTGACTTTGGGGATATATTTGACGAAAAGCTCGATCAATTTTGTTCCGTTGCCGCTTATATCTATATTTATTGTCTTTCGTTCGGTCGAGCTGTCGTAATAGATCTTGGCATACCATCTGTGAGCACCGAGGTCATAATGAAAAACATGATAATTTAATTCGATCTTACATATTTCGCTATATGGGATCTTTTCCGTTCTTATGAAGAAAATTTTGTGACTTCGCCGTGCCTCTATGCCGTCTGCTCCGAATACGGCTGTTTGCCTGACGGAAAGTATCAGAATGATCGCTCCGAGCAATATCGATGCTCCCATTACGGCAACGACAACGATGAGTATTTGATTCAACTCTTCAAGAGAAGAAGCATAAATCGCAGCAAACATGCATACCCCTTCAATACACATAAAGGCAGCGCTTGCCATTATATCTCTAGCATTGATATACACTCTGTTTTTCTTGTCGATATTTTTCATGCACTCACCGTTATATATCACTATCTTTTTTGGCCGCTGCTTTTATGATACGTCCTTTTTCTCATTAACGCAACCCGGACGGCGTGAATTGTCGATCTGACCGCGTGACCTGCCGCGAAAAGATAAATATACCGCCGCGGGGATCACTTCCCCGCGGCGGTATGAATACGTTTCGATCAAAAAAGCAACGATGACAACACGTTGCCTATCAGACTTTGGATGACGACGGACGACAACGATATCATGCTTTCTTTTGTCGTATACATGCTTATCAGGTCGCTGCCTGTTCTTTTGATAGCGTCGCCGATCGTATCGAACGTCTCCGTCCTCAACGTTTTTTGAAGCGCTTTTGACGCAACGGTCTCATATTGCTTCATATTAGGCGTTATCTTTCTAAATATAAAAGATGACACACCAGACAAAATAACATTTGTTCCTATTTCCGCCCAATCGTTTACCGTAAACCGCCCGCCGTTGTTTATTCCGGCTGTTATTACACTGTTGACGAATGTAAGACCCATATCTATAAGTACGTCAATATACGATTTAAACGAGATCGTGTCCAGCAGGCTCGATACCGCTCCGAACGCGCCGTCTATAAGAGCGGTCGTCCAGTCGATCTCGCCGTCGTTCGCCAGGTATTGCGTGGCGGCGGACGTACCGAACGATAATGCGAACCCCGCCGCGGCTACGGCTATGAACCACAGTAAGTTCCCTTCCGGGTCCGTATAGCTTATCGGGTCGTTGAGGCAATACGCGTATAAGTTCAGCCCGTTTACGACGCCCGGTTCTATGTATGCCGGGTCGTCCGCGCTTATGAACCTGCCCGTGCGGGGGTCGTAATACCTCGCTTTGAGGTAGTACAGCCCGGTCTCCGTGTCGTAGTAATACCCGCGGTACCGCAGGGGGTTGAGCGTCCCTATACCGCCGATGTCTTCCGTAACGGTATGGTTGCCCCACGCGTCGTATTCGTATCTCGCGCGCACGGAACCGTCGCTGCCGTATATGGCGACGACGTCCCCGCGCATGTTGCGGATATACCTGTATACGCCGTTGACGTTCTCTCCGTCCGTGAGCACGAACCCGATCGTGCCGGTGTGGTTGCGGAGAAACGTCATCCGCGCCGTCTTGCCGGACGCCGTGCGCTTTTCGCAGAGTATCTCCCCGCCGACGTACGTGTATTCCGTCGCGGCGGCGCCTTTGCGTTTGTGTGTGCGCAGTCCGTCCGCGCCGTATTCGAAGTGCGTGCTGCCGTAGGACGCGAGCAGTCCGCAGCGCGTCCACTTCAGCGACGCTCCGTTATACGTGACGGGCAGTCCGCCCGAGTATACGATGTCGCGTCCGCCGTATCTCGTCAATACGTCCGTCCCTTGTTCATATTCATACGTCGTCGTCGCGGCGTCGGACGGCACGTCACCCGTCGTATAAGCGGTCTCGCGCACGCTCGTTATGTTCCCGCCCGCGTCATAGGCGAACGTTCGCGTTCTGCCCAGCGCTTCGTTGTCCTCGCGGACGAGCCGCCCGAGCACGTCGTAGGCGTAGCGCGTATGTTTTCCGCCGCGCACCGCTTCGGATATCCTGCCGCAGCCGTCGTAAGAATACGTCTCCGTCTCTTCGTGATGCTCGGTGGGCGACTCAACGCGTACCGTGAGGGACGAGGGACGGAAAGTCGCGGAGTTCGCACCTACGCCCGCGGCGTACGTCATGCTCTCCGTGCAGGCATAACGGTCGTCGAAGCTCGCGTAGACCGATCTGCGCCCGCTCCGTCTTCCGAGCGCGTCGTAAGCGTCCTCGGTGTGGTCGAACGCCGCTCCCGTTACGAGCGCGGTCTTTATCCTGTCGCCTGTGAACGCGTCCGCGACGTCGTACCCGTATTCGACTTCGTAATCGTGGCAGGGCGTGGTGTACTTCTCGACGAATACTCTTCCCGCGCCGTCGCGATCGTATCCGACGCGCGTCCCGTTCCCCGACAGCGACGCGAGCCGCCCGTCATCGTCGTAAGAATACGTGAACGTTACGGGAGACGCGTAAGTGCGGTCGGTCACGTATAGCAGCCTTCCCGCGCCGCCCTGCCCGTACGTGTATTCCGCGAGCGCGGTATACTCCCCGCCCGCTTCGCGGTATTCCCGTTTTATCTCGCGGCCGTACGCATCCGTCGTCTTGCGTACGGTGCCGCCGTACGCGGTCTTTTCCTCGGTGTTTTGCAGCGGCGAACGGGAACGCGCCCTTTCCGTGAGGACGATGTTCCCCGAACGCAGAGCGGTCACGTCGCAATAGTCGTCGTATTCGAACGCATACGTGCCGCCGTTATGCCCCGCGCTCGCGGGCAGCCGGAGAGAATAAGTCAGCGTGTTTTTATCCGGGAGCGAGGAAGAGCGCACTTCGACGGGGCGGCCGAAATCGTCATATTCATATTCCGTCCGCTCTCCGGACGGACCCTCGATATATTCGAGCGTCCCGGACGACGCGTCCCACGCCTCTTTATATACGATCCGTTTCCCGTCCGCATGTTCGGTATGCGCGACGACGTATCTCCCTCCGTCCGAAGAGCGTTCGGTGCCCGTAAAGACGGACTCGCCCTCCGCGGCGAGCATGCGCCCGGTCTCGTTGCCGTAAGCGTCGTATGTCACCGTTTCCTCCGCGCCGGACGCGAACGTGCGGGAAAGGATCTTACCTTTATCGTCGACGACGTAACGGCAAGGCGCGGAAGTTTCGCCCGACTGTCTGTTTACGGTGAACGTCCTGCCGGATGCGTCCCCGCCGCTCGCGTAGACGAACGTCTTTTCGCTGCCGCGGTAAGTCACGGACGCACAGAGCAGCTCCGCGGGATCGTATGTCTCGTCCGAAACGTCCCAGCCGATACGCGCGGATGCGGGGACGACGTGCGCGCACGTCAGATCGTCCGTCCAGAACACGCGCTCGCCCGACCCGGACGCTCCGTGTTCTTGCGTTCTGCGCAGATCCGCGCCCGTGACGGTCAGACGTCTGCCGTCCTCGCGGCAGTCGGTGAGCGCGTACCACGTTCTCGTCCCGTTCGGCAGATATTCGGTCACGGCTCGCCCGCCCGTTTTTGCGGCGACGGCGTCCGTCACGCCCTTTGCGGGGCAGGCGGATATACGTATATCGCGGAATTCCGCCCTGCCCGTCCAGCCGGACAGGAAAAACAACAGACGGTATTTGCCCGTGAGCGGCGCGTCGATACTCGCGGAAAGTATCTGTCGGCCGTCGAAGCCGAGATCGGCGTACAGCGCGGGCGACTCCGCGTCTCCCGTAACTCCGAACGATGCGATCGCGCCCTCCTCGCGCCGCGTTACGTCCGTTATCCGCACTTCCGCCGTGACGACCAGCCTTTCGCCCGGCGATACGTCCGCCGAAAACTCGTCCGACTCGAATATCGTGACGGAAGGCGACGAGAGATCGACCGTACGGCGCTCCGAGCCGTCCACCGTCACTTTCTTTCCGCCTTCCCCGAGCACCGTCAGATAGGCGTTATACCGATCGGCGGACACGAAACGCACGCCAGGCGCGTCGTCCGAGTCCTCGTAGTTCGCGATGAATTTCCCGTCATCCGCGAAAGCGTATATCTCCGTTTTATAAGGCGTGGTCCTGCCGTATCCGTATCTTGCCACGCGGGTATACCGCCCCGCATACTCCGCGCTTATGCCGCTTATATCCCGAACGGTATGCGTCCGTCTGCCGTAAACGGAGAGAAAAGCGCTCGTCGCCCGCCCTTCGGAATATCCGAACGACAAAGAGGGCTCGTACAGTCTGCCCGCCGAAACGAGCATACCGTCCGAATACGTATACGGCGAGATACCGCCGTCGGCGTCCTTTATCTCGGTCACGTCCGCGCCCGACAGACCTATCTCGATCGTTTTGCCGTCCGGGCGAAGGACGGATATGCTCGAAGCCGTACGCTTTATCTTCGCCGTTCTTCCCTCGCCGTCCGTGACGGAGACGAGCCTGTCGCCTTCATAACCGAACTTCGCCGTGACCGCGACGTCTCCTTTCTCGTCCGTTATTTCGGTCAGACGATGATATCCGCCGTAGAGCGAAAACACGAGCGACGTGCCTTTATCGTCCGTTATGCGCAGACGATCGGCTTCTTCATACATCAGCAGTCCCGTTCCGCTCCGATCGCAATAGACTTTCCGTCCGCCGAACGTCCCGGACGGCGCGAACGTATGCCGCGCGAAGTTCTCGTCCACATATATATACGCATTCCCGAGCCCGTATACGTATCGTTCCGCGTCCAGCTTCCAGCCGCGCAGCCCGGAAAGGCTATCTGTCTCTCCTCTTCTGCGGTCGTTGTATACCAACGTAAGCGAAAGCGGCAGCCTCGCGCCGGGCAGAGAGAACAGCCGTTTTTTGAGAATGAAATGCCCGTCGTGCAAATTAAGCGCGGCGTCGCCCGCGCTCGTACGGAAATTTTCGAAAGCGCCGTATCTGCCCGTTTCGTCATAGCTCGACATGCCCTCGTATACCGTTATCTCTTGCGTCGTCGTTACTCCTTCGTAGGATACGGTCACCCGGGTATCGCCGAGCGAGAGCACCTCTTTATCCACGGAATAGTCCTCCGTCTCCCTTACCGTGCCGTCCGAGTATTCGACATTTATCACCATCCCTTTTTCGTCGAATCTCTCGCCGTCCCCATATGCCGTACGCGCGGGCGGCTCGGACACGATCAACCGCACTGCCCTTGCTTTCTCGTATTCTATCATGACGCTACGGGTGGCCGCGAACTTGTCCGTATCGGTAGATCCGCTCACGGGAGAGAGCAGGAACCCCGCGTTGCCCGTCGCCGCGTATATCTCGCCCAACGGTATCTCGTAATTTCCGTGTACGGGACTGACCGTACGAGAAAATCCCGTTTTCGGATAACTTTTCACGATGAACTTCGGATTATGCGAAACTCCGTCCGAATCTTCCAACGTCAACACGCACCGCACGAGCGACGTCGGATTAATGCCCAGCGATCCGAGCAATCCGGGCAGATCGACTTCGCCCACCGCGTGTTGCTCCGTGCCGTTCTTTATGCCGAGATAGGGATCGTCCGGCAATATCACGGGCATGCCGTTATATAAGAACATCGCTTTGAGCGTGATGAACTCCGATCCGTCCGCATATACGATCCCGCTCTCCGACGACCTGTCGGCCGTGACGGATACTTCCGTGTTTTCTTTCATCCCTTTCGTCGTTTTTTCTCTTCCGCCATCCTCCGCGCCGCATGCGGCACCGTCCGCGATATTCCTGTTCTCTGTCTGCTCGCCGTTTTCATTCGACTCCGAACGGTCGTCCCGCCCGAAAAGTTCGGAGAACATATCGAGCTGACGCATGCCGCCCGTCGCTTTTTTCGCCGCTTTCGTTCTTTTTTCTTTCAATTCGCGCCTCCACGGTATAATAGAATATTTGTTCCATTATAATAAAACGGTAATGTGGATAACAGTGTGTCCACATTACCGTAAAACGTGCGAAAATTTATAAATTTTTTTTCAAGAGATCCGTTTTCCGCGCGATATGACGCGGAAAGCATGCGGGAGCGGGAAACGCGGTAAAAAAGAAGCGCACCCCGAAGGGTGCGCGGAGATTCAGATAACGGGTTTTTTGGGCTTGTCGAAGGAGCTGCGCACGATCTCGCCGAAGAAGAGCGTGTGGTACTCGCGACCCACGTACATGTCCCGCGCGATGGTGGGATTGAGCTTGCTCGCGTGCATGTCGGCGGCGTAGACCACCTTGCACTCCAGCTGCACGGGGCATTCGGCGATGCCCACGGACTTGACTATCTTCGCAGGGACGGGCACGAACCCGAACTCCTTGAACTTGTCGTACTCGCGCCCGGACATGTTGGAGCAACGCAGGAGCTGGCTGGACATCTCGTTGGTGGGGATGTTGACGACGAAGCTCATGTTTTTGGATATCAGCTCGTGCGAGTACTTTTTCTTACGCACGGGGAGCACGAACACGTCGCGGTTCCACATACGGCCGATAGTGCCCCAACGCGTGTTCATGATGTTGACCTTGTCGCCCGTACCGCAACTCACGAACACGCCGCCCATCTTAATGGCGTTCATTATTATATTTCTCTGTCTGTCGGTCATTTTTCTTCACTCCTTATCCTCTTTAATATTACCATCAATGACATATAATGTCAAGTAAAACCGCGCCGAAAGCGAGCTGCGCATTAAACGCCCGTTTAACGCCCGTCACGTCAGAGGCGATGTCCTGGGCTTGTTCATGCGACGCGGATAACCCGCGGGCGTGCTTTTCACCTTGCATATGACTATCAGGCGTCTGGACATGCCCCCGGGCGTCAGATCCTTCACCGTTTCCATTCTCCCGCCCAGCATTCCGATCGCGCGTTCCGCCTCCTTCAGCTCGGCGTCGTCCGGCGTCTTGTACGCGACGAACGCCCCGCCTTTTCGGACGAAGGGCAGCGCGTACTCCGCCAGCGTTACCAGCCTCGCCACGGCGCGCGCCGTCACCGTATCGAACGCCTCACGCTCGGGAAAGTCCTCGATGCGCGTATGCACCGCGCGTATGCCCTCCAGCCCGAACCGCTCTATCACGTGCTTCAGATAATCCACCTTCTTCCGCACGCTGTCGATGAGCGTCACGTCGCACTCCGGCTTTTCGTTCTTGATGACCAGCCCGGGGAACCCCGCGCCGCTGCCGATGTCCAGCACCCTGCCGCTTATGTACGGCAGCCCCAGCTTACTGTCTTCTATATGCTTCACCATATAGTTCTCGTAACCCTCTATCGCGGTCAGGTTGACCTTGGCGTTATACGCTTCCAGCACTTCGTACAGCTCTTTGTAATCGATCTTTTTGCACATAGTCATTTATTCTCATTTATTCGGATTTTTATAATAATAAAAAGTAATAGAG
>ERZ1090864.1283-NODE-1287-length-11883-cov-16.417822_pt1 | contig 11883 bp, 11 predicted proteins | sample MGYA00478479_ERZ1090864 | MGnify/ENA primary metagenome ERZ1090864 (study PRJEB33644, sample SAMEA5815743) | chicken gut metagenome | biome: Chicken; feature: Gastrointestinal Tract; material: Caecum | place: Ireland | collected 2019-01-01 | study: A study of... | reverse complement strand
CTGTATTTCCGTCTTTTTAATTATTCAGTTGTAACACATGTATTGTAATCCTACAATTGATAAAGCCCGGCGATTAGAAATGAAGTTGAGTTTTTCACGAAAAAGTGATAAAATGAATTTATACATTAACTGTCTTGGAGATATTAAAATGGCGATTTGTTATGACCGCTTATTTCATCTGATGATTGATAAAAAGATAAGCAATGCACAGCTAAAAGAGAAGGCTGGTTTTAGTGCCAATATTATCACCCGTTTAAAGCGCAACGAGTATGTTTCTATCGAAAGCATCGAGAAGATTTGCCGTGTGATGGAGTGCGGCGTCGACGATATTCTGGAGTTTGTTCCGGAAGAAAAATAAGCAAGAATTTTGACAAAGTGGTTTGATGTTTGAAGGGGTCTTTTGGCATACAAGAACCTCACAGGCTGAAAAACTGTGAAAGATCGGATAGGAGTGAGGCTGTGATGGCGTCAGCAAACAAAACGGTTTGGGGAATCCATACGATGGACGATTCCCTTTTTTTGAATCAGAACCTAATTGCAATCGGCTGGGAAGAGATGGGGGACTTGTCGGTTATAAGTACATCCCGTGATGCCTACAAAGAAAAATATATTATGGTCTATCCGGACGCTAAAAAAGGTTCGATTGCCACAAGTGCCGGAATGCTGTACCGCTTTGTCCACGAGGTACAGGAAGGAGACTATGTGGTGTTCCCGTCCAAAATTGACCGCAAGATTAACATTGGAGTCGTGGAGAGTGCCTATTTCTATGAGGCTACCGCAGCACTGTATCCTAATCGCCGGAAAGTAAAGTGGCTCAAACATCTGCCGCGCACAGCCTTTTCCCAGGGGGCTCTGCATGAAGTTGGCTCGGCACTGAGCTTTTTCCAGGTGAAAAACTACGCGGATGAGTATTTTAAGGCTCTGGATAAAGATTTCAAAGGCAATATTTTGGAGCCGGATACCGATGAGACAGTGGCACAAACGGCGGATGAAATTATAGAGGCTACCCGCGATTTTATCTTAAAAGAGCTGAGCAAAAATCTGAAAGGCTATGATCTGGAGCCGTTTGTCGCAAATCTTTTGCAGGCAATGGGATACCGCACGATCCTGTCTCCTCATGGTGGGGACAGCGGCATCGACATTACTGCCTATAAAGACGAGTTGCCGCCTCGCATTGTTGTTCAGGTGAAGAGCCAGGATGGAGACATCAAAGAGACTACCATCCAGTCCTTGAAAGGCGCCATGCGCGAAGGGGATTATGGCCTGTTTGTGACGCTGTCCAACTATACCAAAAATGCGCAGAAATACCTGGATAACACCCCTATTATTCGCGGCATTAACGGCACAGAACTTGTGGATTTGGTCTTGAAATATTACGATCAGCTCAGTGTCAAATACCGCAAAATGATCCCCCTGAAAATGGTGTATATCCCCGTTCCGCCAGAGGAGTAAATGGGAACCTGACAGGAAATTAAAAAGAGAACGGAGAGGTACTGATGGCAATCAAAAAGAGCGAAATTTACAGCCAGATATGGGCTGCGTGTGATAAACTGCGAGGTGGTGTGGAACCGGCCCGTTATAAGGATTACATTCTGACACTGCTGTTTGTGAAGTATGTGTCCGACCGTTTCAAGAGCAGTGATAACTGGGACATTGAAGTGCCGGAAGGCGGCAGCTTTGACGATATTATTGCCTTAAAATACAAGAAAAACATTGGTGAAGGCATCAATATCATCATCGGCAAGCTGGCAGAAGCCAACGACTTGAAAGGCATTATCGACATTGCCGACTTTAACAGCGAGGAACTGGGCACCGACAAAGAAGCGGTGGATAAGCTCTCTGGTCTTGTGGAAATTTTCCAGAAACCGGAGTTGGACTTCACCAATAACCGCGCTGGTGGTGATGACATTTTGGGTGACGCCTACGAATTTTTGATGCGGAAATTTGCCCAGGATTCCGGCAAGAGCAAGGGTCAGTTCTATACGCCGGGCGAAGTCTCTCGGATTATGGCAAAGGTGATTGGTATTGATAAAGCCACCGATCCCAGCATAACAGTCTACGATCCTGCTTGCGGTTCCGGTTCGCTGTTGATTCGTGCGGCGGATGAGGCCCCCTGCGAGATCTCCATCTATGGTCAGGAAAAGGACAACTCCACCGCCGGTCTTGCCCGCATGAATCTGGTCCTGCACAACAAGGGTGCTGGTGTCATTGTCGGCAATAAAAGCACCTTGTCTGCACCCCAGTATAAAGATGAGAACAACCCTGAACTGCTGAAAACCTTCAACTATATCGTAGTCAATCCGCCTTTCTCGGATAAATCCTGGATGGATGGTATTACGATTCCTGATTCTTATGGGAGATATAGTGAGACTGTGTTGGGCGTGCCGCCGGAGAAAAATGGTGACTATGCTTGGCTGCTGCATGTCCTAAAATCTTTGAAATCTATCGGCAAGGCAGCAGTCATTCTGCCCCATGGTGTGCTGTTCCGTGGCAATGCCGAGGCTGACATCCGTAAAAAGATCATTGACCGGGGTTATATCAAAGGCATTATTGGTCTGCCTGCTAACTTGTTCTATGGCACAGGAATTCCTGCCTGTATTCTGGTGCTGGACAAAGAGGATGCTGCTGATCGTACCGGCATTTTCATGATTGACGCCAGCAAAGGCTATGTAAAGGATGGCAACAAGAACCGCCTGCGGGAACAGGATATTCACAAGATCGTGACAACCTTCCTTACAATGGATAAATCGGACCCCAAGTATGCCCGGTTTGTCCCGAACGAGGAGATCAAAGTCACCAACGAGTATAACCTGAATATTCCGCGCTATATTGATAGTAGCGAGCCGGAAGATTTACAGGACATCAATGCTCACCTGAACGGCGGCATTCCGGAAACCGATGTGGACAGCATGGCGGAATATTGGGCGGTATATCCATCTTTGAAGGAAATTCTGTTTCAGCCGCTGCGTCCGGGGTATCTGCGTCCGGCGGTGGGCAAGGACGAAGTGGTTTCCACGATTACCTCCAACCCGGAGTTTATCCGCCATGCCGACCAGGTGGACGATGTCTATGCCCGATGGATGGAGACTGTTACCCACGATTTGATACAACTCGGTCGGGATATTCATCCCAAAGAGCTGATTGCCAAAATTTCCGAGCAGCTTCTGGATGATTTTGCTCAAGTGTCGCTTCTCGATAAATATGATGTCTATGAAGTGCTGATGGAGTACTGGGCGGAGACCATGCAGGACGATGTGTATGCGGTCTGCTATGACGGCTATGAGGCCGGGCGAGAAATTGCCTATGAGTATGTGACCAAGAAGAAAAAAGAAAACGGCCAGACTATCGAGATCAAGACCGATAAGATCAAGGGCTTTGAGGGTAAGCTGCTCCCCAAGGCTTTGATTGCCGCACACTTTTTTGAGGAGGATGTCAAGGCGCTGGATACCCTTCAGGGCCAACTGGATGAGGTGTCCGCGAAGCTGGAAGAACTGGCCGAAGAAAATTGCAGTGAGGATGGGCTGTTTGCTCAGCCGGATGATCTGAAAAAGACCACTATCAGTGCCCGTATCAAGGCAATCAAGAAAGACCCCACTGTCAAGGAAGAATTGGCTGCATTAAAGGAGTATATGTCCCTGTTGGATGCCGAAAGCAATTACAAAAAGGCGATTAAGCAGGCCGAGGCAGACCTGGACACCAAACTGGAGAAAAAATACCCCCAGCTTACGCTGGAGGAAATTCGCCATTTGTTGGTGGAGGAAAAGTGGTTTGCCACCATTTACAGCGGGATTGATGCCATTCACGAGGCGGTGTCCCATCATCTTTCTGCGCGTGTGACCCAGCTGGTAGAGCGGTATGAGTATACCCTGAAGGAATGTGCAGATGAAGTAGACCGGTTCGAGGCCAAGGTCAAATCTCATCTGGAAAGGATGGGGTTTGCATGGTAAGAAAAGGTTGGAAACAGGTTACTTTGGGAGATATTGCTCTGTTTCAAGGAGGAAGTCAGCCACCCCTTTCCTTTTTTTCTAGTCAAAAAAAGGCTGGTTATATTCGGCTAGTGCAGATTAGAGACTACAAAACAGACAAATATGCAACCTATATTCCTGAGAAATTGGCCAAAAGGTTTTGCAAACAGGACGATATAATGATTGGAAGGTATGGCCCTCCTATTTTTCAGATTTTGAGAGGAATTGCAGGTGCATACAATGTTGCTTTGATTAAAGCACTTCCACAAGGTGTTGACAAAGAGTTCCTATATTATACACTTAAGCGAGAAGATCTGTTTGAATATATCGATCTATTATCTCGGCGAACTTCTGGCCAAACTGGAGTAGATTTAACCAATTTAAAAGCATTTGAGCTATCTATTCCTGTCCTAACAGACGAGCAAGCCGCTATTGCTAAGGCTCTTTCCGATGTAGACAGCCTGATTTCTTCCCTGCAAAAGCTGATTGAAAAAAAGAAAGCCATCAAGCAGGGGGCCATGCAGGAACTGCTCACCGGCAAAAAACGCCTTCCGGGTTTTTCCGTGGAATGGAGCCAAGCACCATTCCACGGATCTGTTTGATTTTCTCCCTACAAATGCATTTACAAGGGATCAAATGACGGATACTGGAACCATTCAGAATGTCCACTACGGTGATATTTTGACAAAGTATGGAGCCTGTTTAGATATGGCCAACACGGATGTGCCATATTTGTTAGAGACGGTTCCTGTTAGAAAATATTCTGAATCCAGTTATGTTAAAGAAGGCGATGTGATTATAGCCGATACAGCAGAAGATAGTACTGTTGGCAAATGTGTTGAGCTTGTAAATGTTTGCGGAAAGGTTTTATCCGGACAGCACACAATGTTGTGTCGCCCTAAGGTTACTTTTGCGCCTAAATTCCTCGGTTATTACATGAACGCAAGGTGTTTTCACAATCAAATGTTGCCTTTTATCACGGGAATTAAGGTGTCTTCTATCAGTAAGGCAAATATCTCTACGCTGGTCTTGAAATACCCCACATTGCTAGAGGAGCAACAAGCTATTGCCCAAGTTTTCTCTGACATGGATGAGGAAATCGCACAGTTGGAAAAGAAATTGGCAAAGTACCAACAGATCAAGCAGGGCATGATGCAGGAGTTGCTCACCGGACGGATTCGGCTGGTGGATGCAGATGGAAAAGAACAGCCGAAAACAAAGATTCTTCAGGAAAAGAAGTCTCAACCGGCACACAATCAGCATTTTGATGATGCAGTCATGATTGCAGGAATTGTGAACGCTTTCTATTCCGAGAAGTACCCTCTGGGACGTAAAAAAGTTCAGAAGCTGCTCTATCTGGTTCGCCGCAAGGAGCAGGCGGATATTTCTGCCTTTCATAAAAAAGCGGCTGGTCCCTACGCTGATGAAGTCCGCTATAAAGGCGGCGAGCCGATTGCTCAGAAAAACAAGTATATCCAGGTCAAAAGAAGCAAAAAAGGCAGCCGCTTTGAAAAAGGTGTGCAGTTGCAGCAGGCAATGGCCTATTTGCAGGAATGGGGAAAGCAGGCAGATATTGATTGGTTGGTGTCACAGTTCCAGTATACAAGCGTCAATGAGCTGGAACTTTTGGCAACGGTAGATATGGCAATCTGCGACTTGCAGCGGGAAGGTAAGGAAATTTCCGTAGCCTCGATTAAAGACTTGATTCGTTCTAATGAGGAATGGAGAGATAAACTGAAAAAGACCTATTTCCGAGATTCGGATATTCAGCGAGCAATTAAAAAGTGCCAAGATTTATTTGAAAGCTAATACCCATGGGAGGTGACATATTTAATGCGTTTATTTCTAGATGAAGCGGGAAACACTGGTGGCATAATTAATAAGAATGAAAAACTAAATTATGGAACACAGCGCCATTTTTGTTTGGCAGCTGTTCTTGCTCATGATATGCAAAGTGAGCAGCTGCTTCGTCAGAAATACGCAGCATTTAAGAGCCGATTTGCATCTGAGAACGAACTGAAAGGGAACTCGCTGTTCACAAAAGAAAATAACGATGCTTTAGAATATTTCCTGAACAATATTTTAGACAACGTTCATTTTTCTATATGTTTGTACGATAAAAAATTTTATCTGGCATCGCTTTTGCTATTTGCCATTTGTGGAGAACAAGCAAGAGAAGAGTTCCCAGTAGAATATTATTCGCTGGTGAGTGACCTTTCGCAAGAAAAAGATGAGCTATTTGCAACATTCTGCAAACTAACAAAGCGAGCCACAGAGACAAGCGTGCATGAACTGTTTGAATATTTAAAGACCTATTCATATCAACATATACCACCGGCTGGAAATGGATTGGTTTGGGCTGTTTCAGAGATTCAGAACAGAGGAATTGAAGAAACGTTTGTAAATGACTTTCTAAAGTTTGGAAGCTATTCAAATCGGAAATTTGCTAATCTCATCAATCTTAATGCTCTCTCAGAGTTGTTGGAAGCAATTGAAATTGAGCGCAACTGTGATACCAGAAAAATTGATATTGTTCATGATAATATTTCAGGTATCGATGAAATGTTAAAACAAGAACTTAAACAATTTGATGTGACTGTTAAGTTTGCAGATAGTCAAGCGGAGGAACTGATTCAACTGGCAGACAATGTAGCAAGCATCTTTTGTAAAATAATAAATACCATCGTACGATGCTGGGATACAAAAACGGAGTGGTCACCTGAAAATGAATGGATATTAACACAGTCCGCAAGATTCTTGAAAAAAATAGGAACGCAAAACATAAAGTTTACTGTTCCAATCCAAAGTTGGGCATTATCCTTTTGTGTGATGGATATGTTTGATCCCAAATACCCAAAGGAAATGCGCAAGAACCTATTTTTTAATCCAAGATACCAGTATTGGAACCAAGCAATTGTTCAAAATATTGCTGAGTTGGATTTTTCGCGACATGCAGCTTGCTTCGATGAATTATATTCAAACGAGGGAGGAGAGCTATGAGTATTGGCCAACGGGAAAAAGCCACGCAGAAGCGTGTCATAAAGCTATTTGCCCAGGAACTCGGTTATACTTATCTGGGCGATTTCACTGAGCGGAAAAACTCCAATATCGAAACCGAACTGCTAACGAAATTTCTGATCCGCAAGGGTTATTCGCCGGTGCTCATAAGCCGCGCCCTGAAGGAGCTGCAAGATGCTGCCGGAGATCAGTCAGTGAACCTCTATGACTTGAACGAGCAGACCTATAAAAAGCTGCGCTATGGGGTCAAGGTCAGCGAGTCTGTTGGCCAACATAAGATCACCGTCCAGTTTGTGGACTGGGAGCATCCGCTGGAAAATGATTTTTACATCGCCGAGGAAGTCACTATCAAACACAAGCGCCCGGATTTGGTGCTGTACATTAACGGCATCGCTTTTGCTGTCATTGAGCTGAAGCGCAGCACAGTTTCCATGTCGGAGGGCATCCGCCAGAACCTGACAAACCAGCGCCCGGATATGATCATGCAGTTCTTTGCTACCATTGGGCTTGTCCTGGCGGGCAATGATTCGGAGGGGACGCGTTACGGTACTACTGGCACACCAGAAAAGTATTATCTTTCCTGGAAAGAAGATCCTAATGCCAAAGATGAGGTTTCCGTAGCGGTACGCGCCCAAATCGAAAAATATCCGCTGCGTCTGGACAAAAACTTGATTTCTCTGTGCCGGAAAGAGCGGCTTGTAGAGCTGTTGCATAATTTCATCGTGTTTGATAGCGGAGTTAAAAAGACCTGTCGGCCTAATCAGTTCTTTGGCAATATGGCAGCACGAGATTTTGTGCGGCGGCACGAGGGAGGCATTATCTGGCACACTCAAGGCTCCGGAAAATCCTTGACTATGGTGTGGCTCAGCAAGTGGATTAAGGAGAATATTTCTGACAGCCGTATCCTGATTATCACCGACCGGGACGAGCTGGATGTGCAGATCGAGCAGGTGTTTGCCGGGGTCAATGAGAGCATTGTCCGTATTCGCAGGGGAAGCGAATTGATTCAGAAGATCAACGATACTTCGCCTGTCATGATGTGTTCCCTGATCCATAAGTTCGGCAAGAAAAACAGAGGCAAGAGCGGTGAGACTGACTATGCTGGATTTATTGAGGAGCTGAAACGTTCATTGCCGGAAAATTTTTCTCCCAAAGGAGATTTCTATGTCTTTGTGGATGAATGTCACCGTACCCAATCCGGCAAACTCCACAAAGCGATGGAAACCATTTTGCCGAATGCTACCTTTATCGGCTTCACGGGTACTCCATTGATGAAAAAAGATAAGGAAACAAGTCTGGAGGTATTTGGCCCTTACATCCATCGCTATAAGTTTGATGAAGCAGTGCGGGATAAAGTGGTTTTGGATCTGCGCTATGAGGCTCGTGAAGTAGAGCAGAATGTTGTGCAGCAGGATCGGATTGACGCCTGGTTTGAGGCAAAAACGCGCGGGCTGACTGGTGTGGCAAAAGCTAAGTTGAAACAGCGCTGGGGCAATCTGCAAAAGATGTTCAGCTCCAAGGCCCGGTTGGGACAGATTGTAGCGGATATTGTTTTTGATATGGAGACAAAATCGCGCCTGCACGATGGGCGGGGGAATGCCATGCTGGTGGCTGGTAGTATCTATCAGGCATGCAAATTCTATGAATTGTTCCAGGAGACCGAGCTGAAGGGTAAGTGCGCCATCGTGACTTCTTACGAACCGGCGGTGGGCGATATTCGTACTGAAACCGTAGGTGATGATGGTGAGACTGAGGCTGTGGAGCAATACGAGATCTACATGAAGATGTTGGGGGGAAAAGACCCGAAGGCATTTGAAAAAGAGGTCAAGGAAAAGTTTATCAAGCAGCCGGAACAGATAAAACTGCTGATCGTGGTGGATAAGCTGCTGACAGGCTTTGATGCTCCGCCTGCCACTTATCTGTATATTGATAAGTCTATGAGAGACCATGGTTTGTTTCAGGCAATCTGCCGCGTCAATCGTCTGGATGGTGAAGATAAGGAATTTGGGTATATTATTGACTACAAAGACCTGTTTCGCTCCTTGGAAAATGCGGTTGCAGACTATACTTCCGAAGCATTTGACAGCTATGATAAGGACGATGTCTCTGGCCTACTGACAGACCGTTTGGATAAGGCTAAGGAACAGTTGGAGAACTCGCTGGAAGCTCTGCGCGCGCTGTGCGAGCCTGTGGATCCACCCAAAGATATGGTGGACTACTACCATTATTTCTGTGGTGCCAACACAGAAGCCTTTGCCCTGGATGAATTGGAAGAAAATATGCCCAAGCGGGAGCAACTTTATAATCTGTCGGCAACAGCCCTTCGCGCTTTTGGAGAAGTATCGGGCGAATTACAGGAAAAGTACCACTATACTGTGGAACAGATTAAGGCGCTGGAGAGAGAAGTTACCTACTATATCAAGGTGCGTGACGATGTGCGTTTGGCTAGCGGTGACTATGTGGATTTGAAGAAATATGATCCGGACATGCGCCATTTAATCGATACCTATTTGTCGGCTGATCCCAGTCGTGTGTTGACCTCTTTTGGAGGAGCAACATTGGTCGAGCTGTTAGTAGACAACGGAATTTCCGCGCTGAAGGATATGCCTGCCTCTACACCTAAAGAGCAGGAAGCGGTTGCAGAGACTATTGAAAACAATATTGGCAAGGAAATTGTTGAGAGAACTCAAAGTAACCCCAAATACTATGAGAAGATGTCTGCACTTCTTCGTGAATTAATTGAAAAGCGCAAAAATGATGTGATCAACTATGAGGAGTATCTGCGTCAGATTGTGGAACTGGCAAGGAAGGTACATAAGCCAGAAAGCGGCACAGAATATCCTCCGGGAATCCGGGAGAGTGCCGCCAAGCGAGCTTTTTATGACCATCTTAACGGGGATACGGTTGTGGCAATCAGATATATGACGCTGTCAAGTCAAGCAAACAAGATAATTTCAGGGGAAGCAAAATCAAAGAGCGTAAAATCTGGCGTGCTATTCGTGCTGTCGTAAAAGATGACCAGAAAGCCGATCAGTTGCTTGCATTGGTAAAGGAGCAGAGTGAATTCTAGTGGATGAACTGCAAATCGGCAACATGACTATTGCCGTTACAAAAAAGAACATCAAGAATATGTACATTCGCGTTCTGCCGCCCGATGGGAAAGTGCAAATTACTGCACCGCACTCTGCCGGGGATGATACAATCCGAATGTTTGCGGTATCTAGAATTTCCTGGATCAAAAAGCAGCGTGCGAACTTCAAAGCACAGGCACGACAAACGAAGCGACAGTATGTGACTGGAGAGAGTTACTATGTCTGGGGGCGGCGTTATCGTCTCGATGTGCAATACTCAAGTGTTAGAAATGAGGTGTCCCTTACAGGCGGGCGTCTGATTTTGCAAGTGCGGTCTGAAAGCACTCCGGAGCAGCGCGAGCATGTTTTGAATGATTGGTATCGGAAGCAACTAAAAAGCAAGCTGCCGGAAGTGATTCGAAAATGTGAACAGGTTGTAGGTGTCCATGCATCTGAGTGGAAGGTCAAAAACATGCGTACCAAATGGGGAACCTGCAATATAGACAAAAAAAGGATTTGGATTAATCTCCAGCTTGCAAAGAAAACTCCAGAGTGTCTCGCTTATGTTGTAACCCATGAATTGGTGCACCTACTGGAGCGAAATCACAACGAGCAATTCCAGAAGTATATGGATGTCTTTTTCCCGGAATGGCGGGTAGTAAAGGAAACACTAAATCAGCAAATGCTGGATTATATGAGTGAGTAAGCCTACATATCATTTGAAGCCGGATGCCGTAGCTGTCAACATATAGTGTTGCAAAATTTCATTGATTCTTTGTCCTCATGCTAAACCACATTTATTCTAAGTATACTAAAGTTCATATCGGGCAACTAAAAAGCCAGATATTTATATCTTTTTTGCCTGGAGAGAGAAATATGAAACTTGAAGAAAAGCTTAAATCAGCAAAAGTGCCGATGACAGTCGTACATTTTGACGAGAACTTTGAGACAATGTATACAGAAGAATATAACTTGAAAAATTTTGAATTGTCAGAATGACAGATTGAGGGCTTTGCTAGAATTTTATTACCTTCAATTCGTGAGTATTATAAGGAGAAGTATGCACGGATCATATTCATTTACTTCTGAGTATCCCGTCCCAAATGAGCGTTTCGGGGTTTATGGAGTGTTTGAAGGGAAAGAGCAGCCTCATGATATTTCAGAGATTCGGGGATATGAAATTTGCATACCGAAACCGCGAGTTTTGGTGTAAGGGATACAGGATATACGAAAAGAAGTTGATGATCAAGTATCGGTAAAAGTTCGTGAAAAAAACTGCAAATATCCTATGCACACAAACGAAAATATTGCTATAGGTTTATTTAAAGAACAAATGATAAAATTAATTCTGGAAAAGGATGCTGAAAGGAGAGGGCAATTGCTTTTTGAATTGCAGGCAGAAATGGAGGAACACATTTTGCCTCAAAGAAAACTACCCGGAAAAGCCCGAAAAAGGAATATTTCAAACAAATATAAAAATAACCCAAAAAGCAGTTTTTAAAAAGTCCATGCAATTCCATTGGGGAAAGTATGGACTTTTTTCCGACAATACAGTTTTATAATGAAGCCTTAATTAAAAAATAAAGGACATAAGAACTCAGTATTTTCTTAAGTTTATGATGTTACGCTAGGCAGGTGGATGATTATTCTTTTTCAAATCTGATAATCTCATTCGGTTCGCAATTCAATATTTCACAAAGTCTTTCCAGTGTAAACATGGTAATAGACTTATTATGTTTTAAATTATTGATCGTCCGTGGATTGATTCCATACTTATGAATCAGTGTATAGGTGGAGATATCCCGTTTTTTCATGGTCTCCCATAATGG
>ERZ1090864.1280-NODE-1284-length-11912-cov-7.941385_pt1 | contig 11912 bp, 10 predicted proteins | sample MGYA00478479_ERZ1090864 | MGnify/ENA primary metagenome ERZ1090864 (study PRJEB33644, sample SAMEA5815743) | chicken gut metagenome | biome: Chicken; feature: Gastrointestinal Tract; material: Caecum | place: Ireland | collected 2019-01-01 | study: A study of... | reverse complement strand
GGCCTTGCGGTTTTTCCACTCGGCCTCCTGCTCCTGGATGTGGGCCGAGTCCTCCAGCATGATCTCGCACAGGTCCATGGTGGCGTCGGTGGCATAGATGGGGCCGCGGAACCCGTTTTTGTACAGGTAGGGGATGCGCCCGGAGTGGTCGATGTGGGCATGGGTCAGCAGGATGGCCTCGATCTCGGCCGGGGCGCAGGGCAGGGGCGTGTTCTCGTACAGGTCTTTCCCCTGCTCCATGCCGCAGTCGATCAGGAAGCGGTGCCCCGCTGCCTCCACCAGCGTACAGCTGCCCGTGACCTCGCGGGCAGCGCCCAGAAATTGCAGTTTCATGCAAGGACCTCCTTTTTTGACCGGCAGGCTGGCCCGCCGGGGTTCGACTCGGTGTCCTTTCCCGCTCAATCCCCATCTATCGTTTTTGTCCGTACGGCCGCACGGCCGCCGGGGCTGCCCGTCAGCCGGTCACGTCGCCGCGTCCCACACCGTAGCGGGGGGCTTCGGGCAGGGTGAAGCTCTCGGTAAAGCCGGCGGTGGCATCGTTGATGGCCATGCGCACGCACCAGAAGGCGTCGCCGTAGTCCCGCAGGACGGTGTAGCCCTGGTCGCTCAGGCTGCGCAGCGTGGCGGTGTCGGTCACCAGCAGCACCTGGCTTTCTGGGTCAATGTCCTTGGACAGCAGGCTTTCGGTGTAGGTCTCGGCGACGGCGCCGGAATCCAGCAGCTCGGCGTACATGGCGCCGGTGGTCAGCACCAGCTGCACCCGCTCCGGGGCGGGCAGGGCGTCCAGCAGCGCGCCGCGGGTCACCTCGCCCGCCGGCAGCTCGCCCACGCCGCCGGCCATCGCCACCGGCGTCATGCCCTGGTACTCGGCCGGCCAGTTGGCCTGGTCGTCCACGGCAAGGTTCTGGTAGGTCTCGGCCACATAGTTGGCAAAGCTGATGGTGCGGCTGCCCTCCTCGTGGGTGAACAGCGTCTGGGCGCGCACCTCCTCGTCGCCGGCGGCCAGCGCGTCCAGCGCGTCCCTGGCGGTCTGGTACTCGCCGGGCTGCTGGGCGGCGGCCGCGTCGGGAGACACCGTATCGGCGGCCGCTTCCACGGTGCCCTGGGCGGTAAAGGTCAGCTGCAGGCGTCCCACCGCCTCCAGTCCGCCGCCGGCGGGCACCACGGTCAGCGGCGCGCCGGCGGGCGCTTCGGTCAGGCCGCCGGCAATGACCGCGTTGACGCCCAGGCCTGCCAGGTCGTCCAAAATGTCGGTGCAGTCGGTGTCGGGACCGACGACGCAGACGATGGCGTCCACGTTCTCGGCCCGCAGGGCTGCCACCTGCTCCGATGCGGTCTGGACCAGGTCGGCGGCGGACAGATGCACGCTCTCGGCCGAGGTGCCCAGGCTGGCCAGCGAGAAGAATCCGATGCGCTTGCCCGCGGCCTTGAGCACCGCGTTCATGCCGTTGGTGATGCGGTTGCGGCTCCAGCTGGTGGAGCGGTAGAACAGCGGCACGCCCTCGGCATCCCGCAGGTTGGAAGCCATCGACTCGCCGCTGGCGGTGACCACATCCTCCAGCAGTCGCTCATAGCCAAAGGCCAGGTCAGAGGCGTCAAAGCACTGCAGGTCGTAGCCCACATCGCCAAAGGCGGAGGTCATATCCATGCCGCCGGTCAGGCTGGTGGCCTCGCTGCCCTGCAGGCTGCCGCCGGCGTCGATCAGCAGGGCGTCGGGGTCCGTGACCTTGAGGGCGGCCACGTCGGCCAGGCTGAGGGTATCGGTGGAGATGGTGCCCCGCAGGTTTCCGGTGGCAAAGACAGGCACCGTGATATCCCCCACCCGCACCACGCAGCTGGCCCAGGTGCGGCCGTCCGCCAGCGTAGCGGTGACGGTACACTGGCCGTCGCCCCGGGCGGTGACCACGCCATTGCGGCTGACGGTGGCCACATCCTCGTCGCTGCTGGTCCAGTAGATGCGCTGGCCGCCGCTTTCCTCGTCCGGCTCGTCGGTGACCAGGGTGGCCTTGTCGCCCCGCTGGCCCAGGGCCAGCTCGCACTTGTAGGTATCGTTGGTAAAGGTGGGCGTCACCGTATCGCCGGCGGCGTCGGTGATGCCGGTAAAGGTCAGCTCCTCCATCACAAAATCGATGTCCACCGTCTCGCTCTGGACGCCGTAGTCAGCGCCGGGGGCCTGGTAGGTGGCCTGCCACATGGAGTAGGTGCCGGTATACCCCAGGCTGGTGTTGAACCGGGCGATCCACAGATCGTCCCGCCAGGGATCGAAGGCGGGGTCGTCGAAGCGGGCGCGCACCCAGTTCAGCGAGGCATACAGCCCCTGCTGGCCGGTGTAGCCGTACTGCTCCAGCTGGTCAAAGAAAGCGGCGGTGATGGCGGCCATCTCCTCCGGGAACAGCCCGGTGATGGCCTTGTCCTCCAGGTCGTAGTAGACGGGGTAGCTCAGCTGGTAATTTTTGTGGGTGTAGCTGGGCAGCCCCTCCACCGTCGGCTCGATCAGACCCAGCAGCCGGGCCACGTGGGTGGCCTCGCTGCGGGCCATCTCCTCGGTGGTGGCGTAGGAATACAGGTAGACGCCGAAGGGGATGCCCAGCTCGGTGCAGGCGTCGGCGTTGCGCTCCCAGTACGGGTCGTCCTGGTTGTACTCGCCCTCGCCGTTCCACTCACTGCCGTAGCCGCAGCGGATGATGGCAAAATCGATGCCGGCATCCTTGGCTTTCTGCCAGTCGATCTCGCCCTGGTACTGCGACACGTCGATGCCTTTCAGGGTGGCGGGCAGGATCACCTCGCCGGCGTTATTGAAGTAGTAGCCGTTTTCGTTTTTCATCCAGGCGCCGGCGCTGGTGCCGGTATCGGGCACCGCCGGGGCGCTGGTGTCCCGCCCGGTCAGCAGCGCCACCGCAATGATGGCCGCCGCCACAAGCACGACAAGCAGCACCGCCACAGGCAGAAGGTTTCTGCGGCGGGGGGGTTGGTTGCGTTTGCGATAGGTGGTTTTCACGGCTGGGGGTTCCTTTCTGTGGGGCTTGTGGCAGGGCGGGCGCGGGGGCTACCTATCTATATGCGCCCGCAGGCGGATACAGCCCGCGGCGCCGGGCGGGCGCCCGGCCTTGTCCGGGGGAAAATCATATGTATATATGGTATCATGTTGTCGAAAAAATTACAATGCTGTAACAGGCCGTCCCTGTGTAAAATCCAGGAATTGCCGGCGCGGCGGTGCGCGGCTGTTGCCCCCTTTGCAGCGTGTCGGGTTTCTCGGCACGCTGGGCACGGCACTTGCGCGGCGTGCTATAATAATAGCATACCGCATACAAAACGGCAGGGCGGACGCCGCCCCGCACACAGGAGGTCATGCTGTATGAATGTTCTTTTGATCAACGGCAGCCCGCACGAGAAGGGCTGCACCTGGGCCGCGCTGAGCGAGGTGGCGGCCGAACTGGAAAAAGCCGGCATCGAGACCACCATCTACCACATCGGCAAGGCGCCGGTGGGCGGCTGCGTGGGCTGCGGCGGCTGTGCCAGGGCCGGCAAGTGCGTGTTCGGCGGACCGCCGGCAGACGTGCTGCCGCTGGTGGAAAAGGCCGACGGCATCGTGTTTGGCGCGCCGGTGCACTACGCCACCGCCGCGGCCAGCATGCTGGGCTTTATGCACCGGCTGAGCTACTCGGCCGGGCGGTATCTGCGCCGCAAGCCGGCGGCCGTGGTCACCAGCGCCCGCCGGGCCGGCACCACCACCGCGCTGGACGCCATGATGAAAGTCCCCGGCATTTTGGAGATGCCGCTGGTGAACTCCACCTACTGGCCGATGGTCCACGGCTCCAACGCCGAGGAAGCCCGCCAGGACGCCGAGGGCATGCAGGTCATGCGCAACCTGGGCCGCAACATGGCCTGGCTGCTGAAATGCATCGAGGCCGGCAAGGCCGCCGGCATCCAGCAGCCGGAAGCTGAAAACGCGGCGCGGACAAACTTCATCCGCTGATCGTTTTTCAAAAAAGCACAAAAGCGCCCGGCGCGTTCCCTTTTTTCGGGAAAGCGCCGGGCGCTTGCTGATTTTGGTTCGGCCTTTCAAAGCCCTGCCGGGGTCACAGCACCTTGGACAAAAAGGCTTTCAGGCGCTCGTTCTCCGGGTCGGCAAAGAACTCCTGCGGGGGCTTGTCCACCTTGATGACGCCCTCGTCGATAAAGATAACGCGGCTGGCCACCTCGCGGGCAAAGCCCATCTCGTGGGTGACCACCACCATGGTCATGCCGCCGCGGGCCAGCTCCTTCATCAGTTCCAGCACCTCGCCCACCATCTCAGGGTCCAGGGCGGAGGTAGGTTCGTCAAACAGCAGGACCTCCGGGTCCATGGCCAGGGCGCGGGCGATGGCGATGCGCTGCTTCTGCCCGCCGGACAGCGAGCTGGGGTAGGCGTCCGCCTTGTCCGCCAGACCGATGCGTTCCAGCAGTTCCATGGCGCGCTTGTCGGCCTGGTCCTTGGTCATGCGGTGCAGGCGGGTGGGCGCCAGCGTGATGTTGCGCTTGACCGTCAGATGCGGGAACAGGTTAAAGTGCTGGAACACCATGCCCATCTTGGCGCAGGTCTTGTCGATGTCCTTCTCGGTGACTTCGACGCCGTCCAGGTAGACCTTGCCGCCGGTGGGCTCCTCCAGCCGGGTCAGGCAGCGCAGGAAGGTGGACTTTCCGCAGCCGGAAGGCCCAACCAGGCAGACCACGTCGCCCTTGTTGACGGTCAGGCTGACGCCCCGCAGAACGTCCAGGCCTTCGTAGCTTTTCTGCAGATTTTCAGCGACGATCACTCTGCCTCAGCCTCCTTTCCAGTTTGCCCAGCAGCCAGGTAAAGATCATGACCAGCACCAGGTAGATGGCCGCGGTGCCCAGCAGAGGGAACATGGCCTCGTAGGTGCGGTTCATAACGCCCTGGGCCGCGTACAGCAGCTCCTTGCCGCCGATGACGGTGATCAGCGAGGTATCTTTAAGCAGGATGATGAACTCGTTGCCCAGCGACGGCAGCACCGACTTGATGGCCTGGGGCACCACCACCAAAAACATCGTGGTGGTGTAGTTCAGGCCCAGGCTGCGGCCGGCCTCCATCTGGCCGGGGTCCACTGCCATCAGGCCGCCGCGGATGATCTCGGACACATAAGCGCCGGAGTTGATGCCCAGGCTGAGCGCGCCGATCAGCGTGAAGTCGCGGCTGGAGGCAAACACCACCATGCTCATGATCAGCAGCTGCACCATCATGGGGGTGCCGCGGATGACGGTGGAGTAGACCTTGCAGATCAGGTTGAAAAAGCCCAGCACCGGGTTTTTGTGCCCGGTACGCTGCTGGTCGTGGGTGACGCGCACCAGCGCCACCACGCTGCCCAGGATAACGCCCAGAGCCAGCGCCGCCGCCGTGACCACCAGCGTGGTGCCCACGCCTTCCAGGTATTGCAGCCAGCGGTCGGATTCGATGAATGCCTGGTAGAATTTAACGAAGAAATCCTGCCAGAAGGTCAGCTCGCCGCCGCTGCGGGCCAGTTCGGACAACGCCTCAAACTGTGCGGCCAGGTCCATGTCCACCTCCACCTTTCTGAACGGTCGATTTTATTTTCCTGCCGGCAGCCGCCGGCGGGTCGGTTTGGGGATTTGGGGGAAGATACAGCAAAAGGAGAGCGGCCCTGCTCCGGCGTCTGCCGGAAAGCGCAGGCCCATGCCTGCCAGACCGCCCCCCTGCTGTGCTTATGCGCAATCGCCTGCGCGTCCCGCACAGGGCCGCCGATCACTCAGCGGAGATGTACTTGTCGATGATGGCCTGAGTGGTGCCGTCGGCCTCCATCTCGGCCAGGATGCTGTTGATGGCATCCAGCAGCTGGGTGTTGCCCTTGGCCACGCCGATGGCGTAATCCTCGTCCGCAAAGGCGGTGTCCAGGATCGTCAGGCCGGGGTTGGCCGCCACGTACTCCTGGGCGGGGGCGTTGTCGATGACCACGGCGTCCACCTTGCCGGAGACCAGGTTCTGCACGGCGGTGTTGCCGTTGTCAAAGGGCGCCACGGCGTCCTCGCCAAACTCGTCGATGCAGAAGGTATAGCCGGTGGTGCCGCGCTGCACGCCGACCAGCTTGCCGGCCAGGTCGTCGGGGCTGGTGATGTCGGAGCCTTCCGGCACGATGACGGACTGCACGCCGTTGGCGTAGGTGTTGGAGAAATCCATGTTGACCAGGCGGTCCTCGGTGATGGTGATGCCGGCCATGGCGATGTCGCTCTTGCCCTGCTGCACCGCCAGCAGAGCGGCGTCAAAGTCCATATCGTCGATCTGCAGCTCCAGACCCAGGCGCTTGGCGATCTCGCCGGCCATCTCCACGTCGATGCCCTCAAACTCGCCGGCGTCGTTGGTCATCTCGTACGGCGGGAAAGCCGCGTTGGTGGACATGATCAGCACGCCGTCCTCGACGGTCTCCACGTCGTAGGAAGCGGTCTCGGCGGAGGCGGTGCTGGAGGCCTCCTCGCTGGAAGCCTCGCTGGAGGTGTCCTCAGCGGCGGAGGAGCTTTCGGGCGCGGTGCTCTCCGAGCTGCTGGAATCGGTGCCGCTGCAGGCGGCCAGGCTGAACGCCATGGCGGCGCCCAGCAAAAGTGCAGTCAGTTTTTTCATGTCGTTATCCCTCTTGTTTCTTCTCAAAACTTTTCCATGACTTTTCATGTGCAGCCACCGGGCCGGACCTTCCCCGGCTATCCGGTGACCTTACCAGTATGCTGCATAAAACCTGCATTGTCAATGTATATTTTGCATTTTCGGCGTTTTGTGTACCCCTTTTGCGGGCGGGCGTCCTTTTTTGTGCAGTTTTTGAGGCCCGCGGCCGCCGCGCCCCGGCCGCAGATTTTGCCCCGCCGGTATTGACACCCCCACATGTCGATGCTACACTGATTCAGTAGGAATTTGTCATGGAATGTGCGGCGGGGCAGGCGCTGCCGGCGCCGGGGAAGCCGCCGCACAAAAGCAAGCGCCCGTGCGCCGCCTGCTGTAAACGCCGGGGCCGCTGCTTTGCCTTTTGCGAGAAAGTTGAAATTCAGGAGAAAATGCTCCCCTGTGCCGGGCTGCGGCATGGGGCTGTGCGTCTGCGCCGGCCCCTGCGTCCCGCCGGGGAGCGGGGGGTTGTGAACTATGACATTGGCAGAACTTGCCATCGGCCAGGATGCGCGCATCCGGTCGGTGGGCGGGCAGGGCGCGCTGCGGCGGCACCTGCTGGATATGGGCCTGACGCCCGGCATTGAGGTGACCTTGCGCAAGGTGGCGCCCATGGGCGACCCCATCGAGCTGGAGCTGCGCGGCTATGAGCTGACGCTGCGGCTGGATGACGCCAAACAGATCGAGATCGAGGGCGTGCACGACACCGACCGCGCCGCCCGGCCCCAGACCCGCCACACGCCCACGCCCCACCCCGGCCACGGCGAGGTCCGCCAGGCGCCCAGCTACCACGACCACAAGGCGGGCGATGCCATCCCCAAGGGGCAGCCGCTGACCTTTGCGCTGGCCGGCAACCAGAACTGCGGCAAGACCACGCTGTTCAACCAGCTGACCGGGTCCAACCAGCATGTGGGCAATTTCCCCGGCGTGACGGTGGACCGCAAGGACGGCCAGATCCGCGGCCATGCCGAGGCCACCGTCACCGACCTGCCGGGCATCTATTCCCTCTCGCCCTATTCCAGCGAGGAGATCGTGACGCGGGACTTTTTGTTAAAGGAAAAGCCCACCGGCATCATCAACATTGTGGACGCCACCAACATCGAGCGCAACCTGTACCTGACCATCCAGCTGATGGAGCTGCAGATCCCCATGGTGCTGGCGCTGAACATGATGGACGAGGTGCGGGCCAACGGCGGCACCGTCATCGTCAACGAGCTGGAAGCCCTGCTGGGCATCCCGGTGGTGCCCATCTCGGCCGCCCGCAACGAGGGCATCGACGAGCTGATCGACCATGCCATCCATGTGGCCCGCCACCGCGAGACGCCCGGCCGCATCGACTTCTGCGAGGCCGGCGGCGACAACGACCCCCGCGGCGCGGTGCACCGCTGCATCCACGCCATCGTCCACCTGATCGAGGACCACGCCCGCCGGGCCGGGCTGCCGCCCCGCTTTGCCGCCACCAAGCTGGTGGAGGGCGACGCGCCGATTTTGGAGCAGCTGGACCTGGACCAGAACGAGAAAGAGACGCTGGAGCACACCATCGTCGAGATGGAGCACGAGACCGGCACCGACCGGGAGGCCGCTTTGGCGGATATGCGCTTCCGCTTTATCGAGGGCGTCTGCGACCAGACGGTGGTCCACCCGGTGGAAAGCCGCGAGCACAAGCGCAGCGTGGCCATCGACAGGGTGCTGACCGGCAAATACACCGCCATCCCCTGCTTTATCGCCATTCTGGCGCTGGTGTTCTGGCTGACCTTCGGCGTGGTGGGCGTGGCGCTGTCCGATCTGATGGAGCTGGCCATCGGCGCCGTCACCGGCTGGGTGGACGCCGGCCTGACCGCCTACGGCATCAACCCGGTGGTCCATTCGCTGGTCATCGACGGCATCTTTGCCGGCGTAGGCAGCGTGCTCAGCTTCCTGCCCACCATCGTCACGCTGTTCTTTTTCCTGTCCATTTTGGAGGACACCGGCTACATGGCCCGCGTGGCCTTTGTGATGGACAAGCCGCTGCGGCGCATCGGGCTTTCCGGCCGCAGCTTTGTGCCCATGCTGATCGGGTTTGGCTGCTCGGTGCCGGCCATCATGGCCACGCGGACGCTGTCTTCCGACCGGGACCGCCGCATGACGGTGCTGCTGACGCCGTTTATGAGCTGCTCGGCCAAGCTGCCCATCTACGGGCTGTTCACCGCGGCGTTTTTCCCGCGGGGGTGGCAGCCGGTGGTGATGGTCGCCCTTTACCTGATGGGCGTGGTGTTCGCGGTGGTGTATGCGCTGGTGCTGAAGCACACCCGCTTCCGCGGCGAGCCGGTGCCCTTTGTGATGGAGCTGCCCAATTACCGCCTGCCCAGCCCCAAAAGCGTGGGCCAGCTGATCTGGGACAAGGCCAAGGATTTTATCCAGCGGGCGTTCACCATCATCTTTGTGGCCACCGTCATCATCTGGTTTTTGCAGAGCTTTGACGCGCGGCTGAACGTGGTCGACTCGCCGGATTCCAGCCTGCTGGCCATGATCGGCGGCTGGATCGCCCCCATCTTTGCCCCGCTGGGCTTTGGCGACTGGCGGGTGTCCACCGCGCTGATCACCGGCTTTACCGCCAAGGAGAGCGTCGTCTCCACCCTGACGGTGCTTTTGGGCGGCGATACCGCGCTGCTGGGCAGCCTGTTCACCCCCTTTACCGCCTTTGTGTTTTTGACCTTTACGCTGCTGTACACCCCCTGCGTGGCGGCCATCGCGGCGGCCCGGCGGGAGCTGGGCTCCGCCAAGGCGGCCGCCGGCGTGGTGGTGGCCCAGTGCCTGATCGCCTGGGTCGCGGCCTTTGCCGTGCACGCCGTCGGCCTGCTGCTGGGTCTGGCCTGACCGCCCGGCAGGCGCCCGTTTGCCTTTTGCCGCAAAAGCGGCTGCATTTTTGCCCGGCGCACGCCGCGCCGGGCCGGACAGGAGGGATCTTCCCATGTGGAACCTGCAAAGTTTTATCGTGCTCGTGGTGATTTTTGTGCTGCTGGCGCTGGCGATCCTGTTCATCGCCAACAACGGCGGCTTCAAGTCCGGCTGCACCGGCCACTGCGCCAGCTGCCAGCAGCGGTGCAGCACCCCCAAACCGGCCAAAAAGCCGGAGGAGGAGGACGGCGCGCCCAAGGCGTAAGCCGCCGGCGCCGGGAAAGGATGTGGCCTTTGTGACAAAACTCAACCAAGCATGGCTCCATGCAAAGCCAGTGGACTGCGACGTTTGCATGGAGTGACCTTCGTCGCAAAACAGGGCGCCGCCCCGCCGAAGCAGGGACGCCCGGATATGCTGGCTTTGCCGCCTGACGCGTTTACGCAAGGAGGGAGCCTGCATGAGATACATCAACGCAAGCGCGCTGCTTCCCGATGCGCTGGTCAAAGAGCTGCAGGGCTACGTGCAGGGGGCATATATCTATGTGCCCGTTGCGCCGGCGCAGCAGAAGCATTGGGGAGAGGCATCCGGCTACCGGCAGGAGCTGCGGCAGCGCAACCGCCAGATCACCGAGGCCTACCGCCAGGGGACCCCGGTGGAGCAGCTGGCGGAACGCTACTGCCTGTCCGTCCATGCCATCCGGAAGATCATCTATCAAAAATAACCGCCGCACACCGGCGGCATAAAGCAGGCGGCAGAGGTTTTGACCTCATCCGCCTGCTTGCTGTCTAGGGCGGTTTGTAATGCATGCTTCGGTGCCGAATGGGTGCTGGAAACCGCGCCGGGCCGGCGGTACAATGGAGAAAAGAGACCACCTGCATCCGCAAAAGAAAGGAACCCACCATGTGCACACGGTTTGTCCACCGGGGCGGCAGCGTCCTGACCGGCTTCAACTTTGACATCGACCTGGCGGTGTGGGACCACCGGCTCGTTCTGGAGCCGGACCGGTTTGGCATCGGCATCCTGCGGCCGGACGGGCTGCGGCATATTTATCACGGCGTGCACCGAAACGGCAACGCCGGCACCCTGCTGTATGTCCACGGCAGCGCGGCGGGGGCTTTCCGGGAGGGCGGCGGCTGTATGACCGTCGCCGACCTGACCGAGCGGTTTATACAGGGCAGGCTCCGCTTTGACGAGGCGCTGCTCATCGTCGCCACCCGGCCGATCGTCTACGCCCCCGACGCCACCATGCAGGCCGTGCTGTCCGACCGGCAGGGCCGCACGCTGATCGTGGAGCCCGGCCGCGGCTGGCGGCTGGACCGCGGGGCCTTCTCGCTGATGACCAACTATTCGCTGCTGGACCCCGAAAGCACCCGCCCCTTTGTGGTGCCGGGCGATGACCGCCTGGAGCGTGCCGGCCCGATGCTGCGCAGCTTTGGCGGGCGGCTGACCGTTGCCAACGCCTTTGCGGTGCTGCGCGCCGTCCGGCAGGAGGGGCCCTGGGCCACCAGGGTCAGCTTTGTCTACGCCGCGGACGAAAACGCCGTCTACTACGCCCAAGATAACGATTTTTCCCACATCCAAAAGCATCTGTTTGCCGCGCCGTGACCGGCAGGGAGAAAACCATGGACCCGAACAAAATATATCCCCGCTCCGCCGACCGCCAGACGGTCTATCTAAAAAACGTCATCCACGACCCCGGCATCCAGGTGGGCGATTTTACGATCTACAACGACTTTGTCAACGACCCGCGGCAGTTTGAGAAAAACAATGTGCTGTACCGGTATCCCATCAACCGCGACAGGCTGGTGATCGGCAAATTCTGTTCCATCGCCTGCGGGGCAAAGTTCCTGTTTACCAGCGCCAACCACACGCTGACATCGCTGTCCACCTACCCCTTCCCTCTCTTTTTTGAGGAGTGGGGGCTGGATATCCGGGAGGTTCCATCGGCCTGGGACAACAAAGGCGGCATCACCCTGGGCAGCGATGTTTGGGTGGGGTACGAGGCCGTGATCCTGTCCGGCGTCACGGTCGGGGACGGCGCAGTCGCCCGCGCCGTGGTGACCGGGGATGTGCCGCCGTACACCATCGTCGGCGGCGTGCCCGCCAGGCCGATCCGCAAACGCTTTCCCGACCAGGTGATCGCCGCTTTGCAGGCGGCGCGGTGGTGGGACTGGCCGGCGGAAAAGATCCGCCGGCACATGGGCGACATCCGCGCCGGCCGGGCCGACCGGCTGGTGCGGCCCTGACCGGCCCGCCGCCGGACGCTTTGCCAGAACAGACCGTCCCGGCAAAGCGGAGTAAGCGCAAGGAAGCTGTGGTTTTGCCGCGCAAGCGGCAAAACTGCGAAGCACCGAAAAAATCGCAAAAACA
>ERZ1090864.1274-NODE-1278-length-11926-cov-16.142364_pt1 | contig 11926 bp, 10 predicted proteins | sample MGYA00478479_ERZ1090864 | MGnify/ENA primary metagenome ERZ1090864 (study PRJEB33644, sample SAMEA5815743) | chicken gut metagenome | biome: Chicken; feature: Gastrointestinal Tract; material: Caecum | place: Ireland | collected 2019-01-01 | study: A study of... | reverse complement strand
AGCCGACAACAGTGTATAACTTCCAGGTTGAGGATTTCCATACATATTATGTGGGAGAAAATGCTACGTTGGTACATAATGCAAAAGATTATAGCAATTATGATCCGTATGATGATGTTCCAAGAAAAGAGAAAATTGGTAAAAAACATGGCAATACACCACAGAGTAATCAAGCACAAAACAAAGAGTTTAAATATGTTGCTGATAAATATGGGTTAAATAAATCTGAGCAGCGTATTTTACATGATGAGATTTCTGGAAAAGGATTTGGGAAAAAAGAAATAATGGAGATAGCGGAAACCTTATTTGGATCAAAAAAGTGAGGTAAAGAATGTGAAAGAGAATGAAATTGAAAGAATATCGCAAAGAATAAAGGAATTGGAAGGCGCACATTTGGTGAGTGTAGGACGAGCGTCTTCTTTAGCATGGTTTTTGTTTGCAAAAAATAAAACAGAATATGCGCTGCATTTACAGACAGGATTCAGGGTTGTGACAGATGAAAATATTATATTTGCAAGTGCTGATGTTTTTCAACCATCTGAGTTTCTTGAAAATAGTGAAGAATTTGATTATGACACTTTTGAATGGGATATACAGGGAAATAGTAGATACGATGAAAGAGTTGATTCATTTATAGATAAATATTTGAACAAACTTGTTGTAATTGGTGCTTTTGTTAGTCAGTATGGAGATTTGACAATAAAAATGAACAATGGGATTGAGATTGAAGTATTTATTAGTATGTCAAAAGATGAGTGTTGGAGATTTTTCAGGAGACATTCCGATAATCATCTTATTATTGGAGGCGAGGGCATTATAGATTGAATATCTAGGTCTGAATTTTGCCATATGAATATATTGTTATATCTAACAGAGACGAAATAAACGAAATATTGAATAAAAAAGATGAAAGTATTTTTGCAGTATCAAAAGGAGGAATGACATGGAAGTAAAAGATCTGATCGCTGATTCACGCCTGGCGTTCTTGAATCAGGAAAACGAAACTGCCCTAAATCTGGCGAAGCGGGCAATCGTGCTGGAGGCCAGGAACCCGGACGCTTACAAGTGCGCGGGCAATGCATGTATGTCATTGGCACGCTATGATGAGGCCATCAAAAATTACAGTCAGGCTGTGAAGTACGATGGGGCGAATGGAAATCGGTATTATGATCTGGGATTTGCACAGGCAACGGCAGAACAGACGGTAAATGCCATGAACTCTTTTGCCAGGGCAGAAGAACTGGGGTGTCTTCCGGAAAACCTGGTCCAATTGTATAATGTGCTGGGGATTATCTGCTTCGATATTGGAAGATATGACGACGCGCTTGTCAATCTGAGCAAAGCAGAACAACTACTGGGTGTGGATCTGGATATCATGCAGCGCAAAGCTGTTATATATGGCATTAAGAATGATATCCGCAACGGATTACATACAGCCAATCAGATCAAGATGGTTGCCCCCTCAGATTATTTGGGATATAAAATTGCGTTTAAACTATTGATTCAGGCTGAACGTCTGGAGACTGCGGAAAAAGAATTACAGATGGCACAGAAATATGCCGGTTCATCGATAGATTACTGTATGGACCGCATAACATTAGAGTTGGAGAAATACCGGCAGGATTCTGACCAGGCACACTTTATCACAGCTTTGAAAATCATTGATGAAAGCATGAAGACCCTGCAGCCTTCAATAAAAGATGTAATTGAAAGCTATATTAATGCGGCAGAGATTTATCTGCAGATGGAAAATGCTGACAGGACGATCGCATGTCTGAATGCTGCGTGGAATCCGGCAGATGCTTACAACAACGGATTTGAAGTCATGGAAATCCAGTCGGAGATACATGAGCTTTCGGATTATGATGTGGAGGATATGATTTCGGAAGACCGCATGAAGATCGAAGAGGAGCTGGGCGAATACGGGCTGGAAGACCTTGTCCAAAGCGTGGAGCCGGACGAGGACGGGAACCGGGAATACCTAACGGAGATACCGGATGAGCCGCAGGAGGATAGGACTGCTTATCGGCTGGAGGGACAGGAAGCGCAGTATACCGCTGATCATATAGATCAGATAAACCGCTTGTATGTCGGGGCATTTACCCTGAAAAAGGATTTTGACAAGGTCATTGAGTATGCCCGTAAGCTGCAGACCAGTGAAAGCCTGCAGCACAGGTACATGGGAAAATATACAGAGGCAAACGCCATGAAAGAACTGGGAATGCCGGACGCGGCGTCAAAGTACGAAGAGATCATAAAATTCTTCAGAAACGCCATGATCAAGGATCCCACGGACATGATGGCTGTTTCTTTCCGAATACAGGCATGCATTGACCTTGAGAGGTATGACGAAGCAGAACAAATGTGCAGTCTTTTGAATAAAGATGTAAGGCAGCCATTACTGCAGAAGATCCGGGAAGCGAAAGGAGGGGGTGATGTTCTATGACGCTTTCTCAAGACATTATCCTGGATGACAGTGCATTTAACACAGCTTCACAGGATATGAAGGATCTTGCGGCGCGGACTGAGAAATTAAAGAGCAGGCTCAAGCAGATGTACCATGACCTGACAACAGCGCTGGATACCCCGGCGGGCAGGCAGCTGGAACTGACAGCAGAGGATGTGCTCATTCAGCCGATCGAAGATCTGCTGCTGGTGATCCGGCATACTTCGGATACATTGACAGAGATTATCGGGACAGGGTATTATAAAAGTATCTTTATCAAATACGAAGAACTCAATCAGAGTATAAAAATGTAAAAAAGGGAGGATTTCACTATGGCAATGGGAAGTACAGGCACAGTAAACATTACTCCGGAGATGATGACAAACGCGATGAGCATCATTGACGAGTACAGGGCCGAGACAAGTAATCTTTACACCCGCTTAAGCGATGAGGTGGCAGGGCTGATCCCGGCGAATTTCAGCGGGAGCGCGGCAGAAGGATTCCAGTTTTTCTACACGGATAAAATAGAGCCCGCCACAGGAGAAGGCTTGACCAAACTGCTTGACGCGCTGTACCAGATCTGTGAGGGGACCTTAAAAGCGATTCCCGCGGAAAATGGCCTGGACGATCAGCTTGGAGAAGGCAACAGAAAATAGAGAAAAGGACAAAGAAAGGAATAGGTGAAGAAACATGGCTGGTTGTAGGATCGTAAATGATGCAGTGGCAACTTCTGTTGAGAATATTAAGGACATCTCCACTCAGTACAAAACGCTGGGGACAAACTTTATTACAGATCTTAATAATGCAATCGCAGAGATGGAAGGCGAGGCAAAAGATGCATTACAGAACTTTATCAATACGGATGTAAAGACGTTCGTGGAGGAGAGCCTTCCGAGCGCAGTAGAGGGAATGTCCACCCTGCTGGAAGCCAACAGGTCGAATTTTGTTGAGGTTGACCAGCAGATCGCAGACAGCATCAGTGGAAGTTAATTGAACAGACAGAACAAGAGCAGCCCGCCCATGCGAAAATGCAATATGGGCGGGCTGTCTTAAGACAGGAGAGGGGGCTTATCCATGGCCTTTCGGATATTAAAAGAGGAAGAATTATCGCTGCTTACCGGGCAGCAGAGAGAACAATATGAGAGAGAACTTGACATCTATCAAAAGCGGGCTGCTTTTGTTGAACAGATAGAAAGATATGAGAGCACAGAGATCAAACCGTTTCGGCCGAAACTGGATTTTACTGCTCCGCCGGGAACCCCGGACATCGCGCCATACCATCAGCGCGAGTATCAAGTAAAGCTGCAGGAACCTGCTGCAAAGCCGGAGGTACAGCTTCGTTTTCATAAGATGGATGTAGACCTTAAACCGGAAATGCCGGCTGTGAGTGTCACTACAGCAGCAAGCAGGGAGCTCCGTAAGATTGAAAATCCGGAGCCAATCCTGCCTGTGATTCCTAAGCCGTCAGAGATCGATCTTCCCATTAGAGAATTCGATGAAGTACATGCGGAATTACCTGAAACCCGGCAGGAGCGCTTAAATGTTCCCCGGCAGATCCGTATGGAAAATCTATCTGCCCATATCTCAATTACCGCGCCGAAGCCGCCGAAGATGGCTGCACTGCCGGAAAACCTCCCGGCAGATTTCGGGAAGTCCGCGGCCGGACTCTCGGATGTAGACGTGCCGCAGGCGGTCTTCCCGGATGTGCGTATCCCTGCGGAGCAGAGAGAGCTGAAGCTTCCGGAAGTCCCGGCAGAGTTGAAGGTAAGGACGCCTGAACCGGCAGGACTGCCGGAGATAAATGTGTCCGTCCTGCCTGCCGTACAAAAGCCCCGAATCCGTGAGATCGGGGGATTTGGAGAAATAAAGATACAGCAGCAGAAGGCGCCGGACATCCATGTGCCGGAGGCAAAAAGTGTATCGTTTGTACAGCCGGAAGTCCGCCCGGCAGGGCTGCCGGTGATCGAAAAAGCAAGTGTGACAGCAAGGAGCTTCCGGGCACCGCAGATCCATGTCCGCTCCTTGGAAAGGACAGAGGTAAAAGTGCCGGCACTGCATCCGTTACAGCCGGTCAGGGTGAAAAAGGCAGAGCCTCCCGCGGTGAAAAACGCAGCTGTAAGGCAGATCCGTATCCCTGCTGTCAGTGTGGAGATCTCTCCACGCGCGGCGGTGGAGATACCGGACGCGCGCGGTGTGCTGGAGGGGCTTTTTAAGAAAAATACAGAGAAGGAACAATAGGGGATATATTTATGAAAAATAATGAAATTCTGGTCTCGGCAAAATTTGAAGGAGAAGGGGTCTCCGAGGAGCTCTCCTTTCTGGTCCTGAAGGATATCACTCTGAAAGCGCTGATCCAGGCGATCTATTACGGGCTCAAAAAAATGGATGGGCATGAGAAAACCTTTGAGCTTCTTACAGAGTATCTGAAAACAAGAAAGGAACTGCAGGTATTATACAATTCCAAAGGTGATTTTAATGTCATTGATTTTACAGAGACAGTGGATGAAAAGCCGATCTATGACAAAGCTCTGGATGAGCTGGGGATCGTGACCTCCACCTGCCTGTATTTCACGCTGGATACCGTGGTCAGGCAGCAGGCTCTGTTTAAGCGTGTGGAAAGCAGCTATATCTTAAGGGATGGAGAGTCGCTGGAATATAATATCAGTACCCGCAGGCTGAATGTCATCGAGTCGTCAGTGATCGATATCCTTCCGCCGGGAGAGATCCCGGCAAAGGACAAAGGCTCTCTTCTGGATGTCCTGATCCCGACGCTGCTCTCCACAGGCGGGATGCTGGCGGCCCGTTTCCTTATCATGCGCATCTCCCCGAGCGCGGCCAGCATGGGGGATACCATGCTTTTAATGTCAGGGGCCATGGGAATCGTGGCCTTGGTCACATCCCTGTACAATTATGTGAAGAAGAAAAACGAGCACAGGGCCAGCGTCGAGGAATGGAAGACCAATTACGAAAATTATATCCACAGGATGATCAACACGATTAAAGAGTGGCAGGTCAGTGATATCAAGTATCTCAACAGCATGTATCCTGATATGGATACCCTCTTTAAAAACACGGCGGAGATCAACGGGGCTCTGTTTTCCCGGTCCCAGAATGACAATGACTTTATGCGCGTCACGCTCGGGACGTCGGATGAAGTGAAACCGCTCTTTGAGATACGCAGCGAGAAGAAAGATAATATCTTTTACGATATTTACTATAAGAAAATCGGGGACAGGATCCAGATCCGAATCCCTTCGAAAAAGGACTCAAAAAGACGGAGAAGCCTGACCCCAGATGAGCGGGCGAAGGAAGATAAAAATCAATTTCTGCTTACAGACCTTCCGTATGTCTTTGCGAATAAAGGCGTGGACAGCGAGGATGTAAATGAGGTCGTGGGATTTAACTATCTTCGGAGTGACGACGGGACGAAGCCGCCGCTGCTCCTTGATCTGCGTTCAAGCGGCGCCCTGGGCGTCGTGTCCAATGACGACCAGACGTCGAGAAACTTTATCCAGCATATTGTCTTTGAACTGGCGTATTACCATTCTCCGGAAGACCTTCAGTTTGTCTTCTTCTTTGACAGAGAAGAAGACGCGGCGAAGCAGAATGAGGTCATGAAGAATTATAAATATCTCCCGCACGCGAATGAACTGTTTGAGGGAATCTCACAGTTTGTCTTTGACAAGAACAGTTCAGGCCTGGTATTTGGCCAGCTTCTGAGCATTATGAACGAGCGCGCCAAAGCGGACAGCGAAGAAGGAGACGCGATGCCGCAGAAGCAGACACAGATCGTGTGCATTGTTTTTGATGATTACAATATTAAGGAAACCGGTTTCTCTAAGTTCCTTCCGGAAGTACCGAAAGAAGGAGAGCCGTATGTCAATAAAAACGGGCTGACCTTTATTTTCGTACAGCATGAAAAAGAACAGCTGCCCAAATACTGCGGCAATATTGTTGATATTGATAAGGATAACCCGAACGGAAGAAAGTCCAGCCTCAGGTATAACATTCTAAGCCGGGAGACATTGAATGTATTGAGCAGCGGCACGGAGGAAGCGGGCAAAGCAAATGATACGGATAAACTGATTGAGTACAAGCATTTCCAGAACGATTACATATTTAACGAGAAAGCATATGAAGAGCAGTTTGAACTGGCGTTCAGGCAGCTGAGCGCGATCTATTACACCCGTATTGCCGAAAACGGAAAAGTGCCGTCCATGGTCACTCTCTTCGAGTTATACGGATATGACACGGAGAAAGTCAACAGCGGGAAAGTGAAAGAAGAGATCCTTCAGAACTGGATTGATGTGGAGGCAAATGACATTACCAAAAATCTGTGCGTGCCCATAGGCAAGAACGAGCATGGCGCAATGAATCTCGACCTCTACGAAAAAGCGGACGGACCGCATATGCTGGTGGCAGGCACGACCGGATCGGGAAAATCAGAAACCATTATCACTTATCTGATCGGCCTTTGCATGAAATTCTCACCAATGGATCTGAACCTGATGCTGGTGGACATGAAAGGAGGCGGCTTCTCTGACCGCCTGGGAAATCTGCCCCATTGTGTGGGGGCTGTAACAGACACTGCAGGCGAGAGTGAAGGAACTTCGGCGGCCTATATGCTGAAGCGGTTCCTGGAGGCGCTGAATGCTGAGATCAAGCGGAGGAAGCTTTTGCTCTCCAGCCTGGGCGTGGACAATGTAGACGCCTATATCCGGGCGCTGCGGGTGATCAAAGAGATCAAGACCATGGATGAGAGCCCGGAGAACAAGGAAGCAGCAGAGAAGCTCAAAAGAAAGCTGAACGAAAAGCAGATCGAGGCCTTGAAAAAAGACCTCTCTGAACTTGTCCCGCTCTCCCATCTTGTTCTGGTTGTGGATGAGTTCACAGAGCTGAAACGCTTCTCCTCCGAGAGCAGTGACGTAGACTTTATTGCAGAGATTACCACCATTGCCAGGGTGGGGCGTACTTTGGGATTCCACATTATCCTCGTGTCACAGAATATCGAGGGAGCGATTACAGATGACATCCGCGTGAATTCCAAGGCAAGGATCTGTCTTAAGGTGGCTACGAAGCAGGCGTCCAAAGAGATGATCGACAGTCCGGCAGCGGCTGCTCCGGGCATGCCGCTGAATGGACGCGCTTACCTGCTGGTGGGGACGGGATCAAGATTTGAGTATTTCCAGTCCGCCTATACCGGCGCGAACCGGAATCTCAATGTAGAGGCTCCGGTGCTCGTCACACAGGTCACGAATTCGGGAAGGTTCAACACGGAGTTCTATTCCTCCAAGCGGGACAATGAACTGGAAAAGAAAAACAGCGCACAGGTCAGCGAGCACGATACACAGCTGGCGTATATTGTCAATACGATCGAAGAAATCAGCAAAGATATGGAAAAACCACGGCAGATCTTCCTGCCGCCGCTGCCTGAGCGCATGGCAGACGCTACAGAATGGAGGGATTAAATAATGGGCCTGAATAAAATGATCTGTACATTAGGTAAATTCGATATCCCGATTATACAAATGCAGCCGCCTTTTAATGTGGATCTGCTGGACGCCAATATTGCACTGTTCGGTACCGCTATGAGCGGGAAGACTACCTTTTTGAAAACACTGATTAATATTTTACATAAGCAGTACAATGAAAAACAGGAGCAGATCTTTCTTCTGGATTTTGGCGGGGCCTTATCGGAATATCGGGAATTCCCGCTGGTATCCGCATATTTTGACAATTCAAATGAAGAGTATGTAAAGCGGGTATTCAAGATATTGGAGAATATTCTCAAAGAAAATATCAGGGAACTGAGCGGGAAGAACTACCGGGACTGCGAAGCGCAGCCCATCCATACGACCTTTGTGATCGATAATCTGAACGCCCTGATCGATGAACCGAGATATGCGGCGTATCAGGAAAAGCTGGCGAAGCTTTGCCGCGACGGACTGTCCAAAGGGATCACGGTAGTGGTTACGGCTGCGGACACAAAGGGCATGGCGTCTTATCTCAGCTCGATGAAGCAGAAGATTGCCTTTGAAATGCCGGCAGATAAATATATGGAGATTTTCAACGGGAAGACCGGGATGATCGGCAGCAATCCGGGACATGGTTTTGCAAATGTAACAGTAAAACCAGACGGGGTGACAGGCACTTTCCGCATGAATCTGCCGTATGAGATACAATGCGCGTCTCCATACAGCGAAGATGGGAGCGAAGGGGAGACAGAATCCGCATTTACAGACAAGCTTCACAGCAAATATTTATACAGGGAAGGAACTTACAGAAGATCCGTGAAAAAGTACCAGATCTTTCCCAAAGAGCTTACGCGGGAAGAGTACGAGAAGCTCATGACGGGGAAAGAGGACGCAGCCGTGCCGGCTGACGGGGCTGTCAGCGTGGGCCTGGACTATGTGGACTTCCTCCCCGTCAGGGTAGACCTGACCAAATCCCATGTCCTGGCTGTCTACGGCAAGAAAGAATTTGGAAAAACAAACCTGCTCAACCTGCTGCTAAACGGGCATTTAGAGAAGCATCCGGATTCACGGGTGGTTCTGTTCGACGACGGACGCAGGCAGCTGTCGCCTCAGGCATGCCATCTCCCGGCGGGGACAGAGTGCGTACGCATTGACAGCTTCCAGGAGAGAGAGCTGGTGTTTAATGACGGCACGACAAAGGTGAAAAAACTTTCGCCGCTGCAGCAGTTCTACCTGTATCTCAATGAAAATTATATTACTCTGGATAAGCGGTTTATGGCAGGGATTTACGGCGTCAGCAGGGAAATGTCCAGGGAATACGGAAAGATTCCCGACTGTAACGTGGAAAACGCTCCATTTACTGTCTTTGTGATCCAGAGCAAGCTTGCGTACTTAAATGCGTATGAGAATAAGTTCCTGATTAACTCTGTGCTGCCCCAGATGGCGGCAGTGGCGGAAGAAGAGGGTTATGCCTTTATCTTCTCAGACGTCCAGAAAATATCGGACGCAGAGCAGAACCAGTTCTTTAACAATGTGCTTTCCACAGCATTTCTGCTTGACAATATAGCAGAGTTCGCAGGCGAGCGCGGGCAGAAGACAAGCTTTGGAAACATGGACGTCAAAACGCTCAAAGAGGATTATGCGCGCTGTGAATGCGGGGACGGTTATTTTTACGATGTGGAGGCAGATAATCTGCAGAAACTGAAATTCATCAAATATGAGTAAGGCTTTCTTTAGCCGGGAGGTACATGAATGGCAACGATTGCTCTATATGCCGGAAAAATGAATCAGATGCCGTCTTTGATAGGCGAGGTCAGAAAGAGTGTGGATGACTATTCGTCCGAATTGTTCTCCTTGAAGTCAAAGGCGCTGAATATCAGGAAAAGTGTGTGCGACCTGGACGATGTGATCGGAATGGTTCAGACTTCCACGCAGATCCAGGAGCAGAAGATGGAGTCCCTGGAAACGATCCGTCAGAAAACAGAAGAATTTGTGGAAGAGGCTGTGCGCATTGATGAAGATGCGGCTGATGCTATTAACCAGAATAAGGAAGATTTCTATAACAAATACAATTACTTGAAACCGGATGCTGAGAAAAGCGACTGGGAGGCGTTCTGGGATAATGCGGCTAAGTGGTGTAAAGAACATTGGGAATCCATTTGTCATGTTGTTATAGCAATAGTTGTGGTAGCAATTGCGATCGGGGTATGTGCAGCAACTTGGGGTTGGGCAGCTGTTGGAGTGGCGGCTTTTGTGGGAGCTTTGGCCGGCGTCGGAGGTCAGCTGGTCAGCGATGTAATAACCTGGACTGCTACAGGAGAGTGGGAGAGCGGCTGGGAAGATTATATGGGGGCAGCGTTAGGAGGAGTGGCCGGGGGTGTTCTGATGCTGCAGCCCGGAAGTATTACCTTGGCGTGTTTTATGGATGGAATGGTGTCAACATTGTTTGGCGAAAGCCTTAAAACTTTAACGGGGCGGTCAAATAAAACAGGTTCAGAAATACGGGTGGAAACTGCGATTTCAGCGGGAATATCCGGGTTGATTGGAAAAGGATGCGATGCATTGTCTAAGAAAACTGCTAAACATCTGGCTAAAGCTTTCCCAGGATTAAAAAGGCTTTCAGGAAGAGGAAGCTATGGAGCGGCATATAAGATGGTTCTCACAAAGCTTAAAAATAATACCTGTAAGAACATTTCATTAAAGACTTTGCGGAATGGATTTATTTCTGAGATGTGGGGAGGGCTTTTCGGTATCTTTTTTGGTGAGTTGTTTGAAAAATCGGTGGATCAAATTCGTGCGGCTGCATAGCGGAATAGGAGAAATTAGAGAGGAAATGAAGCTTATGAAAAAAAACTTTAAGGTCTGTACGCCGAAATGGCATTATAAATTAATGATTGCTGGATTTCTGCTTTTGGTTTTGATCCCTGTACTGTTTTATCTGATTGAAGGCAGCGGCCTGGCAGGCATTATTGTATCTGCTGTATTATTCAGTCCGTTCCTCGTTGCTGCATTATGGAGTTACCGATTCAGAATTACTGTGCGTGAGAATAACATAACAGTAAGGCGGGGAATTGGAAAAGAATATAGCTTCAATGTCAATGAAATAACAAAAGTAGTACGCAGGGTTAATAGAAACAGTGATTTAGGAACAATGGTCAAAATAACCATATATACAAAGTCCAGACATGTCTCTGTGGAAACGCTTATGACGGGCTGTGATAAGATGGAGTCTTATATAGCAGAAAATGTTGATCCGCAGAAAATAGTGATAAAAGAAAAGATACGAAATGCAAATTAGTAAACACAGCGGAAATATCCACTTTTTCTTATGGCAGGATTTGTATCAGTAAGAGATGTTTCTTTTGTGTATCATGGACGTCAATAAAAGAATGAATTATTTAAGGAAGAGGATATAAAAATGCATATAAAATTACAAATGACATTTAATGAATTATATGAACGGTGTATTTATTCTTCTATAGCGCATGCGGTTGCTAATTTGAGATTTCCATTTTTTTCTTATGAACAGTCATGGGATGGGGATAATTTTAGTTTTAAACCAGATTCTGAGGGTACAATTTCTTTCGATTTTGAAAAAAGAATTATTGCAGGGGCGATAATAGATAATGAAAGTCCACGTTTTGTGCAATATCCGAAGTGTCAGGCGATCGAATTGTTTTCTGATGCACCTGACAATATTAAACAGCTCGCTGATATGGAAGCATTACAGTATTTGCTTTTTGAGATTGAGGGAATCGTTCTTCCGGTAGCAACAACGGCATTTTGGCTTGATTCAGAAGGTTTGTTCATATTTGATGACAGCATAGACGAGTTTTGGAAAAATGGCGGTGAATTTATTCGATACTTGCTGGGACCTTTTGGAGAACTGAAAGAATATCTTAAAGATTATTCGGACCTTTCAACGGAAGAAACCGATTTGATAGAACATTTATTTGACATGAAAATGAAAGGAAATTTACTGATTACCAAAAAGGATCTTTCTGGT
>ERZ1090864.1271-NODE-1275-length-11963-cov-8.554249_pt1 | contig 11963 bp, 13 predicted proteins | sample MGYA00478479_ERZ1090864 | MGnify/ENA primary metagenome ERZ1090864 (study PRJEB33644, sample SAMEA5815743) | chicken gut metagenome | biome: Chicken; feature: Gastrointestinal Tract; material: Caecum | place: Ireland | collected 2019-01-01 | study: A study of... | reverse complement strand
TCTACACGAGCCTTATCGTCGGCAGCGTCAGATGTGTATAAGAGACAGGCACAAACTGCGGTAAAGAACTGCCGGATGAGGCGCAGTTCTGCCCGTACTGTATGACCAGACTTACCGAAACGGTGAATGTAAAGAAAAATCATAAGCACAAGAAAAACGCGGGTTCCGGCAAAAAAGCCGTGGTTGCCGTAGTTGTTATTTTGTGCGCGGCAGTTATCGCGGCCGGAATTTTTGCTTTTGTAAAATACGGCGTTCCGGCAATACGCGGGGGTTCCGGAAATTCGCAAGGCGCTGTTTCAAACGGTTCCGGCATAGATTATGAAAGTTATACGGGTGTATATTTTGATTCCGACAATTCCGCAAGCAGCAGCATTATGGAGACCGGCGGCATTGAACTGCGGCTGCTTTCGTATGATGATTTTGACGATTCGTTTGAACTTTCGCTTACGCTGATCTCTGCGCCGCCTTCAAACCGGGTGGCAGAGATCAGTCATATTAAAGCCGTTGCGGATGAGGATAAGGCAAGGTTTACCTTTGAGGATGACGGCTGGGGAAACGCCGGGCAGGGAACGATAACTTTTCAGGGTAATCATGTATATCTTGAAACTGTGGTTACTGCCGGTGACCCAAATGCCATGTGGCAGCTGGATATTACAAATCAGGAACTGGTTAAGATGTCTGTTGACAATCAATATTTAAGAGACCTTACAGAATTATTGCCGGATATATATACAGCCGCTTACTACCTTGGCGGGGAAGTGATGCCAAATCAGGATATTGAATCCTATGTGCTGCATACTTTTGCGGATGTGGAGATTTACACTTATTACGGCAGCGATGAAATATACAGGATCACTTTGGAATATGACACCCTTGAAAAGAAACAGAAGTATAAATTCGGCGAACTTAACGGTTTTACCAAATTTTCGGATATAGAGGATATCACCTGGGGCTCAACCTATACAGACGGCGATCTTATCGTCTATACTTATGAGGAAATGAACGGATATCATACCGAACTGCGGTTTAAAAACAGCGAGCTTTATTCCGTCTCTTTCTGGAATTATGATTATGAGTAATGTTAAAAAGATCGGCATAAAAGCCGATCTTTTTTGTTGCAATTCGCTGGGTAAGTGGTATACTTAGGTATGAAAAAATATTATATCTGATTCATGCTTTTATAGGAAGTTTTCATTTTTGAGGGTTCGGAGGAATTTTTATGGTTGCGGTGATCACAGGTGCGTCCGGCGGTATAGGAAAAGAAACGGCGCGCGTTCTTTTGCGTGAGGGCTGGCAGGTCATTTGCCTTCAGCGGCATGACTGCGATTTGCCGGGAGCGGAAAACATAAAATGCGATATAACGGATCAGGCTGATATAGATTCTGCGTTTTCAAAAATAGATAAGATCGATCTGCTGATCAACAATGCGGGATTCGGCGTTTCCGGGTGTGTGGAGTTTACCGATATGCGTGAGATCCGCGCGCAGTTTGAACTGAATTTCTTTGCGCATATTGCCGTTACGAAAGCGGCGCTGCCAAAACTGCGCGAAAGCCGGGGGCGCGTGATCTTTATCTCCTCCGCGGCGTCCGTGTTCTCCATTCCGTTTCAGTCCTTTTACTCGGCAACCAAATCGGCAGTGGAATCCGTATCGCTTGCACTTTCCAACGAACTAAAGCAGTTTGGCATATCCGTGTGCGCCGTTCGTCTCGGCGATGTGAAAACAGGCTTCACGGCGGCGCGCCAAAAGGATTTTGCCGGAGACGAGGTATACGGCGGCGCAATTGCGCGCAGCGTAAAAGTTATGGAAAATGACGAGATCAACGGTATGCGCCCCGAACAGGTGGCGGAAGGGATTGTGAAGATCGCGCAGAAACGGCGCCTGCCTGTTCTTGCTACCCTTGGCGGCAAATACAAAGTATTCTGCGCTTTGCAAAAGATCCTGCCCGCCGGGCTGGTGAACCGGATTGTTGGCGGTATGTATATGCCGAAAAAATAATTCTGAATTTTCTAAAAATGTAAAAAACAGGTTGACATCCATTTTGAATTGTGGTATAGTTTTATCGGTTAGTAAGGACTAACCGATATTTTTTACCGTGATGTTAGTTAAAACTAACAAATGTTAACGCAAACTAACATGATAATAAGGAGATGCGAATATGTTTCTTTCCATGGCAGATTTCGGCGAGAAAAAGACCATTGCCAGGATAACGGGAAAAGAGGATACACGGCATCACCTTGAATCCCTTGGTTTTGTAGAGGGCGCGGATGTTACCGTTGTATCCAGCCTTGGCGGCAATCTGATCGTGAACGTGAAAGGCACGCGTGTTGCCATCAGCCGCACGATTGCAAATAAAATCATAGTTTAATGGAGGAGTTGCAATGACTTTAAAGGAAGCAAAGATCGGCTCAACCGTTACCGTTAAAAAGATTAACGGCGAAGGCGCGCTGAAAAGAAGGATCATGGATATGGGCATTACCAAGGGCGTATCTGTTTATATCCGAAAAGTGGCGCCGCTGGGCGATCCGATCGAAGTAACCGTAAGAGGGTATGAACTCTCGCTCAGAAAAGGAGACGCCGCAAGCATTGAAGTGGCGGAATAATTCCGAATCAACGTTAATTTATCTGTATAAGTTAGGCAACACTAACGTATTTGCCTGCACATAAGGAGGAATAGTATGTCTATAAAGATCGCGCTTGCCGGGAACCCGAACAGCGGCAAAACCACGCTGTTTAACGCGCTCACAGGCTCCAATCAGTTTGTGGGAAACTGGCCCGGTGTAACCGTTGAGAAGAAAGAGGGCAAATGGAAGGGCGACAAGTCCGTTACCATAACCGACCTGCCGGGTATTTACAGCCTTTCACCCTATACGCTGGAAGAGGTTGTAGCAAGAAACTACATACTGGATGAAAAGCCGGACGCAATCCTGAATATTGTGGACGGCACAAACCTGGAGCGAAACCTCTATCTTACAACGCAGCTGCTGGAACTCGGCGTACCCGTTGTGGTTGCCGTTAATATGATGGATGTGGTAAACAAACAGGGAAGTAAGATCGATTCGGAAAAACTTTCGCAGGCGCTCGGCTGCCTGGTGGTTGAGATCTCCGCCCTGAAAGGCACGGGCGTTAAGAAAGCGGCGGAGGCAGTGGTTGCCGCTGCCGGCACAGAACAGCCTATCCGGCACAGGTTCAGCGTTGGCGTAGAAGACTATCTTTCCCGTATTGAGGCGCAGCTGAATGTGCCCGAGGCGCAGAAACGGTTTTACGCCATTAAACTTTTTGAACGGGACGACAAGATTGCCGAAACCGGCGAAAGCCTGCCGAATGTGGAAGATATCGTGAAAGAGGCGGAGGCTGAGTTTGACGACGACAGCGAAAGCATCATCACGAATGAAAGATACGAGTATATCGCCTCTATCATCGGCTCCTGCTATGTAAACAAGCAAAAAGGCAAGTTGACGGTATCGGATAAAATTGATAAAATAGTTACAAACAGATTTTTGGCACTGCCGATCTTTGTTGTTGTAATGTTTCTTGTGTATTATATCTCCTGGACCACGGTGGGCACCGTGCTGACGGACTGGACAAATGACGGCGCGTTCGGCGACGGATGGCATCTGACCGGGCAGGGCGATTATGATGACGCAATGAACGAATTCGCGGCGGAATATATCTGGACGCCGAGCGTGGTGGACACGGTTGACGCTGCCGCCGCTGCGGATGTTGTCGGCGCAGGCGATATTCAGGCTGCGATTGAGGACGGCGATTACGCCGCGTTTGACGAGGCTTACGGCTCCTATGCCGATTCACTTGCGCAAGCGGGCTATGATATCTCTCCGGCGGTGGACGCGGCGCTTGAGATGGACAGCGTGCCCGCAACGGAAGATTACGGCGTTTACGTGCCGGGCATTCCGGTGTTTGTGGAGCGCGGGCTTGACGCGATTCACTGCACAGACTGGGTCAAGAGCCTTGTGCTGGACGGCATTGTAGGCGGCGTGGGCGCTGTACTTGGTTTCGTGCCGCAGATGCTGGTTCTGTTTATTCTTCTTGCTATTCTTGAAGGCTGCGGCTATATGGCGCGCGTTGCGTTTATTATGGACCGGATCTTCCGCAGATTCGGGCTCTCCGGAAAATCGTTTATCCCCATGCTGATCGGCACGGGCTGCGGTGTTCCCGGCGTTATGGCAAGCCGCACCATAGAAAATGACAGGGATAGGAAAATGACGGTTATGACCACAACATTCATTCCCTGCGGCGCAAAGATGCCGATCGTTGCCCTGATTGCGACGGCGCTTTTCCACGGCGCATGGTGGGTTGCGCCAAGCGCATACTTTATAGGTATAGCGGCAATCATCATCTCCGGTATCATCCTTAAGAAAACAAAGATTTTTGCCGGCGACCCGGCGCCGTTCGTTATGGAACTGCCGGCCTACCACGTGCCTACATTCGGTTCGGTTATGAGATCTATGTGGGAGCGCGGCTCATCATTCATCAAAAAGGCAGGCACGATCATTCTGCTTTCCTCCATCTTCATCTGGGCAGGCTCGCATTTTGGCACCACCGCATCCGGCGGATTTGGATTTGAACTGGAAATGGATCTGGAAAACAGCGTTCTCGGCATGATCGCGAATGTTGTAAAATGGATCTTCCTGCCGCTCGGCTTTGATAACATTAAAGCAACCATCGCAACGGTTATGGGGCTTGTTGCAAAAGAGGAAGTTGTAGGCGTATTCGGCGTTCTGGATTTTGAAGGTATGTCCTACATCGTGGCGTATTCTTTCCTGATCTTTAATCTGCTGTGCGCACCGTGCTTTGCGGCGATCGGCGCAATCAAACGGGAGATGAACAGCGCAAAGTGGACCTGGATCGCAATCGGCTATCAGACGGTATTTGCTTACTGCATTTCGCTTATGGTATATCAGATCATCGGCCTGATCATGGGCGCCGTATCGTTCTCTTTCTGGACGGTGCTTGCGATCGCCGTACTTGCCGGATTCCTGTATCTTATCTTCAGGAAAAACAAATATGATGAAAACAGGCTTGCTTATACGGATGTAAAGCGCAAAAAGAAAACAGGCGCTGTAAAATAAATCGTATGAAATAAGGTGTTTTTATGACTTGGGGAAGTATTCTTGTTTTGGCGGTTATTGCGGTTATCGTTGCTGCTGTTATCGTTAAAATGATCAAAGACAAAAAAAGCGGCAAATCTTCCTGCGGCGGAGATTGCTCGTCCTGCGGGGGCGCTTGCGGCGCCTGCCGAAATATAGATCAAGAAACAAAAAACGCCGAAAAGAAACGCTGATTACGTTTCTGTTTCAGGCATAATACTCCTTTAAACGAAGCGCCTGCACATAACTGCGGGCGCTTTGCTTTTCAGTTTATAATGATTTAATTAGGCACTTGATTTCCTTGAAAGTTAGGTCTATAATAAAATCGGGACAAGTGTTTGATTTTTTATAATATTGTAAAGGGGTGTTTGTTATGAAAAGAAATGCTGTGCGCATTATGATATTGTATTTGGCTGTTGTTTTTGCTTTCTGCGGCTGTGCTTCATCGCCTGAAAAACCTGTTTACGAGCTTTCGCGTTATGCGGAAAATAATGACCTTTTAGGCGGAATGTTAAGAGTTGAGAACGGTGTGCTTGTTGATGAAAACGGCAATGAGATTGTTTTGCACGGTGTTAATCTCGGCAACTGGCTGCTTATCGAAACATGGATGAGCTGGATTGAAAACTATTCCGATGAGTGGGGATATTACGATACAATTGAGGTGCTTTCAGAGCGTTTCGGGGCAGAGAAAACAGCCGAACTTATAAATACCTATGAAAATAATTTTATCCGCGAAACAGATATTGAGCAGATAGAGAAACTCGGTTTCAATTGTGTGCGTGTGCCGTTTTGGTACAGGAATTTTATGACGGAAAACGGGGAATGGCTAACCGAAAACCCTGACGATAATCCGGGCTTCAGGCAGATAGACAGACTTATAGAACTGTGCCGTGAGCGCAACATATATATCATACTTGATATGCACGGTGCACCTGGCGGGCAGAGCATGAACCATTCAACGGGAAAAGCAGGCAGAAATGAGCTTTATACAGATAATACCTGTATGGACACCTGCGTTGAACTTTGGAAAGGCATTGCTGAGCGTTATAAGGATGAAGAAGTTATTGCCGCATATGATTTGCTCAATGAGCCGCAGAATAACGGCGGATACGAAGGTGAAAACGCATGGCAGGCTGAAAGTGATGAGGCAGTTGAAAAGACCAATTCGGCATACGATACACTTTATAAAGCAGTAAGGGAAACGGGTGACAATCATATTATCAGCTTTGAGGGAATATGGTCTGCCGACGTGCTCCCCGACCCCGAAGAAAACGGCTATACAAATATGCTTTATCAGATGCACCTTTATGATACCAAGGCGTCTGATATACGTTCACGTGTCAGGGAAATGGTTAAAATGCGCAAAAAGTGGGGCGTTGCCGTTTTCGTTGGTGAGTACAACAACGGTGAATATGAGGCTTATGCCGATATGCTTTATAAAGATAACGGTATAAGTACCGCAAAATGGACTTATAAAACTTTCAATGCAGGTGAGCAGTGGGGTATATTCAACAAAGATACCGAGAGAATTGACATTAAAACGGCGTCTTATGAAGAAATACTTGATTTTCTTCAAAACGAGCTTTTTACCGATTCGTTTACTTTCAACGCAGAGGAAATGGCGGCAATCTACTAATTACGATTTAGATAAGAAAAGGCAGGAACGATTTTCCGTTCCTGCCTTTTTGCTATTCATTTTCATTGTCTATGACTGAAAAAAGTTCTTTTATTCTGTCAAGCCTGCCGTTTATGTAGAGATAACCGAAAAGAGATTCAATTCCCGTTGCGGTGTGATACTCGGCGCCGGTAGCGCTTTTCGGGGAATGCCCTGTTTTGGCATTTCTGCCGCGCTTAAACTGCGCGGTCTCCTCTTCCGTAAGCATATCTTTAATTTTTTCATAAGCCGCTGTCTGCGCCTTTGCGCTTACGAATTTTACACTTTCCCGGTGCAGGTCGTTAACCGGTCGGTTCGCTTTTGCCACCAGCGTTTCACGCACCAGCATTTCGTAAACGCAGTCGCCGATAAACGCAAGATTCAGAGGGCTTAGGGCTTTTGCATTTATATCATAATCTGTAAATCTCATATTGCATTACGGCACATATTCAAACTCAATATCGTATACAATTACCGTGTCTCCTTCTTTGATTCCGCGTTGGCGCAGGGCGTCAAAAATTCCGCTTTTTTCCAGCACGCGCTGCATATACTGTAGACTTTCATAATCTTCGGTATCCACACCCTTAAGCACGCGCGGAAACCAGGGCGCCTCCACAATAAATGTGCCGCTCTCCGGCTCGGTTATGGTAAAGCCCCCATCCTGCTTAACCAAACTTTCAAGCGGGATTTCCTCAGACGCATATTCTTTGATCGGCGGCAGAGACTGCAACTTTTTCCACGCCGCGTTCATCAGTTCCTGTGTGCCCTCAGAGATCGGCGCGCAGATCGAATAATATTCCAGCCCCTGCGATTCAATAAAGGCTTTGAAATCCTCTATCTGCTCCGGCTCCGCCATATCGATCTTGTTGCCTGCAACGATCTGCGGCTTTTCCGCAAGCTCGGGGTCAAATTTTTTAAGTTCATTATTTATATTTTCAAAATCCGCTTTGGGATCTCTGCCCTCAAATCCGCTTACGTCCACAATATGGATCAGCAGGCGGCAGCGCTCAACATGGCGCAGAAATTCGTGACCGAGGCCGATGCCCTCGCTTGCGCCGTCGATCAGGCCGGGAATATCGGCAATAACAAAGGAATTGCCCTCTCCCATATAAACAACGCCCAGATTCGGCGAAAGCGTGGTAAAGTGGTAATCGGCGATCTTCGGCTTAGCCTGAGAAACCACGGAAATCAAACTGGATTTGCCAACAGAGGGATAGCCGATCAGCCCAACGTCCGCTAAAAGCTTCAGCTCCAGGCTCACTTCCCATTCCTCGCCGGGCGTTCCGGGCTTTGCAAAGCGGGGCGCCTGCCTGGTGGGTGTGGCAAAATGGCGGTTGCCCCAGCCCCCCTTGCCGCCTTTTGCGGCAATAAAGCGCTCGTTTTTGCTCATATCCGCCATTACCGCGCCGCTTGAAACTTCCCTTATTATGGTGCCGCGCGGCACGCGAATTTCCAGATCCGCGCCGTTTTTGCCGTGCTTTTTACTGCCCTCGCCGGGCAAACCGTTTTTTGCCGTGTATTTGCGTTTGTAGCGGAAATCGGCAAGCGTGGCAAGGTTGTCGTCAACAACAAAAATAATATCTCCGCCCTTGCCGCCGTCGCCGCCGTCCGGCCCGCCGCTGGCAACGTATTTTTCGCGGTGAAACGCAACAGCGCCGTCGCCGCCGTTGCCCGCCTTGATCTTTATTTTGGCTATATCTACAAACATTATTGTACCTCAAATACTTTAACATCACCAAGCAATTTGATGTTTCCATTGACTACAAGTATAGCACCAGATCTGGATGCAGTCGCATACACGGTCTTTTTGCGCTCTGTGAGTACACGCTGAATGGCTTCATCCTGTGCTGTTGTGCCTTCATAGTGGACCTCCATGTAAAAATTGCTCAAGTACGGAAGACCTTTATAATAATTAAATTCAGAATAATTATCATCGGGAGACAAGTGGTACTCAGACAATTGAATAACAGCGCCGGCGCTGTATCCCATAATTATTCCTTCGTGCTGCATCAGAATATTATACAAATCAAACTCTTTGACTCGATACATCATCATTTCGGGCGCTCCACCGAGAAAATAAATAATATCTGCCATCTTGATTTTCTGCGCAGCGGATTCTTTTGTATCGGTAAAGTAGTTGATAAAAGTAATATTGTCCTCCGGAATGCCGTAGGCTGTTAATCCACCTACAATTCCATCATAGTACTTACCGTTCTTTTTGCCATATAATACATTCCAATCTGATAGTGACTTTACGCAATTATCTCTAAAAGAGAATGCTACTACCGCAACAGAATGGTTCGGCTTTATATAGTTTTTCAGTTCATCATAGAGATAAGGTGCATCTATATCAAATTCTTCAAGCAAAATGTTAATCATTGCTACTCCTGTTTTGTATGCTTTTGTGGCGTGCCTCCCTTATGATGTTTTTGAAGTTTTAAATTTTATCAAGCGCCTGCTGGATGTCGGCGATGATGTCGTTCGCATCTTCTATGCCGCAGGAAAAGCGGATCATATCCGGCGTTACGCCTGCCTCTTCCAGTTCTTTTTCCGTAAGCTGGCGGTGCGTGGTGGATGCCGGGTGCAGGCAGCAGGTGCGCGCGTCTGCAACGTGGGTAACGATTGCGGCAAGCCTTAAACTGTCCATAAACACGGTTGCGGCCTTTCTTCCGCCCTTAATGCCGAATGAAACAACGCCGCAGGTGCCGTTCGGCATATATTTTTTAGCCAGTTCATACTGCGGGTCATCCTCCAGCATTGCGCATTTTACCCAAGTGATCTTATCGTTGTTTTTCAGATATTCGGCAACTTTCTTTGCGTTTTCGCAGTGCCTTTTTACTCTGAGGTGCAGCGTTTCCAAGCCTAAATTAATAAGAAAAGCGTTTTGCGGCGCCTGAATGGAGCCGAGGTCACGCATAAGCTGAACGGTGCATTTTGTGATATACGGCGCGTCCGGAAACGCCTTCGTATAGGTAAGGCCGTGGTAACTTTCATCCGGCGTTGTGAGACCGGGGAATTTATCATTCTGCTCCCAATCGAATTTGCCGCTTTCAATGATTGCGCCGCCGATGGTGGAGGCGTGCCCCTCCATATATTTGGTTGTGGAATGGGTAACGATATCACAGCCGAATTCAAACGGGCGGCAGTTGATGGGCGTTGCGAACGTGTTGTCTATAATGAGCGGAATGCCGTTTTTATGGGCAACTTTTGCAAATGTCTCAATATCCAGCACGTCAAGGCTCGGGTTGGATATTGTTTCACCAAAGATACATTTGGTGTTCGGCTTTATCGCCGCCTGGATCTCCTCCTCGCTTGCGGTGGGGGAGATAAAGGTGAAATCGATGCCCAGTTTGCGCATCGTTACGTTAAACAGGTTGAATGTGCCGCCGTAGATCGCAGAACTGGAAACAACGTGGTCGCCCGCCTGCGCAATGTTGAAAACGGCATAAAAGTTTGCCGCTTGCCCGCTGGAAGTAAGCATTCCGGCGGAGCCGCCCTCCAGCATGGTAATTTTGCCGGCGGCGTAATCGCAGGTGGGGTTCTGAAGGCGGGAATAGAAATAGCCGCTCTTCTTAAGGTCAAACAGATCGCCCATCTCATCGCTGGAATCGTATTTAAATGTGGTGCTCTGTACGATGGGTATCACGCGCGGTTCGCCGTTTTTCGGCTGATACGCGCCCTGTACGCATATGGTATCCAAGTTCATAAGTCTCTCTCCTTTGTTTGTTATAGTATTGCTTTTAATCGCCCATATATCCGGTGTAAAGCACGTCGCCGGTAACGGCGTCCACACAAATATAGGCTAAGCCGGCAATTTGTGAAGTGTCTGTATATTCCACGGCATAATAAGCGTGGCCGGTTGTGTTTTCGGTTTCGCTTGTGTTGCCGTATCCCGCGTTGAATGCCGAATACTGCTCATCTTTTGGCAGAAGTTCTATGCTTTCAAATGCAAAGATCTCATCATCTTCGCCGATGCCGAATTCATTTTGCGCCATAGCGTTCTTCAGGGCTTCATCCGCAATGCCGCGCGCCTCTTCCTGCGTTATCGCATAAGAAATGGATTCGTGCGTATCACTGCTTAGCGTTGTTGAAAGCTCTGAAGAAGGCTCTTGTGTGCTTTTCTCATTGCCGCTTTGTGTGCCGCAGGCGGAAAAAATGCACGCCGCAGCTATTAAAACGGCAAGGCAGGTCAGAAATTTTTTCATATCTTCTCCTAACGCTAATCTCCCATATATCCTGTATAGAGCAGGTCTCCGTTTCGCAGGTCTATGCAGAAATAGGCATAATTTCCGGGGAAAGAACTGTCGTTATACCTTACGGCATAGTAAGGGTGGCTGCTTGTGTTATAAGCGGAGATATCGTTTCCGCGGTTGAAAGCGCCGTAGGTTTCCCTTATATCGCAGCGTTTGATGCTGTCAAACGTAAAGTGGTTTATATCGTCCGAAAACGTTTTATTCTTACATTCCTGCTCCAGCGCGGTATATGCGATTTCTTTTGCTTCTTCCTCCGGCAGCACGTGATCAGGGTCTGCCGCATAGGCTGCCGCGGCTCTCTCCTGCACACTTTGCTCTGGCGCCGGCTGCGTCTGTTCCTGCGCCGGCGCAGGTATCTGTGCAGAAGTTTGCGCCTGCGTTTGGGTCTGCGTTTGCGCTTGTGCGGGATCATTTTCAGCGGCTGAGCAGGCGCTCAGTAACGCCGCAAGCAACAGCACGGCTAAGGCTGCCGTAACAACATGTTTCATTTTAATGTTTCCTCAGAACCGGTTAATCTTTCAAAAAATGTTCCATGATGCCCGGGCCGAAGTCGATATAGATGCCGGTTTCTTTTGCCGTTTCCTCGTTGATCGTTACAACACCCTCGATCTCTCTGCTCTTTCTGTAGATTACGAAAGGTACGGGGTCTGATGCGTGTGTTCTGGTCACGATCGGGGTTGGGTGATCCGGCAGGCACATGATTTTGTAATCATCGTACTGCGCAAGCCCGTTGAACAGGATAGGCAGCACTTTTTGGTCGATCAGTTCAATCGCTTTTACTTTATTTTCCGGCTCGTTTCTGTGGCCGCATTCATCCGGCGCCTCAAAATGGATATAAACAAGATCATTTCTGGTAAGCAGGTCAAGCGCGGCGTTTGCCTTGCCCTCAAAATTGGTATCGCTATATCCGGTTGCGCCGGGCCGATCCGCCGCTTCCATTCCGGCGCCGC
>ERZ1090864.1269-NODE-1273-length-11980-cov-9.762600_pt1 | contig 11980 bp, 12 predicted proteins | sample MGYA00478479_ERZ1090864 | MGnify/ENA primary metagenome ERZ1090864 (study PRJEB33644, sample SAMEA5815743) | chicken gut metagenome | biome: Chicken; feature: Gastrointestinal Tract; material: Caecum | place: Ireland | collected 2019-01-01 | study: A study of... | reverse complement strand
GGGAGTCGCCGCTTGCACCGAATCTGCGTTCCTGCCCCTGTGTTGCAGCGGCGTTGTCCGGCTCGCCCGCGTTTTGTGCGGGGTCATGGCGCGGTATCCAGATCCAGACGGCTGATGCAGTTTTCAAGGTGCCGGTATGAAGAATTGCAGATGAGAGGTTCCAGCTGCAAATTCTCTCAGAAAATAAAGAAAGCCGCCCCGCAAGGGACCAAAGGATTTTGTCGGAGGTGTACGGCGGCAAAATGGTTCGGTGTGGTTGCGGGGCGGCTGTTTATCGTGTTAAAGTGATTGAACAGATGATAACATGGAAATATGAATTTGTCAACAAGTGAATCGAATATTCAAATCTTTCTGTTTGAAAAATCTGCTCCGCTTTCCAATAGAGCTTTCACTTCGAAAAGATTTTTACAGCAGGAATTGCACAGGGACAGTATCTCGGGGGTAGGCTGGGCCAGGTCGGGGACCATAATGGTGAAGGCTCCCGAGGCATGCCCGGCGCGTACCCCGTTAAAACTGTCTTCCAAAACTAGACAGTGCCGGATGTCGAGCCCCAGCCTCCTTGCAGCCGACAAGAACACTTCCGGGTCGGGTTTGGAGCGCCTGACGTCCTCGCCGCAAACGGCGCTGCAAAAATAGCAGGCCAACCCAGTGGTGCGCAGGTTCAGCTCTACAATCCTGCGAGGGCTAGAGCTGGCAATAATCCGGGGCAGACCGTGCGATTCCAGCCAGGCTAAAAGCTCTGCTGCGCCGGGTTTTATGGGGACGCCTTGGGCAAAACGCTCCTCGCTCAGGCTGCGAATGGTCAAGATAATCTGCTTGGTATTGGCCTGGGGGTAGTAGCGGCGGATATTGGCCTCGGCGTTTTTGCCTGACATGCCCCGCCCATCTGAATAAAAGGACGGGGGCGGCAGCGGCAGGCCGAGTTGATCGAAGCATACGGGCCATAGGCTGTCCCATACCCGCTCGGTATCGAACAGAAGGCCGTCCATATCAAAGATCACACCCTGGATCATAGCTGCCCTCCCTGGCCATTTATCACAAGTTGGCCGTAAAAAAAGCTTCCAACCGTGCGGCGGCCTCATGTTCATCCGGACCTTCTACGGTGACAGTAATGGCTTCGCCCTGCTTAATGCCAAGGCCCATGAGCGCCATCAACTTTTTCGCGCTGGCAGCTTTATTGCCTTTGCTGACCGTGACTTCGCTCTGGTATTTTTTGCACTCCTTGACCAGGATGCCGGCGGGGCGAGCATGGATGCCGACGGGATCGGTTACGGTATAGTTGAACTTCTGCATAGAAAACGCTCCTTTTTCTTGCTAAAATGCGGGCGGCCGGGCGCGGTGAACACTGCGTCCGGCCGTCCTGATTTGGGGGATTTTATGCAAAAGGAAATGATCAATATTCAAACTGGCGGTAGTAGCGGCGCATATCCAAATCATGGCCAGTATTAGCCTCAAAGTGCTTGGACAGGCGGCCGTTCAGCAGCGCGGTGGAGATGATAGGCGCGACCAGCGGTGCGAACTCCGCATCGATACCGTCGATCAGATAGTCTTTCACGTCCACAACCACCAGCTCGTCGGTGTGATCCTTCAGGAAACGCTCAGCGCGATCATCGATGCTGCGGCACTTGCCGACACTCTTGACCAGAAAGACGGGCATGTCTTTTTCGACCAACTCCAGCGTGCCGTGGAAAAACTCGCTGGACTTGACGCTCTTGGTGCGCAGCCACTGCATCTCTTCCAGGATGCACATGGTGAACAGATAGACCTCACCCCACAGCTCGCCGTCGCCCAGCCACATCATGTAGGGGCTGGTGTAATATTTCTTGGCAATGGCAGCCGCCTCGGCGTCAAAGCGTTTCTGATCGGCCACAAGGCCGTCCGCCAGGTGGGCTTTCAGCTGGGCCACAAAGTCATCAAAGCGGGGGAACTCGCCGTTGTTGGCCAGCAGGCCGTAGAACACGCCAAACATATTCAGGTATTCAAACTCGACGCCCTTGAAGACCTTCAGCGGGATGCACCACTTGCTCTGGCTTCCCAAGGGGCTGGCGGGATCGATGACCATCGACACTACGCGGATGCCCTGCTCCTTCATCCACTTGGCAGCGGCGACCGTCTCCTTGGTATCGCCGGACTTGGAGCCCATGATGACGATGGAGTCTTTGTTCAGCTGAGAATGGCCAGTCAGAACAATCTCGGCCGCGTGCTCGACATAGACGGGGATCTTGGTGTACTGCTTGGCAATCTCGCCGAAGTGCATCATCATAGCGACAGTACCACCCACAGCCACAAAAAAGATGTTGCTGAAGCCTTCCCTAGCGATCTCGTCAGCAATCTTTTTGCCCTCAGTGATGGCATCGATCTGAGCGTTCAGGTTTTTGCGATAATCGGCCTCGTCAAACTTGATCATAGTGATTTCTCCTTTTTATTAAACGATGTATTGGTGGATACAACGGACAACATGGGGATGATTTTAACCCAGGATACCAAACTGCGCGCAGACGATGCCCAGCACGGCGGTGCCGACGATCAACCAGACGGCGCTGACCTTTTTGTCCAGCAGCTTGTAATACGCACCCATGACGCCCAGACTCAGAAGGCCCGGCATGATGCCGTCGAGGATGCCCTGCACCGAGCTCGCGGTCTCGCCAACGCCGATGGTCAGCGGGGTGGAAACGACGACCAGCTCGTTGGTCATGCCGCCGACGACCATCACGCCCAGCAATGCGGCAGCGAACATGAACTTTTCCATCAGGCCGGATTTCTGGATCTTCTCGAGGAAGTCGGCGCCCAGTTCATAGCCCTTCACAGCGCCGATGTAATGCAGCAGGTAGTTGGGGATGTTAAAGACGAGCAGGAAGAGAACAGGCCCAAGAATGCTGCCCTGCATCGCCAGCGAGGTGCCAATGCCTACCGCCAGGATGCGCAGAGTGCCCAGGATGATCGAGTCGCCAATGCCGGACAGCGGCCCCATCAGCGCCGACTTGATGGTGTTGATGGACGAGGTATCGAAGTCCTCATCGCTGGCGTTCTTTTCCTCCATCGAGGCAACGATGCCGCCGATGAAGCTGGACAGTGCCGGGGTGCAGTTGAAGAACTCCATGTGGCGCTGCAGGGCCTGGGCCAGCTTCTCCTTGTCGTTGCCGTACAGCTTCTGAAGGATGCTGGCGAGCATGAAGGTGAAGCCCATGTGCATCTGCCGCTCGTAATGCCAGGAGAACTCCATCGGCAGGGAACGCCAGAACAGGCCGCGGATGTCTTTTTTACTGAGCTTTTTGTTAGAAGTCATCGTCGTCTACCTCCGTTGCTGCGGCCGCCTGCGTCTGCGGGTGGAAGTTGATGGTCGTAAAGATGATGATCAGGCCGATGATCGCAATACCGACCACAGGTACGCCGAAATAGGCCGAAAGAACGAAGCCCAGGAAGAAATAGGGGACCACATTCTTGCTCATGATCATGCGGGCCAGCATCGCGAAGCCGAGGGCGGGCAGCAGCCCGGTGGCGATGCCCAGGCCATCGGTGACCACTGCGGGGATCATGTTCAGGAAGGCCTCCATTCGGCTGCTGCCGATAGCAAAGCCCAGGAAGGTCAGCAGGAACAGCACCGTACAGGTGATGAATCCGGTGCCCAGATGGATGGCGCAAACTGCTTTGGCGTTGCCTTTGGCGGCGTAGCGGTCGGCGACCTGTGCCAGCAGCGGGCGCACCAGGCTGAACAGTACGTTGTCGATGGCCTGCGCGATCAGGGCGATGGGCATAGCCAGCGTGATGGCGGCTTCAGTGCCCTGGCCGGTGCTGATGGCAAAGGCCGTGCCGAGCACGCCGCCGACGATGACGTTGGGTGGGATGTACGCGCCGACCGAGACGGCCCCCAGGAAGAACAGCTCCAGGGTGGCGCCGATGGTGATGCCGGCTTGCAGGTCCCCGAGGACCAGACCAACCAGCGGGCCCAGCACGATGGGACGCTGGATCATGTTGGTGCCGGTGGCGAGGTCGCATTTGCCGATGAACGCGATCAAGCCCAACAGGATTGCTTGAACGATCATAGTCGATCCCTCCTTGTATCTTGATGATTAAATGACGTCCTGCGCTCTGATTTTGCCGTCCGAGGGGACCTGGCGCAGCTCGACTTCCGCACCGGCCTGCACCATGGCGCGGATGTCTGCCACATCCTGTTCGGTGGCAAAGATGAACTTGCTGATGGCTTTCTTATCCGGGGTCTTTTTTGTGCCGCCTAGGTTGACCTGGCGGATCGAGGCGCAGCCCTCCACCATCCGTTTGGCGTCGTGGATGCTTTCCACGATGATGAACAGCTTGTACTTGTCGGTCACGCCGCTGTTGACGGCGGCGATGGCGTCATCCACCGTTTTGATGACCAGTTTGACGCCGTTGGGCTTGCTAAGTTTCAGGGTGGTTTTGCGGATGTCGTCGGTGGGCACGCTGTCGTTGGCGATTAGGATACAGTCGGTCCCAAGGGCGTTTGTCCACGAGAACGCGACCTGCCCATGCAGCAGACGATGGTCCACGCGCAGCAGTTTGATCATGGTGTTCCTCCTTCTTTCTGGTCAAAATTCCTCGTCCTGCACTTCGTTTTTCTCGTTGCAATAGACGATAGTCTCCTGTGCGGTCTGGATGGCGCCCCGGATCATGTCCGGGGTATCCTCGTCCTGATTCACCTGCAACTCCAGCAGCAGGGCCAGGTTCATCCCTGCGACCACGTAGACGCCCGGGACTTCGGTATAGCCCATAAACTCGTTGTTGACGCTGCCGCGAAGCAGGTCGGTCACGACGATCAGGTCTTCGTCCGACTTTTTGCTTTCAATCAGCCGCCTGACGCGCTCCTTAATGTCGTTTTCACCGTCGCAGTAGGCGCAGAAAGCCTCGAAGTTCTCCTGCTTGCCCATAATCAGCTCCAGGGAATCTAGGATGCCGGCGGCAAAGTTTCCATGGGTCGCGATGACAAAACGCTTCATGCTTTTCCCTCCTTTCCGGTTCCGGTAAACCAGGGGCTGAGGGTGTCCAGGCATTTCTGGTCCGCCAGCCAGGGCTCCGTAAAATAATCGGGGGATGTCAGCTCCAAGGTGAAATACCCCTGATAACCGTGTTGATAAAAGGTAGCCAAGTCGGCTTCGGGGTCGCGCGCCCCATCGCCCCAGGCCAGGTGGCCGGTGGGGCGGCCATCCACAAAGTGGCAGTGCACGATATCCTGGCCGAAGGCGTCGAACCACTGACCGGTCGTCTCTCCTGCCGCACCCACAGGACCAAGGTCGATGTTGACTTTCAGCCCTGCGGAGCGGACATCCTGCAGCATCTGCCGTTCCCCGGCGAGGGTGTTCACTAGCCGACTCTCGGAGGGCAGCAGCGGCTCCATCGCCAGCGTCACGCCGTGGCGCCGGGCTTTTTCGGCCAGTTCATGCAGCATCAGGGCGGCCCGCCGCCACCCGTCCGCTGTCGGCTCGGAGTAGAAACACCAGCCGGAAGAGACGGAAATCAGCTTGCACTCCAGTTCTTCCGCCGCAAGGATGGCATTGGAAAAGTAACGGTAGGTCCGGCGGATCAGTTCAGGGTCCCGTGCCGCCAGGTTGTGGGGTTTGGGGTTGTTCTGTTCTGGCGTCAGGCAGATGACCTCAATGCCGTAGCGCCTGGCGGTCCTGCGCAGCGCTTTGGCGTCCTGCCAACCCTGCTCGTCCAGCAAATAATGGGCGGCGCAGGTCCACAACTCCGCATGGGTGATGTCCCTGCGCTGCAAACTTGCAAAAAAATCTTCCAGGGTATAATAACGGTAATGGCAGTTCATGCCTGCGATATGGTCCAGGCTGAAATATTTCATGGCGCAGGCCCCTCTCTATGCATGGTTGTCGTGGATTATATAGTCGTAAATGTAAGCGATCTCGCTGATGGGGAACTCGACCTTATAATGAGTGCTCACCTCGCGGAACGCTTTGCGCACCATCTCGATGAACTCCTTCTGTTCCTGTTCAAAAGCGGCCTGGTCGGTATAGGTCTCGATGGGGGTTTTGGTCACCAGCCGCTCAATCAGACAGCTGATATGGATGTTCAGGCCAATGATGGTCTGCGCCGAAAACTTCCGACGCATCATCTTCTGCATTTGATCCAGCCCGATGTTGACCAGATCCAGCACCTTGTCGGCGTTGAGGATGGTCAGGTTCTGGACGACATTTTGCAGCGAGAAATTTTTCAGCAGTCGCTGGTGGAAGGCCTGCAGGTCGTCCTCCTGCATATACAGCGAGAGCATGCGGTTGATGCGCTCGATCTCACGGAAGGAAATGATATCTTCCATCGGGATGAAAACGACGTCTTTCAACTCCGGGTTGGCGGTGCCGGAGACGAACAGGATATCGTACTTGCCCTTTAATTCGGCCAGTTCCTCCGCGTGTTTCAGGCTGAGGTAATCGTAACCGAGAAATTCCACCTCGATCTGCCGCGGCAGGCTGTTGTAAAACAGCTCGGCCATCTTGCGCGCCACGCTGACGCCTGCTTCGCTGACAAAGAGGACGGCGGCTTTCTTCTTCTGGCGCTCCATCAGCTTGTAGGTGCTGACATGACCGGAGCAGGCGATTTCCAGGATCTCACGCATGGGCGTGTGGTTCTGGATCTTGCAGCCCACATCGAGAGCCAAACGGGTGGAGACATTGTTGATAATGCCCAGGTTGAGGTCGGTCTGGCCGCTGAGCAAGATATTCATATCTTCCAGCGAGCCCATATCGACCAGAAGGATTACGTCCTTTGGGCCGGGCACGTAGTTGACATATTTTTTGAATCGGACGGCAATCTCCTGCACTGAAATGTCGATGGGCATATCAATGGCCTCGAACACGCGGCTGCCGGTCAGGCGGTTGACCACATCGGCAATGCTGCTGGCCGTAGAATAGCCGTGGCAGATGATGATGCCCCGGATCGCGTCCATGCGCACGTCCTGGCTGTACTGCCGCAGGCCCAGCACCAGCAAAAGCTGGCTGAAACCGTTGATGCTGACATCCAGGCTCTGCTCGATCATGCGGGATATCTCCTCTGCGAGTAGGGCTTCTTTGGGGAACAGGCGCAGCAGCAGATTCAAACAACCAGCCACGCGCTCGTCCTGGTCGGGGGCGTTCAGCCGCATCTGCAGGTACAGGCAGCGTGAAAACACATAGTTGAAATGCCCCGGCAGCTGGAGATAGTATTTGTCCGACATGACGCCGAACACGGTCTCCATCACGCGCTCGATGGCGTCGATTTTTGCGTTGGCAAATCGTTTGGAAAAGACCAGGTAGTCCGAGTAATCGTTGAAGATCTGCGTCAGCTTGCGGAGCAGGGTATCCTGGTCGCAGTGGTTGGAACAGTAAGCATCATACTCGCTCAAGATGCTGTCATAATACTGACCGACGGTTTGGGCGATGGTGTCCTTGCCGAAGCTGCGGACGTTCATCATGCTGCGCTGTTCGTCGCTGTATCTTCCGTCCACGCGGGCGGTGACCATCAGGTACTCCGGCAGGTGGTACAGGTAGATCAGCAACTCGTCCTGCTGCGCCTCCTGCTGGACCAGGGCGTTGGCGCAGCTGCTCTGGATACAGTTTTTCAGCTGTTCAATGTTGGCGGGGAATTCGTATTGCAGCAGGGTATCGAACACCCGGTTGCTGATGAAGATCTCCTTTTTCATCCGCTCCGATTCCTGGCAGAAAAAGCGGAGGATCAGCTGCTCCCGTTCCTCCACCGGGCGGTCGCTCAGAGCCGGCATATGGATGACGACCGGCAGGCGGCGTAGCAGCCGTTTGGAGAGATGCGTCTCCGGTTCCTCACAAGAGGAGAGGATCAGGCGGGCCGAGCTCTCCCGCATGGCCTCCGTCTGGTCGGCAGTGTTGTAGCCGCCGGTGTCCAGCAGCTGCGCGAGTTTATCCTGCGCCTCCCGGCCGAGAAACTGTACGTCCGACAGGTACAGGATGCCACCGTCGGCGCGGCGGAGCGCACCCTGGCTTTCGTGCGGGTCCGCGCTGCCTTCCAGACCGAACAGGGCGTCGAGCGCCTGCTGTGCGTCTTCGTATTCGGAACAGCAGAAACGCTGAAAAGTACTTTTTGAGGTCAGGATGCCGTTGTTCTGCGCATATTCAAAGGTCAGGCTGGCAAGGAAACCCTTGCCGGTGCCGTTTTGCCCAGTAATCAGGATGGGCAGCCCGCGCGGCGGGTATTTGACAGCGGCCTTGCACTGTTCCACCTCATAACTGAGGCCCGAGCTGCTGCCGATTAGCTTTTCAAAATCGTGCTTGCCCTTGTTCCCTTTGGCAAGGGCCTGTTTCAGCTCGGATATGCTCAGGTAAGAATTGAAGCTCAGGCTGACACCGTGGGCTTCTTCCAGGGTCTTGCGGTCCAGAAAATACACCGGCCGCGAATTGATCTTGATGACGGCGCCTTCCTTGGTCAGCTCGTTCAGGTATTGGCTGGCCAGCGCGCGGCTGATGTTCAGCTCCTTGCTGACCTCGTATGCGGTGGTCTGGGTCAGCGTTTGCTGACCCTGCGCGTGCGTTTTGCTTTGCACATAGCGGAGCACCTCTTTTTTGGTTTTTACATATGCCATTTTGTCTTTACCACTTTCCCAGGCATCTTTGCAATGCGGTGTGATTTGGCGTCGATCTGTTTCTAGATTCATTATAGCATACACATCTCCTCTCGTCTGATTTGCTGTGAAAGTCCAACACAAGATCTGTTGGTTCGACACTAGAATGGGTGTTAGGCGCGTTTTGCCCGCCTATTCAACACTGGACTGACGCTATTTTAGACAATACTGGCGCAAGTGACAATACAGGCGGAAAGATTCGGGTGATTTTAAGCTGATATGTCTTTTGGGCTGCATTCCGGCTTGCTTTTCTGCTGAAAACATGGTATATATTATACGAATATCTATGTGTTTTGCCGAAAGGAGGCCCCGCCATGACCGCCGTCATCTACGCCCGCTACTCATCGGACAACCAGCGTGAAGAATCCATCGAAGGCCAGATTCGCGAGTGCACCTCCTATGCCGAGAAGAACGGTATCACGGTGGTCAAGCACTATATCGATCGGGCGATTTCAGCCAAAACAGACAACCGCCCCCAGTTTCAGCAGATGATCAAGGACAGCGAGCGCAAGCTGTTCGACATTGTTTTGGTCTGGAAGCTGGACCGGTTCGCCCGCAACCGCTATGACAGCGCCCGCTACAAGACGCAGCTCAAAAAGAACGGCGTCAAACTGATGTCGGCTACCGAGGTCATCTCAGACGGGCCGGAGGGTATCATTTTGGAGTCGGTGCTGGAAGGTTACGCCGAATATTATTCCGCCGACCTCGCAGAAAAAGTTGTTCGCGGCCAGACTGAAAATATTCTCAAAGGCCGCTGTAATGGCGGCCGTGGGACATTTGGTTATACGCTGGATGCTGAACGTCGTTTCCATATCGATCCAGTCACTTCGCCTTTTGTGTTGGAAGCCTTCAAAAGGTATAAAGAAGGAGCGACCATGAAGGAAATTCGTGATTGGATGAACCTGGAAGGCGTCAAAAATCCAGTCGGAGGCGCTATGACGTACAATAGCGTAGAGCATATGCTTAAAAACCGACGATATATAGGAGAATTGAAATTCCGAGATGTTATCGTACCGGACGCTATTCCACCATTGGTCTCTATGGAATTATTTGAGGAGGTGCAAGTTAAAATTTCCAAAAACAAAAAGGCCCCTGCCCGTCGCAAGGCAGAGGACGACTATCTTCTGACAACCAAACTATTCTGTGGCCACTGCGGCACGCTGATGTTTGGTGAAAGCGGCACCAGCCGCACAGGTGAAACATACCGTTATTATAAATGCGCATCCGCTAAAAAGAAAACCGGGTGCACAAAGAAAGCTGTCCGCAAGCAGTGGCTGGAGGACTTAGTAGTCAGCGAAACCATGAAGCTGATCCGAGATGATACGGTCATTGACTCCCTTGTTGCGGCAGTCATGGAGCTGCAAAACAGGGAGAGCACCAGCCTACCCCTCTACGAGAAGCAGCTCCGGGAGACCGAGACCGGTATCCAGAATATGCTCGACGCTATTCAGGCCGGCATCCTGACCAGCTCCACCAAAGAGCGACTGGAAGCCCTCGAAGCCCAGAAAAAAGACCTAGAAGCAAAGATCGCCGAAGAAAAATTGGCCAAGCCCGTGATGAAGGAGGAATTCGTCCGCTTCTGGCTGCTGCACTTTCGCAAGCTGGACTTGTCCCAAAAGGAACAGCGGCAGGCGCTGATCGACACCTTCATCAATGCTATTTACCTCTATGACGATAAAGTGCTGATCACCTTCAACTACAAAGAAGGGACGGAGACCGTTTCTTTCGGCGAGGCCACCGAAGCTGCGGCAAAGGAAAAAAGTTCGGATATGGATTGCCTTGGTGCACCAAAAAAGGTCGCTGTATTGCAGTACAGCGACCTTTTTTTATTTTGTCACGGCTTAGTGCTTGTCAATCCACTTTTGATGCTACGCGGTAACATCGGCCATGACAGACACGAAAAAACTGATAAGATAGCTCATGGAATCTCCTTTCCGTGCTGGTTTTGTACATCGGGCAGCACGAGAGCTATTTTATCAGTTTTTGTTTTTATGGGAAGACTTCGGGTTCCGAACCTAAAAGCCAGGGGGGGTGAACCGTCCCCCTGGGAGTCGCCCCATAAAAGCCTTTGTGGGCGTTCTGTTCTCAAGACGGCTCGTTATCCGCAATGAATCCGATTCCCCACCAGTGAGGCCCCCTCCTGGGCGATGTAGCCCTTTTCCCGACCGCCCCCGTGCTTCACAAAATACAGAATATAAACAGCAAAGCCAGCCGGTTTTCTAAGCCGGCTGGCTTTTTTACTGTTCGGTATGTTCCAGAACCGCCTGGATCATGGTAAGAGCGACTTCCTGCTTTTGCAGCGGCACATTCTCCCAGAGCGTTTCGATTGCCTGAATTTTGCTGACCTCATTTTCCTCCAGCTCGTCCTGGAGCAGATAATCCGGAGAAACATGAAGCGCGTTGCAGATGTCGATAAAGACCGGCAGGCTGGGCATCGTTGCGCCGCCCTCGATCTGCCGCAGATAGGTGGCATTGATATTGCACAGCTCCGACAGTTTGTCCGCCGTCAGGCCGCGCGCCTTCCGAACCTCGTTGATCCGCTTTCCCAGTTTGCTTTGTTCCATAGTCTATACCTGTCTGTTAGCTCTTGGCGATTATTTTGTTCACTTAAAGGCTACATTATCCTTGCAGAGGAAAATAGATTCTGATAGACTATACTTTATAAGCTAATAGCTTTATGCAGGGGAATGCGGTATGATTGTGACTTTTTGCGGGCACGCCCAGCTTTCGCAGAACAGCGACGTTGAAAAATGGCTCTATACGGTGACGGAAGAGCTCATAGAACAGGGCGCGGCGTCCTTTTATCTGGGCGGCTACGGAGCATTTGACAGTCTGGCAGCTTCGGTTTTGAAGAACCAGAAAAAGCAGCACCCGCAGATTCAGCGGATTCTTATTCTGGCCTATCTCGGCACCAGACAGGATGTTTCCGACTATGACGGCACCCTGTATCCACCGCTGGAAACAGTGCCCCGCCGTTTTGCGATTCCCCGCAGAAACCGGTGGATGGTCGATGCCGCCGACGTGGTGGTGGCCTGTGTGCTCCACGATTGGGGCGGAGCCGCGGCAACCTTGCGATACGCCAGACAAAAAGGAAAAAGGATTATTTCCTATAAAGATACCGAATAGCCACGGGCCCCCTCTCAAATCACTGGAAAATAAAACAGGCAGTTATCCTCATTTTGAGGACAACTGCCCGTTTGCTTTTCATTATACTCAATACGCACTCCGGGAAATACGGTTCAAATAGCGGTGAGAGTCACAATCCCATCACCTTTCCCAGCTTTTCCTGTGCTTCTCGCTTGGTTTTATCAAAGGCGTGGGCATAGATATCCAGTGTGGTACTGGGCTGGGAGTGACCAAGCAGTCCTGCAA
>ERZ1090864.1267-NODE-1271-length-11986-cov-73.429721_pt1 | contig 11986 bp, 7 predicted proteins | sample MGYA00478479_ERZ1090864 | MGnify/ENA primary metagenome ERZ1090864 (study PRJEB33644, sample SAMEA5815743) | chicken gut metagenome | biome: Chicken; feature: Gastrointestinal Tract; material: Caecum | place: Ireland | collected 2019-01-01 | study: A study of... | reverse complement strand
AAACAGAGTTACGACCAGTACACGACGAATATGACCCGCAGCCATGAATATGCTGAAATGGCATCCCGTACTGAAAGCATGAGTGGGCAGATGAGTGAAGATCTGTCGCAACAGTTTGCACAGTATGTGATGAAACACGCACCGCAGGATGCCGAAGCTATTCTGACAAACACCAGTTCACCGGAGATTGCAGAACGCCGTCGGGCGATGGCATGGTCTTTTGTTCAGGAACAGGTGCAGCTTGGTGTTGATAATGCCTGGCGTGAATCCCGTGGGGATATTGGTAAAGGAATGGAGGGCGTACCTTCGGGTGGTGGCAACCAGGATATTATTGCTGACCATCAGGGGCATCAGGCCATTATTGATCAAAGAACGCAGGACAGTAATATCCGTAATGATGTAAAACATCAGGTTGATAATATGGTCACAGAATACCGAGGCAATATCGGAGATACTCAGAGCAGCATACGTGGCGAAGAAAATATTGTAGGAAGACAGTATTCTGAACTACAAAATCACCATAAAACAGAGGCATTATCTCAGAATAATAAATATAATGAAGAAAAATCGGGTCAGGAAAGAATGCCCGGGGCTGACAGTCCACAGGAACTGATGAAAAGAGCAAAGGAGTATCAGGATAAGCACAAGCAATAATATTGTATGGGGAGATGATAATGAAAAATTTAGCTCATATTGCTCTGGTGACGGTGATACAGTTCATTGCCTGTTATCTGGCTGATTGGGGGAGTGCCGAAACAGTTTTTATCCTGTGCTTTATTGTACTATGGCAGGGATTGTTTATATGGTTATTTTCTCAAATACGAAAAAAACGGCATGTGTCGGATGAGTTTAAATTCAGTAAAGGCGTTTGGTATATACTGATGCCAGTATCTTCCTTACTCTCTCCGTTATTAAGCCTGATGGTTTTTATCATTGGTACACTATACGAATTAAGGCGAATTAGTGGTTGTGTAAGTGTAAGAGAATGGATGCAATCTCAGGTAAATGAACAAACTAATGAAGATTTGCATCTGGATTTTGATGATGTGAATTTTGATTATGTGGATTTTTATCGTACTAATCCGGCAACAGGATTAGCTATGCATGGAGGATTTGATTCAGCAGGAAATACTTTTGGGACTTGTTGGCAGGACTATGATGACAGGCGATAAGAAAACTGAGGTTTGTAATAAAGGTAATTTGATGAAAACAAAAAAATTGATGATGGTTGCACTGGTCAGTTCCACTCTGGCCCTTTCAGGGTGTGGTGCGATGAGCACAGCAATCAAGAAGCGTAACCTTGAGGTGAAGACTCAGATGAGTGAGACCATCTGGCTTGAACCCGCCAGCGAACGCACGGTATTTCTGCAGATCAAAAACACGTCTGATAAAGACATGAGTGGGCTGCAGGGCAAAATTGCTGATGCTGTGAAAGCAAAAGGATATCAGGTGGTGACTTCTCCGGATAAAGCCTACTACTGGATTCAGGCGAATGTGCTGAAGGCCGATAAGATGGATCTGCGGGAATCTCAGGGATGGCTGAACCGTGGTTATGAAGGCGCAGCAGTTGGTGCAGCGTTAGGTGCCGGTATCACCGGATATAATTCCAGTTCTGCCGGTGCCACACTCGGTGTGGGCCTTGCTGCCGGTCTGGTGGGTATGGCTGCAGATGCGATGGTGGAAGATGTGAACTATACCATGATCACGGATGTGCAGATTGCAGAGCGTACTAAGGCAACGGTGACAACGGATAATGTTGCCGCCCTGCGTCAGGGCACATCAGGTGCGAAAATTCAGACCAGTACTGAAACAGGTAACCAGCATAAATACCAGACCCGTGTGGTCTCAAATGCGAACAAGGTTAACCTGAAATTTGAAGAGGCGAAGCCTGTTCTCGAAGACCAGCTGGCCAAATCAATCGCAAATATTCTCTGAACCTCGTCAGGAGGCTGGTCTGACCGGCCTCCTTGCTGACGCCTCGCGTTGCTCGTTGTCCAACCCCGGGACGTAACAAAATAAATTTTGTCACTTCCCGACGTTTCCGAAATAAATATGAAAACACTGAGCGGTTGTGCAAATTCTTTGTGCGACCGTGAAGTGTTGCCGGCGAAGCCGGGATCTTCCGGAGAAAGTCATTATGACATCAGACAATATCGCTGAATATGTTGGTGAGAATAATCAATTTACTGAGAAGCCTGTAACTGAATACCCCCCGGTGATACAGGATAATACAGTGACCACTAAAGACTATCTGTACAGCAATAATATTGATACTGACCTTTTAGTGGTTATCGGAGGGCTTATTGTTATATTGTTTCTCATGATGCTTATCATGTACTTTATTAATTCTCTCAGGCATAAGGAATTAACTGAAATACTGACAAAAATATCTTTTCCTGAAAAATCCGGGAGCAATTCGCTTAAACCGGAAGCGGTCAGCTGTAATTTGTTGTCCCTGTGTGTGCTGGCACCGGTATTCTTTACACCCAGAAAGCTGGCTGAAGTTTCCAGGGAGATCATCGTGGCGAGTGCGCAGGAAATTGCATGGACGCCGGGGAGCAGTCGTATTGATGGCCACCAGGCGGAGAATATCACCTGGGCGATTTCATCGCAGTCTCCTGCCGATAAGTATGATCTCATCAATAAAACGTCCCGTGTTTCTCCTGACAGTGGCCGTTTTTATGAACCGGACACAGTTCTGGATCACCGTGAGCGGGTACGCCTTTTTGTTCAGATCCAGTTTCCGCATGGGAGTGACTGGTCTGAAGTATTGCGCCTGACTGACATTGTTACAGAGAAGGTCTCTTCCGGCAGGGCTGCAGGCGGGTATCACCACCGGCATACAGGGTACACCTGGTCTGTTTCTGTGAATTAACCCCACATCATCCTTTTCTGCCCTGTTCCAGATTTTCCCGGAGTTTCATCATGAGTTTTAACGCAAAGGATATGACCCAGGGCGGTCAGATTGCGTCCATGCGTATCCGCATGTTCAGCCAGATCGCCAATATCATGCTTTACTGCCTGTTTATTTTTTTCTGGATACTCGTTGGTCTGATTTTATGGGTAAAAATAAGCTGGCAGACGTTTGTGAACGGCTGTATTTACTGGTGGTGTACCACGCTGGAAGGCATGCGGGATTTAATCAAGTCCCAGCCAGTATATGAGATCCAGTATTACGGCAAAACCTTCCGGATGAACGCGGCTCAGGTACTGCATGAAAAATATATGATCTGGTGCGGAGAGCAGCTATGGTCTGCATTCGTTCTGGCGTCTGTCGTGGCCCTGGTTATTTGCCTGATTACCTTCTTTGTTGTTTCCTGGATTCTGGGGCGTCAGGGTAAACAACAGAGCGAAAATGAAGTCACAGGTGGTCGTCAGCTGACAGACAATCCGAAAGATGTTGCCCGGATGCTGAAAAAAGACGGCAAGGACTCCGATATCCGGATTGGCGACCTGCCGATTATCCGGGATTCCGAAATCCAGAACTTCTGTCTGCACGGCACGGTCGGGGCCGGTAAGTCGGAGGTTATCCGTCGTCTGGCCAACTACGCCCGTCAGCGCGGTGATATGGTGGTGATTTATGACCGTTCAGGGGAATTTGTTAAAAGTTACTATGATCCCTCCATCGATAAAATCCTGAATCCGCTGGATGCCCGCTGTGCCGCATGGGATTTGTGGAAGGAGTGCCTGACACAGCCGGATTTTGATAATACCGCGAACACGCTGATCCCTATGGGTACAAAAGAGGACCCGTTCTGGCAGGGTTCAGGACGTACCATTTTTGCGGAAGCGGCGTACCTGATGCGTAATGACCCCAACCGCAGCTACAGCAAACTGGTGGACACACTGCTTTCCATCAAAATCGAAAAACTGCGTACCTTCCTGCGTAATTCACCGGCAGCCAACCTGGTGGAAGAGAAAATTGAGAAAACGGCGATTTCCATCCGTGCTGTGCTGACCAACTACGTGAAAGCCATCCGTTACCTGCAGGGGATTGAGCATAACGGTGAGTCTTTTACCATCCGTGACTGGATGCGTGGTGTCCGGGAAGATCAGAAAAACGGCTGGCTGTTTATCTCGTCGAATGCCGACACCCATGCCTCCCTGAAGCCGGTGATCTCCATGTGGCTGTCCATTGCCATTCGTGGTCTGCTGGCAATGGGAGAAAACCGTAATCGTCGTGTGTGGTTTTTCTGTGACGAGTTACCCACGTTACACAAACTGCCGGACCTGGTGGAGATCCTGCCGGAAGCCCGTAAGTTCGGTGGCTGTTATGTGTTTGGTATCCAGTCCTATGCCCAGCTGGAAGATATCTACGGTGAGAAAGCGGCTGCCACGCTGTTTGACGTCATGAACACTCGTGCCTTTTTCCGTTCTCCCAGCCATAAGATTGCAGAGTTCGCTGCCGGTGAAATTGGTGAGAAAGAGCACCTGAAAGCCAGCGAGCAGTATTCCTACGGTGCTGACCCGGTACGTGACGGGGTATCGACCGGTAAGGATATGGAGCGTCAGACGCTGGTCAGTTATTCCGACATTCAGTCTCTGCCGGATCTGACCTGTTATGTCACCCTGCCCGGACCGTATCCGGCAGTCAAACTCTCTCTGAAATATCAGGCACGTCCGAAGGTTGCCCCGGAGTTTATTCCGCGTGACATCAACCCGGAAATGGAGAACCGTCTGAGTGCCGTACTTGCCGCAAGGGAAGCAGAAGGTCGCCAGATGGCCAGCCTCTTCGAACCGGAGGTTGCCTCCGGAGAAGGCGTGACTCAGGCTGAACAGCCACAACAGCCACAACAGCCACAACAGCCACAACAGCCACAACAGCCACAACAGCCACAACAGCCAGTGTCTTCTGTCATCAATGATAAGAAGTCAGATGCAGGTGTGAGTGTTCCGGCAGGGGGGATCGAGCAGGAGCTGAAAATGAAACCGGAAGAAGAGATGGAGCAGCAACTGCCACCCGGGATCAGTGAATCCGGTGAAGTGGTGGATATGGCCGCTTATGAGGCATGGCAACAGGAAAATCATCCGGACATCCAGCAGCATATGCAGCGTCGTGAAGAGGTGAACATTAATGTGCACCGGGAGCGCGGGGAGGATGTTGAGCCGGGAGATGATTTCTGATGTTGAGTTTCAGCGTTGTTAAATCGGCAGGCAGTGCCGGAAACTATTACACCGACAAGGATAATTACTATGTGCTGGGCAGCATGGGAGAACGCTGGGCTGGTCAGGGGGCTGAACAGCTTGGGCTGCAGGGCAGCGTCGATAAGGATGTTTTTACCCGTCTTCTGGAGGGCAGGCTGCCGGACGGGGCGGATTTAAGCCGCATGCAGGATGGCAGTAATAAGCATCGTCCCGGCTACGACCTGACCTTCTCCGCCCCCAAAAGTGTCTCCATGATGGCCATGCTCGGGGGGGATAAACGTCTTATTGATGCACATAACCAGGCCGTGGATTTTGCTGTCCGTCAGGTGGAGGCGCTGGCTTCCACACGGGTGATGACGGACGGACAGTCAGAAACGGTGCTGACCGGTAATCTGGTGATGGCACTGTTTAACCATGACACCAGTCGCGATCAGGACCCACAGTTACACACGCATGTGGTGGTGGCTAATGTCACGCAGCATAACGGCGAGTGGAAGACACTGAGCAGTGATAAAGTGGGGAAAACCGGATTTTCCGAGAACGTGCTCGCGAACCGGATTGCGTTCGGGAAAATATATCAGAGTGAGTTACGTCAGCGCGTTGAGGCGCTGGGTTATGAAACCGAAGTGGTCGGTAAGCACGGTATGTGGGAGATGCCGGGCGTACCGGTGGAGGCCTTTTCCAGTCGTTCACAGGCTATCAGGGAGGCCGTCGGTGAAGACGCCTCGCTGAAATCCCGGGATGTGGCGGCGCTGGATACGCGAAAATCCAAACAGCACGTCGATCCGGAAATCAGAATGGCTGAATGGATGCAGACGCTGAAGGAAACCGGGTTCGACATCCGGGCATATCGTGACGCGGCGGATCAGCGTGCGGAGATCCGCACGCAGGCGCCCGGGCCTGCTTCACAGGACGGGCCGGATGTGCAGCAGGCGGTGACACAGGCCATTGCCGGATTAAGTGAACGAAAAGTGCAGTTCACGTATACGGACGTGCTGGCCAGGACGGTCGGCATACTGCCGCCGGAAAATGGTGTGATTGAACGGGCACGCGCCGGTATCGATGAGGCCATCAGCCGTGAGCAGCTTATCCCCCTCGATCGTGAGAAGGGGTTGTTCACGTCCGGGATTCATGTGCTCGATGAGCTGTCAGTCCGGGCACTCAGTCGTGACATCATGAAACAGAACCGGGTGACCGTACATCCGGAGAAAAGTGTCCCCCGGACGGCTGGTTACAGCGATGCGGTCAGTGTTCTGGCACAGGATCGCCCGTCGCTGGCCATTGTGTCCGGGCAGGGCGGTGCAGCCGGGCAGCGTGAGCGGGTGGCTGAACTGGTCATGATGGCCCGGGAGCAGGGGCGGGAAGTGCAGATTATCGCTGCTGACCGTCGCTCGCAGATGAACCTGAAGCAGGATGAACGGCTGTCCGGTGAGCTGATAACCGGACGTCGTCAGCTGCCGGAAGGCATGGCCTTCACGCCGGGCAGTACCGTTATCGTCGACCAGGGCGAAAAACTCTCCCTGAAAGAGACGTTAACCCTGCTGGACGGTGCCGCACGTCATAACGTACAGGTCCTGATAACCGACAGCGGGCAGCGAACCGGTACAGGCAGTGCACTGATGGCCATGAAGGATGCCGGGGTGAACACATATCGCTGGCAGGGGGGAGAGCAGCGACCGGCCACCATCATCAGTGAACCGGACCGTAATGTCCGCTATGCCCGGCTGGCAGGGGATTTTGCGGCCAGCGTGAAAGCCGGAGAAGAGAGCGTGGCACAGGTCAGCGGGGTACGGGAACAGGCCATACTGACGCAGGCCATTCGCAGTGAGCTGAAAACACAGGGCGTGCTCGGACATCCGGAGGTGACCATGACGGCACTGTCACCGGTCTGGCTGGACAGCCGGAGCCGTTATCTGCGGGATATGTACCGTCCGGGGATGGTGATGGAGCAGTGGAACCCGGAGACACGCAGTCATGACCGCTATGTGATAGACCGGGTGACAGCGCAGAGTCACAGCCTGACCCTGCGGGATGTGCAGGGCGAAACGCAGGTGGTGCGTATTTCCTCCCTGGACAGCAGCTGGTCGCTGTTCCGGCCGGAAAAAATGCCGGTGGCAGACGGCGAGCGACTGAGGGTGACCGGGAAAATTCCCGGACTCCGCGTCTCCGGCGGTGACCGCCTGCAGGTGGCATCCGTCAGTGAAGATGTGATGACGGTTGTTGTGCCGGGGCGGGCTGAACCGGCCTCCCTGCCTGTGAGCGATTCACCGTTCACGGCACTGAAGCTGGAGAACGGCTGGGTGGAAACGCCCGGGCATTCCGTCAGCGACAGTGCGAAGGTTTTTGCCTCCGTCACACAGATGGCAATGGACAAGGCCACCCTGAACGGTCTGGCCCGCAGTGGTCGTGATGTCCGGCTGTATTCCTCACTGGATGAAACCCGTACTGCGGAAAAACTTGCCCGCCATCCGTCCTTTACGGTGGTTTCTGAGCAGATAAAGGCGCGGGCCGGTGAGACATCGCTGGAAACGGCTATCAGTCATCAGAAGTCCGCACTTAACACGCCGGCACAGCAGGCCATTCATCTTGCCCTTCCGGTGGTGGAAAGTAAAAACCTGGCCTTCAGCCATGTGGACCTGCTGACAGAGGCAAAGTCGTTTGCTGCAGAAGGAACCAGTTTTGCTGACCTGGGGCGGGAAATCAATGCGCAGATAAAACGGGGCGATTTACTGCATGTGGATGTGGCAAAAGGTTATGGCACAGACCTGCTGGTTTCCCGTGCGTCGTATGAGGCTGAAAAAAGCATTCTTCGCCATATTCTCGAAGGTAAGGAGGCGGTCACGCCGCTGATGGAGAGAGTACCTGGCGAACTCATGGAGAAACTGACATCAGGACAGCGCGCCGCCACCCGCATGATACTGGAAACGCCCGACCGTTTCACGGTGGTGCAGGGCTATGCCGGTGTGGGTAAGACCACACAGTTCCGGGCGGTGATGTCAGCCGTGAACATGCTGCCGGAGAGTGAGCGTCCCCGTGTCGTTGGGCTGGGCCCCACGCACCGTGCGGTCGGGGAGATGCGCAGCGCCGGCGTGGATGCACAGACACTGGCGTCCTTTCTGCATGACACGCAGCTGCAGCAGCGCAGCGGAGAAACGCCGGATTTCAGCAACACGCTGTTCCTGCTCGATGAGAGCTCAATGGTGGGCAATACCGACATGGCACGGGCATACGCCCTGATTGCGGCCGGTGGTGGTCGTGCCGTGGCCAGCGGTGACACGGACCAGCTGCAGGCCATCGCGCCCGGTCAGCCTTTCCGTCTCCAGCAGACGCGCAGTGCTGCCGATGTGGCCATCATGAAGGAGATTGTGCGTCAGACGCCGGAACTGCGGGAGGCGGTATACAGCCTGATTAACCGGGATGTGGAAAGGGCACTGTCCGGGCTTGAGAGTGTGAAACCGTCTCAGGTGCCACGTCAGGAGGGCGCATGGGCACCGGAGCACTCCGTGACGGAGTTCAGTCACAGCCAGGAAGCGAAACTGGCAGAAGCGCAGCAGGAGGCGATGCAGAAAGGCGAGGCTTTTCCGGATGTTCCCATGACACTGTATGAAGCCATTGTCCGCGACTATACCGGCAGAACACCGGAAGCACGGGAGCAGACGCTGATTGTCACGCACCTGAATGAAGACAGGCGCGTGCTGAACAGCATGATTCATGATGCACGGGAAAAGGCCGGTGAGCTGGGAAAAGAGCAGGTCATGGTGCCTGTCCTGAACACAGCGAATATACGCGACGGGGAGTTGCGTCGTCTCTCCACCTGGGAGACTCATCGGGACGCACTTGCCCTGGTGGATAATGTGTATCACCGGATTGCCGGTATCAGTAAGGATGACGGGCTGATAACCCTGGAGGATGCGGAAGGTAACACGCGGCTGATTTCGCCCCGGGAGGCGGTGGCTGAAGGTGTCACACTGTACACCCCGGACACCATCCGGGTGGGGAGCGGTGACCGGATGCGCTTCACGAAGAGTGACCGGGAGCGCGGTTATGTGGCCAACAGCGTCTGGACGGTGACAGCGGTTTCCGGTGACAGTGTCACGCTGTCGGACGGACAGCAGACCCGGGTGATTCGCCCCGGACAGGAGCGGGCAGAGCAACATATTGACCTGGCCTATGCCATCACCGCCCACGGTGCGCAGGGTGCGAGTGAAACCTTTGCCATCGCGCTTGAAGGCACGGAAGGTAACCGGAAACTGATGGCCGGCTTTGAGTCAGCCTACGTGGCCCTGTCGCGTATGAAGCAGCATGTGCAGGTGTACACCGATAACCGTCAGGGCTGGACGGATGCCATCAACAATGCCGTACAGAAAGGAACTGCCCACGATGTGTTTGAGCCGAAACCGGACCGGGAGGTCATGAATGCGCAGCGGCTGTTCAGTACGGCGCGGGAACTGCGGGACGTGGCGGCAGGCCGTGCCGTTCTTCGTCAGGCGGGGCTGGCCGGGGGAGACAGTCCTGCACGGTTTATTGCACCGGGGCGCAAATATCCGCAGCCGTATGTGGCACTGCCGGCGTTTGACCGTAACGGCAAGTCAGCAGGTATCTGGCTGAACCCACTGACCACGGATGACGGAAACGGGCTGCGGGGATTCAGCGGTGAAGGACGGGTGAAAGGCAGCGGGGATGCGCAGTTCGTGGCCCTGCAGGGCAGCCGTAACGGAGAAAGCCTGCTGGCTGATAACATGCAGGATGGCGTCCGGATTGCCCGTGATAATCCTGACAGCGGTGTGGTGGTGAGAATCGCCGGTGAAGGCCGTCCGTGGAATCCCGGTGCCATAACCGGTGGCCGCGTGTGGGGGGATATCCCGGACAACAGCGTCCAGCCGGGGGCCGGAAATGGCGAGCCGGTCACGGCAGAGGTACTGGCACAGCGGCAGGCTGAAGAGGCCATCCGCCGTGAAACGGAACGCCGTGCGGATGAAATTGTCCGTAAAATGGCAGAGAACAAACCTGACCTGCCGGATGGCAAAACAGAGCAGGCTGTCAGGGAGATTGCCGGGCAGGTGCGTGAGCGGGCTGCCATAACTGAACGGGAAACTGCGCTGCCGGAGAGTGTGCTGCGTGAACCACAACGGGAGCGGGAAGCGGTCCGGGAGGTTGCCCGGGAAAATCTGCTGCAGGAGCGTCTGCAGCAGATGGAGCGGGATATGGTCCGTGACCTGCAGAAAGAGAAAAACCTGGGTGGAGACTGATACAGGAAGGCAAACGCTGATGACAACGGATAACACGAACACGACACGTAACGATTCACTGGCTGCCCGGACCGATACCTGGTTGCAGTCGTTGCTGGTCTGGTCACCCGGACAGCGGGATATCATCAAAACGGTGGCACTGGTGCTGATGGTACTGGACCACATCAATCTGATATTCCAGCTGAAGCAGGAATGGATGTTTCTGGCCGGGCGTGGAGCCTTTCCGCTGTTTGCCCTGGTGTGGGGGCTGAATCTGTCCCGTCATGCGCATATCCGGCAACCGGCCATTAACCGGCTGTGGGGATGGGGGATTATTGCCCAGTTCGCATATTATCTGGCAGGCTTTCCCTGGTATGAGGGGAATATCCTGTTTGCCTTTGCAGTGGCGGCACAGGTGCTGACGTGGTGTGAAACGCGCAGTGGGTGGCGTACAGCAGCGGCCATTCTTCTGATGGCGCTGTGGGGGCCTTTGTCCGGCACCAGTTACGGCATTGCCGGGCTGCTGATGCTGGCAGTCAGCCACCGGCTGTACCGGGCGGAAGACAGAGCGGAACGTCTGGCGCTGGTCGCCTGCCTGCTGGCTGTTATTCCGGCGCTTAACCTTGCCACCAGTGATGCAGCGGCGGTGGCCGGTCTTGTGATGACGGTGCTGACCGTTGGTCTGGTGTCGTGTGCAGGAAAATCATTACCCCGTTTCTGGCCCGGGGATTTTTTCCCGGTATTCTACGCCTGTCATCTGGCTGTGCTGGGCGTTCTGGCGCTGTGACGGGTGTGGTATCTTTGACCGCAAGAGGATGATTCGTCAGAGGCAGAACACAGCATGACAGAGCAGAAGCGACCGGTACTGACACTGAAGCGGAAAACGGAAGGGGAGACGCCTGTCCGCAGGCGGAAAACCATCATCAATGTCACCACGCCACCAAAGTGGAAGGTGAAAAAGCAGAAGCTGGCCGAGAAAGCAGCCCGGGAAGCAGAGCTGGCGGCAAAAAAAGCGCAGGCCAGACAGGCACTGTCCATTTATCTGAATCTGCCCACGCTGGATGAGGCCGTGAATACCCTGAAACCCTGGTGGCCGGGATTGTTTGACGGTGACACGCCCCGGCTTCTGGCCTGCGGTATCCGGGACGTGTTACTGGAAGACGTGGCGCAGCGGAATATCCCGCTCTCGCATAAAAAACTGCGCAGGGCGCTGAAGGCCATCACCCGTTCAGAAAGCTATCTGTGTTCCATGAAAGCCGGTGCCTGCCGGTATGACACGGAAGGGTATGTGACGGAGCATATTTCTCAGGAGGAGGAAGCGTATGCGGCAGCGCGTCTGGATAAAATCCGCCGCCAGAACCGGATAAAGGCAGAACTTCAGGCCGTGCTTGATGAGAAATAAAAAAAAGCCTCCATCAGAGAGGAGGCAGGGAAATAAGGCTTAAAAGGAAATAACTTCCGTACCCGAAAGGAAGCCAATTCAGTAGATTATTTAACACCATAATACTGACGGGTTAAAGAGGAGTGATAAAGATGAATGGATTCAGAAACAGTTCACGGAACGGTCAGGTCTGGCGCTGGCAGCGTGCCGGAAGCCGGGCCGTTATTCTGGA
>ERZ1090864.1264-NODE-1268-length-12004-cov-9.497196_pt1 | contig 12004 bp, 11 predicted proteins | sample MGYA00478479_ERZ1090864 | MGnify/ENA primary metagenome ERZ1090864 (study PRJEB33644, sample SAMEA5815743) | chicken gut metagenome | biome: Chicken; feature: Gastrointestinal Tract; material: Caecum | place: Ireland | collected 2019-01-01 | study: A study of... | reverse complement strand
AATTTCAAAAGAAACGTTATATATTGACACAGATATTTTCCCGGTGGTATTTTCTATACAGGAGGCATGAAAAAATGACAGAATCGACATTTGTAAATAAAAATAACACTAAGAGCAATACAGCTTCATCCGATATCGTCCGCAGCCGTCTGGAAGCGCTCCGCTCTGCCATGAAACAGCGCGGTCTGGACGCGTACTATGTCCCTACCGCCGATTATCATCTTTCTGAATACACCGGCGATCATTTTAAATTCCGTAGCTGGCTTTCTGGCTTTACCGGTTCGGCCGGAACGCTGGCGGTCACAGCTGACCGGGCGGGACTGTGGACAGACGGACGGTATTTTCTCCAGGCGGAGGATCAGCTTGCCGGAACCGGTATCGATCTCTATAAAATGCAGCAGCCCGGAGTCCCTTCCATTGAAGAATTCTTTCTTTCTTCTCTGCCAGAGGGAAGCCGTGTGGGCGTAGACGGACGCACCATATCTGCGGCGGCGGGAGAAAAAATGGCGGAAACACTGAAAGAGAAAAATATCGCACTGATTCCGGACGCCGACCTTGCCGGGATGATATGGACCGACCGCCCTGCCCTTTCCGCGGAAAAAATCCGGCTCTATGAAGAAAAATATGCGGGAAAATCCGCTTCCTCCAAACTGGAGGAAATCCGCACAGAGATGCGTAAACATCAGGCAGATTTCCATGTAATCACAGCGCTGGACGAGATCGCCTGGCTTTTTAATCTCCGCGGTTCCGATATTGCGTACAATCCGGTATTTCTGTCCTATGCGGTGATCGGGGAAACACAGGTCCACCTTTTTACAGACAGCCGCCGTATCGAAGGGCCCGCCCTGGACAGCCTGAAGGCTCTCGGCGTGATCCTGCACCCTTATGAAGATATTTATCTGATAGCGGAGGATCCTGATATCCTGCAGAGAGAAAGCAGAATTCTTCTTTCAAAAGCTTCCGTTAATTACCGGCTCTATACGCTTCTGAAGGAATCCGGCTTTGATCTGATCGACAAAAAAGATCCGGCCATATACCTGAAGGCAGTAAAAAACGAGACGGAGATACATAATACTCTTAAAGCTCATCTCCGCGACGGGCTGATCATGACACGTTTTATGAAATGGCTGAAAAATAATGTCCAGAGCGGAGATCTTACAGAGGCCGGCGCCGCTTCCTGTCTCGATCATCTCAGGCTTTCCGCGGAAAACAACCTGGGGTTAAGTTTTGAGACCATCAGCGGTTACGGTCCCCACGGGGCCATCGTCCACTATGCGGTCACGCCGGAAACAGATATTCCTCTGGAACCCCGGGGCCTCTATCTGGTGGATTCCGGCGGTCATTATCTGGAAGGAACTACCGATATCACCAGGACCTATGCGCTGGGACCGCTCACCCAGGAAGAAAAAGAACATTTTGCTCTGGTCCTTCGCTGTATGCTGAATCTGATGTACGCCGTCTTTCCGGAAGGCGTATGCTGCCACAATCTGGACGTCCTCGCCCGCACGCCCTTATGGGAACATGGTCTTGATTTTCTCCATGGAACAGGCCACGGCGTGGGACATCTTCTCAATGTCCACGAAGGCCCCAACAGTTTCTACTGGAAACTGCGGGAAGGCGCAGAACCGGTTCCCCTTGCCCCAGGCATGATCACCACGGACGAACCCGGCGTATATATTACAGGGAAACACGGGATCCGCCTGGAAAATGAACTGCTCTGCCGGGAAAAAGAATCCACCACTTACGGAAAGTTTCTTCATTTTGAAGCGCTTACCCTTGCTCCCATTGATCTGGACGCGGTGGATCCTGCGCTGCTCACAGACCTTGACCGGAGAAGACTGAACAGCTACCACAGGAGGGTTTATGAAACACTCTCCCCATATTTAACGGATGAGGAACAAGAGTGGCTAAAAAAATACACGAGAGAAATCTGACGGTGCATAATCTCACCCTATCATAACAGAAATCCGGAGCTGAATCTTATCGGTCAGCTCCGGATTTTTCATGCCGATCAGCACTGCCGCCAGACGCTTTCTTCGGATCCTGCGCCTGATGCCAAGAAGTATTTCTTTTTCTGCTTTTTTTTCATTCTCCGATGCCTGAGCGAACGAAGGCAGAGAATCCTCTTCCATGTTTCTCCGTTTTTCACGGCAGGCTTCACAGTCTTTCAGATGTTCCTCTACCATCTTTCTGCTGTCTACGCTCAAAACATCGTCCACGTACAACGGCAGCATATCCTGAATGATATTACATGTGACCTTCATTTTCCAACTCCTCCTTGATTCTTGTTTTCCCACGGTGATAAGTCACTCTCGCCCAGTTTTCACTTTTTCCGAAGATCTCCCCGATTTCTTTAAAAGACAGTTCCCCGAATATGCGCAGGGAAACCACCTCTTTATAGGGTTCTTTTAACTGATGCAGCTTCCTGTGGACCGACAGAGCCTTTTCTTTTTCAATATAGGAAACCGACAGATCCTCCGACGAGACTGTTCCTTCAATCTCCTCTGCTGAAAACTTGTAAACCGTGGAAAAATAGGTTTCGTACAATTCCCGGATATCCATTTTCGTCTCCTTTCTTCCGGTTTTCGCATATAAGACGCGTGAAGTTGCAAAATGTTACAAAAAACCTCCGGCTTTTCTGCCGGAGGTTTTCAGACTCAAAACCCACTCGCGGGTTCTGACATAAAATTCGGTTCAGTTTTATCTGACATAATGCATCACATAATCTCTTCCGCTTCCATGCTCTTCACATGGCCGGTCTGATTTTTAAGATCATATTTCTGACTGTATTTTGTAAAGTATGTATAATACGCCATTCCTTCCCCTGCATAAACCCTGGAATCATGAATGTGGATGTCTTCATTATCCTCGCCGGCTTTCTGCATGGCGGATATGATACTTGCACAGTGGGCGGCAATACGGGTAAAACTGTTCAGGACATCGTTAAAAACGGTACCCTGTTCAAGGCCGCAGGCTCCGCTTCCCAGACGCATTACATGATTATGTTTCAGTTCGTCGCACAGGTTGGTGATCACCACTCCCAGAGGCGCCACTTTGCTGCCTTCATCCTGGTTTCCGTTCATGAACGCCTTCGCCGTGGTATTCATGATCTCGCGCACAGCCTCCATCACCACATTAAGCTCATCCAGAGCCTCCGAAGTAAAGCTCATCTTGCTCTCCTGCAGTTCCTGTGACATATAGGCGATATTGGCCGCATGATCTCCGATCCTCTCGAAGTCGCTGATAGTGCTCAGATAGAGGGACATCTGTCTGGACTGCGCTGTGGTCAGTTCTCTTTTGGTCAGCTTCATCAGATAAGCGCCGAGCTTTGTCTCGTACTTATCGATCAGATCTTCCTTGCGCTGCACCTTTTCAAAACGTTCCTGCTGATAGTCGTTCAGAAGATTCATCGCGCGGTTTACATTTTTGCGCACTTTTTTTGCCATTCCGGATATGACCCTCTGACACTGTCCCATGGCAAGGGCCGGATAGTCGATCAGACGGTCTTCCAGAAGTTCCAGATCCGCCTCTTCCTCCAGATCTTCCCGGGTGTCTTTCACCAGCATGCAGACCAGTTTTTCCAGCTTCGGGATAAACGGAAAAAGCACGCATACCGTAGCCACACGGAAAACAGTATTTATGAAAGCCACTGATACCGGCGTCATGATCTGATCCATAAAGCCGAAATGCAGGACTGCGTTAGCCGCATAGAAAGCGGTTCCCCAAAAGATCATACCGAACAGATCGTTCACAAGATAGATAAGCGCCGTCCGCTTTCCGTTTTTGTTCGCGCCGATGGAAGAGATCAGAACCGGACATGCCGCCCCTACACCGATGCCCAGCACAATGGGGAACGCGCTGGCAAAAGTCAGGATCCCTGTCACAGACAGCGCCTGCAGTACTCCAACCGCCGCCGACGCGCTCTGAAGGACCGCTGTGAAAGCGATTCCCACGAGAATTCCCATCAGAGGATTGGAAAACATGGTAAGCAGGCTGATAAACGTCGCGTTTTCTCTCAAAGGTTCCACAGCGCCGCTCATGGTCTGCATTCCCATCATCAGGATCGCGAAGCCCAGCATGATATTGCCGATATTTCTGTATACCGAACGTTTGCTGAACATCCTGAGCACGATACCCACCACCGCCACGATGGCCGAGATCGTCGCTGTGGAAAGGACGGTCGCCCAGCCTCCTGTTCCTTCAATATAGGAGAGACACAGGATCCATCCTGTAATACTTGTACCGATGTTGGCTCCCATGATGATACTGATCGCCTGCCGGAGTTTCATCATCATGGAATTGACGAAACCGATAACCATCACCGTTGTTGCGGAGGATGACTGGATCACACAGGTCACTCCCGCTCCCAGCGCGACTCCTTTCAAAGGGGTGTTGGTCATCTTATATAAAAATTTCTCCAGCTTGTTGCCGGCTACCATTTTCAATCCGTCGCCCATCAGCAGCATGCCGTAAAGAAACATGGCTACGCCGCTTAACAGAGACAGGACCATTGAAAATATTTCCATAATCTTTTTCTTCCGTTCCCTATTCCCCTGCACGGGTATTTATACCAAAAGGAAACCTTATCCCCGGTATATCCAGGGATAAGGCTATTGGCCAAATACAAGCAATAAAAACCCTTTTTCAGAAATATTGTAGCACAATCATGCCTCAAGGTGAAGAATTACTTTTCATAAAATCTGTCAATAATTCTTTATCCTGACCATAGCTTCAGTACGTCTTCTACTTTACCTGTGTGAGCACGCCTGCGTCCATCTCACAGATCGTGTCGCATAAGGATTCCATCTCCTGCATATTGTGGGCCGCCACGAGGACGGTCCGTCCTCTGCCCCGCAGTTCCTCAAGCAGGTCGCATACCTCCCGGGCGCCTCTCTTATCCAGCCCGTTAAAGGGTTCGTCCAGCACCAGAAGTTTCGGATCTTCCATAATGGCCTGGGCGATCCCCAGACGCTCCCGCATTCCCAGGGAATACTGTCCCACCTTCTTTTTGGAAAAGGGATCCAGGCCCACCCGGGCAATGCTTTCCCTTATCTGCTCATCGGATACCAGCCTCTTAATCGCCGCCAGTCTCTTCAGATTGGCAAATCCAGTCAAATGGGGAAGAAATCCCGGACTTTCAATGATCATTCCCACAGACGGGGGAAAATCCGTATCCTTCCCGATTTGTCTCGCCTGCACGATCACCCTTCCTTTGTCCGGGATCATAAATCCGCAGATGCATTTAAACATCACGGTTTTTCCCGAGCCGTTAAATCCCATGATCCCATGGATCTTTCCCGCCTCAAAGGAATGGGTGATCCCTTTGAGCACCCGCTCCTTCTGAAAAGATTTTGTTACTTTGATCAGTCTTACCGCAGCCTTCATTTCTCTCACTCCTCCACCTGTGCAAAAATAAAATTGTACTTTTTCATCCTGGATACGGACAGCCCCAGGAACAGGCCGGTGCAGACCAGAAAAAAGCCTGCGCTCACCCCAATCCCCGGAAGGTAGTCATAGCCGAAGTTATGCATGGGAAAAGTGGCATGGTTTAAAGGCGACAGCCATCCGCACAGCACATTGGCACGGTAGAGCACCCCGGAAGGGATATGGAAGATCTGCCTGATCAGCTCCGGATCCAGCAGATACCCGTACAGATTGACCAGCAGCGCGCCCAACACTCCCGCGGCATTTCCCCAGGTAAGATTTAAAAACAGCATCAGAGAGGCAAGAAAAAGGGAATACAAAAGCATCAGCAGAAACACCTGGGCCATGCACCCGTAAGGCGTGGAGATTTCCATAGTCTTCAGGGAAACCGGCACACCCAAAAGCCCTTCCCCGCTGTATGCAAAGGCCGCCGATGTCTCGCTCCAGACATTTCCGCCATATGCAAAGGGCATAGCGATCAGCGCCTCCGCGATCAGCAGGAACAGATCATAGACCGCTACAGCGAGAGCCACATACAGCACCTGTCCCGCAAGCCAGATCCCGCGCTCCATGCGCACAAGCCGGTAGGGGGCCGTTTGGTCAAAAAAGGGCATATCCGCGAAAAGGATCAGCAAAAGCAATGTGGACAGCAGCACCGACTGCCCGTTTCCAAAGGTCCAGATAAAGGGTTCAAACATCTGAACGGGGGTTTCATAAGTCTGCGCCCTGGAGAGCATCTGCTCCGACAGCATCAGGCAAAGCACCATCCCAAGAGCAAAGGTCAGCCAGATCCTCACATTCCTGTGCCAGCCGGAAAAGTTCTCTCCGGCGATCAGAAAAATCTTTCGGATCATCCTGTCAGCCTCCTTTCCATCACCTTCCCCAGCAAAAGGGCAGCGGCGGCCCCCAGCACCAGAAGGATCCCCGCACAGACTCCCGCCCCGTAACGGGAAGGATAAGCCCACTGCCGGGGACTTAAAAAATACAGATCTCTATAGTACCTCTCCTGAAACACCGTCAAAACATAATACAGGATAAAAGGCAGCGCGTATCCCAGATAAGAGTTCCGGGTGATGACCGCCGCCGCGCTCCCGGCCAGAGCCCAGAACGCCCCGTTGAGAAAGCCGCACGCCATACCCGGAAACAGGCTTTTTACGCTCTGCATTGCCATGGGAGCGCTCAGATCCGGGATATCTGCGCACCAGGGGATCAGAATGGCTATGAGGATCACCATGGCGGCGATCACCATGGCGCCTCCCGACAGAGCCGCTCCATAGATCTTCCCTGCCAGGTATCTCTTCTTTCCGGCTCTTGCGGTCAGAAAAAGCACATACCGGCTTTTCAGTTCCTCCTGGGCTTTTCCCGCTGCCGCCAGAGGAACTGTAAGCGGCAGGAAAAGAAGCGCAGTGTCTGAAGAAATGCTGTATAGAAACACCACGATCCATGGAGTCCCTTCCAAAGAACCGCCGGATTCCACCAGCCAGGCACGGTAGGGAAACGCTTTTGCCAGAAAGATCATGACCAGCAGGATCGTCCCGGTCAGGAAACGCAACTGAAAAACAGACGCCCGGATTTCTGTCCTGATCTCAAAATTTCTCTTTTTCACCTGGCATCCCCCTTTATCCGGCTTTTACCACTCCACCGTCCATAGCATTGAATGTTAAAGAAAGCCAGTAAGCAGCCTTCTCTTCCTTCCCGCCGTCCAGCCCCGGTTCCTCTTGATAGTTTCTAAGTTTCAGGAACCACGCCGGGACTGTCCACACATGATCTGGATTTTCATAGGCCGGAATATAAGTATATCCAAAAGACATCTCTTCCAGTTCATAGTAAAACACAGCCGTACTGTCCACGGGCTGACTGTCCGGGAAGCAGTAAGAAATATACTGCCGTATCCGTTCCTGGATTTTTTCAAAGTCCTGGATTTTGACATTTTCTGCTACAACAGAGACTTCTTTTGCCATCCCTGTCCAGGAAAACATTTTTATTCCGCTTCTTGTCACCGCAACGGAGACCGTCTCCACAGATATGGCCGGGGCGTATGCTTCCGACTCCCCTTCCCCGGTTCCCCAGGTGCCGCCACCGTACTGCACATCCACCGGCAGACCGCCTACCTCATTTAAAAAAGTATAGACATAGCCCGGCTCAGCCTGTGACAGATCTGCATTCCAAAGACTGTCAGAATAAGAAAAGGCAATATCCTCTTCGTAGGTTCCACTGGGAAACCACAGGGCCGGTTCCGAGTAGGCATAGATCTTACCATCTATTCCCAGTTCAGCAAGAAGCGCCTCCGCCTTCACCTGTCCGTTTTTTTCATCTATATTTTCTTCCGTCATCATGGCGGTACAGCGGTCCAGCAGTTCCTCCCACTTTTTGTCCGTCTCGGAGGCATCCGCATACGGAGAATGGTTGCTCTTATACCGGTCAATATCGTTTTTCTGCAGAAGGAGCTCGTCTCCGGCTATCCATTCAAAGGAACTTGTCTTGCCGGTATCCGGGTCGTATTTTCTGGCTGTGATATGGCTCTCCCTGTTCTCTCCCACATCTGCGGAAAAATACAGATCCCGGTCATAAGTCTCTATTTCATCGGAATAGTAGTCCTTATACATGGCGGCTTCCGCCGGATCCAACTCTCTCGGACCAAAACGCACTTCTGTCTTCTGATCGGTCAATTCTGCCTCCGGCGTGGCCAGTTCCAGTCCTTCCCGAAGCATACGGGTTTCCTTGCTTAATAAAAAATCGATAGTATAGACGGAATAAACTCCTTCCATATTCTGGATCCGATCCAGCTTCTTCTGATAATCTTCCCTGGAATCCGGCTTTGGCACATAAAGCTCCCTGCCGTCCGCAAAGTACGCGGTCAGCTTTTCCAGTTCCTCCTGGGATATGGCGTAGGGTTCCATTTCTACCACCGGCAGATTTCCTGTCTCAATGGGTTCCAGGGCCATGTCCGCCTGAAAGATCCACCGGTCATCGTTCCATTTCTTTGTCTCTTCCCACTTTGCAGGGAGATCAATGGTCTGTGTCTCTCCTTCCTTAAGAGGTTCTGCGGCTGCATCTTCACTCAGGCCCTCCGCCCGGCTTACCACCGCGCTTTCCTCCGGCGTTTCCTGGCAGCCGGAAAGCAAAACAATACCGGCAGCAAGAAAGAGCATTGCTGCCGGCCGGTACACATTCCTTGTCCTCATAAGTGTCCACGCTCCTTTCTTCTGACTTTATCATACCGGGCCCCAAAAGCACCTGCAAGGGAGTGGACATGAATGGTATTCATTCTGGACATCATTATTTATTTTATTCTACGTCGAAAAAAACAACCGTCGCCTTAAAGCGCCCGTCCTTTGCTTCGTAGGAGATCACGCCCTCATGCTCCTCCACAATCCTTTCTACGCTTTTCAATCCATATCCGTGCAGGGATGGATTTTTCTTTCTTGTAAGGAATCTTCGGTCCTTCCGCTCTGGTATTTGGTCCATACTGTTGACAATCTCCACAAAAAGCATCTGGCCGCGCTGCTGGATTTTTACCTGGATCTTCCCGGCGGGTCTTTCTTCCCCTTCCCGGTCTTTTTCCCCTTTCTCCGTTACTCTTTCACAGGCTTCAATGGCGTTGTCCAGAAGATTTCCGAACAGGGAACATAGCTCCCGTTCCTGAAAAGGCAATCTTGATAGGGGAGTCGCCTGGATCTCAAAGAAAATCCCTTTTTTCTCTGCGATCATCCGTTTTTGTCCCAGGATCAGATCCAGCACGTGATTTCCTGTATACACCCAGGAATCTGTCCTTACGAAATTTTCCTGAATACCGGTCACATAATTTTCCAGGCTCTCATAGTCTTTGCTCCTTAAGTATTCTCCGATCAGAAGGTAATGGTTTTTTGCATCGTGTACCAGTTCCCTGTTTTTCTCTACAGCCGCGCGTATCTCCTGATATTTCTGCTGTTCTATTTCATCCTTCATAAGCAGAAGATTGTTTTCATTGCGGATAATCCTGTTCTTAAAGAGCAGGATCCCGGCCGCCGCCAAAAGAACTGCCGATGTCACCAGGCTTAAAAGACTGTTCCGAAGGGCGTCCGTTACTGCCGGGATACTGACAGGCAGATAATAAAAGCCATATTCCAGAACGTTCTGGTATTCCAGCACAAGGACAGAAAGGATGATCCCCAGGATAAGCAGCAGCTTTTCATATTCCCGGATCCGTCCGGAGATTTCCCTGCGCCGCAGCCTCTTTACAAACGGGAAAAGAAGGGCCAGCACGCACAGGCGGAGCAGACAAAAGATCATATTAGAACCCCCATCTGCAAGGAGCCGGTTCAATACCGGAACCTTCGTACCGGATGCCAAAAGAGACAATACAAACGCTGACAGATAAATCAGGAGCAGGATGAAAGAATTATAAGCCATAACAAGCCCGCTGATCAGCAACAGGTTTTTCCTGTAAGCGATCCAGGTACCCAGTATAAGGAGAAGGATTCCGTAAAAAAAAGCCAGACTGCTGAAGGCAGAACCGATCCGGTATTTCATGCCGGACAGAAACACCGTAACGGCAAATACTGTATACAGGATGATTTTTTCTTTCCTTCCCATGTCTCTGATATTTGGGAGAAGCCCGCAGACCAGATAAAAATACAGCGCTGTCTCCAGAATCTCCAGAAGGATCCAGAAAGCCGGCGTATCTGCCGTCCATTTTATGATCTCTGCCATTATGCGTTTCCTCCCCAGCAGCGGCTGATCTCCTGCTTCACCTTTGCCAGGCGGGCTCTGCTCACCTGTACCTCGTATCCTTTTTCCAGGTAGAGGGTATCCCCGCTGATCCTGCGGATCCGCTGCATATTTACCACATATCCCCGTTCCACCGGCAGAAAAATGCGGGTATCCAGTTCTTTTAAAAGGGTATCCAGGGAGATGCGTTCCCGGAAAATCCCCTCTTCGGTGACATAATTCACATATTTTGCGCCTTTGGATTTATAAAGATACAAAATGTCCCCATAGGGGATCTTTGCTTTTTCAGCCCCGGTCCCCAGGATCCGGAAAGCACGCTCCCGGTCCGAAAGCTTTCCCGCCAGTTCCCGGAGGACCCCGGGCAGACGGCTTTTCAGATCCTGCTTGAGGATATACTGATATGCGTCGATGCGGTAGCTCTCCGCCGCATACTCCTCATAAGAGGTGACAAAGATGATATACAATCCCGGATTCTCTCTCCGTATCTTCCGCCCCAGCTCCATCCCGTCCATACCAGCCATCTGGATATCCGCCAGCAGGATATCGAAAGTTTCTCCGGCGCTGACTGCTTCATAAAAGCAGACGCCGTCGGGGTATTTTTTTATCTCTGTTTCTGCCGTTTCCCCGTTCAGGGCGCCGGACGCGATCTCTTCGATCCTGTCCCGGAAGGGTTCTTCATCATCTACGATAGCGATCCTGATCATGGTTGTTCTCCTGTGCTGCGGTATTTTTACGTTATTATACTTAAACCCGTCCTGAAAAATCCGGGCTGCTCTCTGAAATTTTTGCTCAGTTCTATTTTAACACAGTATGAATCCAAAATGGAAACAAAAAACAACCCCGTCCCAAAATCCGTGCCAGTATCTTGCCTGCTATTCCTCCAGGAATTCCTTTACACGTTCAAGGCTTATTTTAAGCGTCTCTGCTATCTCGTTCTGTTTGTAGCCCTTCTTATACAGGCGGAATATATTCCTGTCTGTTTCTATTCCACGTGCTTCTCCGCGTTCCTCGCCTAATTTTATTCCACGTTCCTCTCTTTCCTGCATCATCATATCTATCGCTTTGCACATATCATAGTCCTCCGTCTGTTCCACATCTTTTTTCAGTTCCTTCAATTCCCCTGTCTTCGACATGGACGCGATCATGTCATAGGCGTCCTCTGGCTTGAGGTCCGTGCGGAAGCGTTCCGCATGGGGATATCTCCGTACATCGATCAGGTGTACCGGATAATCCGCGATCTTCTCCCTCACTTCTTCCGGAAGGGTACGGAGATCCATCATCTCCTTCAGGCAGAGAGGCCCGTCCCACTCCTGCTCGCCGAAGTACAGTACTACGCTGAGCACCGGAACCAGGTGATCTTCTCTGCCAAAACCGGAGATGTATTCCGCGCCGCTCAGATCTTTCTTCCTCTTATGTTCCCGCCGGATCCCGCTCCACTGCTTATCATAAAGCGCTGCGTCTCCGTTCAGCACTTTCAGGGGCATGGCATAGTGGATATCGCTCTGCTCCTCGATGGCTAACAGCATCACCTGCATGCCGAACCGGACTTTCCGCACCAGATCTTTGGCAACAACCCGTACATTGACGATATTGTCTTCATCTTTGAGTGTACTGGCCGCCGTGCTGTCCAGCTCCATGATGTCTGACTCCGCCACGGCACTGCCGCCTTCAAACAGTTCGTTGTTCAGGAGATCGGCGATCCTGTCCGCCGCTCCCAGGTAGATTTTGGACACTACATCCTTCTTACCCATAGTTCCTCCTTTCCTGCGGGAGGAACACTTCTCTTCTGCGACCCTCCCTGCTTTGTTAAATGTTTCATTGATAGTGGATTTAAAAAGCATAGAAGTTTCACAGATTTGAAATAAAAGAG
>ERZ1090864.1263-NODE-1267-length-12008-cov-5.596587_pt1 | contig 12008 bp, 24 predicted proteins | sample MGYA00478479_ERZ1090864 | MGnify/ENA primary metagenome ERZ1090864 (study PRJEB33644, sample SAMEA5815743) | chicken gut metagenome | biome: Chicken; feature: Gastrointestinal Tract; material: Caecum | place: Ireland | collected 2019-01-01 | study: A study of... | reverse complement strand
CCCCCTAAAGGGGGTAAAGAGAAAGGCCCCATGAGGCGTCCAACGGTGGAGGAAGTCGGGGAATATTGCCGAGCACATGGATACCGAGTAGACCCACAGACTTTTGTGGACTTTTACGCCTCCAAGGGGTGGATGGTTGGAAAAAGTCCCATGAAAGACTGGCAAGCTGCTGTAAGAACATGGGAGCGAAAAAAAGCGCAGGAGGGTGGTACAAGCAGTGGAGCAGAGAGACTTGTCACTCTTGCTGACCTACAAAGACGTTGATCCGTCTTTGCCTATTGGCCTTATTTGGGTCGTTACGGATGATGACATAGAGGCCGTTGGGAAAAATGCTGTACGGAAAAGTTTTTATGCCAGTTGGGACAGAATATCTGACTGTGCGGATTTTATTAACCAGTTCCCATATGTGCTTGTGGCTACGCCAAATGACGCAGAAAGAGACGAGATTGTTTCTGGACTGCTGGATAGGATCAATGTTGCCCTGCTTGTAGCAGACAAGGCATCATTCCGTGGATGTGATTCTGCTGCTGAGTTGTTTAACTCTAGGCCGGAGGCAATAAAAAATCTTATTTACGGAGCGGTTGAGATCCCAAGGCCAGGTCTTATTGATTTGGCAAGCGTGCAGCTCAAAGATACAGTTCCAAAGAACCGGGTAATGTCTGGATTTCTTCCCATGGACTATTGTACAGGAGGTTTTTGTGGGGGGCAGTTATCCATCTGGACAGGCAGACGTGGTGAAGGAAAATCCACTCTTTTAGGACAGTTGCTTGATGAATCTGTAAATCAAAACCGATTTGTCTGCGCCTATTCTGGGGAGCTTCCTGCGTCTCAGTTCAAGCGGTCTGTGGTCAATCAAATTGCGGGACCAAATAACTTAAAGCAAGTGCCTGATCCAAGAACAGGAAGGTATGAATATGAGCCTAAAGACATGGCTGCGATTGATAAATGGCTGGAAGGAAGATTTTTTCTTACAGATATCCGGCAGGAGGCAGCTCACAATGAGGACTACATCCTGAATTTGTTTGAGTACGCCTATCATCGGTATGGATGCTCTATTTTTCTGGTTGACAACATAATGACCGCAGAGCTGAAAGGCGAAAGAGAACTAGGGCATCTAGGGGCACAAAAAGAATTTGTGAGAAGATTGTGCGCTTTCGCGAAAAGCCGGGATGTACATGTCCATATGGTTGCGCACCCAAGGAAAGCTGGCGACGGGGCTTTGAGTGCAGATGACATTGCGGGAGCCAATGAGATAGGAAACCTTGCTGATAAAGTATTTTCAGTTGAGAGACAAGAAGTTGGAACGCTGGTTCGGATATTGAAGGATCGCCAAACTGGAAGTAGAGCAAAAATAGAACTTGATTTCGAGGAGAAGTCAAGGCGATTTTACGACCGAGGCGGAGACCCAAACAAAAAGTACAGCTGGGAGGCGTATCAAAATGGACATGGCTGATGCCAGAAGAATTGTTTTAGAGCAAATCGAGAAGCATCAAATAATTGCTGAGTGCGCTGAGGCTACTGGTGAGTCTATTATTGCCAGAGACCACAAGAATATTGCGCAGGCATTGAAAAAACTGCTGAACGGGTGAAATTGATGGTCAGGATTAAAAACTATGCCCGTCTCACCATATCCGGCGGAACTAAGCCGGGTCACGCAGAACCGTTCAAGGGGGAGAACCGGAGAAACATGCGGGAAGAATGGGCGGAGTTTTGCACAAAACATTGTCCACACCCTGATCTTGCTTGTGAATGGGGAGCCTGTAAGGAGTTTAAGGCGAAATTTGGAAGGAGGCGGGCCTATTGAAAGGGGCAGACCCTTATGGGGCCTCTAAAGCAATTAGGCCCTGGGATGGAACGTCTTTATCCTCCCAACGGATAGAAAATCAAATGCGAAAGGGCCGGAAGCCAACTCATGAATATTTTGAGGGGGTACGGAAGTGCCTATCGTGCCAGCTTCCCCAAAATGCCTGCAACAAGTGTAAGGGGCCAAAGGGAAAAAGAGATTTGCAAAGACGGAAGGAAATTGTAAAACTTATTCGGTCTGGTGCAACCTATGAGGAAATTGCAGAAAAGTATAAAGTGAAACCTAAAACGATTAAATACTATGCGAAAAAGTATGAAAAAGAAATGAAAGACCCATGTATAGATTGCAGAACACCGGCGATATGCAAAGCTATGGGGAAGCCATGTACGGTAAAGGAAAGGTGGGAAATCGAATGGCGGTAAGGAGAAACACCACCAACCGGATAACCCTTTACCGGATCTGTCACACATGCGGCAAAAGCATAGTGACCACAGCGGACACGCCTTTTGTGAGACAGATTTTGGTGGAGGGGAAGCAAAGGACTTGCTACTTCTGTTCGGAAGCCTGCAAGAGAGCAAGTTATAAATACTCTGGATGGTGGGATGGCCTTGCAGATGCTCGCAGAAAGGCCAGAGAAGCCGCTAGGGATGTCCGGGAGAAGAACCGCAGGTACTACGCTTCTCACGCTGATAAGGAGCGTCAGAGGGCAAAGGAACGCTATTGGAGAGACCCGGAGGCTGCAAGAGCTGATAGCAGATATCAAAGGGCAAAAAGATGTTTAAATGCGAGGTGTAATGCGTGAAAATCGCAAGAGTGTTCCCACGGCGAACAGCTGCCACGCCTGACGATGAACTTGTTTTCTTTGGCCCGCCGCCTCTGTTGACGATGCCAGAGATTGATGAGGTGCATATCTCGGTTGCCTTCACCTACGACCGGGAGAAAGCGGAGGAGTTGGCAAAAGATTGGGAGTGGGCAGGGGTGCCGGTGAGGCTGGGCGGCCCTGCCTATGATGATTCAGCGGAAGGGGAGTTTGTGCCAGGGCGGTATCTCAAACATGGGTACACGGTCACAAGTAGAGGGTGTAACAACAAATGTTGGTTTTGTCTGGCTCCCCGCCGGGAAGGCCCGCTCCGGGAGTTGGAGATCAAGGACGGCTGGAATGTGCTGGACAACAATCTGCTGCAATGCTCCGAAGAGCACATACGGGCGGTTTTTGAAATGCTTAAACGCCAGCCGAAGCGGCCCAAATTTACCGGTGGCCTGGAGGCCCGGGAGTTGAAACCCTGGCATTGTGACTTGCTGCGGGAGGTCAGAACGCAGACGATGTATTTCGCCTATGACACCCCAGACGATTATGAGCCTTTGGTTGAGGCCGGGAAGATGCTCCGCGACACTGGGATAACGGCACAAAGCCATGCGGCGGCGTGCTATTGCCTTATTGGGTACAAAGGAGACACCTTTGAGGCGGCCCAGGAGCGAATGGAGCAGGCCATAAAGGCCGGGTTCATGCCCTATGCCATGCTATACCGGGATGCATCTGGCAAGGTAGACAGAGAGTGGCGGAGGTTCCAGAGGGAATGGTTGAGGCCGGCCATTGTGTCAAACAAGTTTGGGGAGGTGTGGAATAATGGCTGATTTAACTGGTAGCAGGATAGCTGGAGGAAACACAGCTTACAAGAGAAACAACGCGGACTTTTATCCGACGCCGCCAGATGTGACATTTGCACTTCTGGATTTTTTGAGGCTTTCCACTGAAAGCACGGTTATTTGGGAGCCTGCTTGTGGGGAAAACCACATGGTAAACCAGATTAAAAAGATGGGATACAATGTGTTTGGAACTGACATAAAAACAGGCGCAGATTTTTTGACATATGTTCCAACGAAGCGATTTACATGGATAATCACTAACCCGCCGTTTTCTCTGTCTGAGCAGTTTATACATCGGTGCGGACAGCTTAAAAAGCCGTTTGCTTTGCTGTTGAAGTCCCAGTATTGGCACGCAAAAAGAAGGATGTCGCTTTTCCAAGAGTACACACCTTCTTGGGTACTTCCGCTGACATGGAGGCCTGATTTTTGTTTCGGAACAAGGGGCGGAGGTAGCCCGCTTATGGACGTTATGTGGTGTGTGTGGGATCTGCGTGTTTTAGATGGTCCAAGATATGTGCCATTGGAAAGGCCTAACAAAATTGTGGTGGAGGTTGGATTCTGATAGATGAAACTGCATCAGGAAAAGATGAGACCGGCTATTGTCAGCCATATGTTTGGGGAGGTGTGGAAGGTTGAAAGCACAGCTTGACTTTTTACAGGAGAAAATAGTGGATAGTTTCGCTGGAGGTGGAGGAGCATCCGTTGGAATAGAACTTGCTACAGGGCGGATTGTGGATGTGGCGATTAACCATGACTCTGATGCAATTTTGATGCACAAAACAAACCATCCGCACACCAAGCATTATCAAGCCAGTGTGTGGGATGTGGACCCAGTTGAGGTGACTGGAGGGAGCCCAGTGGGGCTTTTGTGGGCCTCCCCAGACTGCAAGCATTTCAGCAAGGCCAAGGGCGGAAAACCCGTGGACAAGCGGATCCGTGGGCTGGCCTGGATCGTCCTGCGGTGGGCTGGGACAGTCCGGCCCCGCGTGATAATCCTGGAGAATGTCGAGGAGTTCCAAACATGGGGGCCGGTGCGGCACGGACACCCGATAAAGGCAAAGACAGGGCAGACATTCAGGCGGTTTATTGAGCAACTGGAGGGCCTGGACTATGCCGTGGAATGGCGGGAGCTGGTGGCGGCGGACTATGGAGCGCCCACAACACGAAAGCGGTTTTTTCTGATCGCAAGATGTGACGGGAGGCCCGTTGTGTGGCCGGAGCCTACACACGCGCCAGCGAAAAGCCCGGAGGTGCTGGCAGGGAAGAAATTGCCCTGGAGGAGCGCAGCGGAAATCATAGACTGGAGCCTGCCCTGCCCATCAATTTTTGATACACGGGAGGAAATCCGGGAGAAATACGGCCTTTCCGCCCAGCGGCCACTTCGGCCCAACACTATGCGCCGCGTGGCCCGTGGAGTAGACAAGTTTGTGATTAAGTCCGCCAACCCGTTTCTGGTGATCGTAAACCACGCTGGGGAGTTCCGAGGCCAGGGTATAGGTGAACCGCTCCAGACCATCACGGCAAAGCATGGGTATGGGTTGGCAGAGCCGGCTATGATACCTTGGGCGGTAACAAACACGACCAACTCCACAGGCCACTCAGTTGACAAGCCAATAGACACGGTGCGGACCGGAGGCGGTGGCGGTCAGATGTTTTTGGGTGCATCCATGATTCAGTACCACACGGAGCAATCCGAGCGCGTAAGAGGGCAGGAGATCACTGGGCCCATCATGACCATTGATGCAGCCAACCGTTACGGACTGACAGCGGCGAGTCTGGTCAAATACTACGGTGGCGAAAATCAAGCGCAAAGTGCAGGTGCTCCGCTTCACACCATTACAACAAAAGACCGAGAGGGCGTCACTGTGGCCCATATGGCGAAGTTTTACGGGACAGAGTTTGGAGAGTCTGTGGCCAGGCCTTTGTCTACCGTGACAGCCAGCGGTGCGCACCACGGTGTGGTCGTCACACGGGTCACCAGAGCACAACCAGGTGCGGATCTGGTGCATTGGCCAGAGATCCGGGACCTGCTGAACGCATACTGCGGGTATAACCTTGGGCCGGAAGATGTGATCCTGTTCCAGATTGGCGGTGCCTGGCATTTTATGTCCGACATCGGGCTGCGTATGCTGACACCAAGAGAATTGTACCGGGCAAACGGCTTTCCAAATGACTATATCATTGACCGAGATTACAAGGGCAACGCTTATGGAAAAAGCAAGCAGGTTGCCAGGTGTGGTAATGCGGTTCCGCCTCCTTTCGCTACGGCTTTAGTGAGGGCCAATCTGCCGGAGTGGTGCGGGAAAACAATCACAACAATGGAAGAACTGGGAAAAGAGGTGGCGGTATGATGGACGATATCACCCTGGCCCTCTTGGGCGATCACGACGCGGCGCAGAGGGTGACGGAGAGAGGGGAGCTGTTGACGTGCCCCGGTTGTGGAAACCGGAACGAAGTTTCGGTTGCAACCGTCACAAGAATATTGCCAGAATTTTGGGGCAAATGCTGGGTGTGTGGATTTTGCGGCCCAATAGAATCATCTGTAACCAAAGCCATTAGTAAATGGAACACCCGTGCCCAGGTGCTGACCCCCGTTCAGCTTGCGTTGCTGGGGATCGGCAGGGAGCCGAGGATTTTTGAGGAGGGGAGCAAATGACAGTATCAGAACTGTTTGATAGGTGCAAAGTGCAGTCTACTTTGAAGGTCATGAGTGCGTTTAATGGGAAAGTGCTGTGCCACAATTTTAACCCGGAAAAGCACAAAGAGATCGGAGAAAGGCGTGTGTCTACTGTTTGGGCTGACATTTTGGTTAGAGATACAGGTTTTGGGCACTATGCAAGTCCGATTATGTGTGTTTATGTGGATGGGCTAAAGGAAATGGAGGAGGCCACCAATGAAAAATGAAGTCAGGCCGATTGATGCAAATGAGCTGGCCCGGGCCAAAAAGGCGGAAGAGATTGCAAGCGAACTGTGCGAAGATTTTACAGACTTTGTGACAGGTGGAATACACAACGCCGCTCCATATTGTGCAAACCGACGTCCTGAGTGCATAAATTTTCGAGGTTGGTGCAACGGAGACAACAAAGTTTGTTTAGGATTTTTGCCAAAAGCGTCAGTATGTAAAGGGGAATAAGCGTGGAATGTAAAGCCTGTGGTGTTTGGTTTGTATCTGGAGATAAAAGCGGAGTGTGTCATACCTGCAAACGGACATTAAAAAACATGGGGCTTGATCTTCCGTATGATAGACTGCGGGAGCTGGTTGAGGCTGACCGGGATGGGCGGTGTGTGGTGCTGCCGGTAGCAAAAAGAAAAGACAGAGAATCTTTGTTTGATGCTTTGAGCGAGGCGGTATCAAGCTGGGGCGATATGAGCAATGGAGAAAAGAATCTGGCCGAAGCAATTTTAAACGGGCTGAAAGGAGAATGCGATGCCGCAGAAGTTTGAAGAAAGCATGTTATTTCCGCTGTTTCTGGAAGCCGTGAGCGGCCCATATAGTATTATGCGGCACAAAAAGCCAAGCGGAAGAAACGACATCCTCCACCGTCAGACATGTCCTATATGCGGGAATACGTTGGTCAATTTGTATCGGATCGGAAGTGAGTGGAAATGTCGGAAGTGCTGGGAGAAAGGAGAAAGGAATGGCTGAATACATTGAACGATGGAAAGCCGCAAATGTGCTTTGCAATGCAATTTGTGGAAGTGATCGCAGGTTGTGCGTTTCAACAACTGAAAATTGTCAACAGAAAAAGATGCTTGAATTATATAAACTGCCTGCCGCAGATGTTGTTCCGGTTGTCCGCTGCCGGGAGTGCATGTATTTTAAACCGTGGAACCAGAATGAATATTACTGCTCCAATCACAAGGGACTTCATCAAATGGTTACAGGCGACCAGTTTTGCAGCGGAGGAAAAAGATTAACCGAAAAGTAAACAACTCGACTCGTTTTGCAAAGTCTAGTTGATATGTTTGCTTAACTTTTTGAAAGTTTGGTGGAAAAATGAAGTTCAAAAACAAAGAAACCGGGGCAATATTTGACTACAAGAACTATTTGTTCTGCGGTCAGTATGATGGATATTGCCCTAATTGCCCTATATTTTCTCGATTAGAAGGACTTGCAACCGGAAGAGTTTCTGACCGCTGCGATAAATGGGTATCTTCTCACCTTAAAGAAGCCGCAGAGTTAATGGGGTATGAGGTGATAGACGAGGGGGACGCATTGGAACCTACACACCATCAAAAAGTCACCAGAAAAAGCATACTTCAGAAGGCAGAAAAGTGCGTGTGTAGTGATCGAGAGGGGCAATATAGAGGACCAGAGAACAATTTTAAGACCATCGCTTCTTTGTGGACCTGTTTTCTTTACTCAAAGGGCCTAATTATAAGTGAATCCTCCGAATGGAAGTGTATTGAGCCGGAAGATGTGGCCATTATGATGGCATTGCTCAAAATAGCAAGGATCGGCACAGGAGTTTTTAAAGAAGATTCCTATGTGGATGCCTGCGGGTATCTTGCCTGTGGTGGAGAACTGGAAGGGAGAGAGATGCGTGAAAATTAAACTGGATGAAGGGGCGTTTGTCCCTACCAGGGCTTATGATGGAGACGGTGGGCTTGACCTCTATGCAATGAACGATCAGGTGGTTCCAGCCCGTGGGTCTGCCATTTTTGACACAGGGGTACATGTCCAGTTGCCGCCATTTACCGCTGGACTTATCGTATCAAAAAGCGGGCTGAACTTCAAGCATGATATCCAAAATGATGGGCTTATCGACATTCCATATCGTGGGAGCATCAAAATCAAACTCTACAACCACGGAGATACGGACTATATGGTTCATCAAGGAGATAAGATCAGCCAGCTTGTAATCATTGACATCAGAATCCCCCATTTGAAAATTGTGGACGAGTTGGACGAAACTGAGCGAGGCAACAACGGTTTTGGGAGTACAGGACGATGAAAAATGCCTACGCCGCAAAACTACAGGCCCAAAGAGTCAGGCTGAAAAACAGTGAGCGTGCCGAGCTCATACATCGTCTTTTAACCACAGTTTACCAAGCAAGTGCGGTGGCTCTCAACGAAAAATTTGGTTTCGGTGCTGACCGTATATCTCGTTTTCGGGATGCCATGGAAGAAACCATCTTGGAATATGGCGTGATGCTGGATGAAGTGGACGCTGATTATGCGGACGAGAAACTAGCCCAAAGATATGAGCAGATTATGGGAGAGGAAGCATACCCAGCCCAAAAATAAAGCATAGTGCGGAGGGGTTAACGTGGATAACAAAGTAAAGTGCGCTTGCGGGAATCATATAGCAACACTAACAAATAAGTGTGTTGTAATGAGACACCGTGGGCGCACTCTCCGCATATATGGAAAGGTCGTGATACGCTGTGAAAAATGTGGGAAAATCACCGAAGCAGAACCGGGTTTATGCCGACTGGGCAGCGACAAGTCCGATATGCCAACCGGCAAAGCAAGCAATGGTTGAGGCTATGGAAGTATACAGTAATCCATCTTCTCTACACAAGGATGGTACACGGGCAAGGAAGATTGTGGAGGAAGCCAGGGAGAAGGTGGCCTCTCTTATCAATGCTGATCCTGATGAGATTTACTTCACATCCGGGGCAACCGAGGCCAATGTATGGGCGTTATCTGGTGAGCGATTCCCAATTGTGTCCGAGATTGAACACCATGCAGTTTTAAACCGTCCAGGACGAATACCAAAAATGCTGCCGGTGGATAAAAACGGAATGGTATATGTGCCAAAAGACTTTTTGATCCATGATGGGTATATAAGGCCATCCATTTGTTCGGTTATGGCAGTCAACAACGAAACAGGGGTTATACAGGATGTGCAATCAATCTGCGAGTGGGCACATAGACAGAATATGTGGTTCCACACAGACGCTACCCAGGCGGCGGGACATATACCTGTCGATGTAAAAACTATTGGGTGCGATATGCTTTCCATGTCAGCGCACAAGTTTTGCGGGCCAAAAGGGGTCGGTGTTCTTTACATAAAGCGGGGAACTCCAAAATTACCTCTCTTTCATGGTGGAGGTCAGGAAAACGGAATGAGGCCAGGGACAGAAAATGTGATCGGGATTGCTGGAATGGGTGCAGCGGCACAGTCCTGTATGGAGTGTATGCCGGAGGCATGGGAGAAAACACAAAGCCTCCAAAGAAGGATTGAAGCAAAAGTCCTTTCAGCCCTTGACGGAGTAAAAATTGCTGGTGTGGAATCTGACCGGCTTTCTACGATAACCGATTTCCTGTTTGACGGCGTAGAAGGGCCTGCATTGGTCGTTGCGCTTGACCATAGGAGTGTATCAGCATCGTCTGGCTCTGCCTGTTCTGAGGGCTCATACGGGCCATCACACGTCTTGAAAGCTATGGGCTTGGAGAAATACGGTTCTCTGCGTATCTCGATTGGGTGGAGCACAACGATTGAAGATGCGGACTATATCGCAAAAGCTGTCATTGATAGCGTGAAGGAGCTGCGGCGGTGAACAACAAAAAGAATATGCGCCGGGTGTCTGTGCTGATCTCTGCGCAGACTCTGTGGAACCTTGGGCGGCTGGCAAAGATGGCGAAGTATGGAGACAACATCGGGAAGGTTATTGGCAAACTGGTGCGTGACAAGATGGTGGAGATGAAGGGGTGGAAGAAGTGATCTTCTGCGTGGTCCCTAAAGATGCTTGTATTATTCATGCCGAACTTAGCAATGGTTTTATCCTGAGCAAAGAATCAGAAATAAGCGTCCCGCTGGATATGTGTGAGTTTAAGGGAAATATCGGATATTTTAGTTTTGAGGGGGAAGGAGAAAATGGCGATTAAGCCTATGCTGTTTAACGCCGAAATGGTACAGGCCATTTTGGAAGGGAGAAAGACCGTAACACGGCGAGCAGTCAAATTCAAAGCAGGTTGGAACCCAAAGTTTACGGGATACATACCTGATGGGGATGTGCTTTATGGGAGCAACAATATTCCGGCGGTAAAGGCTCCATATAAAGCTGGGGATGTAATTTGGGTACGAGAGACTTGGAGAATCCAATCAGCCCACAGGTTTGAAGCAGACGCAAAAATTGAGTATAAATCTGGCGGCCCTATGGAAAAAGTCAAATTCAAGTGCCGGTTAGATTATGACCGTTTTATCTGGAACCAGCCTGTGGGAGAAGGAAAGTGGAAGCCATCTATCCACATGCCCAAAGAAGCTGCCCGAATTTTCCTGCGGGTGATTGATGTGAGGGTGGAACGGTTGCAGGACATCACAGCAGAGGGGGCTTTGGATGAGGGGACAAATGTGGAGTTTCCAGAGCCTAAGCCGTCTTACATCAGTCTTGCATATACGGAAATGCGGCTCAAGCCTGCGGCAAGACAGAGTTTTGCAAGCCTGTGGGACAGCACCATCAAGCCAGCAGACCGGCCACGATATGGATGGGACTCCAACCCCTGGGTGTGGGTCATCGAGTTTGAGCGGTGTGAGAAGCCGGAGGGATTTTGATGTATGGGCTAAAGGAGGTCAAATTGTGTTAGACGAACAAAAGCGATTTTTGACTATCAGGCAAGTAGCGAAGACGGGGATATTGACTGAATACCATCTCCGAAAACTACATAAGGATGGCCGAATTCCTGGAATCTATTCTGGAACACGTTTTCTTGTGAATTACCCTCTTCTTATCGAGGCGCTAAACAAAATTAGCATGAGTGACAAGGGGGCAGCGCGCAATGGTAGCAACAGGGACAATCCTTGACGTTATACGCCAGGAAATGGAGGACGGTGTATACGACTTCACTCAGGACGGGCGATGCTCTGGTTGCGGCTCCTGCTGTTCCCGCTTCCTGCCGGTGTCTGGCAAGGAGGTCAAAGCCATCCGGCGGTATGTGCGCAAGAAGAAAATTCAGGAGCAACGTCACATTTACCCAACCGCCTCCCCACAGGACGATTGGACGTGCCCCTTCCGGTCTGAATCGGAGCGCAAGTGCCTAATCTACGAGGTATGTCCCGCCATCTGCCGGGACTTCCGGTGCGACAAACCAGCAAAGAAGATCAAAGCAGACAAAGATATGTACCATGGGAGGTATCAGGTGGTGGATATGAGGGGCGAGTTTTTCTGAGGTGTAAAATTCCTTCTTGACTTCTTGCTAGCAATTAGATATACTTGCTAGCAAGGAGGTGGTAAAGTGTCTCCAAGCAATAGCCCTGAGTATTATCGGAAGCGGCGGGAAACTATTGGGCAGTTTAGCGTTCCTCTTTCTCGTGAAAAACTTAATGCTCTTACAGAGAAATTAAAACGAGAAGGGAAAACAAAAACTCAATGGTTAAGCGAAAAAGTTGACGAAGAACTTAGGGACAAAAAATAAGATGTTGGCGGCCCACAAAAGCATACCAACACCTTATTACACCACTCCCGGAGGACTGGTAAATCCATTCTATCAGTCCTCCCGGAGAAAATCAAGGAGGAATTATGCAAATCTCGGTGAGGGACATATTGGCATTGCTGTCCGATGCAAAGGAGATATGCCTTGTGTGGGACGGCAGCGTAGTGCAAAGAAGCC
>ERZ1090864.1262-NODE-1266-length-12025-cov-8.059566_pt1 | contig 12025 bp, 14 predicted proteins | sample MGYA00478479_ERZ1090864 | MGnify/ENA primary metagenome ERZ1090864 (study PRJEB33644, sample SAMEA5815743) | chicken gut metagenome | biome: Chicken; feature: Gastrointestinal Tract; material: Caecum | place: Ireland | collected 2019-01-01 | study: A study of... | reverse complement strand
TTGTCTCCGTCTTGTTTGTCAGGAGTCAAAAATCGGTATTAACCGACAGCCCCTTTTTTATAAGTAGCGGAAACTGGATTTGAACCAGCGACACCACGGGTATGAACCGTGTGCTCTAGCCAACTGAGCTATTCCGCCATGATATTATTGGTATATGGGGCCTATAGGGCTCGAACCTATGACCCTCTGCTTGTAAGGCAGATGCTCTCCCAGCTGAGCTAAGACCCCATATTTTGGCGGGTTTCGAAGTTCTTTCCGCAACCCGCTTTGCTATTATACTATCAGGATGAGCCAAATGTCAACACTTTTTTTGAAAAGTTTTTCAAAGTATTTGACCGGGGATATTTCTGGAATTGCAGTGCAAGTTATGATAGAATAATGCACAGAATGATCACGGAGGATAAAGACAATGAACAACAGGACAGGATATGGATTACGGATCGTGCTCGGAGGCTATCTGGCTTACCTCGGTATCAGGATGCTGATCCAGACAGTAAACGAAAGACCGGCGAATATGATGTTTATGGGAGCGATGGCTGTTATTTTTTCAGTGGTAGGTATCGCGTATGTGGCATACAGCCTGAAAAAAGTATGGGAGCTGAGGAAAGAAGAGTTAAAATCCCAGGGAGACGGCGAAAGTGGGACAGACTTATATCAGGAAGAAGCAGCCGGTGTGCAGGAGAAAGAGGAAAAAGAAGTAAAGTCACCGGCGGAAGATACAGAAAAGATATCTGATGAGAAAACAGAGAAAGCCCCCGGACCGGAAGCTGTTCCGAATGAGCCGGCAGAAGATCAGTCGGGGACGCAGGGGACGGAAGAGCTTGAAAATGACTATGAGGAGAAGTAAAGATGCGGGTAGGTATGGGATATGACGTCCACAGGTTGACTGCGGGCAGGAAACTGATCCTGGGAGGAGTGGAGATCCCTTATGGCAAAGGGCTCCTGGGACATTCGGATGCGGACGTGCTGGTGCACGCGGTGATGGACGCCCTTCTGGGGGCGGCTGCCCTGGGGGATATCGGGAAGCATTTCCCGGATACGGATCCGGAATATGAAGGAATTTCCAGCATCCGGCTCCTGGAGCATGTGGGCAGGCTTTTGGATGAAAAAGGATATGTGATCGAGAATATCGATGCTACGATCATCGCGCAGCGGCCGAAGATGCGTCCGTATATTGACCAGATGCGGGAAAACATCGCAGAGGCGCTGAAGATCGAGACAGACCAGGTGAATGTAAAGGCGACGACAGAGGAAGGGCTTGGATTTACCGGCTCAGGCGAGGGTATTTCCTCCCAGGCGGTCTGCGCGCTGGAAAGATATCTGAATTACGGGAGCATGGACGTGACGGACGCTGGTCCGGCATGCGGTGGATGCTGTGCCCGTGCGGCGGGAAAGGAAGATCAGGATGAAACTGCGCAGGCTTGACCCGTCGGAACACGGGAAGACGAGAGAACTTTGGGAAGAGGTCTTTCCGGACGACACAAAAGCTTTTCTGGATTACTATTATTATATCAAGACAAGGGACAATGCGATCTATGTCATAGAGGAAGACGGGGAAATCTGCTCCATGCTCCAGCTTAACCCGTATATGGTCAGGGTGGAGGGGCAGGAATTCCCGTCCGCCTATATCATTGCGGTCGCCACGAGAAAAGAATACCGTAGCCGGGGCTATATGGGGGCTTTGCTCAGGACCTCCCTGAAAGAAATGTACAACAGGGGGCTCCCGTTTACGTTCCTGATGCCCGCGGCGGAAGCGATCTATACGCCGTATGATTTCCGGTATATATACAGCCAGGACCAGGGAACGCTGATCTGCGGGAAAAGAGACGGAGAGCTGCACTGGAAAAGCGAAGGAGTCCTCTTTTCGGACGCCGGGCTCTGGGACGCGGAAGAAATGTCGCACTTTTTCGAAATATATTTTGCGGACAGGTTCCAGGTGTGTACGGTAAGGGACGCCGCCTATTATCAGACTATGATCCTGGAACAGCAGAGCGAAAGGGGCGGTGTGCGGCTCATGCGCCGGGACGGTGTCCTGAAAGGCTTTTATGCCTATGCGGGTGAGGAAGGTCTGGAGATACGGGAGCCGCTCTTCCTGTCTGGTTATGAGGAGGATTTCAGGAACTCTGTGGAAGAACTGGCAGACAGGATGCAGGCGGGGCAGCAGGAGATTCCAGTTTATGCGTGCCCGCCGGAGTATGCGGATCGCAGGAAGCCACTCATCATGGCCAGGATCGTCAGCCTCAGGAATCTCCTGTCCGCACTGATGGTGCCGGAAGAGGAGTGTGTGGAGTGCTCTTTCGCTGTGATCGATCCTCTGATAACGGAGAACAGCCGTGTCTGGAAGCTGACAAGCGGGATCGGTGAGACAGAGCTCCATGTGGGAGAGACTGAGGATTCGGAAGGCGTCCTGCCGGTCGCGGACTTTACAGAGCTGATCTTCGGGCAGGTGACGCCGGAAGAACTCGCGGGCAGGGAGGGTGTGATCCTGACAGAGCATCTCGCCGGAGAGTTCAAAAAGATCATCAGACTGTCCAGGGTGTGCTTTAATGAAATCGTTTAAGCGGCTTATTATAATGAGATCGTTTGGGCGCTTTGGGTTGACAAACCGCTGAAAGTTGCATAAGATAGGGAAGAAAGGCGAAGAACGGGAAGAGTAACGGTTTTGGTAATACTCAGAGAGGGGATGCCGCCGGCTGAGAGCAGCCCTGTATGGATAAACTGTGAAGTGCGCCCGGGAGCTGATCCCGCGAACAGACAGAGTAGCGGGATACGTGTGGCAGACGTTACAGGCTCATGAGTGAAAGAGAAATTCTTTTATTAGAGTGGAACCGCGGAACTAACTTCGTCTCTGAGCAGAGGCGGAGTTTTTTAGTCTTTCGGAAAATCCTGGGGCAGTTTCTGCGGACATTTTTGACGATAAGACGATAAGGAGAAAAAATGGGGCTAATATCGTATATTAAAGAAGAGATACAGGTTGTCAGGGAGAGGGATCCGGCGATCAAGTCCAACATGGAGGTATTCCTGTATCCCAGCTTCCGGGTGATACTGAGATACCGGCTGGCACATAAGCTGTATTTAAAGAAACATTATTTCCTGGCCCGGTGGATCTCCCAGAGGGCGGCGAGGAAGACCGGGATCGAGATCCATCCCGGAGCGACCATCGGGAGAGGGCTGTTTATCGACCACGGAAGCGGCGTGATCATCGGTGAGACAACAGTTATCGGCGACAATGTGACCCTGTACCAGGGCGTGACCCTGGGAGGCACGGGGAAGGAGCAGGGGAAACGCCACCCGACCCTGGAGGACAATGTGATGGTAAGCGCGGGGGCAAAGATCCTCGGATCGTTTACCATCGGTGAAAATTCGAAGATCGGCGCCGGCTCTGTCGTGCTGGAAGAGGTGCCGCCGAACTGTACGGTGGTCGGGGTGCCGGGAAGGATCGTCCGCATGGGCGATAAGAAGGTGCCGAGGACAGATATGGACCAGATCCATCTGCCGGATCCTGTACTGGATGATATCAGGAAGCTGCAGCAGGAAAATATCCGTCTGCACGGGGAGCTGAGGCGGCTTGTGAAAGAAATAAGATGCGTGGAGAAGAAAGGAGACTATTATGATGAAGATCTATAATACGATGTCAAAGAAGAAGGAAGAGTTTATTCCCCTGGAAGAGGGGAAAGTGAAGATGTACGTGTGCGGGCCGACGGTATATAACTTTATCCATATCGGGAATGCACGCCCGATGATCGCGTTCGATACGGTGAGGCGCTATTTTGAGTATAAAGGGTATGACGTGAATTTTGTGTCTAATTTCACGGACGTGGACGACAAGATCATTAAGAAAGCGATCGAGGAGGGCGTGACCGCGGACGAGATCTCAAAACGATATATTGCCGAGTGCAAGAAGGATATGGAGGCAATGAATATCAAGCCCGCGACTAAGAATCCTCTTGCCACGGAGGAGATCTGCGGCATGGTGGATATGATCCAGACCCTGATCGATAAGGGCTATGCCTATGAGAAGAACGGCACAGTGTACTACCGTACCAGAAAGTTCGAGGGATACGGAAAACTGTCGCACAAAAATCTGGACGATCTCCGCTCCGGCGGCAGGACCCTCCTGGTGACCGGCGAGGACGAGAAGGAAGATCCGCTTGACTTTGTGCTCTGGAAGCCGAAAAAGGAAGGGGAGCCTGCGTGGGAGTCACCGTGGAGCGAAGGACGTCCGGGATGGCATATCGAGTGCTCGGAGATGTCCAAGAAATATCTTGGCGAGCAGATCGACATCCATGCGGGAGGGGAGGACCTGATCTTCCCTCACCATGAAAACGAGATCGCACAGAGCGAGGCTGCCAATGGCAGGGAATTTGCAAGATACTGGATGCACAACGGATTCCTCAACATCGACAACCGCAAGATGTCCAAATCCCTTGGGAACTTCTTTACGGTGCGCGAGATCAGCGAGAAGTATGATCTCCAGGTACTCCGCTTTTTCATGCTGAGCGCGCATTACAGAAGCCCGCTGAATTTCAGCGCAGAGCTGATGGAGGCCGCGAAGAACGGGCTGGAGCGTATCCTGACCGCTGCGGAAAACCTGAGGTTCCTGTCCGGAAACGCAGGGGACGGCGCGATGACAGAGGAAGAGAAGGAGATGTTCGCCAGGACAGAAGAATATGTGGCTGACTTTGAGCGCGTCATGGACGATGACTTTAATACAGCAGACGCGATCGCGGCTGTATTTGACCTTGTGAAATATATCAATACCACAGCGGACGGATCCCGTTCCAGGGAGTATCTGGACAGCCTGTATGCGCGCCTTCAGACATTGACGGATGTGCTCGGCATTATCGTTGACAAAGAGGAAGAGATGCTCGACGCGGACATCGAGGCAATGATCGAGAAGCGTCAGGCAGCGAGAAAGGAAAGAAATTTCGCCCTGGCTGACCAGATCAGGGATGAACTTCTGGCAAAAGGGATCATTCTTGAAGATACGAGAGAAGGAGTAAAATGGAAAAAAGCGTAGAGTTCGGGTTCGAGCATTATATGGGACAGATACCTGGTATGGGGACAGTGGATCCCCGTGCCAGCTCTCCGCTCGTGCTGGCGTATATCGGCGACTGCGTCTTTGACCTGATCATCAAGATGATGGTGGCAGGCAGGGGCAACAGGCAGGTCCATAAGCTGCATGAGGAGACCAGCCATTATGTGCAGGCGTCTGCGCAGTCTTTTATGATGCGTGCCATGCAGGAGCATCTGACAGAAGAAGAACATGCAGTGTACCGGAGAGGAAGGAATGCCCGGAGTGTCTCCCCGGCGAAAAATCAGTCGATCACAGATTACCGGCGGGCTACCGGTTTTGAGGCGCTCATCGGGTATCTGTACCTGAACCGGGAGTATGCAAGGCTCACGGAGCTGGTGTCCATCGGGCTTGAGAGCATGAGGGCGGCAGACAGGGAAGAGAGCACAGAAGATGCAGGGAAATCATAGGATGCAGGAGAATTACAGTATGCAGGGAAATCACAGAGTGCAGAAAAATGTCGGGAATCAGGACGAATATACAGGGAGGCCGGGACAGGACAGGGAGCACACGCTTGTCATTGAGGGACGCAACGCGGTGCTGGAGGCGTTCCGGTCCGGGCGCACCATTGACAAGGTCTTTGTGCTGGACGGCTGTCAGGACGGCCCGGTGCGCACCATTATCCGGGAGGCAAAAAAGCACGGCTCGATCCTGAATTTTGTCGGGAAGGAACGCCTCGCCCAGCTCAGCCAGACAGGCAGGCATCAGGGAGTCATAGCCTATGCTGCCGCGTATGATTATGCAGAGGTGGAAGATATGCTGAACCTGGCAGAGGAGAGGGGAGAGGATCCGTTTCTCATCCTTCTGGACGGGATCGAGGATCCCCATAACCTGGGTGCGATCATACGGACCGCGAATATCGCAGGCGCACACGGGGTCATTATCCCTAAGAGGCGCGCTGTCGGGCTGACGGCGACTGTGGCAAAGACCTCCGCAGGAGCGCTTAATTATACTCCGGTGGCAAAGGTGACGAACCTGGCAAAGACGATGGAAGAACTGAAGGAAAAAGGGATCTGGTTCGTCTGCGCGGATATGGACGGAGAAGAAATGTACAGCCTGGATCTGACAGGCCCCGTTGGCCTTGTGATAGGAAACGAAGGGGAAGGGGTGAGCCGGCTGGTAAAAGAAACCTGTGACTTTACTGCCGGGATCCCGATGAAGGGGGAGATCAATTCCCTGAACGCATCTGTGGCAGGAGGAGTCCTGGCGTATGAGATCGTGCGCCAGCGGCTGCAGAAAGCGCGGTGACCGGGATGGGGAAATATGACAGGCTGACAGACGAGCAGCTCATTGAAAGGCTCAGGGCAGGCGAGCGGGAGATCATGGACCATCTTATGGTCAAATATAAATCCATGGTCCGGAAAAAGGCGCGGGCAATGTATCTCCTGGGCGGAGAGAATGAGGATCTGATCCAGGAAGGGATGATCGGTCTGATCAAGGCGGTGCGGGACTATGATCCGTCCCAGGGCACATCTTTTTCCAGCTTTGCGGAGCTGTGTGTGTCCAGGCAGATGTACAGTGCGATCGAGGCGTCGAAGAGAAAAAAGCATCTTCCTCTGAATACCTATATCTCACTGTATGAAGAGAGCGAAGTAGAGAAGGACGGCAGGAAGATGCCTCTGATCGATACGATCGAGCCGGAGCAGGAGACGGACCCTGAGGCGCTGTATTTTGGGAAAGAATACACAGAGGCGTTCGTGGAGCAGCTGAAGGGAAACTTAAGCGCCCTTGAAAACCATGTCCTTTATCTTCACCTGATGGGGACGGATTACAGAAAGATCGCGGAGCTGCTTGACAAGAGCCCGAAATCGATCGATAATGCACTGCAAAGGATAAAAAGCAAGGCGGAGAAGATGCTCCGCCGGGACGAGTGAGAAAGACAGGAGATGAGACGATGAAGAAAACAAATAATTACTGGATGGCTGTTCTTGTTTTTGTTCTGACGATGGTACTGCTGTATGGCGGGACGCTTTTTATTTCCCTCGTGGCAGCAGTCGGCGGTGTCGTGCTGGGCGGCGACAGGGCTTTGGACCTGGTCGAGCGCTTTATAATGGAAAATCAGAACCTGCTCTCCTGCCTGATCTATCTCGTGCCGGGTGCGGTATTCCTTACGTGGTACTATTTCGCATTTGTTGAAAAGAGGGGCGTCAGGCAGACTCTGGCTTCCCACACAAGGCGTCTGACCCCTGCGTGCTTCGGCTGGGTGGTGCTCCTGGGATTTGCTGTGCAGCATGTGATCTCCCTCATCATGGCGCTGATCTATGTTCTGCTCCCGTCTGCCATGGACCAGTATACAGAGATGATCGACTCCTCAGGAATTACCGAGTATTCGATCCTGTGGGCAGTGGCTACGCTGATCCTTCCGCCGATCGTGGAGGAGACGATCTTCCGCGGGCTGATCCTTCAGTATCTGGGACGCGCGGGCGCCGGATTTGTCGTGGCGAACCTGATCCAGGCGGTCCTTTTCGGAGTTTTCCACATGAACCTCGTGCAGGGCATCTACACCGCCCTTCTCGGCTTCCTGCTCGGCTGGCTGGCGTACCGATATGACAGCATCCTGGTGCCAATGCTGCTGCATGCCATATTTAACCTGTTCGGGACCGTGCTTGTGGATCTGGAGAGCAGGTTCCTCCCGGACATCGTCCTGACACTGATCATACTTGTCAGTGTCCCGCTGCTCATCGTCACGATCCTGATGATCCACTTTGGGGTCGGCGAGAAGAAAAAGAAGATCAGAGAGGTACAGCAATGAGATTTGTAATACAGGTGGTTAAGGAAGCGTCAGTAAAAGTGGAAGGGGAGACGATCGGACAGATCGGGAAGGGGTACCTTGTCCTGATCGGGGTCTCGGACAGTGATACAGAGGCTGTCGCTGATAAGATGATAAGAAAGATGACCGGGCTTCGGATATTTGCCGATGAAAACGGGAAGACGAACCTGTCCCTCGCGGATGTGGGTGGAAGCCTTCTTCTTGTATCCCAGTTTACCCTCTACGCGAACTGTAAGAAGGGAAACCGCCCCAGCTTTATCGAGGCGGGAGCGCCGGATAAAGCGGAGGCGCTGTATGAGTATATTATCCGGGAGTGCAGGAAGACAGTCCCGGATGTACAGACCGGGAAGTTTGGGGCGGAGATGGAAGTAAGCCTGGTCAATGACGGGCCGTTTACCATCCTGCTGGATTCGGAAACGTTATAGATATCTTTTCAAAGAGGAGGATCAGGTATGACGATGAATGGAAGAAGAATAGGCAAAATGATTTTAAACTGCTTTGCGACAGCATTCATATATCTGGTGATGTACTATTTATCATACCGGGTTTTCCGTGAGTATTTATTTGTATGGACAGCGGATAACAGATACTGGTATACATGGATCTTGCCATTTGTATTTATCTTCCTGGGAAAATATATTATAAGTTACAGCATAACTTTTGGCAGTATCGCCGGCACATTTACAGGACAATATCTGGGCGACTATATCCAGAAAATAAGAATGGAAAAGATCACGTTATATTCGACTGCCGAAGAGAAGTGGCATCTGTCCCTGCATTATGGAGTGGCCATATGGCTTGCTGTTATCCTGATCTTTTTAGTCATCGGGATATTGCTGGAAAAGAAATTAAAGAAAAAAACCTCTTCTTAAATACAACCCGAATGAGAAACCGGGAGAACTTCCGTTTATAGTGCGGAAGTTCTCCCGGCTTTTTGAAATAAAAAAGAATTGCTGCTCCGGCAGATCCTCTGTCTGCTTTTGCAGCAATTCTTTTAAAGTAAAAAAGCTGTCTAGGGGACTTGAACCCCCGGCCTCCGCCTTACCAAGGCGACGCGCTACCGACTGCGCCAAGACAGCCTGCTGTATGGTGTTTCATACGCAATGACTAATATACACCAGCAAGAGCGGGATTGTCAAGAAAAAAATGCAATGATTTCTGTCATTTCATGTATGTCTGCCCGGGGTGTGCTATACTGAATGAAACGCAGTGGTGCTTCCCGGACAGGCGGGAGGAAAAAGCTATGAAAATAGGAATGGAGGAACTGGAAGATTTAAGAGACGGACTGGAGCGGCTGCTGGAGTTTATCAGAGGGATGGAACAAGGAGAACTGCCGTATTTTTATCGGTATTTCAGCACGATGAAATCAAATATCGAGATGTTTTTCTGTATCGGCTGTGAGGACATCGCTGACTTTTTCCCTGTGCTGGAACGGGACTGGAAAGCTTCCCACATGATGTTCATCGGCGTGCAGGACTATGACCTGAGAAAGGAACACCCCGAGGCGGATCCCATGCTGTGTCTGTATTTTGCGCGGCTTCTGGCTGAGGTGGGAAAGTATTTTGAGAGAGGGAAAGCGGAATTTGTAAGAGAAGGTTCCTCTGCGGTCTGACGCCGGAGATGGAGGGAGACTGTTGGAACTGCTTATGGGACAGACTGCTGGAACTGATTATGTGATCATGGGACAGGGAGCAGGAGGCGCAGATAATACGCTGATATCGTGAGAGAGCAGGATGAGAAGTCCAGTCTGCTCTCTCACGATGCGGATTACTTCCTGTATGTTGTCTGGTGTTTGAAGGTTTTCTTCTTCCGGCTGACCATGAATACCATGAGCAGGAATGCAATGCTGATCACCATCCACACAGCGAACACAGCAGGACCCTGTGTGCTGAATTTGTCATAATATCCTTTCAGATAGATGATGACAACGATCCATGGCAGCACATAAGTCATATATCCGCGGATGAACTGCGGGAATTTCATGCCGTTTCCGGAATTGGCTTCCCGGATGAAATTATCCCATCCCCAGCCGTTCTTATGCGTACAGAACATCAGGTAGATCACAGAGCCCAGCGGCAGGATGTTGTTGGAGACAAGGAAGTCCTCCAGGTCCATGATGGTGGAACCGCTGCCCAGGGGCTGGAGTCCGGCGAGGACGTTGAAGCCCAGGATGCAGGGGATGCTGAGCACGATAATGATCACGATATTGATCCCCACAGACTTCCTGCGGCTGGCTCCGAACAGGTCCATGCCGAAAGAGACGATATTCTCAAACACGCCTACGATCGTGGACAGCGCGGCGAAGAACAGGAACAGGAAGAACAGCGCTCCCCAGAACCGCCCGCCCGGCATCTGTGTAAAAATATTCGGCAGGGTGATGAACACCAGACCCGGACCGGCTCCGGGCTCTACGCCGAAGGCAAAGCATGCGGGGAATACGATCAGCCCGGCAGTCAGGGCGACGAAAGTATCCAGCAGCACAATGCTTAGGGATTCGCCCATGAGAGAGCGGGATTTATCCAGATAGCTGCCGAAGATCGCCATACCGCCCATCCCGATGCTGAGCGTAAAGAAGGACTGGCTCATGGCTCCGAAGATCACATTCCCAAGCCCGGCTTCTTTCAGACGTCCGAAGTCCGGGATGAGATAGAAGCGCAGGCCTTCTGACGCCCCTGTAAGGGTGATGGAGCGGACCGCCAGTACGACCATGATCGCCAGCAGACAGAGCATGGTGGCTTTCATGATCTTCTCCACGCCTTTCTGGAGTCCGATGCTGCAGATCCAGAAGGAGAGCAGGATGACCAGTATGGTCCAGAACATGAGCGTGCCCGGGGACTGGAGCATGGAGTCGTACTTCTCTGCGACAGCTTCGGCGGTGACGCCGGTGAACTCGCCTTTCGCCATGCGGAAGCAGTAGTAGAGCATCCATCCGCCGACCATGGAGTAAAACATCACGAGCAGATAATTGCCCGCGATGGCAAACCAGCGCGTGTAATGCCAGCGGGAGCCCTCCGGTTCCAGTACATTGTAGGATGTGGCGATGCTCTTCTGGCTGGCGCGCCCTACGCTGAACTCGCACACGATGATAGGCATCCCGAGGATCACGAGGAACAGTAAGTAAATAAGGATAAAGGCAGCGCCTCCGTACTGGCCCGCCATGTACGGGAATTTCCATACATTTCCGAGCCCGATGGCGCATCCCGCGGATACGAGGATGAACCCGAGGCGGGAACCGAACTTTTCTCTTTTCATAATATCATTTGTTTCCTTTCTGTAATTCTTTTGAGAGTATAGCACGGAACAGGCGGGATGGAAAGTAAAAAGTGCGCGGGTGCACGAGTAGAAAATGCGGGTTATCCGCCTCTTGTGGTCATTTGTATTTTATGGTAAGATAATCTCCATGAAGTTTTTGCGTTATCAGAGGAGGATATAATGGAAAACGAAGCTGTTTCAAAGAATTTTATCGAGCAGGAGATCGACAGGGATCTGGCAGAAGGTGTATATGATCATGTCTGCACCCGTTTCCCGCCTGAGCCGAACGGATATCTCCATATCGGACATGCCAAGTCTATCCTTTTAAATTACGGGCTTGCCCAGGAATACGGCGGGACCTTTCATATGAGATTTGACGACACGAACCCCACGAAGGAGAGAATGGAGTTTGTTGATTCGATCAAAGAGGATATCAAGTGGCTGGGAGCGGACTGGGGAGACCATCTGTATTTTGCTTCCGATTATTTTGATCAGATGTATGAATGTGCGGTCAAGCTGATCAAAAAGGGTAAGGCGTTTGTCTGCGACCTGACTCCGGAGCAGATGAGGGAGTACCGCGGCACGCTGAAAGAGCCGGGGAAGGAGAGCCCGTACAGGAACCGCTCTGTCGAGGAAAACCTGAGGCTCTTTGAGGAAATGCGCGAAGGGAAATATAAGGACGGAGAGAAAGTGCTCCGCGCGAAGATCGACATGGCTTCCCCGAATATCAATATGAGGGACCCGATCATTTACAGGGTGGCGCACATGACCCACCACAACACAGGGGACAAGTGGTGCATCTATCCGATGTATGATTTCGCCCATCCGATCGAGGATGCGATCGAGGGGATCACGCACTCCATCTGTACGCTGGAGTTTGAGGACCACAGGCCGCTCTATGACTGGGTAGTGAGAGAGTGTGAGTTCGA
>ERZ1090864.1260-NODE-1264-length-12038-cov-9.217224_pt1 | contig 12038 bp, 14 predicted proteins | sample MGYA00478479_ERZ1090864 | MGnify/ENA primary metagenome ERZ1090864 (study PRJEB33644, sample SAMEA5815743) | chicken gut metagenome | biome: Chicken; feature: Gastrointestinal Tract; material: Caecum | place: Ireland | collected 2019-01-01 | study: A study of... | reverse complement strand
GCAGGACCAACCGGCGGTGCCGGAGTTGCCTTGCCGGCAGGAATCTGTAATTTGATATAACCTTCTACTTTTTTTGCCATTTCAATTACCTCCTTGTGGTATTCGCGGGGCGCTGCCCCTCCCACTCATCTTTAATCCATTTTTTTCACTTCTGAAAAACTAAGTTCAACCGGAGTTTCGCGGCCAAACAGCTCAACATTGATCGACAGGCTCTTCTTCTGTTCGTTCATGCTCTGCACAACGCCCACAGTTCCTTCCCACGCGCCGCTCAATACAACGACCGTGTCGCCTACGCCGAAATTGACGACCACATTCTCCCGCCTGATGCCCAGATTTGCCATCTCGCTTTCCTCGAGCGGCACCGGCTTGGATCCCGGTCCCACGAACCCGGTAACGCCGCGTGTATTTCTCACGACATACCATGTATCGTCATTCATGATCATATGGATCATGACATATCCCGGGAACATTTTCCTCTGGACAGCCTTCTGGACGCCGTTCCTGAGCTCCGTGACTTCCTCCATGGGAACGCGGACCTCGAGAATCTGGTCTTCCAGGTGACGGTTTTCGATCGTCTTGTCAATGTTCGCCTTTACTTTGTTTTCATACCCTGAATAAGTATGAACTACATACCATTTTGCCTCTGACATAAAATCACCTTTCCGCTGCGGTCAACTATTTCACCAAAAAGTCGATCCCGTATCTGAGGATCGCATCGATCACTGCGATCACCGCTCCGAGCACTACGGATACAGCGACAACCGCCGTAGTCTGTTTTGCCAGTGTTTTTTTGTCTGGCCAAATGATCTTCTTAAACTCTGCCTGAAGCCCTTTGAACCAGCTCTTCTTCTGAGTCTTTTCTTTTTCACTCATATGCTGCTTCCTCCTGACGATTACTTCGTCTCTTTATGCAGAGTGTGTGTCCTGCAGAATCTGCAGTACTTCTTGGTCTCCATGCGGTCCGGATGAGCTTTCTTATCCTTTGTCATGTTGTAGTTACGGTTTTTGCATTCCGTACACTCCAGTGTAATTCTCGTGCGCACAACTTCCACCTCGCTTTTTATTTATTCACCTGCGTGTTACTGATGGCTGCGAAAACCATCGATTTTTAGGCATAAAAAAAAGACCTAACTTCCATTCGCCGTAGTATTGTACCACGGCGGATGGAAGTACGTCAAGGTCTTTTACTTATTTTCTGTCGTTTCCGCAGACTGTCTGTCCTGTTCTTTTCCGCTTTTTTCTTCTCCGTCCTCTATCCGCTTTCCATCCGAAATATCCCTGCGTTTCTTTCTTAAATGTTTATACACACTGGCGCGGAACAATGTATACACTACCGACACGATAGGAATGAATATCAGCATCCCTACGATGCCCATAAGGCTGCCGCCGATCGTCACTGCCGCCAGCACCCATATCGACGGGAGCCCTACGGAACTTCCCACGACCTTCGGGTAGATCAGGTTCCCCTCGATCTGCTGCAGGACCAGGAAGGTGATCACAAAGATGACCATCTGCATGGGATCCACCATCAGGATCAGGAAGGCTCCCACAAAGCATCCGATGAATGCGCCGAAAATAGGGATCAGCGCCGTAAATGCGATCAGGACGCTCACCAGCATTGTGTATGGCATGTTGAGGATACTCATTACAACAAAGAACATACAGCCCAGGATCAGAGCTTCCACACACTGGCCTGTAAAAAAGCTGGAAAACGCCTTTGACGCAAGGCTGCCGACCTCAAACATCCACTCTGCGCGCCTTTCCGGGAAAAAGGCATACACGACTTTTTTCATCTGCACGTACAGCTTTTCTTTCTGAAGGAGTACATAGCAGGAGAAAACAAAGGCAACCACAAAAGTCGCTATGCCGCTCACGATGGATCCGATAGCTGACATCGTCGAATTCAGTACATTCCCCGCACTGTTCTGGAAGAATGACATCACAGTGTCCATCAGCCTTCCCACATCCAGGTTCAGGTTGGAGAGCCACGCCTGGATCTCACGGTTGTCCGTAAACAGGTCTTCAAGGAACTTCTGCGCCTCAGGGATAAACGTCTGGATCGTCCTTCCCAGAGACAGGATCGTGCGGGTCAGTTCCGGGATGACGACAAACATGACCAGGACCACGACCCCGATCACGATCGCCAGAGTCAGGATCAGGGACACCGGCCGAGCCAGCTTCTTTACGATCTTCTTGTCTTTCAGATGACGGTTCCCGAAGATTTTCTCCTCCAGGAAGCTCATCGGGATATTCAGGATGAAAGCGATACCGCCGCCCAGCAGAAAAGGCAGGATGATCCGGAATGCCGCCCCGGCCCATTCAAACAGAAGCCTGTAATTCCAGAGAGCGATCAGGATAATGACTGTAAAAAGGATCAGCTCCCTTAATTTCCTCATGTTTTCTTTATTCAGATTCATAATACCTCCACACTGCCAGTCGCTTCTTGCTGCTGCATTTCATTCTTTCATGTCGGCGCGCTTTACCGCATCTCCGTTTCATATTTCACGTTTTTCATTCTAACACGGCTTTCTGCCAGCTTCAAGGCGTTTCCCGTATTCCTGCCGTTTCACGCATTCTTTGTTTCCCGTATTCTTCGGCGATGCGGATCCCTTCCGCAGTCTCGCACGCCTGACGGTAATAGTACTCCAGCGCCGTCTCGAGCACCTGCGGCCGCTTCCCGGCGAGAAGGTCCGGGCTCAGCAGGACTTCCCGGCGGTAGGCCAGCATCCGCTCGCCTGTCCTGATATAATTTTCCTGTGTTTCCAGATCCACGATAAGCTGAGGGGACTCTCCGATATAGAGGATGCTGCCCTCACGCTTCATCCTGATATGTCCTTTTTCTTCCATTACCAGTACCGCTCCCTTTTCCAGATCTTTATGTTTCAGCACATATAAACCGCTCTGAGGGAGAGTATCCCCGGCGCAGGAATGAGCCTGTATGCGTTCATCAGTGTGATCCCACATCATAGGCCAGCCTCCTTATAATGATGCGCTTCCTCCAGCATCATATCCTTCACCTTCATCAGCCGGATCTGCGTGCTCCGCTCATTCTCGTCCAGCTTCATGGTAATATACTTTATGCTCGCCTCAGTCTCCGGTATGATCACATGCTCCAACGCGTTTACGCGGCGCCTTGTCTTCTCGATCTCTGCCGCCATGAGCTGGCACGCCTTCTCCACTTCCGCCAGGCGGATCATATCCGGCAGGACATCCGCCAGTGACTTGACCGCGCCGTCCAGATCGCCGGATGTAAACGCAAAGCCATAAGAATAGATATCATTCTCATCCGCTGTGCGCATCTTATACTCAAAAACCGGGATATCCACACTCATGACATTCCTGTCCCCGGCTTCCAGAGAAACTTCCTGCTTCGGCGCCATGAGCGCAGTGTTGAGCGCCGCCTCGGACATTCCGGCTTTGGCAATGACAAAATTCCGGTTCGCAGACCTGATGCCAGCTTCCACCTTCATGCGCACTTCCATATTTTCGCGGACAAGGTCAAGATACTGACGCATCAGCTCATCCCGCTTGTCCTTTAATAATTTGTGCCCTCGGATGGCAGTGATCCGCTTCTTTTTCAGACGGGTCAGCTCCATCCGGGTCGGATTCACCTGTTTCGCCGCCAAAACGCCACCTCCTTCAAAATTGTCAGACAACTTGACCAAAAGGGGTCAGACCCCTTTTGCCCAAGCTGTCAGAATATTCTCGCCCTTCCGGGCTTCCGGGACAGACCCGCTCCGCTTACGCTTCGGGGTCAGTCTTTTTTCCCGCCCTTCCGGGGCTTCCGGGACAGACCCGCTCCGCTTACGCTTCGGGGTCAGTCCCGTAGTAGAGATCGAGGTATTTGTCATCGATGCGTTTCAGTTCTGTCCTGGGCAGCATCCGCAGCAGTTTCCAGCCGATGTCCAGTGTCTCCCCGATGCCGCGGTCGGTATGATACCCCTGGGAAACGTATTCCTGTTCAAACGCGTCCGCGAATTTTGCGTACATGAGGTCAATCTCTGTCAGCGCCGCCTCGCCCAGGATGACCATGAGCTCTTTTGCGTCTTTTCCGCGCGCATACGCGGCGAAGAGCTGGTTCATGGTGTTGGAGTGGTCGGCCCGTGTCTTGCCCTCGCCGATCCCCTTATCCTTCAGACGGGACAGGGACGGGAGCACGTCGATGGGCGGCATGATCCCTTTCCGGTAGAGTTCACGGCTTAAGATGATCTGCCCCTCTGTGATATATCCGGTCAGGTCCGGGATGGGATGGGTCTTATCGTCCTCAGGCATGGTCAGGATGGGGATCATGGTGATGCTTCCCTTTTTCCCGTTCTGGCGGCCGGCTCTCTCGTAGATGGAGGCGAGATCCGTGTACATGTATCCCGGATAGCCGCGGCGTCCCGGCACTTCCTTGCGGGCTGCCGACACCTCGCGGAGCGCGTCCGCATAATTGGTGATATCCGTCAGGATGACGAGCACATGCATCTCTTTCTCAAAAGCAAGATACTCTGCCGCGGTCAGCGCCATCCTGGGCGTAGCGATACGCTCGATGGCCGGGTCGTTGGCCAGGTTGATGAACAGCACGGTGCGGTCAAGGGCTCCTGTCTCCCGGAAACTCTCGATAAAGAAGTTGGACTCTTCAAAGGTGATCCCCATTGCCGCGAATACAACGGCAAAGTTCTCATCTGTCCCCAGCACCTTCGCCTGTCTCGCGATCTGCGCGGCAAGCTGGGCGTGGGGCAGGCCCGACGCGGAGAAGATCGGCAGCTTCTGCCCACGGACCAGTGTATTCAGCCCGTCGATCGCAGATACCCCGGTCTGGATAAACTCCTCGGGGTAGCTCCTGGCAGCCGGGTTCATGGGCAGGCCGTTGATATCCATGCGCGCGTCCGGCAGGATCTCCGGCCCCTCGTCGATCGGGCTGCCGAGGCCGTCGAACACCCGTCCCAGCATATCTTCTGATACGCCCAGCTCCATGCTCCGCCCGAGGAAACGCACCCTGCTGTTGGAAAGGTTGATCCCGGCAGAGTTCTCAAAAAGCTGTACGAGCACATCGCTTCCATTGACTTCCAGCACCTTGCAGCGCCTTGTCTCCCCGTCCGCGAGCTCGATCTCGCCCAGCTCGTCATATGTCACGCCTTCCACGCCGCGCACGAGCATCAGCGGTCCGGCTACTTCCTGTATGGTCCTGTACTCTTTGGGCATTTACCGTTCCTCCTTTCCGAACGCATTGGCGATCTGCGCGCTTAATTCTTCATCTGCTTTCCTGAATTCTTCGTCCAGGGCGTCCTCATGCACATATTTGAATCGCCCGATCTGCTCCCTCACCGGCATGGAGAGGAGCTTCTGAAGGGACGCCCCCTCCGCGAGCGCCTGCACTGTCCTGCCATAAAACGCATTGACAAGCGTCATCATCATGTGCTGCTTTTTCAGCGAAGTATAAGTGTCCACCTCGTGGAAGGAATTCTGATGCAGGAAATCCTCGCGGATGGATCTCGCCGCCTCCATTTTCAGCCTGTCGCCAGGGGAGAGCGCGTCCATGCCGACCATCTTCACGATCTCTTCCAGCTCCGCCTCTTCCTGGAGGAGCGTCATCATCTTCTGTCGTCCGGCCATCCAGTCCTCAGCCACATTTCCGTTAAACCATTTCTCCATGTCATCCAGGTACAGGGAATAGCTGTTCAGCCAGTTGATGGCAGGGAAATGACGCTTATACGCAAGCGCGGAATCCAGCCCCCAGAACACCTTCACGATACGCAGGGTTGCCTGGGACACCGGCTCCGACGTATCCCCGCCCGGCGGAGATACAGCCCCGATGACAGACAGGGCTCCTTCCCGTCCGTCTTTCCCGAGTGAGATCACATGGCCCGCTCTCTCATAGAACTGCGCCAGGCGGCTTCCCAGATAAGCCGGGTAGCCTTCCTCGCCCGGCATCTCCTCCAGACGCCCGGACATTTCGCGCAGCGCCTCCGCCCACCGGGACGTGGAGTCCGCCATCAGCGCTACGGAATACCCCATGTCACGGAAATATTCCGCGATGGTGATCCCGGTATAGATCGACGCCTCACGCGCCGCCACCGGCATATCCGAAGTATTGGCGATCAGGACCGTCCTCTGCATCAGAGGCTGCCCGGTCTTCGGGTCTTTCAGCTCCGGGAACTCATTGAGCACGTCCGTCATCTCGTTTCCCCGCTCCCCGCATCCGATATAGACTACGATATCCGCTTCCGCCCATTTCGCGAGCTGATGCTGGATCACCGTCTTCCCGCTCCCGAACGGTCCCGGCACTGCCGCCACGCCGCCCTTGGCGATGGGGAAGAAGGTGTCGATCACCCTCTGCCCTGTCACAAGGGGCATCTCCGGCGGAAGTTTTTTCTTATAAGGCCGTCCGCGGCGGACCGGCCATTTCTGCATCAGGGTCAGCTCCCGGTCGCCGTCGTCCGTCCCGACCACTGCCACCACTTCTTCTACCGTAAATTCTCCTGCCCTGATGTCTTTGATCTTTCCTTTTACCCCGTAGGGGACCATGATCTTCTGCTGCACGAGCGCTGTCTCCTGCACTGTCCCGATCACATCGCCCGCCTCTACCTCGTCTCCGATCCCGGCGGTGGGCACAAACTCCCATTTCAGGTCCCGTTTCAGCGACGGCACTTCCACTCCGCGCTTTAAGTTGTTGCCCGACACCTTCATGATATCATCCAGGGGTCTCTGGATCCCGTCGTAGATGCTGGTGATCAGCCCCGGCCCCAGCTCGACAGACATGGGCACGCCCATGGATTCCACCGGCTCGCCGGGCCCCAGGCCCGAAGTCTCCTCGTACACCTGGATGGACGCCTGGTCCCCGTGCATCTCGATGATCTCGCCGATGAGGCGCTGGTCCGAGACGCGGACCACGTCAAACATATTTGCATCGCGCATTCCCTCTGCGATCACGAGAGGTCCTGCAACCTTTTTGATAACTCCTGTGCTCATTCGCCTACTCCTCCAAACAGAATATCTGACCCGACCGCCTGCTCTACGGTCTTTTTCACGCCCTGCACGCCGGCGCCCGTATTTCCTGACACGCCCGGGATCTGTATGACCGCGGGCAGCCTCATCTCCATGTACTCGTCCAGCGCGCCGCCCAGCTCCGCGGCCGCCTTCTCCGTAATGTAGACGATCCCATAGCCGCTCTCCGCGAGCTGCCTCAGCTTCTCCCACGTCTCTTCCCGGCTCTTCACAGGGCAGATATCCAGCCCCACTGCCGCGAAACCGTAAATGCTGTCGTAATCACCGACCACTGCGATCTTATACATACATCTCCCTTATCCTTTCCCGGAGCGCATCCTCCGGAAAGCCGTTCTGCTTGCCGGTCAGGATGATCCGTACCGTCTTGATCTCGTTTTGCCGCGCGAGCAGATAAGCGAGCAGCGGTCCCACGGAAAACGTTTCATATTTCTGTGCCTTCATTGTCTCTGTCATGCGGTTGTCGCACCAGCGCTCAAACACTGACGGGGATTCCCGCAGAGCGTCCGCGCCTCCCGCGTAGGAAGTCCCTTCCAGATACCGGGCGATCTCTTCCTCCCCGGCGAGGGCCGCGCGGATCAGCTGCTCTCTGTTTATGCTCCCGCACTCTGCCATCGCACTGCGCATAAAGTCCGCGCTCTTGCCTGTCTTCCGGGAGCGCACAGCGATCTTGATGTCCGCGATGGCCACCGTGGTATCCGCGTAATCCTCTATGACAGGCTCCCCGGACCGCTTTCCCGCCTCGAAAATGGCTTCCAGCGCCGCTCTGTCGATCAGGACGTCGCAGAGCTGTCCGTCCCTTGTATGCAGCAGCGTCTCCAGAGCTTCCTCAGCCACACGGCCCATGCTGCCCGGAAGCCTGGAGAACTCCCGGCTCTCAATGATGCGGAGCATCTCTTCCCCGGGGATCTCACAGTCATCGTAAAAGATGCCGGGCGTCCGCTTCTCCGTGCACACCTCTTTCACCGCAGCCTTTAGATTGTGGTACAGCTTCGGCAGGGACAGCACGTCAAACACGCGCATATCCGGCGCCACGTCGCGGATGACTTCCCACGTCTTCTCTTCCTCCCGCTTCAGTACGGAATCCATATCCCCGCTGCCGGAAGGGTCTCCCCAGCCTTTTTCCCTCACGAGACGGAACGCCTCCTCCGCAGTCCTGCACGCCATGAGCTGTCCGATCACCGCGTCGGAAAACAGAGAGACCTCCAGCGCACGGATCCGCGCGACTGCATACGTATATTTTGTATTACCCAAGTTCACACCCTCCCTGCGCCATGATCATCCGAACAAAAGCCGGTTTATCCTGTCAGACAGTTCCTCTCTCTTTGCGCGGAACACTGCCTTGATCGTACAGTTTTCTTCGATGCCGCCGTACACGAGCAGGAAACCGCCGTCAATGCCGCGGGGGTCGCGGGAAACGGTAAGGCTTCCGCCTTTTTCCGCGGCGATCGTCCGGATCCTGCCTGCAAAGCCTTCGGGCATACGCTCCAGATCCTTCCGGGAGAAACAGATCTCCCCTTGTTCCGGGAGGACGTATTTTTCAAGCAGCTTCTCCAGCAGCCCGAAATACTCCTCTTCCTCCATGGCAAGCACTGCGTCATAAGCTTTCTCCAGCACTGCGCTGATCACATCCTGCCTGGCCGCCAGGAATGCCTGCTTCCTGCGCATATCCGACGAGGAAGCCGCGCGTTTTGCGTACTCCCCGGCGTCACGCCCTGCCTTTTCCCGGATCTTCTCCGCCTCAGCGCGGGCGCGCCCCTCAGCAGCCGTTACCGCCGCCTCAGCGTCCGCCTGCGCTTTCGCGAGGATCTCCTGCGCAGACTGCTCTGCCTCCCCGAGGATCCGGGATTTCATTTTATCCAGTCCACTCATGCTCTTCCTCTCCTTCTGTTATACCTGGATCCCGTTCACTGCCAGGAAGGAGACAAGGAGCGCGAGGATCGCGTATGTCTCTACCATGGCCGGGAACAGCATCGCCTTACCGAACTGCTCCGGCTTCTTCGCCACGATGCCGATCGCGGCAGCGGCTGTCTTCCCCTGTGAGATCCCGGATAAAAGTCCTACGATCCCGATCGGGAGGCATGCCGCAAGGATCAGAAGCCCTGTGGTCACGGACACATCCGCCACGCCTCCGCCCAGGATCCCGATCTTGGACAGTGTGATAAAGCCTACCAGCAGTCCGTAGAGTCCCTGCGTACCCGGAAGGAGCTGGATGATCAGCACCTTCGCGAATTTGCCCGGATCTTCTGTGACGACCCCTGACGCTGCCTGTCCCGCGATGCCCACGCCGATGGCGGAGCCGCACCCCGCAAAAAGCACTGCCACAGCCGCGCCCAGGAGCGCGTAGACGATTCCTAAATCACTTAAGATATTCATGGTATAGTTTCCTCCTTAACATCTGCATATTTTGTATTTTCTTTAAAAGGCTCGAACGGACGCCCGCCGCCCTCATAAAACTTTCCGAAAAATTCCACAAACTGTAAACGGTTCGTATGCACATACGCGCCCAGCAGATTGATCGCCAGGTTGAGCGTATGTCCGGCGAGGAAGATCACGATGAAAAAGATCACTCCCACGATGTTATCCGGCAGCATGCTCCCCATCTGGTTGATGACCGATGCGATGACCCCGGTCGCCAGCCCCAGCGCCAGCAGACGCGAATACGAGAGCACGTCGCTCAGCCAGCCTGTGATATTGTAGAGATCGTACGCCCCCAGCGCGATCCTGAGCGCAGGGTTTTTCTTATCCCTCCCGGACATGAGCACGATGCCGATGGCTCCGGCCGCTGCCAGGATGCCTGCCAGTGTATTGAGCCATCCCGGGAATACGATCTGCGTCTGCGCGATGGATGCAAAGATATCGCTGGGAAGGAGCATCAGGATCAGCCCCACGAGGAGCATGAACCAGAGCACCACGTCGCAGAAGAAATCCATGACTTTCCCGTCCCGCAGGCAGAGATACCCTTTGATCCCAAGTCCCGTGAACAGATGGATCACGCCGAACAGCAGCGAGAATACCAGCAGTTTCATCGGGTCATTGAGCGGGATGAACCAGAGCGCGGGCACAGTCACCGCTGTCCCGAAAAATTTCTCTGATACGATATCCACGATATTCCCGAAATATCCGCCGAACAGGATCCCCCACACCAGGGTGGAGAGCCCGCAGTAGAAGAACAGTTTCAGCGATTTCTTCATTCCCGGGGACATCCGGGGGAATTTCCGCACCAGGACCGCGCAGGCCACCGCCACGATCGCCCCGTACGCCGCGTCCGAGAGCATCATCCCGAAGAAAAACACGTAGAAAAATGACATGATCGTTGTCGGGTCCAGCTCTCCTTTGTGGGGGAGACCGTAGGACTCTACTACGCCTTCCATGTTCATAGAGAACGGATTATTCTTCAGGATAACCGGGGGCTCCTCGTCCTCTTTCAGATCCTCGATATCCACCGCGCAGTCGTACCGCTCCGACAGCCAGCTTTCCACATGCCCTGCCTCGCACTGCGGGATGTAGCCGCTGATCACGAACGTCCTCTCCGACTGGGGCAGCTCTCCGAGCACTTCGTATTTGTCCGCCCGCACACGGTAATAATCCGCCGCGATCTTGATCTCCGTCCTGTGCTCTGACAGCTCCCGGATCTGTTCCTCGATCTCTGCTGTCTCCGCCGCGCAGGTCTTTTCCTGCTGTTCCAGTTCTTCTCTCTCCTCAGCGGGCGTTTTCTCCCAGGTCTGCGCCGGCCTTGCAAATCCCGCGCTCCTGAGCGCATCTTCCACAGCCGCGGCATCCTCTTTCAGGCAGACCACCGCAAGATAGACCATGCTCTGCTCTGACGATATGATCCGGATATCCGCTCCCGCCGCGTCCGGCGCTTTTTCCGCGATCACCTCACAGATGGAATCCAGGGTCGTGCCGCCGGGCATCGTCCCCGGGAACAGGACCGTCCGCTTCGTCGCACTGTCCTTAAGGGGCACATCCAGTGACATCCAGGGCGCCAGGCCTTCGATGCTGTTGCGTATCCGCACCGCCTCCGCCAGCTTCTCCGCGTGCTCCCGGTCCAACCCGCAGATCTTCTTTGCGGTCCTCAGGATCTCTCTTCGGTTTTCCTCGATTTCCAGCGCCTGCCCCCGTCCGATCAGGAGCTTGCCCTCAATGGCCGCAAACATGGACTTCTTCTCCGGGATATACCGCTCCAGCACGTCCAGCGCCTGGTCCGCCGCCGCGGCCGCCCTCTCGAATCCGGCTTTCTGTCCCGCGGTATCCATTTTGCGGAAATACCCATCCCCGCCGACACCGTCTCCGCCGACACTGTCCCCGCCGACAGCATCCCCGCCGACAGCGATGTCGACTTCCAGAACGCCCAGGCTCTGCAGCTTTTCCAGGATCGCCTTTCGGTCTTTCTTTAAAGCGCAGATGCTGATCCTCTGCATCTTAAGTACCGACATATCGTCATCCCTCCCTTGCTTCTTTCTTTTCCCTTTCCGACAGGGTTATGCTCATACGAGCAGCGAGAGAGCCAGGCTGACCGCCTCCTGTTCTCTTCTGAGCGCTGTCTCTTTCAGTTCCCTGACCGCCTGCTCTGTCTGCTCATCGGTCCGCATCTCCTCGCGCCTCGCTTCCTCCTTCGCCTGTTCTTCCAGGGCAAAGGCCTCTGTTCTCGCTTCCCGCAGGATCTCCTCAGAGATGTCTGCCGCTCTTTTCTCCGCCTCTTCAAAGATCTCCCGGCTCTTCTGCTCCGCCTGCCTTACGATCTCATCCGCCTGCTCCTCGGTCTCACGGATCGACCGGATCGTCTCTTGTACCATGGTTTTCCACCACCTTTCCGTCAGACTCCGTCCTCTCAGACTTCCTGTCCCCTTAGTTTTTCCAATCCTTCCTGTTTCATGCAGGTCATAATCTTAGCACAATCTTAACACTCGAGTCCACCCCATTATATACCAGCCCCGCAGAATATTCAAAACATTTATAAGAATATTTAAGATATATTTAATATTTATACTAATAAAAGACCTGATTCACAATTTCATGAGATTCAGGTCTCCTTCCGTTTAAAATAA
>ERZ1090864.1257-NODE-1261-length-12052-cov-8.585313_pt1 | contig 12052 bp, 13 predicted proteins | sample MGYA00478479_ERZ1090864 | MGnify/ENA primary metagenome ERZ1090864 (study PRJEB33644, sample SAMEA5815743) | chicken gut metagenome | biome: Chicken; feature: Gastrointestinal Tract; material: Caecum | place: Ireland | collected 2019-01-01 | study: A study of... | reverse complement strand
GATGAGTACGATATAATAGGACAAGTCAGAAGAAGACCGATTTTAAAGGCTTCCTGACCAAGTCCTATTTTTTTGACCTGTTACTGGAAGGTTGAGATGTGAGGACGGCGCCGAATTTACAATCGAATACCTGCACTGCGAAGGCGGAGGGGTTCCAGGCCCCGAATGGACGAGAGATGCCTTCATGAAGGCGGGGTGATGCTATTTTAGCAAAATAGGACTTTAATCTGCGGGGCATCCATGCTCCCTGGCAGGTTGAGGTCCTTTTTATTATTCAAGCGGCTGGATGCCGGAAGGGTATCCATGATCAGACAATCGATGGAGGAAATTTGATGAAGAAAAGTAAGGCATACAGAAATATGAAGATTCATGAAACAAGCGGTTACAACTATAAAGCAACACCGGCAATCGTGCTGAAAGGGCAGTGGCTGAGGGAGTTGGGGTTTGATATCGGCGGATATGTTTCTGTCAGCTGTGAGAACGGCAGGATTGTTATTACTCCTGATGACGAATGGGCAGCGCTGAAGGAGGCAGAGGAGTCATTTATGGAGAAGGAGACAAAGCTTTTGCAGAAGAGATTGGCATCAGAAAAGAAAAAGCTACATGCCCAGTTCGTAGCAGAAAGAATGAAGCAGTATGGCGATGATGAGAAAAAGGAGGCGTGAAAGAATGGGGAAAATCATTATGATCGGAGCAATGAAGGGCGGTGTCGGTAAAACTGTGACTGCGTTCAATCTGGCATACTCCCTGCGAAAATACGGCAAGAAGGTACTGGCTGTGGATTTTGATCCGCAGGCCAATCTGACTACCTGCTTTGGGGCGGAAGATGCTGATGTGACGATCGGAGATCTGCTGATGGCTGCGATTGAGGATGAAGAATTTCCGGAACAGGATACTTATATCCGGGAAAGAAAAGGTGTATATTTTATCCCGTCATCCATCGGTCTTTCTGCAGCGGAGGCGAAACTGAGACTGGAGATGGGATCAGAAAGGATGCTGGCAGCGGTTTTGGAACCGCTGAAAAATGATTATGATTATATCCTGATCGATACTTGTCCGTCTTTAGGGGCGCTGAATATAAATGCTATGGCAGCGGCGGATGAAGTAATCGTAACTGTGAATCCGCAACTGCTGGCGATGATGGGACTGCAGGACTTCCTTAAAACGGTGAAAAAGATAAAGAGCCGTCTTAACGGAAAATTAGAGATAGCAGGAATCCTGCTTACGATGTGTGATGCCAGGACAATTCTGTGTAAGACAATCACGGAACAGGTGGCGGAAACCTTCCAGGGACAGATCCATATTTTCGGCAGTAAGATTCCGAACACGGTGAAGGTTGGGGAATCTGTTTATTATAGCGAGCCGCTGATCGAGTATGCACCCGGGAGTAAAGTGTGCAGAGCTTATGAGCAGCTGGCAGAGGAGGTAATCGCATATGAAAGCTAACGCACCTAAAAGAAAAATATTTGATGCTGTAGATATGATGACGGCAGGTGAAGCAAAGACGGAGTCCGGAAACGATCTCCAGTACCTGCCGCTGGATGCGGTCAAACCGTTTCATGGCCATCCTTTTCGGATGTATGAAGGAGAGCGGCTGGAAGATATGGTTCAGAGCATACGGGAGCATGGAGTTTTGAATCCGGTGATCGTCCGGAAACAGGAAGATGGGTATGAGATGCTTTCCGGCCATAATCGGCAAAGGGCGGCGATGCTGGCGGGGATTGACAAAATTCCTGCCATTGTGAAAGAGAACCTGTCAGATGAAGACGCAATTGTCTATGTAATTGAAACTAATATGATCCAGCGGTCTTTTTCGGAACTGCTTCCGTCAGAAAAGGCGGCTGTCCTGGCAGTGCGGTATGAAAAGATCAGCAGTCAGGGCAAGCGGAATGATATCCTTCAGGAGATTGCTGTTCTGAACGGACAGGATGGAACTTGTGGACATCATGTCCACAAGTTCAGAAGCCGGGATGAATTGGGAAACGAATACGGCATGACGGGAAGGAATATCGCAAGATATATGAGAGTGGATAAGCTGATCCCTAAATTTAAAGAGGAACTGGATAATGGCGCATTGTCCCTGGTGGCGGCTGTGGATCTGTCCTATTTATCGGAAAAAGAGCAGAAGGCTGTGGCGGCCGCAACGTTAGAAGATAAGGTAAAGCTGAATCCGAAGAATGCGGCGGCGATCAGGGCGGAGTCTGGAAATATTACGCAGAGGAAGATTCGCGAAATTGTGGATTCAGGGACCAGTCAGAAGAAAAAAGATGCGGTCAGCATCAAGCTTCCGATGACAGTGTACCGGAAGTATTTTGCAGACCGGAAGACGGCAGAGGCGGCAGATATTGTGGAAAGGGCTCTGGAAGCGTGGTTCCGGAAGGAGGCGCCGGATATTGTTCAGTAAAGAAGAATTGAAAAGCTTGGATAGAAAATATTTTGCCGTCATCGTTGCGGATGAATATGATGTAACGGTAATGTCCCGGAATACGGGGCATTACTGGTATATCCATAACCCGGAGTATCCGGGAAAAGGTAGCTGTATTATCTTTCATAAGCATAAGGCATCACATCCGTATCATCAGCATGGCAGGGCGGATACGCTGCGGCAGGCGGTGCGGAGCATCCGGGGGCATGACAGATGGCAGATGAATGGAAGAATCTGATTGCTGCGAAAACGCAGCGAAAAATAAAAATATACTTGACATTTCGCAGCGAAATATTTATAATAATTTAGAGGTGGTACTATGCAGAATTTGGGAGAGCATTTGAAACGGCTTCGCAATGATATGGGGCTGAGCTTGTACAAGGTTTATCAGCAGACAGGGATAACGGACTCAAGATTATCTAAGGCAGAAAATGGAGCTTGGAGCAACTTGAAGCTATCTGAGCTGAAAAAGCTTGCAGTTCTTTATGAAGCACCAATAATCCCTATGTGTCTTATGGCCGGAATGTTCGATGTGTCTGATATTGAAGAGTATCACTCAGGGTTTAAAAATGTTGCTTTGCTGGATGATGAAGATAAACAGCATATTCAGTCAGAGATCGACTACATCTTAAAAAAGAAAGGATGATAGATATGATTTTTCATCTTGGAGAATTGTTCTGCGGTCCTGGCGGAATTGGTTGGGGAGCCACACACGCAGACATAAATGACCCGGAATATGGAATTGTACATGAGTGGGCTAATGATTATGATGAAGACACTTGTGAGACCTACCGCCATAATATATGTCCTGATAATCCGGATTCTGTTTATCACGGAGACATCAGAACCTTTGATATGGATCAGCTTGACCCGATCGATGCACTTGCCTTTGGGTTCCCGTGCAACGATTACAGTGTAGTGGGCGAGCAGAAGGGCATGGATGGAACTTTTGGACCTCTGTACACATATGGAGTAAAAGCACTGAAAAAGTTTAGACCGCAGTGGTTTTTGGCTGAAAATGTTGGCGGGCTTAGAAGTGCTAATGAGGGAAAGGCACTTAAGAAGATCCTATCAGAACTGGAAGGTGCAGGATATAAGATAACGCCTCATTTGTATAAGTTTGAAGAATATGGCATACCGCAGGCGAGACATCGTTTGATTATTATTGGGATAAGGAATGATATTGACATTGAATTTAAGGTCCCGTCTCCTGCACCTTATGCTGGAATAGATAATACATGCAGAAATGCAATAGAGAATCCGCCTATTCCGGTCGATGCATTTAATAATGAGCCGACAAGACAGTCAAAGCAGGTTGTTGAAAGGCTTAAGCATATACTTCCTGGGCAGAATGCTTTTACGGCTGATTTGCCGGATGAGTTGAAACTTAATATCAAAGGCGCAAAAATAAGTCAAATATATAAAAGACTTGATCCGGATAAGCCGTCATATACAGTGACTGGAAGCGGCGGAGGAGGAACGCATATTTATCATTGGGAAGAACCCAGGGCTTTAACGAATAGAGAGCGTGCAAGGCTTCAGACATTCCCGGATGACTTTGAGTTTTTGGGAAGTAAGGAAAGTGTACGCAAGCAGATTGGAATGGCTGTTCCCTGCCGAGGAGCAAAGATAATATTTGAAGCCTTGCTGAAATGCTTTGCAGGCATTGAATATGAGTCAGTAGAAGCAAGTATCAACGAATAGTACTGAGGCCAGCTGAAGATAGTTTCAGCTGGCCGTTTCCTTGCGGGACGAAGAAGTCCCGTCTCTTTCATCATGTTTTTGGGGGTAAGTTGCCCAGGATTTCTTTTTCAACGCGTTCCATCGTGTCTTTAAGAACTTTTTTCTTTAATTCACATTCCCATACAACGATGACATTCCAGCCCATGGCTGAAAGCGCAGCTTGATTGGCTTTGTCTCGTTCGACATTTCTTTGAATCTTTGGAATCCAATAACCGGTATTAGAGGATGGCCATACGAAACGGGGGCAATCGTGCTTATGCCAGAAACATCCGTTTACAAAGATTACGGTCTTATATTTTGGAAGGACAATGTCGGGTTTCCCTGGCAATGTCTTCACATTTTTTCTATAGCGGAAGCCATGAGAAAACAGAATTTTTCTTACTGTTTCCTCTGGCTTTGAGTTCGTGCTTCGAATGTGAGACATGTTGCGGCTTCTTGCTTCTTTTGTATGATTATCAGCCATATCAGTCCTCTATAACATCATAATAAACAGCACCCTGCGGAAGCTTGATATTGGGAACCCATAACTGTCTGCCGCCCCATCCTTTTGTACCGGTAACTTGATACATGGTTAGAACTACTTTACGGGGGAAGGAGCCTCCCAGCTGCCAATCATTGGGGGACAGCAATGCACCGGTGCCTTGGGCTATATCTCTATTTCTGCGCACAATAAGAATTCCCTGTGCAGTCGGAGCTTCAGCGAGCATTGTATCGAGAATTGCCTGGAATGAGGAAAGTTTAAAATCTGTATCAGTGATAACGTGAGACAGTATTTTCTTCATAAGCCGCAGACTGACCTGATAATATGGTTCATTTTCCGAAAAAGGTGACAGCAGATCAGAAATCTGATCTATGGTGTCATTGTCTGGGTGGAACGGATAATAGTTTGTTCCGCCCGATATAGCAGTCACATGATCAGTGTCGAGGACATTTTTCCGGGTCGGATTTAATCCGTCCGGATAGTATACTTTGACATCATCCAAACCTTGTTCGACCTGTGAAATAATGGAATTGTTGGTGGCATTAATATCGGCAAAAAGTTTATATAAGCGCTCGTCAATATAAATCATCATCATTCCGGGATCACGATCGTACCCAAACATTCGGCTGTGCTGCCACATAGTATCAGCCTGCGGTTTTTTGCTGGTACGGGTATAGTAAATGGTCTGCAGGCTTGGGAAGGTAACGCCTCTTCCAAGCGTGTTTCCTCCTATGACAAAATTGCATCCGAAAGAATATTCATCACTGTCAACATCTGATTTTCCATTCATCACGATTACTTTTGATTCGTCATTAAGAAGATGATTTGCTATATATTCAAATAACTGTTTGAATGGAAGCTTTTCTGTTTTTGACGGAGAAAGCAGGGCATACTGTTTCTTGAGTTTATCTGAAAACTCACCGTTGAGGTTATCTTTGCACCAGTTAAGTTCAGAAATGATGCTGTCCGCAAATCTTTGATGTGTAGCCTGCCGAACACTGGGATGTATCAGGCAATTAGAAACAGGGCCGCCGGACGCTAAAATCTGCGCTGAAACAAGAAGATGGCGTATAACTACATTGCGCTCGGCGTGATCCAGTGTGTCCAAGTATGTTACGCATTCAGCTTTTCGGCTTTTAGGAAAGAAAAAGTCCCCGCCGAGATATCCCTTGCCTGGTTTGAAATAATGCGTAAAAAGAGGATGCCATCCGGATCCTACCGTTTGAAGAAGTATAGCTTGGGGCGTTCCGGTTACCTGAAGATATAAACTGCTTGAGGCGCCGTCTCGTATAGATCCAAGATATTTGTTGATCGAGGATTGTCTGTTTTTATTGACAAGTGTATTAAGAGAAGCTGCATCAGCCTCATCATCAACGATAAAAAGCGGATTGCCGCGCATGAATCCAGTGGAATTGAATATATTGGCCCATAGTTTCAGAATTCTTGCGTTCTTTTTTAAGACAACAATCGTCGGGAGAATCAAATTATTCTCAGCAAAAAGTCTGGCATCGTTTTCGCCGCAGATACAGTACCCGTCCAGATCTGATTTAACACGGTCCAAGGTCTGCTGCTGGAGGACGACGTTATCGGTGGTCAGCAGGACAAAGACAGGAAAACCAAGGTCAGTTGCTTTGCACATTATTCCGAACATCTGACCAGTCTTTCCTGACTGTACATTGCCGAACAGCAGCCCTATTTCATGGCTCATAAACGAGAATTTTTTGAGATAGTTATTCCCGACATCTTCTGCAGTTGCCGAAATCGATTCAGCAAGCCCGGTATTTCCGCGTTCTACGATTTTATTCAGATAATTTTTGAGATACGACATTATTCATCGTCTCCTTCCTTATTGTTAGGCTTGAAAGAGAGCATCCACACATCTAAAGCTGTTCCTTCTTCATCAAGGGCTGTTTGCCCGGTTTTCTTGAGATATAGATTTTCACAGCCATATTCCTGAAGGATTTCTTTGGTGATCATTCCTGTTCGGTCTGTATCCAGCTGGGTATCATTTACTGGAACAACAAGACCTGCAGCGGCAAGGCGGCCTTTAAGCCAGCGTCCCATGATCAGCTCATCGCCCACAGCACTGAATTGTTTGTTGCCGTCGCTTGTGGTGTGAGCCTTAAACCAATATCCGTCATCTGTGATGATGAAAAATGGTTTATTCTTTTCTGGATAGCCATCAATTTTGGTAATTTCTTTTGCAACAGTCAGCTGTGTTTCATACCAATCACGGGATTTTCGTTTGTTTCTTGGAGCGGCATAGCATACATTTACATTGGATTTGGTAAAATGTTTGCCGTCATCCATGTGTCTCTCAGCATAAGCAGGTACTTTAAGCGGAAGAAGAAAAGATGCGTATGCTGAACATCTTTTATAAAATTCAACATTTGAAGGAGGTACTTCTGCAACGAGCTCGATGCCTGAGAGAGCAGTGTTCTTTTCAAATATCAGCGGCATATCGGATATATCTTCAATATTAGCTGAACATGCCGGAGCTTTCAGTTTCTGTATAAAATCCGATATCTCTTTGCATTCCGATGGATCAATTGTAAGAGAAGAGATTTCATACTGTCTTCTGTTTGAGGCTTCCAGTTTTATAACTCCGAGGTTTGCGGATCCTATGATTGCAGAAAAAGGGACTCCATCCTTATAAAAACAATAGAGCTTTCCGTGATACTTGAAAGAACGGACAATTCTTATTTCACCCGTTCTGGACGCGCGCCATTTTTTGTTGATTTTTACAGCAGTGTGATAGGAACTTTCGGGCATGCCTTCGATATAGTACATTCCGATATTCAGGCATATCTGTTTTATGCTGTAATCAGAAATTAAATTATCCAACTCTTCCAGAGAAGCACGGGAAACATAGCCGACAGCTATTTCCACATAATCTGCCTTGGCCAGCTGTTCCTGAAAGCAGTCTATAATTGTCTGCTGATCATCCGCTGTTCCCAAAGGAAGTATATTTGAATAAAGCAGCTTCATTATTTTTCCTCCTCGTCAATGGTTTCCAGGATATCTTCAAGATGAACGTTCAGCGATTCACATATTTTCAGCAGTACATCGGTAGTAATGTTTTCGCATTTGCCTAACTTGGCAATGGACGCTGAGCTTACGCCGGATGTAACTTTAAGATCGTGTTTGTTCATTCCTTTATCGATTAGCAGTTTCCAGAGTTTATTATAGCTGATTTTCATAGATTTTGTCCTTTCTAATCATCGAATAAATCGTCAGATTCGTCTTCTTTTTGAATTGAAGCACGCAGTTTATCATAGTATCTTTTGATGTTCTGATATTCTTCTGCTAATGGAAAACCTGAATCTTCCATAAAGTCACGAAGAATTTTATATTTACCAGGATTATGCGTCAGCTGGTATATTTCTATTTCGATAGTAATGCCGGTTTGCTCCGGCTTGCCGAAGAGGTAATTATATTGATAAGGAACATCCTCTTCAAAAGCAACTGTTGTATCATCCAGCAGACTTTCTGCGATTTCTTCTTGATTTTGAAATCTTTCATAAACATCTTCATCCAAAAAATATTCGTAAACTCGTACGGATTCTTTTGTCGGAAGATCATAAATCAGTGAAGGCCAGTCGAGAAAATCCAAATCAACAAGTCCTCCAAGATGCTTAAATTCTAATATTTTCCTGTAAATAAAAGACTGCGCTTCATTGAAATAGGTGTCACCGGTTTCTCCTTCCTGATAATATAGAACAGGATACTGATCTTCAAGAAAAGTCCAATATTCTTCGTCTGTGCCCGATGCTGAACATTTTTCTAATAAAGCACGTAAATGAGGAAGAAAAATGTATCTTTCTACTTTTTCCGGTATCATGTCGCAGAGCATATCAAAGGTTCTGTCAGTATAGGAACGATCCTGCATTTTTTCAAAGAAGTTGCCTACCCGGATAAGCTTTGAATCGTATCCCGAGGCAAAATGAACTGCGGCAAAATATTCTTGGAAGGAACGGTGTATAAAATAATATTTTTCTCCTTCCCGGTACATGATGCACAGGTTGTCAGTAAGATCGCGAAGAAAGTCATAAGGTGCTGCACCGCATTTTTCTGCGTATGTATCTTTGAGTACCTTCTGCATATAAGAATTAAAGCTGATATCAGTAAATTCCAATTCTTCATCTTTATAGGTTCTGGCACAAAATTCTGCAAAATACTTAGAAAATTCCTCCGGGGTAAGCTTTGTGTGAAGGGGACGTTTGAATGATCCTTTTGTAGCATCATGCAGTCTTGCCATTGTCTCATATGCTTTGGAGTAAAACACGTGCATTTTGGCAGGAACCTCTCCGAATGAAGAATAGGTCATCAGCATGATTGTGAGCAGTAGCGGGTTGCTGGCAAACTGATAATGAGAGTTATATAATTTCTGATCCAAAGCCTCCATGAAACTATTTTTAGCCGCGGTATCCCAGAACTCCAGTTTTTCAATAAGTGCTAAGGATTGAGGTTTTGTCAAAGGTTCGATATTAAATATTGAAAACTTAGAATACGCTATGAAATTATAAACTGGCCTGGATGTAATCACAATCATGTTGCCCGGATATGATTTTATAAAGGCTTCCAAGTCCGTATCAAAAGATTCCCTGACTAATGACTGAATCTCATCAAGTCCGTCCATCAAAAGAACAAGTTCTTTATTCAGCAGGCTGTTTATAACATCTGCTTGAGAGATGTTCGAATCAAAATCCTTGGCTGATTTCCAGATAAAGTCCACGATTCCATTTGTGTCATCTTTGTAGTTTTTGAGAGAAAGAAGCAGGGGAACATGGCCCTTCGCATCTATCGACTGAGACGATGAGAGGAAAAGATGGGTAAGCATCATGGATTTTCCGATGCCGCCGATTCCTTCAATAATAATATAATTTGACTCTTTTTCCAGTTTTTCTATAGTAGCATTCTCAATAATCTTTTCGGACTTGAAATCTCTAAGCCCTGACGCCTTGAATTTCTTATACTTGATGTTGCTGCAGATAAAGAGATCATAAAATGGGTGGGGCTTCTCAGCATAAAGCAACGTTTTCTTTGTTGAATAATAGGAGGACGCAGTATTGAGATAAGTTTGAAAAGGATGAGGTACATCGCCGGTTTCCTGGGGCAAGCCGTCAAAATACAATACTCCGTCTTTAACAGCACCAAGATCAGGAGCAATGCCTTTAGGGTCAATAATAATGGGCGGAATAGTTCCTTTTTTAGAAGCACCCGCCGCTTCAATAATGATTGAATTAAATAAGTCGGCGAGCATATCACCTGCATTATGCAGATTTATATGCGGAAGAACATCAGAAAACTGCCGACAAAGGTTTTCAACAGCGCCGTCTGGAAATTGATGAATATATTCTGAAAAAGCCATAGGCTCAATGTATGTATTTATTTTCTTGGCAAGCCGCGATATCTTCGCCTGACCATTATAAAAGGATTTATAGGTGCTGGGCTGATATTCATCTAAAATAACTTGTCCGTCATCGGAAAGGATTGCTTCAAATATTGAGCGTGTAAATTCTGCTGTGTTTCCGCCGGCGCTGATGACAGAGGCCAATCTATGAATAAACTCTTTGAAATCCATTGCTTTATCCCTCTTTGTCAAACTTTGTCCTGGATTGTTTAAGTGTATCCGTGCATAACCGCATTTGTCCGTCCTTTTTAGTAAGATGTAATTGTCATAAGGTTGGAACCTGTATTTTAGGACCTATTCAGTGGTGCGGATATACATATTCATTTTAACATAGGCTTAGAGACTTGACTACTGTAAATGCACTATTAAAATCTGTGTTTATAAATTTGGATTTAATAATTACAGAATAAAAATTTATAATACTGCAGTTCAGTGTATTTTGGTGAATACTCTGTGCTGAATAATTGTATTTCACTGTCTTAGATCCGCTGATTTGGAGATAAAGGTTCTGACGTAAATTCAACCGAATAAAACTTCGCCAGGATTTTCTTGGGAGAGCGAAAATTATTGACAATAGAACATGTGTTCGATATACTATATTTATCGCTACCATAGGATTTAAGTCACGGCAAACAGTGCAGAGGAAAATAAAACAATTACCAACGGTCAGTTTGACATTCCCTTTTGGCTGGCCTCTTGCGGGAGGCGAAAAGATATGCAGGAAGTGCATGTGGCTTGTCCATGTTGTAAAAATAAAAGGTTGTTTGACGCGGATCCGAAGGCAGTAGAGGGCATCATCAAAATTAAATGCCCCATCTGCAAATCGGTCATTGCAGTCAGCTTCCACAAGAAAAAGGTTCGTACTGAGCGAATCGGCGTATGAGTAATCATAACGACCAGGGCCTGACGAAGTATAGATGTGAAAATCATCTGTATTTTGTCAGGCCCTTTTTTTATGCGGTTTACAAAAATAGGACAATTTCATTTTTAAAAGGAGAATAAGTAAATAGACAGGTCGGCCGGAAAAGCCATTATCGAGGGCGTTTGGGAAAGGAGAGGATAAAAGATCCGGCTAAAAGGAGAAAGACACTTTGGGTATTGACCAGAACCTGCATCTTTGGATGCCGGTCCTGATGAGTATCCCAAAGATGCTCAGATAAAAATTCATATCGGCCGCATGTGCGCAGTGAGGCAGGATACGACATACCGTGGAAATCAGCTGTGAGAAAGACAGCTGACGGAACACGGGTGTAAGTACCCTTGTTTTCCTGCGCATTTTGTTGGCTTTGGGTACTTTGGTCAGAAGTCCGTACCGGGTACCCTGCTCTCACTGCCTCCCGGCCAGCTAAGGAGGCAATCATGAGAGTAAGAAAGACGAGACAGGATCAGAGAAATGTGTACCGTTATCCAGTGAGTGTTGAGGACGGGCGCGGCGGTTACCGGACGGTTTATACGACAGTCCGGCCGGGCGAGATGGGCGTGACCGAGGTGTGGATCCAGGATCTGCACCGGATGGATGATAATGAAGTCACCAACAACATCAAGAACGGGCATCCCAGACTGACACCGGAGCAGAAGGCAGAGAAGAAGGAATGGGAAGAAGCGCATCCGGGCGAAAAGTATCCGATTGATTGGAATCTTTCCCTGGACTACATAGCCGGAGACACGGATGACGGGGAACTGGACAAGAGCAGTGTGCTTGCCGGGGCCAGTTATGACCCCTTTGATGGGGATGTGCCGGATGAGGTACTGAAGCTTCGCGAGATCGCCGCCGAGAAGATGACGGACCGGCAGCGACAGGCTTACCGGCTGATCGGTCTGGAAGGATACACCAGGACAGAGGCGGCGAAGATCATGGGTGTGAGCGTCAAGGTTGCGAAAGTCCATTATGATAAGGCGATCGAGTGTATTAAGAAATATTTTTAAAGTTTTTTGGGGAGAGGGTAAAATCTCTCCCCTTTTTCTTGCCTGTGACATGTAAGGAAGACAG
>ERZ1090864.1256-NODE-1260-length-12057-cov-4.231128_pt1 | contig 12057 bp, 11 predicted proteins | sample MGYA00478479_ERZ1090864 | MGnify/ENA primary metagenome ERZ1090864 (study PRJEB33644, sample SAMEA5815743) | chicken gut metagenome | biome: Chicken; feature: Gastrointestinal Tract; material: Caecum | place: Ireland | collected 2019-01-01 | study: A study of... | reverse complement strand
TCGGCGACAGCATCCGTTTCGGCTGCAATCCCGCCGCCGAGGACGAGCCCGACCTTTCCAAAGTCAAGTTCCGTTTCGACCTGTACGAGACCTATCTCGACGGCTACCTGTCCGCCGTGGGCGGCTCGGTCACCGAAGAGGAAAAGAAAAATCTGCCCGTCGGCGCGGTGCTCATGACCTACGAGTGCGGCATGCGCTTTCTGACCGATTATCTGGAAGGGGACGTCTACTTCAAGACGCACCGCCCGAAACAAAATCTCGACCGTGCGCGCACTCAGTTCAAACTGGTGGACGACATGCTGTCGGCGTTCGGTAAAATGACGGACGCCGCGATGAAGAGGTGACGAAATGTCTGCATTCGAACAGAATAAAACATATTTCCTGCGCGAAAATACTGCCGGCGGCGAAAACGGCGAATGCGCTTTCCGCTACGTGCTCGAAGGCGGCGTTCTCCGCTTTTGTTTCGAAGTGAAGGACGAGGACGTCGTCAGCCCGTATACGCAGGACAACGATGATATCTGGAACGCCGACGCGGTGGAGGTTTTCATCTCTCCCGACGGCGATCTCAAAAATTATAAGGAATTGGAAGTATCTCCGTTCGGCGTGCGCTTTTACGGCGCGGTTTTCAACAAAGACGGCGAAAGCCCCGCCCTCGAAAAGCAAACGCCGCCGTTTTCCGCCTCGGCGGAACTGACGGGAACGGGCTACCGCGCCGAGATCGGGCTTCCCGTCTCCGCGCTCGCGGGATTCGACGAAAAAAAGATGAAATTCAACGCTTTCCGTTTGGATAAAAAGGCGGACGGCCGCCAGCTTTTGTACGCGCTTTCGCCCACGCTGTGCGGCAGTTTCCACAGGCCCGCGTATTTCAGGTAATCAACGGGGACGCATACCGCCCTCGGGGGCCCAACAGACGGCCCCAAAAAAATGCTTTTCACCGCCAACGCCGGGGTTTTCCCCCCCCACCGCCCGCAAAAATTGGGGGCCACCCCCCGCACGACGCATCTCGCGATCTCGGCGCATCAGGACGACATCGAATTCATGGCGTATGCGCCGATCTCGGAATGCTTCGGCAAAACGGACAAGTGGTTCGGCGGCGTGGTGGTCACCGACGGCGCGGGCAGCCCGCGCAGCGGATTGTACGCCGACTTTACCGACGAGGACATGAAGGCGATCCGCATCACCGAACAGAAAAAGGCGGCGTTCGTGGGGGAATACAGCTTCCAGATGCTTCTGGCGCACCCCTCCAAAGAGGTGAAGGACGCCAAAAACGAGAGCATCGCCGCCGAACTTGCGGAGATCATCCGCGCGGCGAAGCCGAAATATCTCTACACGCACAATCTTGCGGACAAGCACGAAACGCACGTCGCCACGGCGCTGAAAGTCATCGCGGCGCTGCGCATGCTCAAAGAGGACGAGCGCCCCGAAAAGGTGTTCGGCTGCGAAGTCTGGCGCGACCTCGACTGGATGTGCGACGAGGAAAAGGTGTTCATGGACTGCGGCGCGCACCCGAACATCGCAAAATGCCTTTCGGGCGTGTTCGACAGCCAGATCGAGGGCGGCAAGCGTTACGAACTTGCGGCGGAGGGTCGGCGCCTCGCCAATGCCACGTTCTCGGCAAGCCACGCGTGCGACACCTATACGGGTCTGAATTATGCGATGGATCTTACCCCGCTCATGGATAAAAAGACGGATATCGCCGGATATGTGACGGGATATATCGAGCGGTTCAAAGACGCCGTTTCGCAGACGGTACGGAAATTTTTATAAGGGAAAAATTATGAATATCATTATCACGAAAGACTACGAAGAACTTTCCGCAAAAGCGGCCGAGATCATGCTCGGCGTCGTCAAACAAAACCCGCGCGCGGTTCTGGGCCTTGCGACGGGCACCACGCCTTTGGGATTATACGCAAAGATGATCGCCGACCGCGAACAAAACGGCACCGATTATTCGGGCGTAAAAACAGCCAACCTCGACGAGTACAAAGGCCTGCCCCAAACGCACGATCAGAGCTATGCGTATTTCATGCGCAAAAACCTGTTCGACGGGCTGGGCATCGCCCCCGAACAGACGAACATCGAAGACGGCACGGCAAAAGACGCGGCGGCGGAGTGCGCTCGTTACGACGCGCTGCTCGAAGCGCTCCCGCGCGACATTCAGCTTCTGGGGCTCGGCAGCAACGGCCATATCGCGTTCAACGAACCGGGTACGCCGTTCGGCAGCGGCACGCACGTGGTCACCCTTGCCGAAAGCACGGTGAAGGACAACGCGCGCCTGTTCAAGGATATTTCCGAAGTGCCGCGCCAGGCCTTCACGATGGGCATCCGGCAGATCATGCAGGCGAAGAAAATACTGATCCTTGCGAGCGGGGCGAACAAGGCGGAGGCGGTTCGCAAGATGGTGAAAGGGGAAGTGACGGAAAGCGTCCCCGCGTCCGTGTTGCGGCTGCATCCCGACTGCATACTCATTGCGGACGAAGCGGCGGCGGAGCTTTTGAACGAATGATAAGATTCGGCGTTTTCCGATATGAGACGAAGCCCCGGAACGGAGTTGTTGCGGGCGAAAAAGGGACGGTTTTCTGCCGCCCCTTTGCGTTTGCCGAAAAATCGCGCCGTAAAAATAATTTCAACTGTTGACACATCGGTCAAAATGTGGTACTCTATATTTAAATGAACGTTCATCTATCTGAAAAAGCGGGGAAAAACGTTTGTTTTTTGTAAAAACGGAGGAATGGCATCATGCCGGACATCAAAAAGAAAGTAACCTTAAAGGACATCGCGGAAAAGACGGGGCTTTCGGTCAACACCGTTTCGCGCGTGCTCAACAAAAAACCGTACTACACGAAAGAGGTGGAAGAAAAGGTCACCGCGGCATGCAAAGAGCTCGGTTACATCGTTGACATGAACGCCTCCGGGCTTCGCAGCGGTTCTACGCGCACGGTCGCCATTTTATACGACGATCTGGTCAATCCGTTCTATTCCTATACGACGGACATCATATCAAAGCGGTTTGAAGAAAACGGTTACAACTGTATCATGTTTTCCAACAACGACCGTTCTCCGTACGTCGATTACGAACTCATGCGCAGCGTCATGGCAAGAAAACCCGACGGCATCCTTTCTTTTTTGGAACCCGCAGGGGATATGACCGACTTCATTAAAAATTCGGGCATACCGTTCGTCATTTTCGGGCGCGACGGCGCGCCGTACGGCATGGTCGGCGTGGATGCGGACGAAGTGTACGGCGGGAAAATCGCGGGGGAACATCTCCTCGCGCGCGGCTACCGCAAACTCGCGTACATCGGCAGCTGGCACGACGTCAAAGTGTGTCTGGATCGTCAGAAAGGGCTCGAAGAGGCGCTCGCCGAAAACGGGATGGCGCTTTCTCCCGAGCACGTGTTTTATGTGCGCGAACAGGATTTCGGAACGATCGTAGACAAAATCGTCAAGGACGACATCGACGGGGTGCTTTGCTTTAACGACGTCATCGCGTTCATCGTCATGGAAGCTCTCGAAGAGCGGGGCATCGAGGCGGGCGCCGACTGCGGCATCGTCGGGTTCGACAATATCCAGGGCATGATGCGCATGCCCCGCCTGCTCACGACGGTTGACGTGGGCAACCGCGATTTCGCCGAAGCGGGCGCGGAAGTGATGCTCGGCCTGCTTTCGGGCAGCGAAGAGGAGCGTCCTTCTTTCCGCGAGACGCATAAGTCCTTTCTTGTAAAGGGAAAAACGACGAGATAAACAAACCGGAACGGCATAAAAAACCGCAGCCTTTGCCCTGCAGGGCAAAGGCTGCGGTTTTTTTGTTTTGCGAAAGAGCGCTCAATCGATCTCGGGAGCGGCTTCGGGGCGGACGGGGGAGGGCTCTTCCGATTTCGGGTCGGCCGCGGCATCTTTGCCGCCCCCTTCGGGCGACGGGCGGTTTCCGCGCGCGATCAGAAGGATCAATACGGGCAGAAGGATCGCCGAGCAGAGGAGAACGGAATAATTCCCCAGCCTGCCGGCGGCAAACGCGCCGAGCGCCGCGCCGAGCGCGAAAAAGAGGATGACCAGCGCGTAGATGCCGCTTTTTTTAAGTTTTTGTTTATCTTTTTCCGCCGCGCCGCGATAAAGATTGATCGTCGCCTGCCGCAGATTGTTGGTGCAGAAAGTCGTGCTCAAAGCCGCGCCGCGGCATTCGGTGAACACGTTGTATTGCAGCGCGCATAAAAAGGCGACGGAAACGTAGGTATACCAATCGGACGCGCCCGCGGGGACGAACGCGAGCGCGACGAAGGCGGCGAGTTCCGCCGCCGTTACGATGACGTGCGAGAGCGTGCCTTTGAGCGCTTTCGACAAGATCACGGATACGAAAATGCCCGCAAGGTAAGCGAGTATCGAATAGGCGTAGTGCGCCGCCGGGGCAAAGTTCCCCGCAAAGAGGTTCATGGCGAGCAAAACGAGGTTTCCCGTCTGCGCGTTGCAGAAAACGCCGCCGTGCAGAAGGTAAGTATACGCTTCCAGGAACCCTCCTACCGCCGCAAAGGACGCAAAAACGTAAAAAGATTTTTCCACGGGATATTTTTTCATGTGCAGATTCCGCCGTCCGGATTATTCCGCGCAACATTGTACGCTTTTTTGCCGAAAAAGTCAACAGGTATCGCGCCCGGCGCCGCCGTCCGTAAAACGGCGGGCGGAATGTGTTAAAAATTTCACAGAGAAAAGGGCGGTTTATCCCCGTCCATTCCGTTGACATTTTTTATGAAATGAACATAATGTTAGTTAACCTAACAATTTGCGAGGGGTCGCGATGAACAAACGGCACATCGGCTATGCAGTCAAGTCGCTGGGCAGGCGCATTGACCGCGCGATCGAAAACATTCCCGCCGCGGGAGAAAACGGAAAACTTACGGGCGTCCAGTTCTGGATGCTCAATTTTCTGTTCAGGAACGCAGGGAAAGACATTTTCCAGCGCGATGTGGAAACGGAATTTAAGATCCGCCGCTCCACGGCGACGGAGATCCTCAAATCCATGGAGTCGGCGGGCCTGATCCGCCGCGTGCCGGTCGGATACGACGCGCGCCTGAAAAAGATAGAGCTGACCGGATATGCGGATGAAGTTCGCCGTCAGCTGCAGGCGCAGGTCGAAAGGGCGGAGCGCGAAATGACCCGCGGGTTCACCGAGGAAGAACTGGACGCGTTTTTCGATTACGTCGCCCGCTTTCAAAAAAACCTTTCGCAAATGGAAAGACAGAGTTAGGTTTCCCCGCGCGCAGGGCGCGCAGGGAGTCAAGGTCAAGGTAAAACTTTTATAAGGAGACAGATATGATCAAAACTTTGGCGAAAAGTATCCGCGAGTATAAAAAACCGTCCATACTTTCCCCGATTTTCGTCGCGATCGAAGTGATCCTCGAGTGCCTGATGCCTTTGGTCATCATGGAATTCATCGCCAAGATCAGCCCGACGGGCGTAAACGGGGCGGAAGGGGTGGAAATGCGCACCATCCTCATATACGGCGGCATATTGATCGGGATGGCGCTTTTGTCGCTCATCACGGGCATGCTGTCGGGGCGGTTTGCGGCGCGCGCGAGCGCGGGCTTTGCGAAAAACCTCCGCAAAGACATGTACTATGCGATCCAGGATTATTCTTTCGCGAACATCGACAGGTTTTCTACATCCAGTCTCGTGACCCGTCAGACGACGGACGTCACGAACGTGCAGATGGCATACATGATGATCATCCGTGTGGCGATCCGTTGCCCGCTCATGCTCATCTTTTCCCTCGTGATGGCGTTCACGGTCAACGTGACCATTTCGTGGGTGTTCCTCGCGCTCGTCCCCGTTCTGGGGGCGGTGCTGGTCATCGTCATTTTTAAAACGCACCCGATCTTTGAAAGGGTGTTCCACAAATACGACAACATGAACCGTTCCGTCCGCGAGGACATCAAGGGCATCCGCGTCGTCAAATCGTTCGTGCGCGAAGATTTCGAAAAGAAAAAGTTCGAAGCGGCTTCCGAGGACGTCTGCAAAGACTTCACCCTCGCCGAGCGCATCATGGCGATCAACGGGCCGGTCATGCAGTTCTGCATCTGGCTTTCCTTCCTTTTGATCTTCCTGCTGGCGGCGATCCTCACGTCCCGCTCGCCCGCAAATCCGGTAGGGGAAGAACAGCTCACCGTGCTCATCATGTACGCTTCGCAGATCCTTTCGGCGGTCATGCAGCTTTCCATGGTCATCGTCATGATCATCATCGCGCGCACGTCCGGCGAACGTATCGTCGCGGTGCTAAACGAAAAGAGCAACATCGTATCCCCCGAAAACGCCGTGAAAGAAGTGAAGGACGGAGACATCGTTTTCGAGAACGTCAGCTTCAAATATTCCGCCAATGCGGAAAAATTTGCGCTTTCGGGCGTAAATCTGCACATCAAGTCGGGGCAGACGATCGGTATATTGGGCGGCACGGGCGCGTCCAAATCCACCCTCGTCAACCTCATACCCCGCCTGTACGATGCGACGGAAGGCGCGGTCTACGTCGGCGGCGTCAACGTGAAAGAATACGACCTCGAAGCGCTGCGAAACAAGGTCGCGATGGTTTTGCAGAAAAACGTCCTTTTCTCCGGCACGATCAAAGACAACCTGCGCTGGGGCAAAGAGGACGCGACGGACGACGAGATGCTGCGCGTGTGCAAACTCGCGTGTGCGGACGACTTCATTCAGCGTTTCCCCGACAAATACGATACATACATCGAGCAGGGAGGCACGAACGTTTCCGGCGGACAGAAACAGCGCCTTTGCATCGCGCGCGCCCTTCTGAAAGACCCGAAAGTCCTTATCCTCGACGACTCGACGAGCGCGGTCGACACCAAGACGGACGCAATGATCCGCAAGTCCTTCCGCGAAGAGATCCCGAACGTCACCAAGATCATCATCGCCCAGCGCGTTTCTTCCGTACAGGAAGCCGACCAGATCATCGTCATGGACGGCGGGAAGATCGTTGCGGTCGGCACGCACGACGAACTGCTCGCTTCCAACGAGATCTATCAGGAAGTCTATTATTCGCAAAACAAGATCGGCAACCCGGGTGCCGCAGAATCCAAGCAGGGAGGTGAGGAAAATGAGTAAATCGGCCGAATCCGTCAAACAAATGCCGGAAATGCGCAAAAAACCGAAGATTCACAGCTTCAAATTGCTCGGCAGATTGCTTTCCTATCTCTTCCATTATTATAAAGGGAGAATGATCGCCGTCTTTATCTGTATCGCGGTCACGGCTGCGTCGGGTATCAGCTCGTCGGTATTCCTGACGCTGGTCATCGACAAGATCATTACGCCGCTCGCGCACGGAACTCCGTACGAAGAGCTTCGCATGACGCTGTTTTACATTATCGGCGGCATGGGCCTCATGTATATCGTGGCGCTGTGCGCTTCCGTATTCTACAATCAGACGATGGCGATCGTTACGCAGGGATTTTTGCGTCACGTGCGCGACGACATGTTCTCCGAAATGCAGACGCTTCCGATCCGCTATTTCGATACGCATACCCACGGCGACATCATGTCCGTTTATACCAACGACACGGACGCGCTGCGCCAGTTGATTTCGGTCAGCATTCCGCAGGTGTTTTATTCCTGTATCGCCGCGTTGGTTCTGTTCGTCATAATGCTTTTATACAGTCTCTGGCTCATGTTCGTCGTTTTTGCGGGGGTCGCCATGATGGCGCTCGTCGCCAAATTCGTCGGCAGCCGCAGCGCCCGCTACTTTATCAAACAGCAGGACGTCATCGGCAAAACCGAGGGCTACATCGAAGAGATGATGGGCGGACAGAAAGTCATTAAGGTGTTCTGCCACGAGGAACGCGCAAAAGAGGACTTCGACAAGATCAACGACGAACTCTGCGACGCGTCCGACAAGGCGAACGCGTACGGCAACATCCTGATGCCCGCCGTCATGAACATCGGACATTTCGCTTTCGTCCTCGTGGCGATCGTCGCGGGGCTTCTGGTCCTTTTCGGAGCGGAAAATCTGGCTGTTACGGGGTGGGGCGCCTTCACGGGAGCGATCATCGCGTCTTTCCTCAACATGTCCCGCCAGTTTTCCCTGAACATCGGGCAGGTGTCCATGCAGATCAACTCGGTCGTCATGGGCCTCGCGGGCGCGGGGCGAATCTTCGAACTGCTCGACGAAAAGCCCGAAACGGACGACGGTTACGTCACCCTCGTCAACGCGAACATCGCCGAGGACGGCACGATCACCGAAAGCGCCGAACGCACGGGCAAATGGGCGTGGCGCCACCCGCACCGGGCGGACGGCAGCATCACGTATACCGAGCTGAAAGGGGACATCCGCCTCTTTGACGTGGATTTCGGCTACGTTCCCAACAAGATCGTCCTGCATAACGTAAGCATTTATGCAAAACCCGGCCAGAAGATCGCGTTTGTCGGCGCGACGGGCGCAGGCAAAACGACGATCACGAACCTTCTGAACCGCTTCTACGACATCGCGGACGGCAAGATCCGTTACGACGGCATCAACATCAACAAGATCAAAAAGGCCGACCTGCGCCGCTCCATGGGCATCGTCTTGCAGGATACCAACCTGTTTACGGGCACGATCATGGAGAATATCCGCTACGGCAAACTTGACGCGACGGACGAAGAGTGCATCGAAGCGGCGAAACTCGCCAACGCGCACGACTTCATCACGCGTCTTCCCGAGGGCTACAACACCGTGCTCCGCCACGAGGCTTCCAACCTTTCGCAGGGCCAGCGCCAGCTCATTTCCATCGCGCGCGCCGCGGTCGCCGACCCTCCCGTCATGATCCTGGACGAGGCGACGTCTTCCATCGATACCCGCACCGAAGCGTTGGTGCAGAAGGGCATGGACGCGCTGATGAAGGGCAGGACGGTCTTTGTCATCGCGCACAGGCTTTCGACCATCCAGAACTCCGACGCGATCATGGTGCTCGATCACGGCCGCATCATCGAGCGCGGCTCGCACGAGCAGCTCATCGAGCAGAAAGGCACGTATTATCAGCTTTATACGGGCGCGTTCGAACTCGAATAAAATCTTTATCGGTATGAAAAAACCGCCTTTCGGGGCGGTTTTTTATTTGTTGAAAACGTCGTCGGGTTTTACGCCGTGCCTTCCGCGCGCCGCGGCGAAGACAGGCTTTCCGCCCGTCGCAATATGCATTCGGCAATGAGGTCGTGCCCCGCCTGGTTGGGGTGTATGCCGTCGTCGGACAGAAAGTCGAGCATGTCCGGCTTCATCAGAAATTCCGTGCGGCAGTCGAAAAGGGGGAATCCGTTCGACAGCGCGGCTTTTGTGACGGCGTTGCTGTAACTTTCCTGATGCCGCGCGATGTTCGTCACGTCTCCCGCGAAAAATTTCATCACTTCCGCGCCGTCCGCCCTTGCGGAGATCACGTTTTTGAAATACCGTTCCGAGCTGATCGGGGTGAGATTGGTGAAAAACGCCCGTATGCCTGCCTTTTTCAGGGCGCGCGCGGTGTCGTCGAGCAGCTCTTCGAACAGGGGCAGGGGCGTGCGCGGCGTGTGATACGCAAACGGATCGCGCGCGCCTTTTTCCCAGTCGTAATCGCAGTCGTTGCCTCCGAGGGCAAAGACTGCGACGTCGCCGTCTCCCGCGTTTTTGATGTAATCGGAAATGTATCCTTTTTCGACGCATTTGGCGAGGGTCATGCCGAACGCGGAACGGTTTTCGATCTCTATTCCGAGTGTTTGCGCGACGGTGTCGACGGCGCATCTGCCGATGCGCCTGACCTTGTTGCCTTCAAAGTATAGCCCTTTGGGGATCGAGTCTCCGAAAAGGGTAGCTTTCTCCTTTGCGTTCGTGCCCGTTCGGGCGATCCTGATCTGCATGGTTTTCTCCTTTTTGCCGCGTTTGGGGCGGACGTTTTTTCGTTTCTGCGCGCGAGAGCCGTGCGGCGCGTGGCCGTTCTTCCGCGCCCGCGGGTTCGCCGTCTTTCGGTATGCGGAAGGGGCGGTCTTTGCCGCGGCGGCGCGCGTTCTTTTGTTTTCTTTATCATAGCAGATCGCCGCGGGTATGTAAATAAACTCGCGCGTGCCGGCGCTCTACCTTTCGCGGTGAGAAAAGTAGAGCGTTTTTTTGGACTCTACGCACGGTGGAGAGACCTTTTTTGCTTCAAATTTCTCCGAATTTTTACATGAAATGCATGCCGTACGCATTGATTTGCGGGCAATTTATGTTATAATAAATACATGGACGATTGGAAAGCCGCGCTTGCGGAGAATCTCGTGCGATGCCGGAAGGCGGCGGGCATGACCCAGCTCGAGGTCGCCGAAAAACTCAATTATTCGGATAAGGCCGTCTCCAAATGGGAGCGGGGCGAAGGGCTTCCCGACCTTTGCGTGCTCAAAGCGCTTTCCGAACTGTACGGGGTGTCGCTCGACTATTTCGTCACCGCCCACGCGGACGGCGAAGCGCCCCGCGGGAATGAGAGGAAGGAAGGGAAGCGCCGTCTCGTTTGGACGCTGTGCGCCTGTGCCCTCGTATGGGTGATCGCCACGGCGGTCTTTGCCCTTCTGGGCATTTTCAAAGTCGAAGGGGATATCTGGCTCTGCTTTGTTTTCGCCGCGCCCGTCACGTGCATCCTGCTCATCGTGTTCGCCGCGCTCTGGGGCGGGCGGTATCATGTGTTTGCCGCCGTCACGGGACTGATCTGGACGTGCGCGCGGGCGCGTTTTTTGGGCTGGCGCGCGGAAAATATATGGGGGGTGGTAGTCGCGGCGGGCCCCTTGGGAGTGCTTGCCTTTTTTGGGGTTATTTTGCGCCCGAAAAAGTCAAAATAATTGCAAAACGCACGTATCTGTGCTATAATTTTTATCGGACGCACGTTTGCCCGCACTTTTTGATCCGTTCCCGCATAAAATGGATATTAAATCCGTTTGCGGGAGGGCGTCATGCAGCAGAACAGGGCGGTCATCCGTCTCGATCATATCAGGGAAAACGCGAAAATTCTGCGCAGGGCGGCGGATGCGAAGCTGTGCGCGGTCGTCAAGGCTGACGGGTACGGCCACGGCGCGGCGGAAACCGCGCGGGCCCTCGCGGGCGTTGCGGACATGTTTGCCGTAGCGCTCGTCGACGAAGGCGCATGCCTGCGGCTTTCCTGTCCGGCCGATATTCTCGTACTCGTTCCGCCTCTTTCGGAGGAAGAAGCGCTACGCGGCGTCGCGTCCGGGCTGATCTTTACCGTCGGCGACGCGGCCGACTGCGCTCTCGTTTCCCGCGCGGCGGAAAAACTGGGCAAAACGGCGCGCTGCCATCTCAAGGTCAATACGGGCATGAACCGTTTCGGCTTCGACTTGACAGGTTTTTCGGCTTTCTGCAAGTCGCGAAAGCCGCGGAACGTGCGCATCGAGGGGATATTCTCCCACTTTTATATGCCCGAAAACGCGGAAGTCACAAAAAATCAGTTCGTCCGTTTTCAGCTTTTTTGCGATCTTGCGGAAAACGCGTTCGGCGGGTTGGTCAAACATATCGCCGCGACGGGCGGTCTGCTTGCGGACGGGCGCTACGCGCTGGACATGGTTCGCCCGGGAATCGGGCTGTACGGTTATCTTCCGCACGGCTTTGCGGGGGCGCTCCCGCTGAAAAAGGCGATGCGCGTCTATTCGAGCGCGGTCTGCAGCCGCCGCTTCGGGAGCGGCGGTGCGGGTTACGGCGCATATGCGGGCGGCGCGGGTTCGTGGCTGACCGCGGTGCGGTGCGGCTATGCCGACGGTTTTTTCCGGCGCGGCGGCGTCGGCAACGTCAACAGTTTGTGCATGGACGCGTTTCTTTATCCCCAAAAAAAGGAAAAATACGGGGAGGTCTGCGTGCTTTCGGATGCGGACGCATATGCGGAGGCGAACGGCACGATCTCTTACGAAGTGCTTGCGAACGCGGGCAAAAGGGCGGTCAAAATCTATGTCGGATGACGTCGCGCGGCAAAAGTCCGCGCTCAGGGAACTCATGAAGGCGCGCCGCCGTGCATGTACGGACAGGCCCTGTCTCTTATACACATCTCCGAGCCCACGAGACTGCAGCTAATCTCG
>ERZ1090864.1243-NODE-1247-length-12149-cov-4.940384_pt1 | contig 12149 bp, 11 predicted proteins | sample MGYA00478479_ERZ1090864 | MGnify/ENA primary metagenome ERZ1090864 (study PRJEB33644, sample SAMEA5815743) | chicken gut metagenome | biome: Chicken; feature: Gastrointestinal Tract; material: Caecum | place: Ireland | collected 2019-01-01 | study: A study of... | reverse complement strand
CGCCGCGACCCGATGGCGATGCGCCCGTTCTGCGGCTATCATATGGGCGATTACTTCAAACATTGGATCGAAATGGGCACGAAGGTGAAAAATCAGCCCAAGATCTTCAACGTCAACTGGTTCCGTCTGGACGACGAGGGCAACTTCCTCTGGCCCGGCTTCGGCGAGAACATGCGCGTGCTCGAATGGATCGTCAAGCGCTGCGAAGACAAGGTGGGCGCGGTGGAAACGCCCATCGGCTATGTGCCCGATCCGAAGGACATCAACCTCGAAGGCACCGATGTTTCCGAGGAAACGCTCAAAGAGCTTCTGACCGTCGACAAAGAGACCTGGAAGCAGGAAGCCGACGGCATCGAAGAGTTCTACAAGCAGTTCGGCGACAGGCTTCCGAAAGAGCTTTCCGACGAGCTTGCGACGCTCAAAGCAAATCTGAACAAGTAAGCGCGTCTTGGCGCCGCCGATCATAGGAAAACAGGGCGCGGGGAGCTACCGCAGAGGGAAGCTCCCCGCGTTTTTTTTTCTGAAAACAGGGATTTTTCGGAAAAAGAAAGGGCGGACGCGCGAAAATCGGGCTGAGAAAAATAAAAAAAATTTAAAAAAATCCGCAAAAGCGCAACCAAAACCGCTTGACAGTATTTTGCATATAAGATAAAATTTATTGAGTAAACAGGCGAGGCGTCTATGGTACGCCCGATCATTTCATAAAATCAACAAGGAGAACAACATCATGAAGACCTACATGGCAAACGCCCAGACTGTAGAGAGAAAATGGTATGTTGTAGACGCCGCAGGCGTACCTTTGGGCAGGCTTGCTTCCAAGGTCGCGGCCGTTCTTCGCGGCAAAAACAAACCCACGTATACTCCCAACGTCGATGCGGGCGATTTCGTCATCGTCATCAACAGCGATAAGGCGGTTCTGACGGGGAAGAAACTCGACGACAAATTTTACAGGTATCACACCGGCTACATCGGCGGGCTCAAAGAGGTCGCTTACCGCAAAATGATGGCGGAAAAGAGCGACGTCGCCGTCTACGAGGCGGTGCGCGGCATGCTTCCCAAAAATTCTCTGGGCAGAAAAATGATCAAAAAGCTCAGGGTCTACAAGGGCGGCGAGCACAACCACGAGGCGCAGAAGCCCGAAGTGCTGAAATTATTTTAATGAGGTGAGACTATGGCAAAAGCGAATTTGAAAAAGAAGTTGCAGTTCTGGGGAACGGGCAGAAGGAAAAAAGCGATCGCCCGCGTCCGCCTCATTCCCGCAGGTTCGGGCAGCATCGTCATCAACGACCGCGCGCTCGAAGATTACTTCCCGCAGGGCACTTTGCAGTACATCGTCAAACAGCCCGTCGTGCTCACGGGCACGGAAGCCGCTTACGACATCGTCGTAAACGTCTGCGGCGGCGGTTATACGGGCCAGGCGGGCGCGATCCGTCACGGCATCGCCCGCGCGCTCATCCAGGCGCAGCCCGAACTTCGCCCCGCGCTCAAAAAAGAGGGCTTCCTCACGAGAGACCCGAGAAGCAAGGAAAGAAAGAAGTACGGCTTGAAGAAAGCCCGCCGCGCTCCTCAGTTCTCGAAGAGGTAATCTTTCCGCCGGGCGGAACATCAAAACACAGAAAAACGCCGCGCAGTCCGTGCGCGGCGTTTTGAATAAGTCCGGCTTGTCCGTTCGTGCGGGGTCCCCGTGCGCGGCCGAGCCCGAAAGAGGAGCGGCGCAAACCGGGAACGGGTTTTACGTTTTGTTTTTTCGGTCGATCCCGCGGGAAATGCGCTCGTGCCGCTCCAGGATCTGTGTGCAGCGGGCGGCGCGCTGTTCGGCGGTAAAGATGCCGTTCGGTCGCTGCGGCGTTTCGGGCCTTTGTTCTGAGGAAAGTTCGGCCGCGCCGCCGTTTTCGCCCGGTTGTTTTTGCTCCCCCGCGAAAGAGGTGAGCGCGGAGATCAGGTTAAAGATACCGAATTTTTCCATACTCTGATACCTCTGCAACAGTTACGGATTTTCCGCGCCGTACGGCGCGCTGCCCGTTTTCTTTAAAAAACGGGCAAAAGTCGGGCTGTGTGTCAAAATTTTCACGTGAATTTAATTTTTTTTGTTTGCTTATACGGCTTTTTTGGTGTATAATGAAAAAGTATCGTATATACGGCGGCCGATGATAGGGGGCCGCGCGCTTATGCGCGCTCTTGTGCGGCACGCTTTTCAAAAGGCTTAAAAAGGAGTCATTGCTTTTATGCTGAAAAAAGGCAGAAAAATTTTGATCGTACTCATGGCGCTCGTCATGGCGGTCGCGGTGTTCGCCGCTTGCGGCAGGGACTATTCTTCCGATCCGCTCACGCCCGATGCGACGACGGGCCGGGTTTCGTCCAACGGCGGGTTCGTCGTGGAAACGGGAGACTATATCTACTTCGTCAACGGCGTGGAAGAATATACCGCGGACAATACGTACGGCACGCCCGTCAAGGGATCGCTGATGCGCATCTCCAAGAGCGACCTTGCCGCGGGGGAATATGATTCCGCGGAGATCGTGGTTCCGCAGCTGCTCGTTTCGCAGGATTACACTTCGGGCTTCTACATTTACGGCGACAGGGTGTATTACGCTTCGCCTACGACCGCCCGCAACCCCGACGGCGACGTGGAGAATTCGTATATCGATTTCAAGAGCTCCGCGCTGGACGGCTCTTCCACGATGAGCGGCTATTACGTACGCATGAGCGACAACTCCACCGTTTACCGCTATGTGCAGGATGAAAACGGGGTCGTTTATCTGCTCTATGTGGACTCTTCCAATACCGAGATCCACGCGTACAACACTTCCACGGACGAGAATATCACGCTCGTGAAAGGGTATCAGAGCTATCTCTTCAATTCCGACGACCCGACCGACCCCGAATTCTATTATACGATGTCGGTCTATTCCAACTACGGTTATAACGAATCCAATCCTTCTACCGAGCCTTATCAGCAGGTTTACAGGGCGAGCGCGTTCGCCACGGGCACGCAGTACCCCGATATGGATCTTTCCGAAAACTATACCGACAAGGATACGGGGGAAGTGCTGGAATACATCAACTGCGGCACGCTCATCCTCGACGGTATCGGCAGGGCGAACCAGGCCACACCGTTCAACCACGACGTGGAAGGCACGCAGGCGACGGATTCCTATTATGCGAACGCGAACGGCGTGACCTACACCCTCGTCAAGTATACGGAGGACGGGCTCTATTACACCAACAGCGAAAGCACGTCTACGTTTTTGTATCTGCTTCCGGGCGAAGACCTGAACGCCGCGATCTCCGCGGGCACGTGGAATTCCGTCACCGGCAACGCGAACGGCGGCGCGGGCGACGTCAACGAGCGGGTCGCGATCGGAACGGGCGAAGCGAGCGCGTCCGCGCTCTTCTATAAGGAAGGGGATACCCTGTACTATATTTATGCGAGCGGTACGAAAATCGTGCGCGTGGCGGTAGACGCAAGCGCCGCGTCTTATAAGGGCGATGAGGTCGACATCGCGCGCAACCTCTCTTCCTCATCTTCTTCCGACGACAGCAGCTCCGACTCGTCTTCGACGAGCGCGACCCTTCTGTTCATCGACGGCGACTATCTCTATTTCACCCAGTCCGACAACGGTATTTACAGGGTCAACTGCAAGGGCGATTGGGAAGATTACCGCAATAGCGGAAGCGAAGAGTATAAGGTCACCCGCTACCTTGAGATCGCGTATTCTTCGGGCTGGTACACGCCCGAGATCGTAGGGGGGTATCTGTTCTTCCCCAACGGCGGAAGCTATGCGGAAAATTACATTTACGTCATGGCAAACCCCGCGACCAACGCGGAGCTGAAAGCCCTCAACGAAAAGTATACGGACGTGCAGGACGTTCTTGCCGATATTTCCGAAACGTATGCCGACGCGGGCAACGCGGCAACCTATTATTATTACACGCAGGACGCCGATATCCTCGCCGATGCGGATTATACCGAAAATTATACGGCGGAAGAGAAAGAAGTGTTCGACGCTTTCGTGAAATGCGAAGCATACGCCAACGCGTTCGACGCGTCCGTCCTCAAAGACGGCGAAGACGCGTGGAATTATCAGAGCTACTTCTTCAACGCGGTCGGCAAAGTGTCCGACGACGATGCGGAAACCATTGCGGACAGCCTGAAAACCGATCTTCTCGTCGCGGACGAAGAGGATACTTCCGAAGGCGGCTGGACGTGGCAGTGGGCGGCGCTGTTCGTTCCGATCGGCGTTGTGGTCGTCGCGGGCGTCGTCGTTGCGGTCGTGCTTGTCAAGAAGAAAAAAGCAAAGCGCGGCATTACAAAATAAAAAAGCCGAAAGGGCGGGACGATTTCCCGTCCTTTTTGTTTTGTCCGCGGGAAATTATAAAAAATCGGAGAAAAGCATAAAAAAGCCAAAAAAATCCGCTGAAAATCCTTTACAAACATGAAAAAACTATGTATAATCTATCGATGAAAAAATGCGGGAAAACGGCGGTATTTTTTCGGAAATTGCACATAGTATTCCCCGTGATAATATTATTGTAATGTGCGGGATAGGGAGGGAAATTCCTGTATGACGAAATATATCAAGTGCCCCAGGTGCGAACTCAATTACATCGACCCCGATAAGCAGGAGTACTGCGACGTCTGCCTTGCGGAAATGCAGGGCGCAAAGCTCAAATTTGCCGACCTCGACGACGACGAGGAAATGGAAAAGACCGAACTTTGCCCCGTCTGCGGCGTAAACTATATGCGCTTCGGCGAAAAGATGTGCGACGAGTGCAAAAAGAACAGCGAATACGAGGAGGACGCCGACATCGATCCCGATAAGGACGAAGAGTGGCGCAACTATCTCGACGAGGAGACCGATCCTCTCGACGAAGACGAACCGCCGATTGACATCGGTGAGGATTTCGACGACGAATTCGGCGACGATTTCGACGAGGAGGAGGACGAATACCGCGACGATGCGTCCGAAGACGACGATCTTGACCTCGACGACGCCGATCTCGGCGACTACGACGAAGACGAGGACGACGAGGATGACGAGGACGACGAGGACGACGATTTCTGATCCGGTTGCCGCAAGGACAGGGAAGCCCTTATTTTTAAGGGCTTCCTTTTTTTCGATATTTCCGTCTTTTATCGGCTGCGGCCCGTGAAAAGGGCGTTCCCCATGCTCGGCGTTCCGCAACCGCAAACGCACGCGTAAAGCGAAAAGCTCCCCGCGGAGAATCCGCGGGGAGCTTGCCTTATGTCACGCTTTTTTAGCCAGTTCCCTGACTTTTACGCTGCCGCAAAGCACCTCTGCGTAGGCATACGCCGTTTTGCCGCGGTAATCGGCGTCGTAGGGCTGTACGGTGAACAGCGCGGGATACACGCCCGAAAGCCTGCCCGTAAAGCTGACGATCTTGTTTCGCCCCAGGTTCACGCGCACGGCAACGTCCTTTTCGTAATATTTTTTGATTTCGTCTTTTATCGTCTGTATGTTCTGCGTCGGTCTGATCATGCCCCTATTATTCCCCGAACGGCAAAAAATATACCGGGCCGCAAAATGCGACGTTTTTCGCAGGCATACCGCTCCTTTGCCGCGCATACAATAAGAGAGAACAAAAAAGCAAGGAGCAAAAAAATGTCTGTTTCGGGAAATTACGATAAAGTCAGCTATATCGCTTCGGGCAAGAGCGTCCGCGCGCAGTCCATTGTAGAGTGCCGCCTGAACGATTGGGGGGAGAACAGGGTGCTCGCGGTCAGCGCGCGCGCCGTGTCCGTCGGGGCGGAGACGCTTTCGGGCGAAGTGCGTTACGGGGGAAGGCTGTATTTCACCGTGCTCGCCTGCACGCCCGACGGCAGTATCGTCAGCGGCGAGAGGGGTGCGGAATTTTCTCACCGGGCGGAATGCGAGAGCGCCGCGCCCGCGCAGACGGCGGACGTAACGCTCACCGTCGAAAAGGTGGAAATGCGGCGGGACGGCAGGGCTCTCGTTCTTTCCGCGATCGTTTCGGCCGACGTCTCGCTTTTCGTTCCCGCGGAGATCTCGTATCTTTCGGGCGGAGACGGCGTCGTGTGCGATTTCCGCCCCGTCCGTCTCCTGCAGGTCGCCGCCTGCCGCGGCGAAGCGGAGATCGAGGAGGAGTTCGATACCGATTACGTGGGAGACGTGCTCGCGCACAGCGAAACGGCTTTCGTCAACCGCGTCACCGCGTCCGCGGGGTCTGTCGAAGTTTCGGGAGAGATCAACCTCGGCATTTTGGCCAAGCGCGAGGGGGAAAGCGACACGGTGTCTTTCGAGCGGCTCATCCCGTTCCGCGCCGAGATCCCCTGCGACGAAGCGTTTTCGGGCTGCGGGTGTACGGCGGAAGCGTGCGTGCGCGAGGTGAATATTTCCGCCGCTTGCGACGAAGATAAAAACCGCTGCCGCGTTGCGGCGGAATTTACGCTGGCGCTTACGGGCAGGGTCTACCGCGGAGAGAGCGTCCACATGAGCGCCGACGCGTTCTGCCCCGGGTTTGAAAGCAGTCTCGAACGCGCGGAGATCGTGTCCCGCGAGCCCGTCGCGGCGTTTTCGGCAACGGAGCGCGTTTCGGGCACGGCGGCGATCTCCGAGCCGGTCGATTTTGCCTGTACCCTGCAATCGGTCGCGTTCGGCGGATGCCTGGCGGCGGCGGCCGTTTCCGACGGCGAAGTGAACGTCGAGGGCGTCGTTTCCGCTTACATACTCATGAAGGACGGCGAAGGCAGCCCGAAAAGCTGCGAAGCCAGCCTGCCGTTTTCCTTCCCCGTCAAGTGCGACCGCGCCAAAAAGGGGCAGTCCGCAAACGTTTCCGCGCTCGCCTGCGGCATTTCCGCAAGGCAGAAAAAGGAGGGGGAGCTGGAAGCGGAATGCGCGTTGAAACTGTACATAACGCTGTTCGAATGCCAGAGTTCCTCCGCGGTCACCCGCATCGAGGCGGGCGACGCCGTGCCCGAATGCGACGCTGCGGTCAGCGTATACATCCCCTGCGCGGGAGACGGCCTTTGGGATATCGCCAAAAGGCTGAAGCGCTCGCCCGAAGAGGTGCGCCGCACGAACGCATCCCTCGAATTCCCTCTGGGCGGCGGCGAGCGCATCGTCGTATACCGCAGAAAGCAAGTCGACGTATAAAATTTAAGAGTCTGCAAACGCGCCCTTACAATACGCACGGAAGCCCCGCCGAAAAATATTTGCGGGGGGGCGCTTCTCATTTTTTATTTTGCTTGAAATGCCGCGGCGCATATGGTATAATGAAAAAAGGAGGGGGACATGAAAAAATTTCCGATCGTTCTTTTATTGGCTTTTACGGGTATATTGTCGATGAGTTGCCTTGCGGCCTGCGGCGATGAAGCCGGCGATACTCATACCGGTGGCGGCGGCACGAGTTATGTTCCGAATGAAAATTCGCATCTTTTGAAAGAGGGCGAAACGGTTTGCGAACATTGCGGCAAGCAGTTGTTTGAAGGTGAATTAAAATTCACGTTATCGGACAATCAAAAATATTATGAGGCATCCAACTTTTACGACGTTTCAGGCGATGTGATCGTCCCCGATTATTTTTGTTCGCGCGGAGACGATACATACTTGCCAGTATTAGAAATATTTGCTGATATGGGCAATAATGTGAAAACGTTGGAAATATCCGCGGTTGCGGAAGATGTTGACTTTTTGGAATTTGATGGAAACGGATTAAAAGAGATCCGCGTGGCAGAGGGGAACGCGCATTATGCCGCAAAGGACGGCGTTCTGTACGATAAAACGTTAAAAAATTTGCTTCAATATCCGCGCGCGAAAGAAGATGCCGCGTTTGTCGTTCCCGAGGGCGTAACAAGGATTCGTGAGAGTGCTTTCGCAAGAAACAGAGAATTACAAAGGGTAGAAATCGCCTCAAGTGTAGAAACTTTCGAGGAATATTCTTTCGTGGCTTGCGAATCGTTGAGCGCAATAGAATTTTTACACGGTTCGATGTTAAAAACAATCGGGGAAAGAGCGTTTTGGGATTGCAGGAAATTACAGGCAATTGAAATCCCGGCGAGTGTGGAAACGATAGGGTTCTGTGCTTTTAGCCACTGTGAAGCATTGGAAACAGTCGGGATTTCAGAAGGTTCTGCTTTGCAATCAATCATAGGGAAGGCGTTTTATGGCTGTGGAAGCTTACAGTCGATTGAAATACCTGCAGGAGTGGAAACGATCGGCGAGGAAGCTTTTTATCTATGCCGCCGGTTGGAAAGGGTAGAATTTGCGCCGGACTCCGCATTGAAAACAATTGGAAATCGGGCGTTTTACTGGTGTGACTGTTTGCAGTCGATCGAAATACCCGTGAGTGTGGTAAATATGGGCGAATCGGTATTCGCATATTGGGATGCTTCGCAACGGATATATGTACCGTTTGCAAAAGACACCCTGCCGGAAGGGTGGTCGCCCCTGTGGTCGGAGGAGATAGCGGATCCGTCAATCATTGTATATAAGGGCACTTGATGCTGGAAGAATCGAAAAACGGCTAAAAAGTAGCGAATAAATGTATATAAGCGGCGGAAAGCGGCAAAAGCAACTTTCCGCCGCTTTATTTACGTGAGCATTTGGCGAAATTTACGTTTGCAATGTTTACATTCCGTTGCGGTTATGATATAATATTAAGGAATATTTGCGTGCAGAGGGGAAGGGCGTGTTCGCAACCAAGGTCAGAAGTTACGCAAAAGTCAATCTTTCGCTGAACATCCTCGGCGTTTCGGGCGGCTATCATATGATCGACAGCGTCGCCGCGAGCGTGGATATCTGGGACACGGTCGCCGCGAAACCCCGTTCGGACGGGCTTATAAACGTCTATATGCACGGGCTGGGCAGCGAAAGCATCCCGCCGGAAAAGAACAACGCGGTCAAGGCGGGCGAGGCGTTCGTCTCCGCGTTCGGCACGAAGGGCGCGGATATCGAAATTTATAAGGACATCCCGATCGGCGCGGGGCTGGGCGGTTCGTCCGCGGACGCGGCGGGCGTGCTCAACGCCCTCGCAAAGCTGTACAAGGTCAAAGACCGCGCCGCGCTCAAAGCGCTCGCCGATACGCTCGGCAGCGATACGGGTTATATGCTCGCGGGCGGGTTTGCCCGCATGCAGGGCAGGGGCGATAAGGTCACCCCGCTCATATGCCCGCGGACGCTGCACATGCTGTTGTTCGCCCCGGGCGAAGGCGTTTCGTCGGGGGAGTGTTACCGCGAATACGACCGATGCCCCGACGCGCCGCGCTCCGACAGCCGAAACATGGCCGAGGCGCTCGCTTCGGGCGATTTTCCCGCGGTCGCGAGGAACGTTTACAACGCGCTGGGCGCGCCCGCCGCACGGCTTTCGGGCGCGGTCGCGGAAGCGCTGGAAGCGGCAAAATCTTTCAGCCCTTCCGCCTGCGCGGTGACGGGTTCGGGCAGCGGCGTTTTCGCCCTGTTCGAGAGCGAAGAACTCTGCCGCTGGGCAAAGAGCCGTTATAAAGGAAAGATCCGTACCCGCATTATAAAAACGGTTCTGCCCAAAGAAGCAAAAATCAGCCGTCTCGCGAGCCCCTTCGCCCTTACCGAAGAGGAGATCGAAAACGCAGAGGGCGAACGATAAAGGAGACATTCATTTATGGAAGAAAGGAATCTCGAACTGGACGACGACGGGAAGATCAAACTGAAAAAGAACGGCGAAGATTTTCTCTCCGATGCCGCCGCGCCGGAAGAGGCGGACGACATCGTCATCGAAGTGCCCGACTTCGAGGGCTTCCGCGAAGAGAACGGCAGGGTCGGGCTTTCAGACGAAGAACTGGCCGCCAAGGCGCAGGAGCGCGAAGAGCGCACCGCCGCGCGCAAGGGAACGGCGGAAAAACTGCTCGAAGAGGCGGACTCTCTGTTTGAAGCGGGCGACCTGATCGGAGCGGGGGAAAAATATCTCGACAGCGCCGCCGAATACGCGGCGGATTGGCGGCCTTGGTTCGGCGTCGTGCGGGTGCAGACCAAAGATTTTACCGATTTTTCCGAAATATACGACTGTCAGAACGCATACGACCGCGCACTGCGCCGCATGGGCGAAAAAGAGCGCGCTTCCCTTGCCGAAAAATACGTGCCCTCTATGGAGCGCATCGTATCGGAAAGCGAGGAAAAAGCGGACGCGTTGGAACAAGAGGATGCGGCAATTCGCGAGGCGAAGCTGCCTGCGGCGCGTACGGAATTTAAGGCGCTCGGCGTCAGGCTCATCGTGTTTGCGGCTCTCTTTGCCGTATTTACGGTCGTCTGTGCCGTCACCGCGACGCTGATCGGCAGGGTGCGCAGCGCCCTGATCCTGATCCCGCCGATCGCATGCGGGGTCATTGCCGTCGCCTGCCTGTTTATCGCCGCGGTATACCTGAAAAAATTTCTGGCGGCGCGGTCGGCATACCGCGCGGCGCAGCTCCCGCTTACCAGTCCCGCGGGCAGGGAATGCGCCAAATTGAGAGAATATGCCGAGCTCGTGCAGTCGGTCATAGACGACTTTCAAAAGGCATGATTTTCGGGCGTCCTTATTTGCGGACGCCCGTTTTTTTTGGAAAGCATCGTAAAACTTCGGGGGACGGGATGCCGCTTTTTGGTTGCATTATAACTTTCCGCATAGTATAATAAATTCGGGACTGTTTTTACGGAAGAGGAGAGAATATGGAATTGGTTTTGAAAATTTTTCAAACAATCCTGTCCGTAGTGGCGATACTCATTTTGTACCGCTACGTATATATGGCGATCGGCTTTTTCGGTAAGGCGAAAAAATTCAAGGAAGCGGAAACGGAGCACAAATTCGCCGTCGTCATCTGTGCGAAAAATGAGGAGAAAGTCATCGGAAACCTGCTGGACAGCATAAAAGCACAAAATTATCCGCAGGATAAACTGCACGTTTTTGTCATTGCGGACAACTGCGATGACAATACCGCGTCCATTGCGGCGGAAAAAGGCGCGACCGTATATGAAAGGCACGATGCGAAGCATGCCCGCAAGGGATGGGCGCTTGAATTCGGGTTTCATAAAATACGAGAAGAATTCGGTATCGACGGCTTTGAAGGGTATTGTATTTTCGATGCGGACAATCTTCTGCATCCCGATTACATGCGCGAAATGAACAAGGCGTTCGACGAAGGGAAACTGGACGTCATCCAGGGCTACCGAAACACAAAAAATTTTGATACGAATTGGATATCCGCCTCTTACGGGCTGTTTTTTTACCGCCAGTCGGCGGCGTATCACCGCCCGAGGCAAATTTTACATACGTCTACCAACCTTTCGGGCACAGGTTATCTGATCAGGAGCCGCGCGCTCGAAGAAGGCTGGCGTTGGGCGAGCCTTACGGAAGACACGCAGTTTACCATGCACCTCGTTTCTTCGGGGATGAAAGTCGGCTATTGCGAGGCCGCAGAGTTTTTTGACGAACAGCCTACCGATCTGCGGACGACTTTGCGTCAGCGTTTGCGCTGGAGCAAGGGGCGCATATATGCCTTTTTCGCTTACGGGTATAAACTTGTTGCCGGGCTTTTCCGGAAAAAAACGAACAAGTGGTCGTGCTACGATATGTTTTTTTCTTTTTTCCCGTACGGTTTGGGCACGGCGCTTTTGGCGATCGCGTCTTTTCTCATTTCGTTTATCACCATGGCGGTAAACGGAGGGTTTTCCGCGGCGGTCGCGGAATATACGACCGTTACCGTTCTGAAAACCGCGCTTATTGCGCTCGGCATTGCTTGGGGTAGCGGTATGCTTGTTTCCGCGCTGGTCGCGATACGCGAACGAAAAAAAATACGTTGCGGAAAAGCAAAACTTGTCTGGTATATCGTTATTTCTCCCTGGTTCGATCTTATCGGCACGCCGCTTTCGGTCGTTTCCCTCTTTATGCACGTGACATGGAAAAAGATCAAGCACGTCGACGATAAAAAGATTGAAGACGTCATTTCTGTTCCCGCTCTTACGGAAAAAAACGCAGCGGCATCGGAAAAGACGGAATCAGAATAAAAAAGCCGCCCACGGGCGGCTTTTTTATAAGAATTTTTGCAAATCTGTTGCATCGCGACAAAAAAGGTGTTAATATAAAAATGCGGCGCGGGCGGCGTTTTTTGCCTACCGCTTTGAAAAAAAATAACAAACTTCGTTCGCTCCTATAAAATT
>ERZ1090864.1242-NODE-1246-length-12161-cov-9.527920_pt1 | contig 12161 bp, 7 predicted proteins | sample MGYA00478479_ERZ1090864 | MGnify/ENA primary metagenome ERZ1090864 (study PRJEB33644, sample SAMEA5815743) | chicken gut metagenome | biome: Chicken; feature: Gastrointestinal Tract; material: Caecum | place: Ireland | collected 2019-01-01 | study: A study of the... | reverse complement strand
GACATCCTGAACGACAAGGTGAAGGAGGGCGTGAGCAACATCCGCCGCAACCGCTACCTGACCTATTCCGTGTCGGCGGACACGGCGGAGGACGCCGCCCGGCAGCTCTCCCGCATCGAAACGGAGTCCAGCCGTATTCTGAACTCCATGGGGTCCAAGCCCCACCTGATGAACGGCACCCAGCGGCTCAGGGTCATCCACAGCCTCCTGAACCCATACAAGCCGTTCTACTTCGACTACCAGCGCGACATCTCCGCCCGCAGCGTGCAGACCACCAAGGACTGCATCGCGCCCACGCAGATCGACTTCAAGCCGGACGGCGTGTATAACGACTGCTTCCAACTGGACAACGGTGTGTACGGGCAGGTGCTCGTCATGAAGAAGTTCGGCTCGGAACTCTCCGACCGCGCCCTCGCGGACATCGTGGACCTGCCCATCCCCATGGAGGTTACGTGGTACGTGCAGCCCATGGACAAGTCGAAGGCTATCAACTTCGTGCGCAGCCGCTCCGCGTGGATCGACAAGGAGATCATCGAGGAGCAGCGTTCGGCGGTGAACAAGGGGTATGACTTCTCCATCCTCCCGCAGGAGCTGAAGTACTCCAAGGAGGAGACCGAGGACGTGCTGGACCACTTGCAGAACAAGAACCAGCGACTCTACGTGTTCACCGGCCTCATCTACACCTACGCGCCCACCAAGGAGCAGTTGGACCAGCAGGTGATGCGCATCATCTCGGTCGCCCGCCAGTCCTCCATCGAGGTGGACACCTACGACTACCGGCAGCGCCGGGGCCTGAACTCGATCCTGCCCCTCGGTCACAACCATGTGGAGATCAGCCGCATGTTCACCACTGCGCAGGTCGCCATCCTCGTGCCCTTCGCCACGCAGGAGCTGGACGACAAGGGCGGCAACTACTACGGACAGAACAAGCATTCGCGGAACCTCGTCATCTGCAACCGCAAGCGGCTGACCAGCCCCATGGGCTTTGTGTGCGGCAAGACCGGCTCGGGCAAGGGCATGTTCGTCAAGACCGAGATGACCGGCACCATCTTCACCAACCCCACGGACGAAATCTACGTCATCGACCGTGCGGGCGAATACACCGCCATCGCCGACCGGTACGGCGGCGAGGTCTACGATTTCGGCGTGGGTACCGGCGTCCATCTGAACCCCTTCGACACCACGACCGTGGCCCACATGTCCCGTGCCGAACAGCTCTCCTTCAAAATCGACGCCACCTTGGCACAGGCCGGTGCGTCGGCGGAGGAATCCGGCACTCCGCTCTCCGAGGTGGACCAGTCCATCATCCAGCGGTGCGTGGAGCTGGCCTTCAACCGGGCGGATGACCGTGGAGACGGCCTGCCGCCCATCTTGCAGGACTTCTACGACATCGCCAAGGATCAGCCGGAGCGTCAGGCGCAGGTCATCGCCCTGCGATACGAACGGTTCGTCAAGGGCACGATGGACTTCTTCAACCACCAGACCAACCTCAAGTGGGACAAGCGGATCATCGACTTCAACCTGAAGAACCTGCCGGACTCCATGCTGGTGTTCGCCCTCATCAACATCTGCGAGGCCGTGCGAAACCGCATGTACTTCAACGCGCAGCGGGGCGTGCGCACATGGCTGTACGTGGAGGAGATGCAGTCGCTCTTCGCCTACCCGACCGTGCTCAACTATTTCAGCCGCTTCGCCAACGAGGGACGCAAGTTCGGCCTCCTCCTGACTGGCATCACGCAGAACGTGACGGCCATGCTGGAAAACGAATCGGCCCGCAACATCGTGTTGAACGCCGACTTCATTATGCTCCTGAAGCAGTCCCCCTTGGACCGCATGAAGTGGGCGGAGCTGCTGAACCTGTCCGAACAGGAGGCGGAGTGCATCGACGAGAGTGCGGAGGCGGGCGACGGCCTGCTGCTGGCAGGCAACGCGCGTGTGCCGATCCGGGGACGCTTCCCCTCCGGGAACGCGCTCTACGACCTGTGGAGCACCAACCCCAACGAAACGAAGGACGAGACCGCGCAGCGCAAGTGAGTATCGCGGGGAAAGGACGGTGATCGCCGGTGAAGGCTTCGGATTTCGTTACCACCTCCGAACAGAAGGTAGCGGCCAGCGAACGGCTCCTGTTCACGGAGCAGACCGACGCGGTGAACACGGGCATCGTGGACAGCGCCGACAAGAAGGGCGTCAGCGCCCTCAACGGCGCATCCGCCATCAGGAAGGCCGCGAAGGCGGGCATGGGCAATGCCGTCCTCGCGGCCGCCGCCAAAAGCCACGGCGACCGTACCGCAGAGTCCGAATCCGGCGATACCGGCGAATCAGGCGGGCGCACCATCAGGACGCGGTTCGGTAATGGGGCCAAAGGCGCAGCAAAAGGCCTCGCCGCCAAAGCCGTGCACAGCACTCTTGAAGGGTCCGAACTGGAAGGCGTGGATGACGCCTACTACAAGGGCAAAGCGGTGGTCCGCGCCGCCAGATACGTCAAGGGCAGGTTGTCCGCATCCAAGGCCAAGCGCACGCTGTCCTTGGACGGGCGCGATCCGACGCAGCCGGGCAATTCCCTCGGCGGACTTTCCGAGAAGAAATACCTGAAAAAGGCGGCGGACCCCGCCGCCGTGAAACGCAGGGCGCAGGCCGCAGGCTACGTCAAACGGCGCACCTATCAGGCGGCGGCAAAAAACGCGGCGGCAGCCGCGTCGAAGACAGCCGCCGCCCATTCCGCCACCACGGCGGGCCTCAAAGGGGCCGCAGGAGGAGGGCTGAAGGCGGTCGCGGGGGCATTCGGCGGGCTTCTGGCTCCTCTTCTGGGCATTCTTCTCGTCGTCGTGTTCATCGCCGTGCTGGGCGGGGCCTCCGGGTCCTCCACTCAGCAGCAGAATCAGGTCAGCCTGAACGGCTTGAGCGGTGTGCAGTTGGAGGTAGCCACGGCCCTCTCTCAAGCAGGCTACGGACCGGTGCAGATCGCCTCCATCATGGGCAACATCCAAGGCGAATCCGGCTGGGACCCCACTGTGGGCGACGCCTCCTCCGGGTACGGTCTGTACCAGTTCACCGGAAGCTCCTACACGGCCTTCGCCAACTGGTGCGACGCCAACGGCAAACAGAAGGATTCCGCTACAGCCCAGACCGAGTACATCGCCTCCAACCTGCAAGGCTTATGGGGCACCGCCCTCCATGAGAGCGGCTACTACGGGGCCATCACCGACTACGCCGGAAAGGACGTAAGCTACGAGGCATGGCAGTCCAGTACGGATGTGGGCTTTGCCACCTACGCTTTCATGGCCTGCTACGAACGGCCCCGCTCCGACGTGGCACCGTCCTCCTTCACCGAGGACCGACTGCCCGCAGCCCAGCAGTTCTACGCGCTGCTCACCGGCGGGGCGGGCGGCTTGGGCGAGGACTACGCCAACGCGGACGAGACCGGAAAAGCCATCGTCAACGCGGCCCTCGTCACCCCATGGCCCGGCGCGGACCTGTGCGCCACATGGGTCAGCCACGTCTACCAGCAGGCGGGACTCGGATACCCCACCGGTAACGGCAACTCCATCCTCGCCGGATACGCCACCTCCTCCGACTGGGCCAACATCAAGGTCGGGCAGATCATCTCCGCCCAGTACGGCAGCGGCTCCGCCGGGGCAATCTACGGGCACACCGGCATCTACATCGGAGATGGCAAAGTCATGGACAGCATCTCCTCCGGCATCCGCACCAGCTCACTAACGGACTGGATCGCGGAGAACGGGCGCGGCTGGGTCGTCTACGGCTGGCCGTGGTAAAGGAAAGGACAACCAACATGGACAAGTTCAAAAAAATCGTCACGGAACACCGGACGGCGGCCCTCATCTGCCTGTTCCTCCTCATCGTGTTCATCGGCGGCAGCGCCATGAGCGCCGTCAACGTGGCCCACCACCGCGCCGACATTGCCGCCCAGCAGCAACAGCAGGCGGAGGAGGAACAGAAAACTGACGAGGAAAAGCAGCAGGAAAAGGAGGAGGCTGATCCCGACCTCACCGACACGCAGCGCAAAGCCATCGACAACTACGACGATGACACCAAGGCGTTCATCGAAACCTTGGCCGCCTCCGTCTGGTCCGCCAACAACGGCACCGACACCCTGCAATTTACCGGACACACCTACACGGAAACCGTGAACGGTAAGGCCACCGAACACACCTACGCCGTCACCCGATTGGAAAAGGGCACCGACACGGCGGGCATGGAGATCGACACCGCCGTGTTCGAGACCGACACCGGCACCCATGTCATCCGCTACACCTGCCAGACAGGCACCGGCGAGGTGACGGACACCCTCAGCGCCACCCTGTCCAGCGGCACCGCCTTCCAACTGCAAGACACGGACTATGTACGGCAGAACCCCGTGCAGAACATCACCGTGGAAGGGTTGAACGACGAGATCACCGCCCTGCTGGGCGGCGCGGACACACTGACCAGCGAACTGAGCAAATGGTGTGCCGCCTACTATCCCACCGCCTCCACGGCATCGTGGACCGGCATCGCCACCATCGACTACAACGAGAACACCATCACCACCGCGTTCACCCTGACCATCGCGGATACCGCCCCCGGTTCCGGCACCGCAACCGTATCCGCAACCTACCACCGTGCGGACGGCACATACGAGTTCGGCCTGTGACCGGCGGACGCAAGAAAGGACACCCATGAATAACATCACCATCACGGAAACATCCGTATACGACAGGCGGCGCAGGTGGCTGCGCATGGCGGCGATAACCGCCGTAGCGGTTACTCTCGTCCTGCTGCTTCCCGTCACGGCCCACGCCGAGGAGCCGGAATACCATTGGATCACCGACTTCGGTGGGAGTCTGCGGAAATTCATCTGCTCCATGATCCTCGGATGGGCCACATCGATCTTCAACGTCTACAACCAGCTCATCAACCACGTCGGCACGGAAGCCCTGCTCAGCGGACCTTTCGACTCGCTGCTGGGCACCGACATGTATAACCTGACCAACAACATCTTCCAGACCGCTGTGATCCCCATAGGCGAATCCATCCTCGCCCTGTTCATGCTCGTCCAACTGGTGAAGATCAGCCAGCGCATCGACGCCACCAGCACCCTCCCCGCCGTCAAGGAGATCGTCTTCCTCGCGGTCATCTACGTGCTGCTCCACTGGTTCATCAACAACAGCCTCGACATCATGCAGGCCATCTACGGGATCGTCAACGACGACATCATTCCCACCATCGGCTCGGTGGGGGACAGCACCGGCGAAGCGGGCGTGTTCAGCCTCGATGGCGTCACGCAGGACCAGTGGGACTCCATGAACATCGGAGATTGCTTCATGACCCTTATCATGTCCGTCATCTGCCTGCTTTTCGGTCTTGTGGCCTTCGTGCTCGGCTTCGCCATGTGCTACGTCCGCGCATGGCAAATCTACATCTACGCCGCGTTCTCCCCGATCCCCATTTCACTCCTCGGTTTCGAGGAAACCCGACAGATGGGCATAGGGTTCCTGAAGAACTTCGCGTCCGTCTGTCTGGCCGGGGCGATCCTGCTGTTCCTGTTCGTGGCCTACCCATTCGTGCTCGCGGGATCGGTGTCAAGCCTCAGAGCGGGCAATGACATCCTCTTCCTTATGACCACATCCAGCGCGGACAGCCTGATAAACCTTCTCAAAGGCGTCGCAATCAGCGTCGTCCTCATCTTCATGATCGTGAAATCCGGCGGCATCGCCAAGGAAATCCTCGGAAGCTGACATGCCCCGCCATGACCCCGGCGGGCATCCAGCCCGCCGGATACAATGGTGGTACCCGAAAGGGACCACGGAAAGGAGACCGTCATGGCAGCATACGAAACACCCGAACAGGCCGCGAATTTCCTCGCGGGCATCCATCTCGACATTCTGAACACCGGAAAGGGGGATTTCTCCCCGAACCATGTGAAATACACCTGCCAGCTCACCCCGAGGTATGGCGACCCCTTCACCACCGATTACCAGAGCAACCCCAGCGTGCACGGGGAACCCACCGTCACGCAGGTCATGAACAGCCTCCTCTCGGACTCCCGCATCCCCGACGCCTATCACGGTGTGGACGATTTCGCCGATGACATGGGCTACCGCAAGCCCTCCGCCGCGATCCGCGCATGGGAGGGCTGCAAGAAGGCGCAGGACTGGGTACGTGACACCCTCAACCTCTCCCATGGCGAGGCCAACCAGCTCTCCGACACCCTTGACGAATATGAGACCGAGGTGCAGGTGCAGGTCGAACGGATTCAGGAGGAGCAGGCCCGTCAGGACGCATACGAGCATCCGCCCGTGGACCAGATGCTCTACGGCGGACAGAAGTTCATCACCATCAACGACGCCATCAAGAATCTCGACCTCGGCGACTACGGCGAAGACGCCGTGGACTACGTGAACGGGGCCGATTACATCGGCGACGCGCTGCAAGAGGCGGCGGACGGCATGGTGGACATCTACAACTACAACCTGCTCCACTGGCTGCCAGACAATTACGAATGGCTGGAAGAGGCCGCTGCGCAGGGACTCTTGGACGGTTGCAAGGGCGACCTGATGAAGATGACGCAGATGGCGCAATACGAATGCTACTCGCAGGACTTGTACGACCACAGGGCCGACATCATCGCCGCCACCGTCCTCGACCATCTGAAGGATCAGGGCGTGTACGCCATCTCGGAGGACATGGCCGATACCCTCATCGAGGGCATCCGCGACGCCTCCGACGGCATGAACCGGTTCAGCGACGCCACCGACCTTGCGGAGGAGACCATGAGCGAATCCCTCACCGAAGCCCTCGGCGACGAGGACGGGGAACTCTCCGCCGACATGGCGGACACGCTGCGGGATTCCGGCTACGACAGGCCGAACCCGTGCATGATGAGCGCCGAAGCCGTCCGGCAGGCGAACCGGGACGGGTACGATCAGGCATTCCAGAACGCATGGCACGACCTGCTCGCCGAACACCCCGAAGTCGGGGGCGATTCCCTCACCCATGCGGCAGAGGAAAGCCGCGACTCCTCCACCCGGCTCGCACAAAACCACGGCAATGACGCCCCCTCCCATGAGGACACGAGGGCGGAACTCTGACAATGGCGGGCAGGGCCACGGCCCCGCCCGCCCACTCGTATGAAAGGGGACCATCATGACGGAAACAACCATCTGGGACATCGAGGAACACCGCAAGGAACCACCCGGCATCCGCAATCTCGATTTCCGGGAATCGTTCGACCATCTGGCCGACTATCTCGACGGTTACAACATCCGCGAGCCGCGCACATTCGACCCGGAGAACGGCGGGAACCCCCTCATGGTGCGCGGCGGCGACGGTTTCTACGTGGGCGGCAGCCTCAACATGCTGCGGGACGATCCGGACTCTCCACTGTTCGGCTGCGAGATACAGAACATCCGGGACGAGGACGGGCACCTCTTCATCACCGGCAACCGGGACGGCGGGACCGTAGGCGTGGAGGTCCGCCAGCTCACCAAAGCGGGCGAACCCCGCTTGGACGACCTCACCGAAGCCACGTACCGTCCGCCGTACTGGGTAGACCCGGTAAATCAGGCATTCACCCCCGCACACCCCATGTACGACGGTGTGCTCGCCATGTGGGACGATCCCACGATGGCGGTCACGCCGGAGTACGCGGCCCACTCCACCTACCTGCCGAAAGCGCGTGCCAGCATTGAGCGCCGCATGACGGAGCGACCGGACAGGACGTTCCCGACCGTGACCCGGCCATCCTCCCCGATCTCAACCCTCACCGTCCATGACACGAAGGATTACGAAAAGGATTTGGGGGACACATGGCAGCGCGTGGTGGAATACACGCGCCCCGTATCCACGTCATACGGGGAGGTGACGGTGCAGTTGCGCCTGTCGTCCTTCCGGCTGAGCGACGAGGAGCCGGAACGCGCGTTCTTCCCCGTGGACACCCGCGCCATGGATGAACTCGCGCAGGCAGCAGCCGAAACCGCCGTCAACCGGATTCCCGAGAATCTGCGCCCCTACGCGGCACCGGTACGGCAGGTCAACGCCTACCTCGATCCCACCACGGAATCCCATGCAGCCGTCACCGACATCCGCTGCGGCGAGAGACCCGAACGCCCGCACCTGACCGACCTGAAAGACCGGATCGCATGGGAACAGGCACGCAGGCTCCAATCCCATCCCCTTGAACGGATCGAGGTGCCCGTGGATTGGAACACGCTCATGGAACGATACACGTCCCAACCTTCAAAGCCGGAGGATAAGGGACGGGACAGCAACCTGAGCGGCGAGGCCCGATCCATGCGGGACTCATCCGCCGCCCTCGCCAGCATCCACAGAACGGAAACCCCGGCCCACGAGACCACGAGATAACCGAGCAGCAAAGGAGAAACGAACCATCATGGCAGCACAGGAAACCACCACCCCGCAGCCCAAGGAGCGCATCATCTTCGATGCCGACTCGTACTACGGCACCGAAGGCGAGAACATGGCGGTCGAGGACATCATGGAACGCTACGGCATCACCGAGGAGGAGGTACGCGAACAGTATTCGGACGAGGAAATCTTCGACCGTGCGATGGAAATGCGGGAGACCGACTACGAGGAGGAGACCGACGCACTGATCGGCTGGTTCGACGGCCAGACCCCCGGCTTCACGCCCGCGATCACCGACGAGAACAGCGACTGGTACGGGAACCCCGTCATCGTGTCCGGCAGCATCGGACGGTGGGACGGCACCCGCAGCGGGTTCACCGTATACGACAGCTTTAGGGACGCCATCGACACATCCCCATCCCGCTACGGCGGGGACAACGCGTTCGCCGACTGCGAGATACAGAAAATCTGGGACGAGAACGGGCACCTGTTCCTCACCGGGGCGCACCACGACGGCAGCGTGAGCGTGGAACTCCGCCAGCTCACCAACGATGGCGCGGAAGCTTACGAGACCATCCGTGACGCGATGGATTCATCGGAACAATTCACCATAAACGGCAAGACCTACGGCGGCACGTACCAGTCCATCATCTACGCGCTCCGCGACCTGTGGAACGACCCTGATCTTGCGGAGGTGCCCCGCTACATGGAGAAAGCCTTCGGCTGCCCCGCCGAGGAATACGAGGAGCCGGAACACCCCAAGGAACAGGAGCAGGCAGTGAGCCTCGGCACGGAGGCCAAGACCATGCGCGACGCCTCGCAGGCCCTCGATGGCACCACACCTAATGTTCCGGCCCGTGAGGCCGCACGCTGACGAAGGAGGATCGACATGAGCGATGATGAAGCATACGAACAGGTGGCGAAGGACATGCAGGCCATGTGCAGGGACCTGTCCGCCCATGCGGAAACCATACCCCACACACAGGAGTCCATCGACGCATTGCGGGAACTGGTGGACCGTGTTCTCGAAGCGAACCCCGATTCCGACCTTGGACAGTACAAGGCGTATCCCTCGTGGCTCGCCATCGTACAGGCGGGACACGGCCTCACCAGAGAGGACATCGCCGAGAAGGCCCGGTACGGGGGCTGGGACCCCGACCGTGACGACTACATGCGCATCAACCGGGACGGCGACTGGGAGGGCCTTAGCCAAGAGCGGGCCGACAATCTCCTGTGGGATAACCGTGGGGAGATCATCGACACCGTGGGACGGTTCGCCTCCCGCCTCGACCCGGACACCATCAACCACCTCACCGTGCTCACCTTCACGCCGCCCGAACACCCGTTGACCTTGGAGGACGTGCAGCAGCTCGTGCAGCGCGTCGATGACCGGCTGCGCCCCCGCCTCGACCCCGCCGATCTGGAAGAGGACGAGGACGTATACCGCATCGGCGACTGGGGGTACGTGCGTGCCGCCGACTACGAGCAGGCGTTCGAGGGCGAACCCGAATGGGCACGGGACATGTACATGCTCGACGGCAACGAACCAGACCGCGACGCCGAATGGGTCGAAACCTACAATGCTGGCGGCAACGCTGCGCTCAGTCTGGCCCTCGACCGGCAGTTCAACGAGGACCGCGCCGATAACGTCTTCTACACCACGGCACCGGAGCCATACGAGCCGGTGCCTGAACACACCGCCGACGGCACGGTTTCCAAGGAGACAACCGAAAGGCCGGAAACCGACGCATCCGGTCAGCCACCGACCGAGGATGAGGTGCGACGCATGGCGGCGAGCATCGATCTGAGCGATCTGGACGTGGCACGCGAACAGTATCCTCTGGTATGTGAAGTCGCGCGTCATGGCGGCGGCACCCTCGACTTCGACATCATCCTCGATCTGCGCAGAGTCACCGGCATCCCTGATCTGAATTATGAGATGTATGCGTACATAGACGGCAAGTTCGACGATGACCTGTTGCAGATATGCGAGGACATCCTTGACGGCACCGACACCGAATCCCTGTCCCGCATCCAATCCTATATTCAAGCGGCGCAGCCCTCCGCATCGAAGGAACTGCTGATGGGCCTGAACCTGACCCTCAACGACGGGCAGCACATCACCGCATGGACCAATGACGCCCGCATCCCCATGGAACGTGTTCCGGACGGCTGGCACCGGTACGGCGTCCGCTTAGCCGACAGCCCGTCCAGCTACGACTGCCCCTACGCGGACGTGAAGCCCGGCATCATGGTCAACCACGCCTTCGACTTCATCACCCGCACCGACCTGACGGACGCGATCAACCGCACCGACATCTGCCTGCAAGTCGATGCCTGCACCTACGACGGGCATTACGCCTACCTCCACGACAATCACACCTTGGAGGAGAACGTGCCCAGCCCTCGATACACGCCGCCAGACAAGGAGCAGGCCGTGAGCCTCAGCGGGGAGGCCAAGGCCAGCCGCGACGCCTCACAGGCCCTCGGCGGAACCTCCGCACCGGATGCCCCGGCACAGGAAACCCAACGATAACCACCATTTCAGAAAGGAGCCGTCACCATGGCGGAATACGACAACCAGATACCCCTCAAGCTCCAACTGCTGCGCATCGGACTCGGGGCCGGGCCTGACGCCCTCGGCATATTCACCTACCAGATCGAAGGGCACAACACCAACTACGCCGCCCCGTACTTCTGTATCGCCCCGGCCAATTACCGTCCGGACACCATGGATATTCTCGATTCAATGCAGGAGACCAAGGACGCCATTCTCTGCTACGGCACCCCGGACGACCTGCGGGAGATCATGGGCCTCACCCCACAGGGAGAACTGGATCAGGACATTTTGGAAAGCGACGACAGCGAGTACGTGAGCCTCGACGGAGGCTGGTATCTTGACGGGCAGCTCCTCAGCTTCGAGAAAATCCCACCGGCAGCATCGGATGCCCACGCCATCCTCACCAACGAACAGATCGACCTCATCCAAGACTGCTTCGACACCCAGCCGATCGGAGACTGCCTGCGGAAAGCCGAGGCCATCGCCAACGACCCGCGATACCATCAGACCGCAGCCCCCGACCGGAATCCGCTGCACGACCTCCTCACGGGCGGCTGGCGCGTCCACCTCGTACAGGAGGGCGAACATTACGGCGTGAACGGCAATCTTGTCTACGGGGACACCATCGGCAGCGGGGCACCCCACATCGGGGAGCGGATCAACGACTGCCAGCTCTACGGGCACGGCCTGCCCCTCGTGGAGTTCTACGACATGACGAAAGACACGGAGCAGGGCGGCCAGTTCGTCAGCCGCTACTACATGAGCACCCTCCTCGGCATGGATGAATCCGGCACACCCCTGAGCGACATGCGGTCGTTCAGCCTTGACGGCGGCGTTCCATCATGGACCGTGGCGGGCACCGACCTGCAAAACGTGACCGACTGGCTCAACACCGTTAAGGAGGCACTGCAACCCGTCGCCGTGGAGGAACCGGCCTCCGCGCCCGGCCCCGAAGAGCCGTCCACCTATGACTACCAGCTCCTCGACCGGTTGAAGTCCGACTGCGACTACTACCTCGGCGCGTGCGTGGACTTCGGCATGGACATGACGGCTGCCCAGAAGAACCTGTGGGCCGGAAACATCGAGGCACAGGTCTCCAAGATGCGGGAACTCTACGACAAGCTCCCCGAGAAGCCGGACTGGCTCACCATGCAGGACATCGACCGGTACGAGCACGACATGCTCGCCCAACGCGACAACACAGCCGGGCAGAAGGAATCCGTGAGCCTCAGCG
>ERZ1090864.1237-NODE-1241-length-12186-cov-8.171791_pt1 | contig 12186 bp, 10 predicted proteins | sample MGYA00478479_ERZ1090864 | MGnify/ENA primary metagenome ERZ1090864 (study PRJEB33644, sample SAMEA5815743) | chicken gut metagenome | biome: Chicken; feature: Gastrointestinal Tract; material: Caecum | place: Ireland | collected 2019-01-01 | study: A study of... | reverse complement strand
GCTGTTTTCACTGTAGCCTACGCCCTCAGATTCATGAGAGAGAACAACATCTCCACCAAGGTATTTGAGTCCGGACTTGGCATCTCCATTTTCCGTGATAATTCCACACGTACCCGTTTTTCTTTCGCTTCCGCATGCAACCTTCTGGGCCTGACCGTACAGGATCTGGACGAAAAGAAATCCCAGATCGCTCACGGGGAAACTGTCCGCGAAACCGCCAACATGGTTTCTTTCATGGCTGACGTGATCGGTATCCGCGACGATATGTACATCGGCAAAGGACACGCATACCAGAAAGAATTTATGGACGCCGTAACCGAAGGCAACAAAGATGGCATCCTGGAGCAGAGACCCACTCTGGTAAACCTGCAGTGCGACGTGGATCATCCCACACAGTGTATGGCCGACATGCTGCATATCATTCATGAGTTCGGCGGCGTGGAGAACCTGAAAGGCAAGAAACTGGCCATGACATGGGCTTACTCTCCCTCCTACGGCAAACCCCTCTCCGTTCCCCAGGGCGTCATCGGACTTATGACACGTTTCGGTATGGATGTAGTACTCGCTCATCCGGAAGGATACGACGTAATGCCTGAGGTCGAGGAGATCGCAAAGAAGAACGCAGCGGCTTCCGGCGGTTCTTTCACCAAGACAAACAGCATGGAAGAAGCGTTTAAAGACGCCGACATCGTATATCCCAAGAGCTGGGCTCCTTTCGCAGCCATGGAGAAACGTACCGACCTTTACGGAGCGGGCGACTTCGACGGTATCGACAAACTGGAAAAAGAACTTCTGGCTCAGAACGCACAGCACAAAGACTGGGCGTGCACCGAAGAACTGATGAAAACTACAAAGGACGGAAAGGCTCTGTATCTCCACTGCCTGCCTGCCGATATCACCGGCGTAAGCTGTGAGACCGGAGAAGTTGACGCAAGCGTATTTGACCGTTACAGAGTTCCGCTTTACAAAGAAGCAAGCTTCAAACCTTATGTGATCGCAGCCATGATCCTGCTTGCCAAATTTGAGAATCCGCAGGAAATCCTCAAAAAGCTGGAAGTAAAAGCGGCTCCGAGAATCCTCAAATAAGCCATTTCAGACAGACAGGTCCTGCAGTATCTTTTTGCAGGACCTTTTCTGTCTCTGAATTTCAGGAGGTTTTTATACATGTACAAACGTAAACGTATCGTCATCGCTCTTGGCGGCAACGCCCTGGGGAACACACTCCCGGAACAGATGATCGCTGTTAAATCCACGGCGCAGGCCCTCTGCGACCTTATCGAAGACGGGCATCAGGTAGTGGTCGTCCATGGAAACGGCCCCCAGGTAGGCATGATCAACAACGCCATGGCGGCCCTCTCCCGGGAGGATCCCAATCAGCCCAACACGCCCCTCTCCGTCTGTGTGGCAATGAGTCAGGCGTATATCGGCTACGATCTCCAGAATGCGCTCCGTGAAGAGCTGAGAAAAAGAGGTTTCGTCCGCACGCCGGTCGTTACTGTAGTCACTCAGGTACGGGTGGATCCGGACGATCCCGCTTTTGAAAATCCGAGCAAGCCGATCGGACATTTTATGACAAAGGAGCAGGCGGAACATGCCGAAAAGGCATATGGATATATCATGAAGGAAGACGCGGGACGGGGCTACCGGAGAGTCGTGGCTTCCCCGAAACCGGTGGAGATCGTGGAGCAGGACGCCATCAACAGCCTTGTGGATGCCAATAAGATCGTGATCTGCTGCGGAGGCGGAGGAATTCCCGTCACTCTGCAGGGGGACCATCTCAAAGGAGCGTCCGCGGTGATCGACAAAGATTTCGCCAGCTGTCTCCTGGCAGAAAAGCTGGGAGCGGATATGCTGATCATCCTTACCGCCGTAGAAAAAGTCGCCATTAATTTCGGAAAAGAAAACGAAGAATGGCTGGAGGACCTCACAGTCGCTCAGGCGGAAAAATACATCGAAGAAGGCCATTTTGCCGCCGGCTCCATGCTTCCCAAAGTGCAGGCAGCCGTTGACTTCGCCTCCTCCGGTCCTGACCGCACCGCGATGATCACTCATCTGAACAAAGCCCGGGACGGCATCATGGGCAAAACCGGAACGAGAATCCATCTGTAAACAGAAAGACGCCGGATAAAGTATGCTACTCTGCGATCTGCTCAGCATAGCTTATCCGGCGCTTCTTTATTGATACAATTTAAATCTTATTGTCACTCTGTTCTATTTCTTCCATTAGAGATCTGATTTTTCAGTATTTATAAATTTTTTCTTTCATCCTTCAATTCCGGAAGGATTGTCAGCAGCATGGTAAAGAAACTGGCGCACCCTCCGATCAGGTTGGAAACCGGTTCTGCCCAGAACACTCCGTCGACTCCCAGTCCTCCGATCCGGGGAAGGAGCACAGTCAGAGGGACCACGATGATCACCTTGCGGAAAATAGAAAAGAAAGTCGCCCTCTTCGCCTTTCCCAGAGCCACGAACACGCTTTGCGCCGTAAACTGCAGGGCCATAAAACAGAAACCGAAGAAATAAATATGCAGCGACGGTACTCCCTTCGCGATCAGCTCCGGTTCACTGTTGAAGATCCGGATAAAGAATTCCGGTACCAGTTCGATCACCGCCCAGAACAGGATGGTGTAAGCGCCTCCTGCCAGCGTAAGGAACTTAATCGCCTTGCGCACCTTCCAGTAAGCCTTCTCCCCGTAGTTGAAGCTCATGACGGGAGACGCGCCGTTTCCCAGTCCCTGAACTACCAGGGTAGAGATATCTCTCACTGAATTCAGCACAGTCATAACGCCCACATAAATATCCCCGCCGAAAGTCTGGAGAGTCGCGTTGCAGAAAATCTGCACAAGACTGTTGGTAAAGGCCATCATAAAACCGGATATGCCAAGACTGACAATATTCAGGACCCGTTTCCACTGAATGATCATGGATTCTCTTTTCAGCTTCAGGACCGCTTTTTTCCCTGTAAGGAATTTAAGGACCCAGAGCGCGGAACAGATCTGGGAAATAATGGTGGCGATCGCCGCTCCTCTCACTCCCATATGAAACACAAAAATAAAAACCGGATCCAGGATAAAATTCATCACAGCTCCAATGAGAACCGTGAGCATTCCCATGTTGCCGAATCCCTGACAGTTGATAAAAGGATTCAGGCCGAGGGAGATCATCACCGCCGGAGTCCCCGCCAGATAGATCAGCAGATAATCCCTGGCATAGCCAAAAGTGGTATCGCTGGCTCCGAACGCATAGAGAACGGGCTGATGAAAAAGATATCCCACAGCCATGAGAACAGCGCTGGTAATCAGAAGCATGGAAAAAGTATTTCCCATAAGCTTCTCCGCTTCCTCACGGTTGCCCCGCCCCATCTCCATGGCACAGAGAGGGCTTCCTCCATTGCCGAACAGATAGGTAAAAGCCGTGATCAACGTAATGACCGGAAAACAGATCCCCACTCCCGTAAGCGCCACTCTTCCCACTTCCGGGATCCTGCCGATATACATCCGGTCCACAATGTTGTATAAAAGATTCAGAAGCTGGGCCAGCGTCATGGGCACAGCCACTTCCATAATATTCCTGTAGACATTTCCTGTAGAAAAATCTGTCTGATGTACTTTCATTATCCTCACCCTTTCTGTTTATTATACTCCCTTCGCCATCCGTCGTACAACTGCTGTTTTTTATTTCATCCTGATATTTTTTATTTTTCACATCAACCCAACCTCAAAATCAACACAAAACCACATATAAAATCTTATTTTTCTGTTGATTTCTCTTGTAATCTGTATAAAAAAAAGGTATACTGTTTATAATAACAGGTTTAAATACAGATTTTCACAGTCAAAATCTGGGGAGGTATTATGGCAGAGAATTATAATGGAATGGCCGTAGGCGTTTTTGAACTGGATAACCTGGTAGCCTGCTTTGTTGCGCTGGACGCAGCTTCCAAGGCAGCCAATGTGAAGATCCAGGGTGTGGAGCGTAACCGACTGAAAAGCGGCGCCTGCGTCAAGATGAGAGGAACTGTTTCTGATGTGAAGGCGGCTATGGAAGCGGCTCTTAAGACAGCCGAACCGCTGGCGAAGATCGTCAACCACACTGTTATCGCGTCTCCTACCGAAGACACGGAGATCGCGCTGAAGATGACCATTAATAAATAAAAGTGAGGAAACTATTATGAAGTATGGAGCTTTTGGATTAGTAGAGGTCCTGGGAAGCAGCAACGCGATCCTGGTGATCGACCAGATGCTCAAGGCATCTGAAGTATCCTTCCGCACCTGGCATACGAAATGCGGAGGACACGCAACAGTATTCTTAAGCGGAGATGTGGCCGCCGTAACTGCCGCAGTGGACAGTGTGAAATTCAATCCGCCCTGCGACATCATTGCCTCTGCAGTTATCTCCAATCCTTCTGAGGAAACCACCCGTATCGTAGAGGAAGAAGCCGCGAAACATCATTTCGCATAATCTGCCGCAGACAGATAAAATAACAGAACCTGGCTCTGCTATGTAGCCAGGTTCTGAAGGAAGGTTTTTATTCATATGTTTCTTTTGATCGTAAGCCAGCTGTTCAAAATGCTGGTTATTTTGCTTGTGGGGATTTTCTGCAGCCGTATCGGCCTTGTCAGCACCGAAGGCAGCCGCTGCATCTCCAATCTTCTTCTGAATATCGTGAATCCCTGTCTGATCCTCACTGTGTATCAGACGGATTACAATTCCGATCTGGTGGCCGGACTTCTGGTCTCCTTTGCCGCGGCAATCCTCTCTCATATTGTGGCGATTCTCATATCAACCCTGCTGATCCGCAAAGGAAGCTCGGCAGATTTCGGGCTGGAGCGTTACGCTTCTGTCTATTCCAACTGTGGCTTTATCGGAATCCCGCTGATCGGAAGCGTATTGGGAGACACGGGCGTCTTCTATCTGACCGCCTATATGACCGTATTTAATCTGCTTACCTGGACCCACGGTCTCAGCCAGATGAAGGGAAACTTCAATCTGCGCAACCTCCGTGACGGCGTCCTTTCCCCCATGGTGGTCGCCACACTCACGGCAATGGTCCTCTTCTTCGTCCAGTTCCGGATCCCCGGTCCTCTTCTGGACGCTATGAACTATATTGCGGATATGAATACGCCGCTGGCGATGATGGTGGCCGGATTTTCTGTGGCTCATTCTGATCTTCGCAGAGTATGTACCAATCTGAAGATCTATCGTGTAGCGGTCCTGAAGCTTCTGGTGATCCCGCTGGCGGTACTACTGGTACTAAGTTTCCTGCCTCTGGATCCCACAGTCGCTTATACAACCCTGATCGCAACAGCCTGTCCCACAGCTACGACAATCACCATGATGTCCATATTATTTAACAAAAACTCCGCGTATGCGTCGGAGATTTTCTCCTTCACCACGGTACTTTCCATTCTTACAATACCTGTGGTCATATCTGCGGCGGAGTTATTACTGTAATATGGCCTATAAATACAGCAGGCGGGGGGCCCCCGCCTGTGGTTTATTTGATCTGGCATTACCGTCATCGGTCTACGCCGTCATTACCATACATTCCTTCTCAAAAAATGCAATCCCGTACTTGATGATCTTTTTTGCACCCCTGTGCTTCAGACCTTCCGCATATTTCTTTTCTTCGATCTGTTTTAACGCCTCACCGCATGCCTTCTCCAGATTCCCGTCATCCGCATATTTCAGCTCGATCACAATCCCGGTTCTCTCCGGCGTCTGGATAGAAATGTCACTGTAGCCTTCTCCTGTTTCCGCATTGGATTTCACCAGCCAGCTATCCTGATTTTGCAGGAGTCCCAGCAGCATCCCGTGATAGAAGTTTTCTTTCATATTTATGCGCACTGCTGTGTCCCGCACGCTGATGGAATCCCACAGATAATCGTTAAGCATGTCCTGGATCGTATCGGTATCTCCGGCGGAAAACGCTGCACAGAAGCGGTTGATCCTTCCGGAATCAGCCTGAGTGGTTTCTTCAAACCAGTCCTTTACCAGTTCAATGAACAGTTCCCTGACCTCCCGGTTTGGCAAAGTCAATTCCATTTTTTTTCCCGGCATTCTCCTGCGGCAGGTCAAGTAACCGGTAGAATAAAGCACGCTCCAGATATTATCGATGGAATCCTCCACCTCCCGGTAAGTCAGTTCCTGACGTATGGTTTTCGTGATGGTTTCGCCATTGATCAGTCGCTCAACATCATTTTTTGTGCTTTGATTTGCTTTCTTAAGCAATCGCCGGATCAGATCGTTTCCGCTGGTGTTGGCCCAGTAGTTTTCTGGTTCAGCTTCCTTATCTTTCAGCAATATCTGGGCATATTTAATAACATCCCATGGACAATATACAGAAATATTTCCAAACTGGTATCCATCATACCAATCCCTGACTGTATCATGGAACTCCTCCAGTCCGTAGTAATTTAAAAGTTCTGTTACTTCATCTTCCGTAAATCCAAAACCGTCACAGAAATATGGATCTGATACGGTCATTACATTTAAATTGTTAAGCCCGGTGAAAATACTCTCTTTTGAGATCCGCAGGCACCCGGTAAGTACGGCAAAGTACAGGCTGTCGTTGGTTTTCAGCGCATTTCCCAGCAGGTTGCGGATAAGGCTTACCATCTCATCATAATATCCGGCCTGAAACGCTTTATCCAGCGGAACGTCATATTCATCGATCAGTAGAATGACCTTCTGGCCAAAGTGCTTTTCAAGAAGCTGGGACAGGGTTTGAAGGCTTGCTTCTGCCATTTTTCCTGTCATCGTATAAACTCCGCCCTGTGACGAACCAACTTCTGTCAGCTGTGCATAGGCTTCTTTTTCATCATCCGTCAATCTGTCACTGTTCCTTAAAAAACGAAATCTTCCGGCCTCGTTGCCAATAACTGTCCGCAATGCTACAGACGCCGACTCAAAGTTCAACCCATCTACACTTTTCAGGCTGATAGAGATTACAGGGAATTTCCCCATATATTTCTCACACAGATCCTTTTCCTGCATGATCTTTAGTCCCTCAAACAGCGCCGGATCTTTCCCTGTTTCAAAGAAGCATTTCAACATACTCATGTTCAGGGTTTTTCCGAAACGTCGCGGACGGGTGAACAGATTTACCTTTCCCCAATTCTGCAGCAACTCTTTTATGAACAATGTTTTATCTACATAGTAAAAATCCTCAGAGAAAAATTCTTCAAAGTTTTCAATCCCGATGGGAAGTTTCTTCCTCACTATTTCCGCCCCCTTTCCATACCATAACTAAAGCCACACATTACTCCTTATCCCTTTGTCCTTCATTTTCAAAGGCCAGCGCGCCGTTATTTTACACCGTCGCCACCATACATTCCTTCTCGTAAAATGCAATACCATACTTGATGATCTTTTTCATGCCCCTGCGCTTCAGGCCTTCCGCATACTTTTTCTCTTCAATCTGTTCTAGGGCCTCCGCGCAGGCGGTCTCCAGTTTCCCATCATCCGCATATTTCAGCTCGATCACAATCCCGGTTCTCTCCGGCGTCTGGATGGAAATGTCACTGTAGCCTTCTCCTGTTTCCGCATTGGATTTCACCAGCCAGCTGTCCTGGCTGCGCAGAAGTCCCAGCAACATCCCATGATAGAAGTTTTCGTTCATGTTCCTGCGCACAGCCGTGTCCCGCACGCTGATGGAATCCCACAGATAATCGTTAAGCATGTCCTGGATCGTATCGGTATCTCCGGCAGGAAACGCCGCACAGAAGCGATTGATCCTGCTCATATCGGAACGCGTTACCTCACGGAACCAGTCTTCAACCAATTCATAGAACAGTTTCCGGATCTCTCCATTGGGGATCCACAGACGAAAGATATCCGCATCTTCCTGCTCCACATGCTTCCCTGTCAAATAACCTGTGGCATACAGCACGCTCCACACATTTTCGATACTGTCGTCAACCTCACGGTATGTTAATTCCTGTTTCATACGTTTCGTTATCTGTCCACCGTTTAACAGTTCTTCTACTTCGTTCTTTGTCGTCAGGTTCGCTTTCTTTAACAGACGACGGATCAGGTCATTTCCGCTGGTATTCGCCCAGTAATTCTTTGGAGGAGTATTCGGCGCTGCCAGCAGCTCATCGCAGTAATTGATCACATCCCAGGGACAATGCACGTCCGTATCTCCAAAACAATATCCATCATACCAGTCCCTTATTGTATCTTTGTAAGCTGGCAAACCATAGAATTCTAACAGTTCATCCACTTCCGCATTGGTAAACCCAAAGTACTCATTATATCGTACATCCGAGATCGTATGTACTTTCAGGTTATTTAAGCCTGTGAAGATGCTCTCTTTCGAGATCCGCAGACATCCGGTAAGTACAGCAAAATACAGGCTGTTGTTGGTTTTCAGAGCATTACCGAGGAGGTTACGGATAAGGCTGACCATCTCATCATAATATCCTGCCTGGAACGCCTTATCAAGCGGAACATCATATTCATCGATCAGCAGGATGACTTTCTGGCCGTAATGCTTTTCGAGGAGCTGGGAAAGAGTTTGCAGGCTTGACGCCGCCATGCCTTCCGTCATGGTATAGAACCCGCCCTGTGCAGGCCCTACCTCTGTCAGCTGTGCATAGGATTCTTTTTCATCATTCGATAAATTAGTGCTGTTCCTTAAGAAAGCAAAACGTCTGGCTTCATTTCCTATCAGCGTCCGCAATGCTACGGACGCCGACTCAAAACTCCTTCCGTCCACACTTTTCAGGCTGATAGAGATCACAGGGAACCTTCCCATATATTTTTCGCACAGGCTCTTTTCCTGCGCTATCTTTAAGCCGTCGAACAGCGCCGGATCTATTCCTATCTCAAAGAAGCATTTCAACATACTCATATTAAGGGACTTGCCAAACCGTCGCGGACGGGTGAACAGATTTACCTTTCCCCAATTCTGCAGTAACTCTTTTATGAATAATGTTTTATCTACATAGTAAAAATCCTCAGAGAAAAATTCTTCAAAGTTTTCAATCCCGATGGGAAGTTTCTTCCTCACTATTTCCGCCCCCTTTCCATGCCATATCTGAAATCACACATTTCCCGGAAAGTAATTATATATTAACAAAAGTAAATTTCGTTTATATTCTTCACTTTGATATTAATATATTATCATAGGCGTTTTCTATTGACAAGCTTCTGAAAATCCAGATGTTCTATCTGTATGATCGGTGATGGTATTAACGATGCACCCGCATTAAAAAAAGCCGATATTGGAATTGCCATGGGCGGTGTTGGGAGCGATATTGCCGTAGACGCCGCAGATATCGCTTTGGTCGATGATGAAATCAGAGAACTTCCTCATCTTCTTGCTCTGTCAAAGAAAATGATGTTGACAATAAAACTTAATCTCACATTTTCCATGAGTTTGAATTTCCTTGCGATCATTCTGGCAATTACAGGCCTGCTGAATCCGGTTGTGGGCGCTCTAGTTCACAATGCTGGATCTGTCATCGTTATTATCAATTCTGCGTTTCTACTCCGATGGAAAAAGTATAAATAAATTTCTTGTTTTAAAAAATTGAGCCGGCAGATCTGTCTTCTGCCGGCTTATTCTCATATATGTATGATTATGTCTCTGGCAATAAGCTGTTCATGCTTCTCAGACTTATTGCAATCGTAGATGTATTGTGCAACAAAGCCGATGTTGTTGGCTGGATCAGGCCTGCCACTCCCAAAGCTATCAGTGCTCCATTAATGCTTACAATACCTTTATAATTCCCCTGAATCCGCCGCATCATGGCATCAGACAACCGTTTCAGCATTACGATTCCACGCAGGTCTTCTGCAGCAATGGTAATATCTGCGATCTCCCGGGCAAGCTCCGCTCCGTCACTGATGGCAATCCCTGCATCTGCAGCTGAAAGTGCGGGAGAATCATTGATCCCGTCTCCGATCATCACGACTTTTCTCCCCGCAGCTTTTTCTTTTTCAATATATGCTGCTTTATCTTCCGGAAGCACCTCTGCATAATACTCGTCCACACCTACGCGTCCTGCAATGGAAGCAGCGGTACGTTCACTGTCTCCAGTCATCATGACAATCTTAGAGATTCCTTCTGCCCGCAGCATCTCCACCATATCTTTTGCTTCATCCCTGAGCGGATCTTCAATACAGATCACCGCAGTCAGTTCTCCATCAATGGCAAGATACAGATGGGAATATTCCTCCGGAAGCGTATCAAACTTCTCCTGGTATATCTCTCGAATTTTACATTTTTCATCTTCAAAGACAAAATGACTGCTTCCGATCACAGCTTTCTTTCCGTCAATATAAGAGGAAATCCCATGTGCCACGATATATTCCACTTTGGAGTGCATTTCCTCATGATACAGTTTTCTTTTTCTGGCAGCATCTACAACAGCCTTCGCCATGGAATGAGGAAAATGTTCTTCCAGACAGGCAGCAATGCGGAGAGCTTCCGGTTCCGGATAATCACCAAATACAACAATCTGCTTTACCGTTGGTTTTGCCTTTGTCAGTGTTCCGGTCTTATCAAATACAATCGTGTCTGCTTCAGCCACTGCTTCCAGATATTTTCCGCCTTTCACGGTAATCCCAAGCTGTCCCGCCTGTCGGATGGCGGAAAGAACAGTAAGCGGCATGGCCAGTTTCAATGCACAAGAAAAATCCACCATAAGAACTGAGAGCGCTTTTGTTACATTGCGCGTCAGCAATCCGACTATGCCGGTCCCAAGAAGTGTATAAGGGACCAGACGATCTGCCAGATGTTCCGCTTTGCTTTCCAGCTCGGATTTCAGTTTTTCTGAATCTTCAATCATAGTCACGATCTTCTCATACCTTGTAGATCCTGACACAGCTCTGACTAAGATTTCCAATTCACCTTCTTCCATGACCGTTCCAGCAAACACAGACTGTCCTTTTGTTCTTCGTACCGGAAGGGATTCTCCTGTTAAAGAAGCCTGATTGACCATTCCCTCTCCTGCGGATACCTCTCCGTCAAAAGGAATTACATTTCCCATATGTATCACAACGGTATCTCCCGGCATAATATCCGAAGAGGGAACAAGGATTTCCTGCTCTCCTCTTTTCAACCATACTTTCTGCACATTCAATGACATACTGCGGGCTAGATCCCCGACAGATTTCTTATGTGTCCACTCCTCCAGAAGTTCTCCGATTCCCAGAAGAAACATGACAGAACCTGCAGTATTAAAATCCCCGCGCAGCACGGATACTCCGATTGCCGTGGCATCTAATACCGGAACTTCAATCTTCCTTTTGGCCAAGCACCGGATCCCCTTTCCAATATATTGGACAGCCTTGAAAGTAAGCCATAGTTTTCTTATTGGATTTGGAAGAATCAGTTTTCCTCCGTAATGAAGGAGTACTTTTGCAATCAGCTTTTCTCTGTATGCAGAATTTAAAGCACGCCCTGAGCTTGATAGTACATTTTCCGGCACATCTTTTTTCTCAAAACGAAACTTTCTTAATCTGTCAATCAGTTCTTCCCGGTCTCCTGTATAATAGATCACAGCGTCAGCGGTGCGCTCATATACTTTGACACTGGTAATATCTTCCTGTTTTTCAAGAGTCCAGCAAAGAATATCCGCCTCCGCACATGTCATCCTGTTTCGGATAACATGAATGCGGAGACGGCCTTTCACTTCATGTTTAATAATAAACTTCATTCTTATTCCTGTTCATTTTCTTCCTGCTCTGCCGCACCATCTTCCTGTAGAGCATCCTCTTTTACCCTATCTGCTTCTTCTGCCGCACGCTTTTCATTGATCTGCTGCGCCTCAGCAAGAATATCTTCTGCATTCTCCTGTATAACAGTAGCTGTCTTCATTACACAGTCCTTTGCCCGCAACGCTGCTGCTGTACAATTCGTGTACACTTTCTTTGCATCTTTACTGGAAAGAACTTTTACACCTGCAGTTCCAAACAGAACTCCTCCTATAAAACATCCAATTTTCTTTAATGCAGAATCACTTAACATAATACATTCCTCCTGATTATTTGTGTTTGTAGCCTGTATAGAATAACATCAAAAAGCAAAAGACAGATGCCCATGCCCAAAATTTGTGTTGTTTCACTATTGTATCCCTTCCTTCTATAAGACTTTTTATTAAAATAACAAGTTTGATTCCAGATAGTCAATTCTAACTGCTTTTATTGAGAAATTTAGTCACTTTCTCCTTCTACTTG
>ERZ1090864.1234-NODE-1238-length-12208-cov-14.905044_pt1 | contig 12208 bp, 10 predicted proteins | sample MGYA00478479_ERZ1090864 | MGnify/ENA primary metagenome ERZ1090864 (study PRJEB33644, sample SAMEA5815743) | chicken gut metagenome | biome: Chicken; feature: Gastrointestinal Tract; material: Caecum | place: Ireland | collected 2019-01-01 | study: A study of... | reverse complement strand
TAACAAAAATTTTTTTATTTTTTGTGTAAATCTGCCAATTCCCTGATGCATTCTACTCTCCTGAAAGAACTTTTGCCGTATGTGAAGCCATTTTATAGTTCCCCAACGGTCCTGAAACTGCTATAATCTTCTTATAGCCGGACACCTGCTGCCCGGTAGATACCAGAAAGGAAGGTTTTATTTCATCATGTCTGTTGAAATCGTAAGAAATTATTTTAAAGAACATAACATTGATAAGACGGTCCTGGAGTTTCCGGTCTCCAGCGCCACTGTGGAGCTGGCGGCCCGGGCAGTCGGCGTGGAACCGGCGCGCATCGCCAAGACTCTTTCATTTTATACAAAGGAGAAGGACGCCGCGATCCTCATCGTGACCGCCGGGGATATGAAGATCGACAACAGCAAATTCAAGCATTTCTTCGGGATGAAGGCAAAGATGCTGTCGCCGGAGGACGTGGAGCCGCTCACCGGACACGCTATCGGCGGGGTATGCCCCTTCGGGAACCCAAAAAGCGCCGCCGTATATCTCGACGTCTCCATGAAACGGTTTGAGACCGTATTTCCCGCCGCTGGCAGCGGGAACTCCGCAGTGGAACTGACGTGCGAAGAACTGGAACAGCATGCTCACGCAAAGGAATGGATCGACGTGTGCAAATAGAAGCATTTCAGAAAGGAGGAGCGCAAATGCCGAAATATATCATGGCGCTGGACGCGGGGACGACCAGCAACCGGTGCGTCCTGTTTGACCGGAAAGGGAATATGTGCAGCGTGGCACAGAGGGAATTTACCCAGTATTTCCCACAGCCCGGCTGGGTGGAGCACGACGCGGACGAGATCTGGGCCAGCCAGCTCGGCGTGGCGGTGGAAGCGATGACTAAGATCGGCGCGTCAGCGTCGGATATCGCGGCCATCGGGATCACAAACCAGCGGGAGACTGCCATCGTCTGGGACAAAAACACCGGCGAGCCTGTGTACCATGCCATCGTCTGGCAGTGCCGCAGGACTTCCGAATACTGCGATTCTCTGAAAGAAAGAGGACTGACTGACCAGTTCCGCCAAAAGACCGGGCTTGTCATCGACGCGTATTTCTCGGGAACGAAAATCAAGTGGATCCTGGACAATGTACCCGGGGCAAGAGAGCGCGCCGAGAGGGGCGGGCTTCTCTTCGGAACAGTGGAAACATGGCTCATCTGGAAACTCACGAAGGGAGCTGTGCATGTGACGGATTATTCCAACGCTTCCCGCACCATGCTCTTCAATATCAACACACTGGACTGGGACGATGAGATCCTGGAAGAGCTTGGGATCCCAAAGTGCATGCTGCCGGAGGCCAGGCCCTCAAGCTGCATCTACGGCGAGACAGATCCTTCTTTTTTGGGCGGCAGGATCCCCATCGCCGGAGCCGCCGGGGATCAGCAGTCCGCCCTCTTTGGCCAGACCTGTTTTCACCCCGGAGAGGCAAAGAATACATACGGCACAGGATGCTTTCTGCTCATGAACACAGGGGATCATCCGGTCTTTTCCGAAAATGGACTTGTGACTACCATTGCCTGGGGATTGGATGGGAAAGTCACCTATGCCCTGGAAGGTTCCATCTTTGTGGCAGGAGCGGCGATCCAGTGGCTCCGGGACGAGATGCGCCTCATCGACTCAGCGGCTGATTCCGAATATATGGCTTCAAAAGTAAAGGACACGAACGGATGCTATGTTGTGCCCGCGTTTACCGGGCTGGGCGCGCCCCACTGGGACCAGTATGCCCGGGGGACGATCGTAGGCATCACCCGCGGCGTGAACAAATACCACATCATCCGAGCCACGCTGGAATACATCGCCTATCAGGTAAATGATGTGCTTGCCGCCATGAAGGCGGATTCCGGGATCGGGCTTTCCGCTCTCAAGGCAGACGGTGGAGCCAGCTCCAACAACTTCCTCATGCAGGTTCAGGCGGATATCATAAACGCGCCTGTAAACCGTCCTGTCTGCGTGGAGACTACGGCAATGGGTGCTGCCTATCTTGCGGGACTTGCTGTTGGTTACTGGAAAAACAAAGATGAGGTCGTCAGCAACTGGGCGATCGACCGGACATTTTCCCCCTCCATCAGCGAAGAGGAACGCTCCCGCCGGATCAGCGGGTGGAATAAAGCGGTCACATATGCCTACGGGTGGGCAAAGGAGGACTGATAAGACCTGCTATACGGAGAATCTCCGGAAGATCTCCCGGTATCTGTCCGCGTAGATGCTTCCTCTTCTCCAGATAAATGTAAATTCATGCGTTACCTGAAAGTCCTTCAGCGGGATCCTTATCAGCGTTCCTGACCGCAGCTCTTCCCGCACAGCGACTTCATACAAAAATGTGATACCGCAGCCGGATTTTGTCAGCTCCTTGATCGTGTGCAGGCTTCCCGCCTCCATAGTCCTCTCAAAGTCCGCTGTACTTAAGTTCTGGGAGTCCAAATAGCGCTCCAGCACCTCTCTTGTCCCGGATCCTTCCTCCCTCAGGAGCAGGCGTTCACCAAAGAGATCCTCTATTGAAGCCGTTTTTTTCCTGAAGGGATGATCCGGGCTGCACACAGCGATATAGTTTTCTTCTGAATATTTCTGATAATCATACTCACTCTTTTTAAAAAACCCCTCCACCAGGGCAAAATCAATCCGGCCGTCATCCAGGCGTTTCAAAAGCTCCTGGGTATTCTCCACCACCATATGGATATCCGCGTCCGGATATTCACGGAGATATTTTTCAAGGATATTCCCCATCAGCATGTCACCCACTGTCCGGGTCGCTCCAAAACGGATTTCCGTCCCTTCCTCTGACTTCTGCATCTCGCTCTGCATGGAGATCTCATCGTGTTTCATGGTCAGCGAGGCGTTGCGCAGGATCTCCCCCGCGCCTGTCAGCATCAGCTTCTTCCCCTCATAACGGAACAGTTTCGTATTATAATGCTTCTCCAGAAAACGGATATGCTGGGACACAGCGGGCTGCGTGATATTGAGTTGTTCCGACGCTCTTGTGAAATTCATACACTGGCAGACAGCCAGAAATGTTTCCATTCTGAAATCAAGCATGACCTTCTCCCCTTATACGCACGGCTGCCCTGCCGGATCAACGCCCACAGCAGTCTTTCAGCCTGAAAAACATCGGGCGGAGTCTTCCTGTGAAAACCTCCGCCCGAACCGTAACAGCCCGCTCATATCATGACCCGGCTGTCACTCTGAATCTATACAGAATACTCCCTGTCCATTACTATAACATATTATTATGATAAAATAAATATTAATAATTTTATTTTATTATTTTTTTATGATATTTTATGTCTCGGAGTCAAATATTGGAAGAAATCGAAAAAATATGAACGGAGGATATCCTATGAATTTTATCAAAAAGAACGGAGCAGGTCTTCTGCTCTGTCTCGTCATCGCAGTACCGTCATGGTTTCTCGGCCAGGCGGTCCCGGTGATCGGAGGACCTGTCTTCGCGATCCTGATCGGCATGGTCATCACATTGGTGCTGGCAAAGAGAGATCCCTTTGCCCCGGGGATCAACTATACATCAAAAAAGATCCTCCAGGCTGCTGTGGTATTCCTTGGATTCGGAATGAACCTGACAGAGATCCTGGCAAAAGGGAGGCAGTCTCTCCCCATCATCCTCTCCACGATCTCTGCCTCCCTCATCATCGCCTTCATCCTGTACAAAGCTCTGAAGCTTCGTACAAACAACGCCATCCTTGTGGGTGTGGGCTCCTCGATCTGCGGCGGGAGCGCTATTGCCGCCACTGCCCCTGTCATTGACGCATCTGATGAAGAAGTGGCCCAGTCCATCTCTGTCATCTTTCTGTTCAATGTAGCCGCGGCGCTGATATTCCCCACCCTGGGCGCCGTGCTGGGGCTGGGAAATGAAGGCTTCGGGATGTTCGCGGGGACAGCCATCAACGATACATCCTCCGTCACGGCAGCCGCTTCCGCGTGGGACGGTATCCACGGCAGCAGCACCCTGGAAACTGCCGCCATCGTAAAAATGACAAGGACTCTGGCGATCATCCCGATCACACTTGTCCTTGCCATATGGAGAGGGAGAAAGGAGAAGAACACCGAAGGACCTTCCTTCAGCCTCAAGCGCTCCTTGCCTTTCTTTGTTCTGTTTTTTGTACTGGCATCCGTCGCGACAACTGTGTTCCAGCTCCCTGGGGAGGTGACAGCTCCTCTAAAAGAACTGAGCAAGTTCCTCATCGTCATGGCAATGGCTGCCATCGGACTGAACACCAATATCGTCAAGCTGGTCAAAACCGGCGGGAAGCCCATCTTCACCGGATTCTGCTGCTGGATGGGAATCGCGCTGGTGAGCCTGGGGATGCAGCATGTGCTGGGGATCTGGTAGGGAAATCTGTATTTGTCGGGGATCTTTTGCCTGAGCAAAGCGTCCGAAAACACCGGAGCAATATGTCGAAGACATATTCAGCGCGTGGGTATGGCTGGCTTCGACTCCGCTCCATAGAGCAAGAAGAACTAAAAAATTTGCAAGTGCGCTAAAAACAAAACTGTGCATCGGACAACTCGACTTCGTCTCAGACAATTCCGATGCACAGTTTAACGCGTACTTGAAGATTTTAAGTTCTTCTAAGCCCTATTCCGAAGTCACTTCAGCCAGCCATACCCACGCGCTGAAAGACGTTCGAAAAGGCGCTCCGCTGTTTTCTGATTTTGTTCAAATCAGAGGACTCCCCGGCAAATACAGATTTCAAAAGAAGAAAGTGCAGCTTCACGTTATCGGTTACAGGATGGCCGCTTTGTTTTGCCGTTGAAGCTCCCTTTTCGTTTTACTTTGAAAATCCTGAATTTTCTTCTGGAAACTGCCGATGGATGAACGTAGAAAACCGCTGACCATTTCAAGAACTTTTCGCGGCGGGCGGGGATGTGGCGGCGGTGACTTGGAGTGATCTGCCGGAAAGACTTAAAGGAATGGGGTGCGGCGTTAATTTCAAAGCGGATGCCTGAGCGTTAGCGAATCGTCCGCTTTGAAATTGTCTTTAGCCGCATTCCATTCCTTTTACGTCTTTCCCAGATTACGGAACCGGAACCAGAGCCATATCCCCGCCTGCCGCGAATATGTCCTGAAATAAACTGCGGTTTTCAGATGGTCTAGACATGGGCAGTTTCACAGACATATTCAGATTTTATCCCCGGGATCTCTTTACAGATTCTCCAGCAGTTTATCAATGCTCACGAGCTTCACGCTGAGCACGAAAATATCTGTCGCTACTGCCAGTTCTTCCGGCGTCGGGTAAGACGGAGCAATACGGATATTGCTGTCGTGTGGATCTTTCCCATATGGGAAGGTAGCGCCTGCGCCTGTCATCACAAGCCCTGCCTCTTTTGCTTTGGCCACAATGGCTTTCGCACAGCCGTCCATCGAGTCAAAAGAGATAAAGTATCCGCCCAGCGGCTTGATCCAGGAACCGATCTCCAGACCGCCCAGCTCTCTCTCGAGCACATTGATGACCGCCTCGAACTTCGGCCGCATGATATCCGCGTGCTTTTTCATGTGCTCCACAATGCCGTGGACGTCTTTGAAGAAACGCACATGCCGGAGCTGGTTCACCTTATCATGCCCGATCGTCTGGAATTTCAGCATATCCCGGATATCTTTTAAGTTCGCCTCAGATGCCGCGATCGCCGCGATGCCTGAGCCCGGGAAACTGATCTTGGACGTGGATGAGAACTTATACACCATATCCGGATTGCCCGCCTTCTTACACTCAGACAGTATCTCGATCAGGTAGTCCTGCTTATCCTCATAGAGATGGTGTACGCAGTATGCATTGTCCCAGTAAATACGGAAATCTTCTGCCGCAGGCTTCAGGTTGGCGAAACGGAACACAGTCTCGTCAGAATATGTGATGCCCTGGGGATTGGAATACTTCGGCACGCACCAGATTCCCTTGACCGCAGGATCTTCGCTTACCAGCTTCTCGACTATATCCATGTCCGGGCCTGCAGGCGTCATCGGCACATTGACCATCTCGATGCCAAAATGCTCTGTAATGCCGAAATGTCTGTCATATCCGGGAACCGGGCATAAGAATTTCACCTTATCCAGCTTACACCAGGGTGTGCTCCCTATAACTCCGTGAGTCATGGCCCGCGCCACAGTGTCGTACATCACATTCAGGCTGGAATTTCCGAAGATGATCACATTATCCTTTGGCACTTCCATCATGTCGGCAAGAAGCTGCTTTGCCTCCGCGATCCCGTCAAGACCGCCGTAATTTCTGCAATCTACCCCATCCTCACAGATCAGGTCTGCGCTGCTGTTCAGCACATCCATCATTTCCATGGACAGGTTGAGCTGATCTGCAGCCGGCTTTCCCCTGGACATATCCAGCTTCAGCCCTTTTGCCTTCACTTCCACAAACTTAGCCTCAAGACCGTTTTTCAGTTCCAATAACTCTTCTTTACTTAAATCTTTGTACGCAGTCATTGCAGGACCCTCCATTCTTTTTTCTCACTGTCTGCTATTGTATATAATTTATGACAGTTCGTCAATGCTTTCTTGCATTTATTGTTTTTATCCAGCGCATTTACACGATACACTTCTCTTATTTTGAAATTTTATTCTCCGAATCATTCATTTTTCTGATTTTAGGTCTGTCTTCCTCTCCGCGTGGGATACCGCATCGAAATGAGCATAGATTTTCCCGCATCTTCCTGAGCTGTCCTGTCAGCTTCTTTATTTCCTTTTCCTGAAACCCGGCGCAAAGCACCTCTTCAAGCTCCGAAAATTCCATATTTGCCTCTTCCGCTTTTTTCCGCCCCTCCGCTGTCAGACTGATCTGATAGGAGCGCCTGCACCCGGGATCTCTCTTACGCAGGATCAGACCCTGTTTTTCCAGCTTATCCAGAGTTCTGGACATCGTCGTCACATCCAGCATACAGGCATCCGCGATCTCACGCTGAGTCACAGAAGGATGAGCGGCCAGGAATACGAGGATCCTCGCCTGCCCCTGCCCGGGCGTCAGGCCGATCCGGAGAAGAAATTCCTGTACCCTCTTCCTCTTGAGCAGCTCGATCTGAAACAATACTTCCCGCAATTCCTGTTTCATATTTTCATTCATCATTTTTATCCCCCGATCATCCGGCTATTCCAGCTCATACATCCCTGTATAGAGCTGATAGTACCTGCCTTTTTGTCCAAGAAGCTCCTCGTGGTCCCCGCGCTCGATGATCCTGCCGCGCTCCAGGACCATGATCGCCTTAGAATTGCGCACCGTGGACAGCCGGTGAGCGATCGCAAACACAGTCCTGCCTTCCATGATCGCGTCCATCCCCTTCTCGATCAGGCGCTCCGTCCTCGTGTCAATGGAGGATGTCGCCTCATCCAGGATCAGGACAGGGGGATGCCCCACTGCCGCCCGGGCGATCGCAAGAAGCTGACGCTGTCCCTGGGAAAGATTGCTCCCATCACTGTACAGCATCGTCTGATATCCGTCCGGAAGCCTGCGGATAAAAGAATCCGCATTGGCCAGCTTTGCCGCCTCTGTCATTTCTTCCTCCGAAGCGCTTAAATTTCCATAGCGGATATTGTCTGTGATCGTACCGGTAAACAGATGCGTATCCTGTATGACCATGGCAAGGGAACGTCTGAGGTCATCTTTCTTTATTTTCCTGATATCGATTCCATCATACAGGATCCTGCCGCCCTGGATCTCATAGAACCGGTTGATCAGGTTGATGATCGTTGTCTTCCCCGCGCCGGTAGAGCCCACAAAGGCAATCTTCTGACCCGGCTTCGCATACAGGCTGATCCCATCCAGAACCTTCTTCCCAGGCACATATCCGAAGGTAACATTCTCGAATCTCACGTCCCCTTTCAGGGGAGTCAGACGCCCTTCTTCATCCTTCCACGCATACGCATGCCCGCCCGGATCTTCCCGCGGACACTCTGCAAAGCTTCCGTCCTCCTTCCTGAAAACACGCACAAGGCGCACTGTCCCTTCATCTGCCTCCGGCTCTTCGTGCATCATCTCAAAGATCCGCTCTGCTCCCGCAAGGGCGGACAAGATAAAATTCACCTGCTGCGTAAACTGGTTTAAGGGCATGGCGCTCTGCCGCACATACACAAGATAAGCGGCCAGGCTTCCCAGATCCATCATCCCTGTGATGGCAAGCAGACCTCCCACACAGGCAGACACTGCATAATTCACATAGGAGAGGGACACAATACTGGGGATCATCATGCCGGAATAACCCTGCGCTTTTGTGGACGCCCTGCGCAGCGCCTCGTTTTTCTCCCGGAAGGTCTTCAGATCCTCTTCTTCGTGATTGAACACTTTCTCTACCTTCTGCCCTGCCGCCATTTCCTCCACAAACCCATTGATGTCCGCAAGAAAAGCCTGCTGCCTGCCATAGTACTCCTTGCTCCGCCTACCATTCCATTTAATGAAAAAGAACATGACGCACAAAAACAGGATCACAATAAAAGACATATTTACATTGAGGATCAGCAGCATGACCACAGTGCCCGCCAGTGTGAGGGCGCTCTGGATCACCATGGTAAAACTGTTGTTCAACGCCTCCTGCACGGTATCCACATCGTTGGTAAACCGGCTCATCAGTTCTCCATGCGTATGAGCGTCAAAATATTTCAGCGGCAGCGTCTGAACATGAGCAAAAAGATCCCGCCGGATATCTGCCGCCACTTTCTGTGAGGTCTTCACCATCAGACGGTTATATCCGAACGTGGACAGCGCACCGCAGAGGTACATGATCGCCATCCCTGTCAGGGCGTGGACAAGCCCGCTTATATCCCCCGGGAGGATGAACTCATTGATCACCGGTTTCAGCAGGTACGTTCCCGCCACGCTGACTCCGGTGCTGACGCATACGAGCGCCGCGACGATGAGGAGGAGCCACTTGTGATACCCCATATAGTGAAACAGTTCTCTGAGAGCTTTCTTTGTATTTCTCGGGCGTTTGTATCCGGTGTATCTCGCCATTACAGATCAGCTCCTTCCTTCTGAGAATCATAGATTTCCTGGTAGATCTTGTTCCCCGCCAACAGCTCCTCGTGCGTCCCGATGCCCCTCACTCTCCCATCATCCAGCACCACGATCTGATCCGCATGCCGCACGGATGAAATCCTCTGGGCAATGATGATCTTTGTCATATGGGGGAGCTTCTCCGCAAGCCGCTCCCGGATCCGGGCCTCGGTAGCTGTGTCCACGGCGCTGGTCGAGTCATCCAGGATCAGCACCTTTGGCTTCTTTAAAATGGCACGGGCAATACAGAGCCGCTGCTTCTGACCTCCTGACACATTCACTCCGCCCTGTCCCATCTCCGTGTCATAGCCTTTTTCCAGGCGCCCGATAAATTCATCCGCCCCCGCGATCCGGCAGGCTTCCTCAATCTCTTCCTGTGACGCGCCGCTGTCGCCCCACAGCAGATTCTCCCGCAGAGTCCCGGAAAAAAGCGTATTCTTCTGGAGCACGACCGCCACTGCGTCCCGCAGATGTTTCAGCGGATATTCCTCCACCGGATGTCCGTCGATCAGCAGCTCCCCCAAGGTAATATCGTAGAGGCGCGGAATGAGCTGGACAAGGGTGGTCTTTGCCGCCCCCGTCTGGCCTACGATCCCCACCGTCTGCCCCGCCCTGATGTGCAGGTCAATGTCAGAAAGCACATATTCCGCCGCTTCTTCCTTATATTTAAAATACACATGCCGGAACTCGATCTCGCCCCTTGTGACCCGGATATCCCGGGCCTTGTCTTCTTTAATATCGACCTCTTCATCCAGCACTTCAATGATACGTTTTCCGGAAGCAAGAGACCGGGTAAGCATGAGAAAGGTATTGGAGATCATCATCAGGGAATTCAGGATCTGGAGCACATAACTTAAAAATCCGGTCAGTTCTCCCACTTGCATGCTGCCCACACGGATCATGCCCCCGCCAAACCAGAGAATACCGATGATGGTGCCGTACATGACGAACTGCATTGCCGCCATGTTCGTCATGGCAAGCTTAAACGCCCGCTCAGACTGTGTCTGGAGGTTGGCGTTCACCTCTTCAAACTTGTCTGTCTCGTACTTTCCCCTCACATACGCTTTCACCACCCGCACCGCGGTCAGGTTCTCCTGTATGATCCGGTTCACTAGATCGATGGCGCTCTGCATCTTTGCGTACAGCGGGCGCACCCTTTTTATAATCAGATACAGACAGATCCCCAGCGCGGGGAGCGCCACCAGGAACACCAGCGCCAGCCTGGCATTGATGGAGAAAGCGACCGCTGTGGCAGCCACCAGCATGACAGGCCCTCTGCATGCCGGACGCAGCCCGCCGGAAATGCTGTTCTGGATATTCGTCACATCACTGGTCATCCTCGTCACAAGGGAGGATATCTGAAAGTGGTCCACATTCGCAAAGGAAAACTGCTGAAACTTCGCGTACTCCGCTTCCCTCAGATTCGCACCCAGCCCCTGTCCGGCAATGGCGGAAAACTTCGCACTGCCGATCCCCAGCAGCAGGGCAAGTACCGCGCATACCAGCATCCACGCCCCCTGCTCAAAGATGTACTGCCTGTCGCCGGAGGCCACACCGATATCCATGATATTCGCCATGATAAGCGGGATCAGAAGTTCGAAAAAAGACTCTGCGGTAATGCACAGAGCCGCAAAAACAAGATATTTTTTATATTGCCCTGAATAAGAGAAAATGCGCCTTATCATAAACGGAATCCGCCCCTTTCACCCATTTGCGCCAGATTGATCATTGTATATGCAATTATTGTATGCGCAATATGCTATCTTTGTCAAATACTCTCTACTCTCTAATGTTTTCTTCCATTTTATACATTTCCATGCTCTTTGCTGCTCTCTACAACTATTTAGAAAATTTTCTAAATAGTTATTGACTTTTATGCTTCCAGGTAGTATAAAGTGTTTAGAAATATTTCTAAACACTTTCACTTCATAACTGTAAAGTTGTTTTTTGAAAGGAGTGATCGATTGAGTTTTGCAGAAACATTCAAAGCATTATCCGATGCTGTAAGGCGTGAGATCCTGGAACGTCTGAGAAACGGCAGACTTTCTGCCGGAGAGATTGCCGGACATTTTGACATGACCCAGGCGACCGTGTCCTATCATCTGAAAATCCTGAAACAGGCGGATCTGATCCGCGAAACGCGGGAAAAGAATTTCATTTTCTATGAATTGAACCTGACAGTCCTTGAGGAGATCATGGTATGGCTGTCAGACCTGAAAGGAGAGACTTGATCATGAAAAGCTATAAAAAAACCATTATCATAACTACCCTTATCACCCTGCTGCCCATCCTCTTCGGCCTTGCACTCTGGAATAAACTGCCCGATACCATCGCGACCCACTGGGGTGCGGACGGACAGGCAAACGGCTGGTCCAGCAAGGCTTTCGCTGTATTTGGTCTTCCATGTATCCTTGCTGTGACTCATCTTTTCACCGTATGTGTCACTTTAAATGATCCGAAAAAGAACAATATCCACAAAAAACCTCTGACGCTTGTATTCTGGATCGTCCCTGTGATTTCGATCGCTGTCAATGGACTGACATACCTGCTCGCCCTTGGCATGGATATTGACATCGTCAGTATCATCTTTGCGCTGGTCGGCATCGTCTTCATCGCACTGGGAAACTATATGCCCAAACTACAGCAGAACTACACTGTGGGCATTAAACTCCCCTGGACACTGAACAGCATCGAAAACTGGAACCGCACCCACCGGCTGGGCGGAAAGCTCTTTATCCTTGGAGGTTTCCTGCTCATTATCGATGGGTTCTGCGGCAGGCTCCTTGGTGAAAATTTCGTGCTGGCTGCTATGCTCGGGATCATTCTGGTGTGCTCGGTAATACCAATGGGGTATTCCTTCTGGCTGTTTAAAAAAGGGGTGTAAATCTGGATTTATCTGTGGGACTGTCCGCACATAAAACGTCCGAAAACCACCAACTATTTTAAAACGTATCGCGGCGGGCGGGGATGCGGCGGCGGTAACTTGGAGTAATCTGCCGGAAAGACTTAAAGGAATGGAATGTGGCGTTAATTTCAAAGCGGATGCGAGGCTGTGAAGAAAAGTCTGTAAATAAGATTCTTCTATGATAAGAATGGGTGAAAGGCTTAAAAAATAAGCTTTTCACCTTCCTATAATGTCAAGCCTAAAAGCATTGATTTTTCAGGCTTTTTCTAACTTG
>ERZ1090864.1231-NODE-1235-length-12222-cov-8.179173_pt1 | contig 12222 bp, 9 predicted proteins | sample MGYA00478479_ERZ1090864 | MGnify/ENA primary metagenome ERZ1090864 (study PRJEB33644, sample SAMEA5815743) | chicken gut metagenome | biome: Chicken; feature: Gastrointestinal Tract; material: Caecum | place: Ireland | collected 2019-01-01 | study: A study of the... | reverse complement strand
GGGCCGCAGGGCCCGACTGGCGCCACCGGCCCAACGGGCGCTACCGGCCCCACGGGCCCAACGGGTCCCACGGGCCCAATGGGTACCGGCGCAACCGGCCCCACCGGCCCAACGGGTCCCACCGGCCCGACTGGTCCGACTGGCACGACCGGTGCTACAGGTTTCTCTGGTCCTACCGGCCCGACGGGTCCTACCGGCCCGACTGGTCCGACTGGCACAACCGGCACGACCGGTACGGCGGCGACCATTGCGGTCGGTACAGTAACCACCGGTGCACCCGGCACCGGCGCAGCAGTCACGAATTCCGGTACCGCTTCGGCCGCTGTCTTTGACTTCACCATCCCCGCCGGTGCGACTGGCCCCACGGGCCCGACAGGTCCGACAGGTCCAACGGGTACGACAGGTACGACGGGCGCTACCGGCTTGGCGGGTCCCACGGGAACAACCGGCGCTACGGGTGCAACTGGCCCCGCTGGTCCCGCTGGCCCAACGGGTCCAACCGGCCCGACCGGTCCGACCGGCCCCACGGGTGTCACCGGCGCAACGGGTGTCACCGGGCCTACGGGTCCGACGGGTGCCACCGGCGCTGCGGCGACTGTCGCGGTCGGCACAGTAACCACCGGCGCACCCGGCACCGGCGCTGGGGTCACGAATTCCGGTACCGCTACAGCCGCTGTCTTTGACTTCACCATCCCCGCTGGTCCGACGGGTTCCACGGGCGCAACCGGTGCGACGGGCGTTACGGGCCCAACCGGTGCAACAGGCGCAACGGGTGCAACCGGCCCGACAGGTGTTACGGGCGCCACGGGCGCGACCGGGCCAACCGGTCCGACAGGCCCAACCGGACCTGGGGCGACCATCACGGTCGGCACCGTAACCACCGGCGACCCCGACACTGACGCTGCGGTCACGAACACCGGTTCGGATACAGCAGCTGTTTTTAACTTCACCATCCCCGCTGGCGCGACCGGCACCGCAGGCGCAACGGGTCCGACAGGTGCAACGGGCGCTACCGGCCCAACCGGTGCAACGGGCGCTACGGGCGCTACCGGCCCAACCGGCTCTTCGGCAACCATTACGGCCGGTACGGTGACTGCGGGTGCTGCAGGCACCGCCCCAACGATCACGAACAGCGGCACAAGTGCCGCCGCTGTCTTCGACTTCACCATCCCCGCCGGCGCGACCGGACCTACGGGTGCCACGGGACCGACAGGCGCAACAGGTCCAACCGGCGATGCCGGTCCTGCGGGTGCAGCTGGCGCAGCGGGCGCTACAGGCGCAACGGGCGCTACCGGACCCACGGGTGCTACCGGCGCCGCGGCGACCATCACGGTCGGCACGGTGACCGCGGGCGCTGCCGGAACCGCCCCAACGATCACAAACAGCGGCACAAATACCGCCGCTGTCTTTGACTTCACCATTCCTGCCGGCGCAACCGGAGCCACGGGTGCCACGGGACCGACAGGCGCGACTGGCCCCACCGGCGCGACCGGCCCCACAGGTCCGACGGGTGGCGGCGCACCATTCAGTGCAATCGCGGCCGTGGGCACCGCTGCGCAGCAGGCCGCGGCCGCCTGCCCGCTGGCCTTTGCCGACACGCCGCTTGCTTTTGGCAATGCGCTCTCGCACCCAGCCAGTACCGCCGACGTTACGATTGCCAAACCCGGTGTCTACCTGGCAATCTTCCATGGCAGTCTCATGGCCAATGCCGGTATCCCGCTTCCCGCTTCCACCACGGTACAGCTGGAATTGAACAATGCCCCTGTTCCAGGCGCGGTTTCCACGCACACCTTCACGACCAACAACGAAACCGCCACCCTGGCGCTCAGCGCGTTGTTCCAGGTCACGGCCGCTCCGGCCACGCTGCGGGTCGTGGCGCGGAATGCGGGCTTCACCTGCAACAATATCGTGCTCAACGTCTTCCATCTGCGCGATGAATTCTGATCCATCCTCCAACACCCCAACGATGCCAGGCCGCCGTGCGAAACGCCGCACGGCGGCTTTTCTTTGCACAATCCGCGCTGTCTGCATAAAATGGAACAGCGTATTCAGAAAGGATGGGACGCATGGCAACTGTCAGTTTATGCATGATCGTCAAAAACGAGGAGGATGTGCTGGGCCGCTGCCTGGCTTCCGCGGCCCCGGCGGTGGATGAAATCGTCATTGTGGATACCGGCAGCACGGACCGCACCTTGGAAATCGCCCGGCAATATACCCGGGCCGTCTACACCTTCCCCTGGATCGACGACTTTTCTGCGGCCCGGAATTTTTCCTTTTCCAAGGCCACGATGGACTACTGCTTCTGGCTGGACGCGGACGATGTCCTGCTGAAAGCGGACTGCCAAGCGCTCATTGCGCTCAAGAAGAACCTTTCGCCGGATGTGGATATGGTGATGATGCGCTATCACGTGGCGTTTGATGGGCATGGGAAGCCCACCTTCTCGTATTACCGTGAGCGGCTGGTCCGCAGGGCTGCCGGATTCCGCTGGGAGGGCGCGGTGCATGAGGCCATCGCGCCGCGCGGCAAGGTGCTTTACAGCGAGATCGCCGTGACGCATCAAAAGCTGCGGCCCTCGGACCCGGACCGCAACCTGCGCATCTATGAAAAGCTTTTGCGGGACGGCGCGGCCCTCGCGCCGCGGGATCAATTCTACTACGCGCGGGAGCTGTCCGACCACGGCCGGAACGACGAAGCCGCACAGATTTTGACGCAGCTGCTGCGCGCAGGCGACGGCTGGATTGAAAATCTGCTCGAGGCGTGCCGGCTGCTTTCGAAATGCCGGGCCCGGTTGGGCGACGAAGACGGCGCTTTGCGGGCGCTGCTGCATAGCCTGACGCTTGCTCCCCCGCGGGCGGAGCTTTGCTGCGACCTGGGGAACTGGTTTCTCGAACACAAGGAATACGCCACCGCAGCTTTCTGGCATGAGACGGCGCTTTCCCGTCCGCGTGCCGACCAATCCGGCGGGTTTACGCAGCCGGACTGTTATGGATATATCCCGGCTTTGCAGCTGTGTCTTTGCGCCTATTACCAGGGGGATATAAACGGGGCCATTGCATGGAACGAGCGCGCCGCACAATATAAGCCAGACAGCGCCGCCTGCCTGTATAACCGTGCCTTTTTCCGCCGCAAAGCAAAATAAAAGCCTTTCTGCCGGCAAGAACGCAACTTGCGCGCCCGCCCGGATTCAACCCGGACGGGCGCGCAAGTATCATTTTGATAAGATTATAAATAGTTTAAGCCAGATACGGCGCCGCGGCTTCTTCCAGCCCGGCCGGATTTGCCGCATACCACGTGGCAAAGTCCTGTCCTGTGGCAGCCACGGTCTGGCCCAGCTTCACCAGAAATTGCGGGATGTCCCCCTCTGCAATCGCGCCGAGTTCGCGGCCCATGGTCTCGTGACCCTGCTGCGCGCAGCCGCCCTCATAGAGCAAAAACGCGGGCTGCGGCTTGCCGTCGACCTTCTTGATGCCGCCGCGCAAGCCGATCACACCGGTCTGATGCGCGGCGCAGGAGGATGGACACCCGGAAATATGAAGCTGCGGCAGCGCGCCGTCGGGCAGCTGCGCCGCGCGCACCGCCTCTACGCAGGCCATGAGCAGCGCCTGCGAATCGCGCAGTCCCACCTGGCAGACGCTCGCGCCGATGCAGCTGACCGAAGTCTCAAACAGGCTTTGGGCCGTATCGCCGGCGGTCAGGTCCAGCACCTGCTGTGCCTCTTTTCCGGTCAAGTTGATGAGATAGGCAGTCTCGTCCGGGGACAGGCGCATCTCCACATCCTGCATGCCTTGCAGCAGATCGGAAAGCGCGCAAAGCGTCTCCAGCTTAGGCTTGCCGCCCAGCGGATGCCACACCACCGCATAGAGGCCCGGCTGCTTTTGCGCGATCACGCGCGGGCCTTCGGCTGTGCTGCCGTCGCCCTGCTTGACGACCGGCATCGGCTGCACGGAAAGATCCAGATCCTCGCCCGAAGCGAACACCTCGTCGAGCTTTTCCTGGAACGCCGCCTTATAGGCCTCCGGGCCGCCCAGGCTTTCCTGCATATAGCGCGAGCGGGCCTTGCCGCGGTTTTCGTAGTTGCCGTGCGCGCGGAAATTCAGCCACATCGCCTTGATGTAATACCGGATCTTCTCCGGCGGCACCGCCTCGGCTACCAAGACGCCAAACCGCGGGTTATTGCCCAGTCCGCCCGCGCTGTAGACGTCAAATTTGCCGTCCTTGCGCGCAGCAAAGCCCAGGTCGCGGTACGTGGCATGGGTCACATTCGCCGGGCCGTTGGAAAAGCCGACCTTCAGCTTGCGGGGCATCTTCTCCGCCTTGATAAAATGCATCAGGTATTCGCCCGCAGCCAGCGCCCAGGGCAGCACATCGAAAAATTCGTCCGCCTCCACGCCGGAAAGCGGCGAGCACGTCACATTGCGCGGAAAATCGCCGCCGCCGCCAATGGGCACAATGCCCGCGTCCAGCGCCTTGTCGAGCAGGGTACAGACGGTTTCTTGATCCAGGTCATGCAGCTGGATGGCCTGGCAGGTCGTGAAATGGACGCGCGGCACATGGTACTCGCGGATGGCTTTGGCCACAAAAGCGAGCTTGTCCTTGGTCACGCGGCCCGCCGGCATGCGCAGGCGCAGCATGCTGGCCTTGCCGCCCCGCTGTGCATAGCTTCCATAATACCCGGAAAAGCCCTTATAATCGGCTTTCGTCACTTCGCCTCTATAAAACGCAGCGGTCTGCTCCCGGAACGCTGGCAGATCCGCTTTCCATGTCTGTGTGGAAATCTCTCCCATAAAGTGAATGCTCCTTTCCCTGCGCCGGAAGCGCCGGCGCACGCGCATTTTTTCTCATTGTATCATATGGGGTAGGAAATGGCAATAAAACGGCCAACTGCCCGCGGCGATTTGCCGGAAAGTTTTCTGGTTTTCATGATGGATCCGGTCAAACCTTTGGGCAACTTGTCCTTGCAATCGAACGCCTTTCACGGTATCCTTTATAAGGATAGGGGGATTATTTATGAACCAACAAGCCATGCTCGGCACGGGAAAGATTGGAAAGCTGCTATTGCGGCTGTCTGTGCCATGCATCACCGCGCAGGTGGTCAATATGCTCTATAATGTGGTGGACCGCATCTATATCGGGCACATCGCGGGCGTGGGCACGGACGCACTGACAGGCGTGGGCGTCTGCTTCCCCCTGATTACGCTCATCAGCGCATTCAGCGCGCTGGTCGGCATGGGCGGCGCGCCGTGCGCCTCCATCGCAATGGGCCGGGGCGACCGCGCGGCATCCAGCCGCATTCTGTCGAACTGCCTGACCGCCATGCTGGTTTTGGGCGTGGTGCTGACCGTGGTGGTGCGCGTTTTCAGCGAGCCATTGCTTTGGGCCTTTGGCGCCAGCCGCCAGACGCTGCCCTATGGTCTTTCCTATCTCAACATCTATGCGCTGGGCTCTGTCTTTGTGATGCTCTCGGTCGGCATGAATTCGTTTTTGACGGCGCAGGGGTTTGCCGCCACCGCCATGAAAACCACGCTGATCGGCGCGGTGCTCAACATCATTCTGGACCCGGTGTTCATCTTCGTCTTTGGCCTGGGCGCGCCCGGCGCTGCCATCGCCACGGTGATTTCCCAGGCGGCCAGCGCAGCGTGGGTGCTGCTTTTCCTGTTTGGCAAGCAGAACAGCTGGCCGGTCCGCCGCGAAAGCCTGCGCCCGCAATGGAAGGTGCTCGCGCCGGTGTTGGCGCTGGGGCTGTCGCCGTTTATCATGCAGAGCACGGAGAGCCTGCTGCTCATCTGCTTTAACATCTCGCTGCAGCAGTATGGCGGCGACGCGGCCGTGGGCAGCATGTCCATCCTCTCCAGCGTCATGCAGATGGTCACGCTGCCTTTGCAGGGGCTCTCGCAGGGCGCGCAGCCGATTTTGAGCTACAACTGGGGCGCGCGCAATTTCTCCCGCGTGCGGCGCACCTACCGGCTCTTCCTCGCGTTTGCGGCCGGATTTTCCACGGTGATGTGGGTGCTCATCCAGCTTTTGCCGCAATGGTTTGCCTCCATTTTTTCGCAGGACGCTGCGCTTGTGGCGTCCACAGCCGCGGCCGCGCACATCTACTTTGGCTGTCTCTTTGCCACCGGTGTGCAGACGTCCTGCCAGCAGAGCTTTTTGGCGCTCGGCCAGGCCAAACAGAGCCTGATTCTCGCGCTGCTGCGCAAGGTGATCCTGCTGATCCCGCTGATCTTCCTGCTGCCCTATTTCTTTACGGACAAGGTCTTTGCCGTGCTGCTGGCAGAGCCGGTCGCAGACTTTTTGGCAGCGTCCGTCACGTGCCTGTCCTTTGTGGTGTGGTTCCGCCACGCCGTCCGCGCCGAAGCCGCCCGCACATAAAAAGCCGCCCGGTGCGTCACAGACGGCGGATGCCCTCCCAGCCCGCGATCATCACGCAGTGCGGGATCCATTTGGCCAGGATCCGGTGCACAAATGAGACCGGGCTGGCCGTGGAAATCGCCAGGCCGATCCGGCTGTCAAAAAGCGCCAGTTTGGCCACGCTTTTCGGGTGGCTGGCCAGCGGAAAATGGCGCACAGCTTTTGCGTTTTTCGTGTCCTGCGCCGTGGAGATAAAGTCCGTGCCCTTGATCCAATAGGGGCACACAGCCGTCACGTGAATGCCTGTGCCGAAAAGTTCCCAGCGCAAAGCGCGGCTGTAGCGCATCAAAAACGCCTTGCTGGCCGCATAGACATTCAGCCCCGGCAGCGGCTGGAAGGCAGCCGTGCTGGCGATTTCCAGGATGCGGCTGCCGCGGTGCATATAGGGCAGCGCTATAACAGTCACATCCACCGCGGCGCGGCAGTTCAAATCGATCATGTCGTCGTTGTCCGCGCGGGTAATATCCCGATACGTGCCGATTTTGGCGAACCCGGCCGCATTGATCAAAATGCGCACATCCGGCTGCTGCTGCGCGAGCAGATCGGAAAGCGTCTGGACGCTCTCCTTGCGGGTCAAATCCAGCGGCACGACGCGCACGGGCAGCGCCACCTCCCGGTCCAGCGCCTCCAGCTTTTCCCGGCGGCGTGCGATGGCCCAGATTTCGTCGATGCGGTCCGCGTCCTTGGCACCCGGCGCGGTGGCCTTTTCGCTCAGCTGCCGGACGAATTCCCGCCCCAGACCGCTCGACGCGCCGGTGACAATGGCAATGCGCATATTGCATCCAGCTCCTTCCTTTTTTCTGCATTGTAGCACGCCGGACAGCGCATTGCAATGCCTCTACGCAGTCTCCCCTTTTTCCCTGCATTTATACAATATTTCTTCCATTTTCTGGCGATGGCATTGCGCTGGCATTCTGTGCATGGCTGTGGTACAATAATTTGACAAAGGGGATCGATGCAAATGGAAATCGCATATGCCGACATTGTTCTGCTCAATGATGAACTGCGCCGCAAAAACCTGCGCTACCACGTCGGCCTGAAGGACGCACAGACAGGCTATGTGGAGCCGCCTTCCGCCTGCTGCCTATCGGCCCAGCTGGAATCCGACGCCTACGCCTGCATGAAATCGTACTTTTGCCGCCGGGGACTGACGGTCTCCTTTACCGCGGACGGCCTTTATTTTTCCGTAACGCACCAAACAAAATAGGCAGACGCTTTTCGCAGGCGCCTGCCTATTTTTTGATTGCAGTCAGAAACGCGCCGGACTATGCGTGCAGACGGCGCACAATTCGGAACGCCACCTCGTGCTCGTTAATCAGCGGCTTTTTGTGCGCGAAAAACAGGATGCCGCTCGTGGAGGCCGTCATCTCGTGTATCTGCACGCCGGTCAGGGGGTCGAGCACCTCCGCGATCGGTTCGCTCCACACGACCTCGTCCCCCGGCCCCTTGTACCGCCGGAAAATGCCGCCCGCTCCGCTCAAAACCGGCGCCATTTCCTCTTCCTTCACCACGGCGGAGACAAAGCCGCTGTGGCACTCGTAGTGGATGATTCCGCACCGGCTCAAAAACCGCAGCACAGCCCGCACCGCCTGATGGGCCGATTCCTCGTCGATGCAGTCGGTTTCTTTCGTATAGACGGAAAATGCATTCGTCTCCCAGATTTGCCAGTTAAAATTGAGCGTCGTCGTATCAAACGGCTCCGGCTGGCGCAGCACGATATACGGCAGGCCGAAAAGGTTTGCCAGGCTCGTGGTCTGATAGCCGGTCTCCATCATGCGCACATGCGGGACAAAATCGCCCGGCATATAAAAGCTCGCGAATTGGATGCCGTACTGATAGCCCTTCACCGCCTCAAAAACACCGGCCGCCACGCGCTGGGTCGTCTCGCCGAGCGCATAGCCGGGGAACATGCGGTTGATATCCGTGCCGTCGCTGGCCCAGAACCGCTTGCCGACATTCATCGAAAAATGGTTCACAGACGGGATCACCAAAATCTCCTGGCCCTTGCAGATATCGCCGCGCTGCTCGAGCACCTGCAAAGCGCGCACCAGCTGGGAGCAGACATAAAGCTGCTGAATCTCGTTGCCGCGCATCGCGCCGACAATGCACGCTGCCTTGCTGCCCTTGCCAAAGTGAAAGCCGTCCACCTTCACGTCCTGGCGGTAAGGGGTTGTCATCTGAAACAGCGTTTCCCGAATCATACTTCCACCTCCCCGAGCACGCGCGCGATCAAAGAGCCCTCATAGACGATCGGGTACTCCCGCAATGTAAACAGCAGGCCCTTTGCCGGGCAGAGCAGGACCTCCCGCGTTTCGCCGGAAAGCGGATCCGCGATCACGCCGAGCTGCTGGCCGGGCGTGACCTCATTATTGTGGCGCGCAGTGGGCAAAAACACGCCGGATGCGTCCGCGTTGATAAAGCTGACCTTGCCGTCGCGGCTGATGATCGGCTTGCGCACCGGATCGACCGGGCCGTCCCACATGCCCAGGTGGCGCATCAGGTTCAAAATGCCGGTGATCAGCTGCATGCCATACGCTTCCGTGATGCGCATGCCAACGCCCATCTCGACCACCAGGGTCGGCGTACCGGCCACGTTCAGGCTGTGGGCCAGCGTGCTTTCGAGCACTGTTGCCGCGGCATGCACCCACACAAAGTCCACGTTCAAAAGCTTGGCCAGCGGCAGCAGGGTGTCGGCCGTGTCCTCGCTGACGCGCACCTGCGGCAGCTCGCGCAGGTAGATGTTGCTGGCGTGGATGTCGATGCACACGTCCGCGCCCTGGATGTCGCGCATGACGCCAGCCGCAATGTATTCGGCCATGGCGCCGTTTTCGCTGCCCGGAAAAATGCGGTTCATATCCAGGTCAAACATCGGGATGCCACGGGTCAGGGTATTGATGCCCAACGGATTCATCGCCGGGTAAATATCCACGGTGCCGTGCAGATGCGCGGGATTCTCGCGCAAGATGCGGTTGAGCTGCCAGCAGACGAACTGCCCCTCCAGCTCGTCGCCGTGGGTGCCGGTCACCACGCACAGGCGCTTGCCGTTGAGCCCGGCGCCGTGCCCGGAGGTGATCCGGTTTTTTCGAATTTCTAACGTCTCGTCCACAGGCAGCTGTGCCGAGACAATGGTTTGCTCCATGAAAAAATGCCAGCCTTTCCCTACAGAATCAGACCGTGCCGCCGCCAACTGCGGCGACTTTCATATAAACAGACTGCGACTGCTGTGCCGCGCCGCGAAATACGCCCTGCTCGATCGGGCAGTCGGCATATTCCCGGCCCGTATTCAGGCGGACATAGCCTTCATCCGCCTCGCAGCGCCGGGTCGGGTCCAGTCCATACCACGCGCCGTCGCAAAAGACCTCCACCCAGGCGTGGGTCTCCCCGTCGCCCTGCGGCAGGCCGCTGACATAGCGCGCCGGGATGCCCGCCAGGCGGCACAGGGTAATCAGCACATGGGCGTAATCCTGACACACGCCCTTGGCCAGGGCAAAGGCCTGTCCCGCTGTGGTCTGGATACCAGTCGCGCCCGGTGTGTACACAAAGTGGTCGCTGACCGCGCGCGCCAAAACCCGCGCCCGCTCCAGCGGTGCTGTGGGCGCGGGGAGTGCGGCCAGAAAAGCGCGCAAATCGTCCGTCGGCGCCGTGCACGGCGACGGACAGCAATAAAACGGCGGCGGCGGCGTGCGGTCGCGCTTCGACAGGTCCACCTGCACGTCGCCCTGCACCGTATAAGACAGCGCATTGTGCGGCGCCTGCAACTGGCCGATCTGAAGCCAGTTGCCCAGCCCGTCGCGCTGGGTGATGTATGCAGCCGCTGGCTCAAGGCGCAGCTGCATGTGCGCAGTGCGCTGGGTTGGCCCATCCGGCGGAATGCAGCGCAGGGTAAAGGCATGCGCTGACACCGGCGCGGTAAATTCCACGGCTGTGTGAAAATAGACAGATAAGTTTCGCATGGTTCAGCCTCCGGTTCCTACGGTTCCTCCCTTTGCCGGGCAACGCCCGCGCAATCCGGCGGCATTGCCTTTTGCAAAACGAAGGCCCGGCCCATGCCAGGCTGTCTCTTATTATAAGGGCTAATTCCCGTATTTTCAACCGGCGTCCATCGTTTCCGACACATCTGCACAAGGGACCGCCCAACGGGCCTATCCCTCAGACTTGGAAGAGGCTTTCGACGCAGCGGATCAGCTCCAGATTGGAAACGGTGCCCGGTGCCTGCAGCACGGCCTGCACCATCATATCGAGGCTGTCAGCGTTCGTCGCCAACTTGGTCTTATATAGACGATTTAATAGACGGCTCATCTCCGGGGGCACCCGGTCTTCTCGGTACCCCAGGCGCAGATACAGGCTGATGCGCTCCACGCCAGTGCCGCACTTGATGATGTTGCGGGTGTTTTCATCATAGATAAAGTCGTCGCACGCGCCGCGAAACGCCATGATATTGTCGATGGTCCACTGCGCCTGCAAGCCGGGTCCATCGCTCTGAGCGGCCTTGTGCAGCGCGGAAACCGCCATCTCAATATAGGAAAGCGTGGCGGAAGAGAGCGTGTCGCGCAGCACAACCGCATTGTCATAGGCGCTGTTCATGCTGCTGATCACAGAAGCTTTGTCCTCTTCATCAAATAAGTAGCGGCGGACAAAGTCTGCGTCGTTTTCGTAGTGGTCGGGCACGCCCATCTTGCGGCAGAACGCCGCGTAGTCGACCGGCAGCCGGTCCACCACCCTGTCATAATTATTCAACATGTATGGCAGCGTCGTGAAGACGCGCTCCGTATACCGCCCCAGCCAAAAAAGGCGGTTTGATTTGCTCAATGAGATAGCACCCATGTGTCCTTGAAGCCTCCTCCTTGTGAAGAATTGACGATAAAGCTTGTTTTGTCGCTGGAAAAGCGGGTCAGGCCGCTCGGCCAGACCGTCGTGCTGTCTTTGCCGCTCAGCACAAAGGCGCGCAGGTCCGCCTTGCGCGGCTCTTCCTGGCCGTCGTGCAGCACGGGCAGGTCCTGGAAATCAATGACCTCCTGCGCGATGAAGCGGCGCGGTTCCTTGCGGATCATATCGCGCATCTTTTCGCGCGCCTCTTTCGTCATCTTGCTGCCAAAGACCACGCCGTATCCGCCGGCCTCGGCCACGTCCTTGATGACCAGCTTTTCGAGGTTTTCGAGCACATACAGGCGGTCTTCTTCGTAAAATGGCAGATAGGTCGGCGCGTTTTGCAGGATCGGTTCTTCTCCCAAATAGTACCGGATCATCTTGGGCACAAAGTAATAGATGCCCTTGTCGTCAGCCGCGCCATTGCCCAGCGCATTGAGCAGTGCCACATTGCCCGCGCGGTAGGCGGCCATCAGATTCGGAATGCCGATCAGCGAGGTGGGTTCAAAGGCAACGGGGTCCATATATTCGTCGCTGACGCGGCGGTAAATGGCGCCCACACGCTCTTTTTCGCCATAGGTCTGGTAATAAACCACATCCCCCTCCACAAAGAGGTCACCCGGCTCCGCGAGCACGGCGCCCGTCTTTTCGGCTAGATAGCTGTGCTCAAAATAGGCGGCGTTGTAGCGTCCCGGCGTGAACACGACGTTGAGTCCGCCGGTGTTGACGCTGTCCATCACGCTGCGCAGCAGGTTGTGATAATTGCGGTTGTCGACGATCGGCGTGCCATAAAACGTCGCCGGGCTGCACCGGCGGCAAAGTTCCCGCGCGATCAGCGGGTAGGACGCGCCGGACGGAATGCGCAGGTTATCCTCCAGCACATACCACTCGCCGTCCTTTCCCTGCACCAGGTCGATGCCGGAAATATGGCTGTAAACCCCGCC
>ERZ1090864.1230-NODE-1233-length-12225-cov-27.100986_pt1 | contig 12225 bp, 9 predicted proteins | sample MGYA00478479_ERZ1090864 | MGnify/ENA primary metagenome ERZ1090864 (study PRJEB33644, sample SAMEA5815743) | chicken gut metagenome | biome: Chicken; feature: Gastrointestinal Tract; material: Caecum | place: Ireland | collected 2019-01-01 | study: A study of... | reverse complement strand
AGCAGTACCCGCAGATGATCCGGGACTACTGCGAGAAACAGTTTGTTTCCAAAGGGATGATCGCTGACTTCGCCATTCATGATCCGGCCCCGCCCGGACACAATGTTCACTGCCATGTGATGCTGACTATGCGGGCGATGGACAAAACCAGAAAGTGGCTCCCCAAGAGCCGGAAGGTGTATGACCTGGATGAAAACGGCGAACGCATCCGATTGCCCTCCGGCAACTGGAAAAGCCACAAGGAAGATACTGTTGACTGGAATGACCAGAAGTATGCAGAGATTTGGCGGCAGGGCTGGGCCGATACGGTCAACCATTACCTGGAAGCAGCGGAGCGGCCAGAGCGGCTTGACCTGCGCTCCTATGAGCGGCAGGGCCTGGATGTGATCCCCACCGTTCACATGGGGCCAGCGGTGGTTCAGATGGAGCGGCGAGGAATCCAGACCAACATCGGAAATCTCAATCGGGATATCAAGGCCGCCAACCAGATGTTGTCCGCTATTCGCAAAACCATTCGGGGCCTGCTGGATTGGATTGAAGAACTGATCCAGGCAGAAAAAGAATTTCTGAAAGAAGAAGCCGCCGGCACAGACCTTGGGGTTCTCCTCAACGACTATCTGAATCAGCGAAAGGCGGAACGGAGCGATTGGTCCTGGTCCAGGCAGCAGAAGGGCGACCTGAAGGGCTTGAAGGATATGGCAAGGGCTGTTGTTTATCTCCAACAGCATAAGATCGCAACCTTGGAGCAGTTGAACACCGTCCTGTCCGGCGTGAAGCAAAAAGCCGGCCAGGCCAGTACCGGTATGCGAAAGGCCGAGAAGCGGATGAAGGACATTGCCGGGATTCAGAGTGCCATCGCAGTTTGCCAGGAGCAGAAGCCTGTTCATGACAAGTATCTGAAGATCGGCTGGAAAAAGCGACAGGCCGCCTTTGCCGAAAGCCACCAGGAAGAACTGAAAGTCTACAACAAGGCTTACCGCTATTTGAAAGCACAGCACATTGACCTGAACGTGAATCTGGATGCCCTAGAGGCGGAGTACAACAAGCTGCAAGCAGATCACGCAGCCTTTGCCCGGCAGCTGGAACAAGTGCAGGCAGAGTTGAAGCCACTGAATGAAATCCGTTACTGGGTTAGCCAGGTTTTGAAACCGGAGCAGATTGGAGCGATGGACAAGGCACAAGGCAAACAATCGGTGGTGGAACAGCTGCACGTAAATAAAGAGGTGCCTAAAAAGAAAATCAAAACGGACAAAACAGTGGACGAAAGCTGCTTTTATGGGCGCAGAACTCATGCCGACCATTCTTGACACAAAGGTGTGCACAACACGATATGCAGTAACAGAATGACCGCAAAGGAGCCTGTAAAACTTCAAATATGTTGATAAAATTGGCTTTTTGAGGGGCGGCGCGTCCTTTTGGGAGGCCAAGTCCGCAATTTGATGCATTTTAAAGTTGAATATTTATGTGCTAGCTCCTTTTGGTTACGGACATTTGTGACCAAAAGGAGCTTTTTACATCTACTGTGAAGGATTAAATTTATCGACTTAGCCTTCACGGTTTTTGATAGTTCTCGCTTTTAGGAGATTTGCCGGAGATTGCAATCCTGTAAAATTTAAGGAAGGCAATGCATAGCTGTTCCAGTTGATTGAAGAGAGAAACGTGATAAAATAAATATTGGTATGGCTTGGCACGTTCCTACAGTATGGTTTAATGTGGTGCGGAGCTATTGGACGAAGTGTATATGCTTGTTTGATCTTTAAGGTTTTGAGAGGTTCAAAGATGAATGATCCTAAATTTGTAAAATCAGAGACTGGAGCCAAAGCTGCGTGGAAAGGTTTTTCGTCCCAAACTCTATATATTGCTTATAGATTGCTGATTGATGAAGACGGGGGTGAATATTACCCTGAAGATATCGAAGATTTGGTTATAAAGAAAGATGGAGCTATTGTTGAGGCTGTTCAAATTAAAAATATAGCTTCCGATCTAACACTTTCAAGCCTTGCTTCTACTAAAACATCTGAGAGAGGAGAGGGCTTTTTTAATCGGATGTGTAGTTTGCACGCCATAGATAAATCTTTTTCTGGTGTAAAGATTGTATATTTTGGAATGTTGGGCGCAGAGTTTCAAGAAGTCGCCAACGACAACAAAGAAGTAAAAATGATATTGGCTAATCGGTTGAAAGAAAAGCATAAACTATCAGTCGAAGACGCCACTTGGTTAATTGATTCCCTGAAATTTGAAAAAGTCAGCCTTGAGGATCTTCAAGAGAAGCTAAAAGAACAAATCCGAAGTTATGTGCCTGTAATGCCGGCACCTGAGCTGACTCAAGAATTGTTGGTGCAATACATTTCTAGGTTATCCAACAGTAAAGGTTATACAACTCTAGCAATGTGGAAAGACAAAATCCATGAAATTGGAGTAAGTATTTCCGCTATTGATGGTTTTTATAAAGAATATAATAAGTCTCTCGTATGCTTGAGTGAACTAAAACTTAATATCAGTCAAGAGCAGCTTCAGGATGAGTTTTCGCAAGGAGTTTCTGTCCACCCGTCACATATTCGAAGTGGTGTAGATGTCAAACGAGAATATTGGCTAAAAAAGATTCAATTTGCCATTGAGAAAGACGGCGTAGCAGTAATTAAAGGTGTTTCAGGTCAAGGAAAAACTGCTTTGTGCTACCGTTATTTGCTTGATACATATCCAGAAGGATGCGTATTTTGTGTCCGCACAATCGCTACGGAAACGCAAGCCCAAAATCTTGTGACCGCACTAGATGGACTTGGAAAGCATAATGAAAATCTTATTATTTATATTGATGTGCAACCGGGAGAAATGCTATGGGCATTTCTAATTCAAGAGCTACAGACTCGTGGATTAGAGATACCTGTTTTAGTTTCAATTCGTGATGAAGATTATAATGCCACGCCATTGAATGGAAAAGCTATTAAATACGATGTGGTTGAACTAGCGCTTTCAAAGGAAGAAGCAGAGAATATTTATAATATTTTTACAAGTGAAAGACCACACCCAAATTATAGAACATTTGAGGAAGCATGGATTGCCTTTGGAGGTGGAGGTCCATTAATCGAATTTGTATACTTGCTTTCAAACAATCAAACGTTGACGGATCGGCTTCACTACCAAATTGATGCACTTATTAAAGAGAAAGTCTCCGATGATTGGCTGGAATTGTTACAATTGGTATGTTATGCTGGCCGTTTGGGTGCTAATGTGGATTTTCAATTGGCCAAAAAAGAGATTCATTGCTCTACTATGCAGTCAGCCATACAACGGTTAAAAGATGAATATCTTATTAGAGTTACTGATGAGAACAAGATTGAAGCTCTTCATCCAGTTCGTGCGCAAATTGTATTTGATACCCTCTGCGTACAAACTGGTACGACTGAAAAAGATATAGTTTTCAAGACAGTACCTTGTGTGGAGTCTAAGAATATACGAGTTATTTTGATGGATTACTTTTCTCATCAACCCTGTAATTTAGATGATTTGCATCAACTTTCTCAATGCGAATTTACCGATTGGATTGGATTCGCGAGCGTAATAAAAACTATGCTTTGGTTAGATGCAAAACGCTATGTTGATTGTAATATGGCAGCTATCCAGGATTTAATTAAGAAACGCGGTAAAGGATGGCTTTGCTTTCTGCCACTTGATCTTTCTGGGGTCTATCATTGTAATGAAATCATTGTAGAAACTATGAAAGATTTTTCAATATTCAAAGACAAGGAAGAGCTACAAAGAGCTATTGATGAAATAAAGAATTCACTTACTTCACTAAGCATAGATTATCAAGCAACAGACTATTTCGTTAAAAACTGTAGTCATCCGAGTCTGCTGCCACAAACAGATGAGGATAAATCATCATTTGGATATGCGCTGTTTTGGATGGCAAAGCGCGATTGTGAAGTTCATATGACCATAGAGCCAGATGAGATAGCACAATGTATATGTTCCGGCGACCTCCAAGTGGCTGCAGATGTTGTAAGGGGTCTTTCTGAACACACAGCATTTTCAGAAGCTTATCAAACAGCTGTAAACAAATTGGTTAATAAATTGATTGCAGAAATGAATGTAATATCTTTTACTGAGGATGAGAATGAGATCATATGCAAATTTATCCCACCGCTTGAAAATGAAGTAACGATTCCAGAAAAAACTAAGAATCTAAACCATTACTGGCGAATTAAAATGCTAAATATTCTTGAACAGATGTATCCCCAAAAAGAGTACATTGATATAGAACTACTTGGCGTTGATCTTCTAGATGATTGGGGAATAAAGCCGTTAGATTACAAACTTCATATGCATAAAGATAGAAGATACAACTCATGGGTCTCTGAAGTCAATGGATGGGTCAAGATCAGAATCGATTATACCCAACGCCCGGAATCTTGGGGGCAGTATGTGGCCGAAGTCGATGAAATCCGAACAGATGTTAACGAATTGATTGAGCAAACGATAAGGTTAATAGATGATATTTATAAAAAAGGAAGATTTACCAAAGAAAGGTGGAAGCAAATTGAAGATCGGGTCGTCGTATTTAGGAAGCACACTTTCGCTGAAAATCATCTACCGGTTTCTGCGGTAGACCCATATTGCCTCTACTCAGAGGGGAAAAATAATATACCAGCATCTGAATATTTTACGATGCGACAGTTGCTTTCTGTTGAAAAATATAAACGGTTTAGGAAATATTTTAACGGTGTGTATTCTTCTTTGGATAACTTCTATAATCAGTTTGCTGAGGTCCTTTTGGTTCGCATCAAAAAACAAGATATAACATCAATTAGAAATCCAAGACTGGCGATGTTTAATCTCTATTCTGCCGCCAAAGATTTTTGTGATTTTTGTTATGAGTATGATTCGCTGTTTTTAGAATACAGCAGTTTGAGTGCATCTTTTAAGCAGAAAGAAGTGGAAAATCTTCTTACCTTATTAAATGTATGGCGTCATGTTCTTGATAATTCTCCCAAAGGACAAGCAATAGCCTATGAATGTAAATCAAGATATCGTAAAGGCAGAACGTTTTTTCAAGATACTCTTTCTAAAATATCCGATGTAGTAGAAGGAACTTTCTTTGTAACTAACCATCATGTATATATTGCTAAAAATTATAACTTTAATGTAGATAACACTCTTGAAAAAGAGTATGCAAGTCTAGTTTGCGAGTTGAGAAGAGTATTTCAAAATGCTATGTTGCCATCTAGCGATAGATGGTATTGCGAAACACAGCCTATAGAGCTGGCATATATCCCTGTGATTTCCGGTGCGTATTTACCCACTGCTCTTTCTATTTCATTTCATAGACTTTTCGATTTCGATGTTGCAGATCTTGAAAAAACGATGTTGCCATGCGAAATAGAGCCTGAAGTTAAAAGAAAGATTTTTACGAAAGCGGATGTTCTTACCTGGATTAAATCTATGGAAGAAGTACAAGCAATTAAATTCTATCTTAAAAGATTTAAGCAAATCATTCAAATTGAGCCAAGTGTAAACTGTATGGAAACATTGGAATTGTTTGTGAAAAAAACGGAAAAAGAACTTCAATTTGTATGGAGTGAATTCATTACATGCAAGAGCATAGTAGAGCAATTTACGGAATCGGAAAACGATCAGATTCTTGAAATAATAGCATTACTAAAAGCATTCTGTAATTGTTATGAGGATATCATTGCCTGCATTAAAAGTAAGGATAATGATAAGCTGGAAGAATTTATTCGAGAGATTGATAAAATTCTTGTAGCAATGGTGTTGCTGCAACCATTGATTTAAAAGTGCTAAAAAAATTGCGCATTCTAGTAATTCAATAAATAGCCACCTGCTATGTGTTGTAATGCTAACGGGCTTTATTGAGCACTTAACCCCAATAAAGCTTATAGGGTACAAATAGTAAATAAACCATAGATAAAAACTCAAAAGCGAAATAATAATCTCCTTACTAAAGGTTACCAACAAAGGGCACTCGATTCTACAATGGAAGGAGTGTCCTTTTATATTTAGGAAAATTATGTAGGCCCTCGCGCGTCAAAGCACGAGGGCTTTTCTTATGGAAAGGAGATGCCTATGAGCGATCAACAAAGCATGAATCAACAGATGGAAAGGAGGAATTGAATGAACGATATCGAACGCGATGGCGCTAACGCCGTCAACACACTGGACAGTCAAGCCGCCATCACTGGCGGCTCTTTTTCTGTGAAGATCGGCAAAACCCGGTTTGTTGTGCGTGTCATGACGGATAAAAACAACGGAAAAACGCTAGAAAATGCACTTCGTGAAGCCTGTGCACAGGATGTTTTGAACGAAGCTAGACGCTCCAATTTGGAACATTTAGAGAAAATGCGGAAAATCTCTTGACAACTTGCTTCCCGAGGGCACCGGCTATCGGGCGCGGACCCGCTTTGCGAAATTCTTCAATCTGCCGGAACTCATGACTATGTTCAAGGAAGTAGCAGATATCAAGACTTCGGACCAGCTCCATCTGCCTGTGCCGGAAGCAAAGTTCGAGACAGTGCTGGTCAAGCCCTCCGAAATCCAAAAGGAAATGGTGCAGTCCCTTTCGGAGCGAGCGGGCAAGATCAACGCCGGAATGGTGGACGCTTCCGAGGACAATATGTTGTGCGTGACGAACGATGGGAGGAAGATCGGCCTGGATCAGCGGCTTATGAACCCTCTTTTGCCCGATGACCCGAACAGCAAGCTGAACGCCTGCGTCCGCAACGTGCTGCGCATCTGGGAGGAAGGTAAGGAGCAACGGTTGACCCAACTCCTGTTCTGCGATTTGTCCACGCCAAAAGGTGACGGGCAGTTCAACGTCTACGATGATGTGAAGAAAAAACTGCTGGCGGCGGGCGTGCCCGAAAGCGAGGTGGCCTTCATTCACACCGCCGACACCGAGGCCAAGAAGAAGGAGTTGTTCTCCAAAGTGCGCACCGGACAGGTGCGCATTTTGCTTGGCAGTACGGCAAAAATGGGGGCCGGCACCAACGTGCAGGACCGGCTGGTGGCTGTGCATCACCTGGACGTAGGCTGGAAGCCCTCCGACATGACCCAGCGCAACGGGCGCATCATCCGGCAGGGCAATCGGAACAAAACGGTGCAGATTTACAACTACGTCACGGAGGGGACATTTGATGCCTATTTATGGCAGACACTCGAAAATAAGCAGCGTTTCATCGGACAAATCATGACCAGCAAAAGCCCAGTGCGTTCCTGCGAGGACGTGGACGAGCAGGTCCTCAGCTACGCCGAGGTCAAGGCGCTGTGCGCCGGCAATCCGCTCATCAAGGAAAAGATGAACCTGGACGTGGAGGTGGCAAAGCTGAAAGTCCTCAAAGCTGACCACCAGAGCCAAAAGTACCGGCTGGAAGATAAGCTGCTCAAGGAGTTTCCCGCCAGCATCCAGCGGCAGAAGGTGGAAATCGCCGCCCTGCAACAGGATGCCAAAACGGCAGAGGCCAACCCCCAGGTGAAGGACGGCTTCTGCGGTATGACCGTGAAAGGGATGCACTTTGAGGACAAATTGGCCGCCGGCGAGCGGCTGCTTCTGGCTTGCAAAGAAATGCCCACCGCCGAGACGGTGACGCTGGGCAGTTATCGCGGCTTTGGCCTTGATCTGCGCTTTGATACCTTCCGCAACGAATACCAGGCTGTGCTGCGGGGTGCAACCAGTCACTTTGTACCACTCGGTACCGATGCCCGCGGCAATCTGACTCGCCTGGATAACGCGCTGGACAGCTTCCCCGACCGCATTGCCCGCGCTGAGAACCAGTTACAGACTTTATACCAGCAGCGGGACGCGGCGCAGCAGGAAGTGCAGAAACCTTTCCCCAAAGAAGCGGAACTGGCCGAAAAATCCGCCCGTCTGGCCGAACTGGACGCCTTGCTGAACATGGAGAGCCGCCCCGAGCCAGAGCAGGACACACCAGAAGCTGAACAGGACGAGCAGAGCGAGGAGCACCGCCCGTCGGTGCTGGCCGGGCTGAAAGCCGCCGCAGCTGAGAAGCCCGCCCGTGATAAAGCCCAGAAAAAGGAGGAACCCGAGAGATGACCAATCAGGAATGGAACACCACCCTTTAAGCGAATGACTACCCGCAGCGTTCCGGTCACTGTCAATCATCACAGGGAAGCTGGACTTCCCCTACGCTGGCTGCCGCTAGCTAGCCCTTTGTGGACTTGCCGCCCGGAAACACCTTGCGCTACAAGCTGTTCCTGTTCAGCAAATTTTACAATAGACCGCTATACTTTTCTGAAACGATGAAGTATAATAAAGTCAACGATAAATTGAAATTTGTGGAGGAGACAGATGAATGCACAGGCGTTTTGGAGTGTTATTGGTAATTACAATGAGCAGACAAAAATAATTCAAATTGGCTTGCTTATATTTGTAATTTTGGCGGTTTCATTATCATATATACAAAAAGTAAACTGGGCGGCAAAGTTTGCATTAGGAATTACTAATTTGTTTATAGGTATTGTGTTTTTTGCATGGTATGGAACAGAGCCTATTCAAAAATTTTTTGCCTTGCCCCTATATTTACTTTGTGGAATTTTGTTTCTATATGAAAGCTGGCATAACAAGAATGATTTACTTGAAAAACCCACTCCTTTTCAAAGCCTCTTGATAGTGCTTTATCTGTTCTATCCATTTACTTCTGCTGTATTAGGAAACAGTTTTCCGCAAATGGTAACATATATAATGCCATGTCCAATTGTTAGCTTGAGTATAACTGTTTATGCAGGCTACAAAAGAAAAAACAAATTCCTTCTTATTTTATTAACCGTTTGGGGGTTAACAGGAATAAAGTCTATTATTTTTAGCGCATACGAAGATATTATTCTTTTGATTTGTGGCTTCTATGGCATTGCACTATTGGTGAATGAAATAAAGCAATCCAAAATAAATGGATAACTCCTAATTTATCGTGCCACCCTGACTCGAACTTTCAAAACTGAATACCAGCCGCCCACCGGCGGCACCACCGAGCAGGAAACCTTGAAACAGGTTCCCTGCTCTTTTTTGCCCGGACGCCGGGAGAAAGGAGGACGCTACTTGTCATATCCGAACTTTGATGTAAAAATCACCCGTGCAGGCCGTGCCCAAAAAGAAGGTGCCGGAACGGTGAGTCAGCCCCGGCGAAAGCGCGGTGTTCAGCTCAATTTCCGCGTTTCCGAGGAAGAACTGGCGGCGATTGAAGGCAAGATGGAACAGCTTGGCATCTTGAACCGGGAAGCCTATCTGCGGAAAATGGCGTTGGATGGGTACGCCGTCCGGCTGGACCTGCCGGAACTGAAAGAGCTGCTCTCTCTGCTGCGCCGGCACAGCAGCAACCTCAACCAGCTGGTGCGCCGGGTCAACACTACCGGGCGGGTTTACGAGGCGGACCTGGAGGATATTATCAAGAGACAGAGCGAACTTTGGGAGGCCATTGGCCAGATACTGACCCGGTTGGCATCTCTTTCGTAATGTGGCGGGAGGTCTGGCGTTGGCTGGCCTCCCGCTTTTTATTTGTGACATCCTTGCATTCTGTTTAAAAAGCAGGGATAATAAGGGTAAAGCGGAGGTGATGACCGTGTTGACATTTCAAGCAGTATTGGCCATTTTCGGAGACTATTTGTCAAAAGACCTGGAGGAAGAAGTCCTCCCCTGCCGCCGAGGCTATGTTCGCGTCTCCTGGAACGGAGAAGATCGCGATTGTGTGGATGGGGTCCTTTGCCGGACACCGGAAGAATTGTTTGACCTGTTGCTGATTGACTGCATCGGATACGAGGAAGTTAGCCTTACAAAAGGAAACAGGGAGCTGAACGAATCCGATGAGGCAATCATTCAAACGATCCGCGACCACTATTGGGCGGAGCGCAAAAAGGAGGAAGAACGGTGATCTTTTTACTCAGGTTCATGCTGAAACTTCTTTTTGTTCCGGTGAGCCTTGTTTTGGCCCTGTTCGTCTGGTTTTTTACCTGGCTGGTGTGCGTGTCCAGCGTGGTGCTGGGCCTGGCCAGCGCGGTACTTTCTCTTTTGGCGCTGGCGATTCTGCTGCTCTCTGCATCGGTGGAAGGTTTTATCATCTACCTGGTGCTGGCGTTTCTGGCCAGCCCCTTCGGGCTGCCGGCGGCTGCCCTTTGGCTGCTGGGCAGGGTGCAAGGAGTGCGGTATTTCATTCAGGAAAGGATCTATGGTTAAACCATGAAGAAAAAACGCGGTCATTACTGCAAGGTATGTGGTGAATACAAGGCAAATGAAAAGTTCAGCGGTCGGGGCCATGCGGCGCATATCTGCAAAGCCTGTGCTTCCCTGCCTCCCGAAAAGAAGGCAGAGATGATGACCGTCAACCGGCTGCTGAATCTGCCGTGGCGGTTGTCCAAAGAGCAGCTGGCCTGGCTGCGCAACCGGACCAAAGACCGGCGGCCGGAGGTGCGGGCGCTGGCGCAGCATATATATGAAATGCGCTTCCCGCCCAGAGAGCGATTTGTATACGAGGAGGATTGGGAGGATGAGCTGGACTTTCTGGAAGATGCCTTTGATGAAGATACATCAGAGGAACTGGAATGACAACGGCGGCCTGGGCGAGCGGGCCGCTCTTTTTTTGTTTAGGAGGTGCTCATGGCAACCACAAGTATCATGCCGCTGCACACCGGCAAGGGCCGGTCGGTACGGCGGGCCATTCAGGATAGTATCAACTATGTGAAGAACCCGGCAAAGACCGATGAGGGCCGACTTGTGACCAGCTACCAGTGCAACGGCGAGGTTGCAGACGCCGAGTTCCTGCTGGCCAAGCGGCAGTACATCGCCGCCACCGGCCGGGTGCGCGGGAAGGATGACATCATCGCTTATCACCTGCGGCAATCCTTTGTGCCGGGCGAGATCACGCCGGAGGAGGCCAACCGCCTGGGGCAGGAACTGGCAAAGCGTTTCACCAAAGGCGATCACGCCTTCATCGTCTGTACCCACATCGACAGAGCGCACGTCCATAACCATATTATTTGGAATGCGGTCAATCTGGACTGCGACCGCAAGTTCCGCAACTTTCTGGGCAGCAGCCGGGCGGTGCGGCGGCTGAGCGATACCATCTGCATTGAGAACGGCTACTCCATCGTGGAGAACCCCAAGCCCCATGGCAAGAGCTACAACAAGTGGCTGGGCGATGCCGCCAAGCTCTCCCACCGGGAGACGCTGCGCATCGCCATTGACCGGGCGCTGGAACAAAAGCCCGCCGACTTGGACACTCTGCTGGCGGAACTGGAAAAGTCCGGCTGCATCGTGGAACGCCGGGGCAAGCACATCACGCTTTGCGCGCCCGGCTGGAAAAAGCCGGTCCGGCTGCGCAGCCTAGGTGAGGGCTACACACAGGAGGATTTGACCGCCGTTCTGGCCGGGACCAGAGAGCACACGCCCCGCAAAGTGACGGCTGCTGCTCCCGCAGTGCCCAAGGTCAACCTGTTGGTGGATATTCAGGCCAAGCTCCAGGCGGGCAAGGGCAAAGGTTATGAGCGATGGGCCAAGGTGTTCAACCTCAAGCAGATGGCCCAGACCATGGCCTATCTTTCAGAGCATGACCTGCTGGACTACGCCGCTCTTGCGTCAAAGGCTGCTACTGCGGCTGAAAGGCACAACGATTTGCGGGCGCAGATCAAGTCAGCGGAAAAGCGGATGGAGGAGATCGGCACCCTGCGGACGCATATCATCCAGTACGCCAAGACCCGTGACACCTATGTGGCCTACCGCAAGGCGGGATACAGCAAAAAGTTTCTGGAAGCCCACCGGGAGGAGATCACCCTGCACAAGGCCGCCAAAGATGCCTTCGACAAGCTGGGCCTGAAGAAGCTGCCCAAAGTCAAAGATTTGAACGCTGCGTATGCAGAGGTGCTGAGCCAAAAGAAAAAACTGTATCCAGAATACCGCCGCGCCCGTGACGAGATGCGGGAGCTTTTGACCGTCAAGGCCAACGTGGACCGGGTGCTGAACATGGAAGCGCCCGAGGCCGGGCGTGAAAAAGACCACAGCCAGCGTTGAGCAGGCTGTGGTCATAATTTTACAAAGCGTTCGCAGAACGCGCAGCCGCAGAAGGGACTTTTGCGTTCAAATGGGGTTTGGGGTGTGCACCAACAAGCATCCTCTGGCTAAGTGGATAGCCAGAGGAATTGCTTGCTGATTTCTCGTACCCCGTATTTTTGCCCTTTCGGGCGGTATTTCTTCAAATGAGAAAA
>ERZ1090864.1228-NODE-1231-length-12247-cov-20.065945_pt1 | contig 12247 bp, 15 predicted proteins | sample MGYA00478479_ERZ1090864 | MGnify/ENA primary metagenome ERZ1090864 (study PRJEB33644, sample SAMEA5815743) | chicken gut metagenome | biome: Chicken; feature: Gastrointestinal Tract; material: Caecum | place: Ireland | collected 2019-01-01 | study: A study of... | reverse complement strand
CTCCCCCGACACCCCCGGAGCAGTCCACCGCCATGCAGCACGACGACCGCCGGCCACGTCGAACAACCTCCGACACCATGACCGAATCCCCAATCCCGACACGCAATCCGACCACACACCAAACGCGACCACGACCAACCAAACCGACCACCACACTCTCGCAATCCCGCCCACATTCCAATCCATTCCCCTTCCTTTCTGGGGTGGGGAAACCGGGAAGGCGGGAAAAACCGGGAGAAACGGGCGCATAGGCGACAGCCGTGAACAAGGCGACCATCATATTCGTCACCGGCGGCTCCGGGGGCATCGGCAAATCGTCCGGCGCGCGCATGATCGCGCACGCGGCCGGCCTGACCGGGCTGCGCGTCACGCTCGTGGACGCGAACCCCGGCCAGCAGTCGCAGCGCGCGTTCCTCCACGCCGGCGACCGGTACGCGCTCGAGCATGCGTACGACCAGGGGCTTCCCGAAGCGCTGGCCGGGCCGCGCGCGGTCAATGCGCCGTTCGCGTTCATGGCCGGACCGGCCGACCCGTACGCGCCCGACATGCCCCGCATGTACACGGACGTGATCCTCGCGTTGCGCGGCCTGTGCGACCTGATCGTCGTCGACGCGGACCGCACCGACCCGACGCTGTGGGAGGACAAGCGTTCCATCCCCGGCGGTCTCATGCGCCCGATGTGCGCGCACATGGAGGCGCGCGTCCTGTTCCGCGTCGGCCAGTCCGGCTCCCAGGTGGATGACGGCCTGGCCGCATTGGACGCGATCCGCATGCCCGACCGTACGGGCGTGATCGCGGTCTGCCCCACGGGCGTCAGGCCGTTGCCGGACTCCAGGTGGCGGGGCATGCTGGACGGCATGGGCCGGTACCTGGGATGCGACCGGTGGGATGCGGACAGTCTGCGCCTGATCGACGAGGGGCGCACCGGCTGGCCGAGGGACGCGCAGCCCGCGTGGCTGGTCGGCGCGCTCATGTGGGCGGGCGTGGACGCGTCCGCGTTGAAACCGAGGAGGAGACTGCCGTGGTCTCGATGAGCGGCATGCAGTCGCCGGACGGCGTGGAGGCGATGCGCGGCAGCCATGAGCGGCGGGCGGCCGCCCTCCTGGAGATGCGCCGACGCTCCGAATCGGACGCGCACGATCCGATCCCGTGGATCATTCGGCGGGCGGCCGACGATCCGGCGCTGCTCCGATTGCGCGTGTGGAGGATCGACCAGGCGGCGTTCGGCACGGGGCGGACCGTCGCCATTCGACGCGTGGCGCGCGCCGCCGAATGGTGCGACGCCCCGTTGGCGCGCCCGCAGGCGGCGACCCTGTCCTGGCTGCTGGACGCGCGCACGGGCGGCGCGCGCCTGTCCGCATGGCTGCTCGCCGTCGGACTGGACATGGGGTTCCGCCTGCGCGGGCCGGACCCGTTCAGATGAGGATGAGCCGCGAGCATGCGGTGCCAAGCCTGCGGATCACCTCCCATTCCAACAGTCCGTCGCGGCGGGCGCGCAGGCGGATCATGCGCAGCAGGCTCGCGTCGCCCCCGGCGCCGTGCCCGGTCTGGGATTCCGCGTACGCGCGTCCCAGGTCGCGCGTGTCGTCCGTGTCGCACAGGGCGCGCACGTCGGGCAGCCGCTCGTACAGGGGGATCAGGTTGCGGCGCAGGGGCGTGAGCATGAGCGCGGCCGTGGTCTCCGCGTCCAACGCGTCCAGGGTCCGGTCCCACCATCCCATGCGCCGCATCCGTTCGCACGCGGCTTCGGCCGCGGTCCGGCGGATGAGCGCCGCCTCGTTCGGGTCGTCCGCCCGCTCCGCCTTCGCGCACGCCTTCCCGTACCCGTCGGCGAGCCTCCGGCGGTCGGGGCCGATGGGGCGGGGCGTGCGCAGCCCGGGATGCTCCGTGAACGGGTCGGACGGGTCCGGGAGCGCGGGAAGACGCTCCAGCTCGTCGCCGCGCATGTCGTCCGGATCGTCGTGCGGCATGCGCGGCTGTCGTTCGCGCGGGTGGAGCACGCGTTTGGCGTTCCATTGGGCGATCGTGTACGACAGGCGGCGCGCCCACGCGCAGAACGACGTGTCGGCGAGCGGATCCCACAGGTTGTTCCAGTTCCACTGGCCGGCATGCGACGAGACGGGGATGCCGGTGATCTTCTCGAACATCTTCACCCGCACGTACTCGACCATGCGCCTCCGCTGCCCCGGATCGGGGTAGAGGCGGCGCATCTCCCCCTCGACCAGCCCGCTCGAATCCAGCCATGAGGCGACGAGCCGACGCTTCTCGCTGCCGTACTCCGCGTCCTCTTCGGTCCAGCCGAGCTCGCGGACGCGCCGGTCGAGTTCGGCCCGCCCGCGCATGTCGCGGCTCACATCCGTTCCAGGTCTCCACATGATCCACGCGCATGCGTCCTGGGCATAGGCGCGACCCATGTGGTATGAGCTTCAACCCGCGCCCGCGCGCGACGCGGACGGGTATCAGGATCGGGCGCTGCGCGCGGCCGCCGCCCTCCAACTGTCCGGCAGGCCGAGCCTGCTCACCCCGTCGGACTGGCTGTCGTGGCTGCGCCGCGAGGACGGGGTGCGCGTCGTCGCCAGCGGCGACCGGCGCTGGGTGCACACCATGGACGACGGGGGCAGGGCCGCCCGCCTGATCGGCGAGGCGTGCTCCGCGACCCCGGTCGAATGCGAACGGCCCGCGATCCTGGGCGAGCCGTTGAAGTGGGCGCACGTGCTCGTCCCCTCCTCGGTCACCCTGGCGCGTACGGCGCGCGACGAGCAGTCGGACGGGGACGAGGTGCGCCTGGACGTGCCGGACGGCATGGTCGTCGTGGTCAACGCGCGCCGCCCCGGCTGGGTGGAGAGCATGCGCCTGGGCGACTGGCTGGGCGACGAGTTCAACCGGCAGGCGGACACGAGCAAGCTGCGCGCCGAAGGGCTGGGCGCGTGCAGGGTCAGCGCCGGCGCGCGCACGTCGCACGACTCGTCGCGCCTGGTCCGGGAGGCCGCCAGCGCGCTTCACATCGGGTTCACCGGCGGGTTGAGCTCCCATCCGGACATGCCCGGCCTGCTCCGTCGCACGCTCGCCGTGCTGCTCGTCCCGCTCGCGCTGGCCGGCGTTCTGTCCGGATTGGACTGGTGGCTGATGCCGGTCGCCCTGGCGTTGGCCGTCGCACTGTTCGCGAGCACGCTGCGCACGCCGGGCGTGGAGTGGCGGCGCGCCCGTCACTGGTGGTGGCTGCCGCGCATGCGGCGCGCCCGCAGCTCGGATCTGAAGACGAGGGCGGGCGGCGACGATCAGAACGCGACCGGACGGGACCGGAAGACCCGCGTGCACGCGTACGCGTGGCAGCGTTCCACGCTGCCCGTGCCCGCGGGCGCGCTCATGGCCGTCGCCACGCCGCCGTCCACGCGCCGCAGCCAGGTGAGCGCGCTCACCGCCCGCCCCGACGCGCTTCTAGACGCGGACGGCCCGCTCGTCGGCCTGGACGCGGAACGGCGGCCGGTGCGCCTGTGGGAGGCGGCCTCCTACGGCGGGATCATGCTGTTCGGCGAACCCGGCGGCGGCAAGTCGAACCTGATGCACGGGATCGTCGGCCATGCGGCGGGCGCGCACCGGACCGGCGACGTGCTCGTCGCGTTCGAGTCGAAGGGCGCGGACTCGCTTCCCGTGCTGCGAAGGCTCATCCCGGGCGTGCACGTGGTCGACCTGAACGATCCGGCGACCCCGATGATCGACCTGCTCGGCTCGGGGTCGCCGGCCGAGAGGGGCGCGCGGTTCGCGGACCTGATGCGGCACGCGTTGGGCGACCAGCAGATCGGCCCCCAGTCGCGCATCCATCTGAGGGATGCGGTCATGGTCGCGCTCACCGCCCTCGCGTCCCCGGAATTGACGCGCCGGTGCAATGCGGCGGGCGTGACGCCGCCCGCCACGTGGGTGGAGGGCGCGGCCCGGCTCCTGGCCGCCCATGGGGTCGCGGACGCGCGCGCCCTGGGCCGCGCGTGCGCGTTGTGCGGCGGCGAGGAGGCGCGGGCCGCCGTGGAGCGACTGCACGGGCCCGTGTCCGAGAACGGGACGCCGAAGGTGAGGGACGGGGAGCTGCTCGCCCAGCTGCGCGCGCCGATGAACAAGATGGACCTGTTGGCGCAGGCGCCCGACCTGTTCGCCCCCGGCCGGCGCGCCGTCTCGTTCGACATGATGCTCCAGGCGTCCGCGCGCACGCCGGACGCGCGGCTGGTCGTGAACCTGGGGCCCGCGGAGCGCGTGGACGCGTCGGGCGCGCATCCGGCGTGCGGGGACGACACGCGCCAGCTGGTCGGCGCGCTCCTGTTCCGCGGATTACGGGAGAGCGTGGCCCGCGTCTGCCCCGGCTGGCAGGACCAGGGGCGGCATGTGCGCCTGTTCGTCGACGAGCTGTCGGACGTGACCGGCGCCGGCGAGGGCGTGGCGGGCGGCAACCGGGACATCTTCGAATGGTTCCGGGAGAAGGGGCGCTCGTTCGGCGTGGAGCTGACCCTGGGCTCGCAGAACCCGCTCCAGTTGGACGAGCGGCTGCTGGCGTCCGTGACGGGCTTCCAGACGGTCGGCTCGTTCGTATTACGCAGCCCGGTGACCGCGGAGCCCGCGGCGCGCGCGGTCGGCGTCGACCCGCAGCGGCTCGTCTCCCTCCCCCGGTTCGCCATCGCGCTGCGCACCGTCGGCGGCCCGCCCGACATGGCGACCCTGCCGCCCATGATCCTGCACGTCCCCCACTTCGACGGCGGCGAAGGCCTGTAGGCCCGCATCCGGACGGACGCCCGTCCCTGACGCATACCGATGGTGACGGAACCGATTAGAAAGGACCTGCGCATGGAGGTTTTCGCCGATTCGAAGGAGCTGGCGCGCGCCGTCGGCCACGTGCTCAAGACCGTCAACGGGAGGGACGTGAGTGCGCTCCGCCTGGAGGCGTCGGACGGGACGCTCGCGGTGAGCGCGACCGGATCCGACCGGTGGAGCCGCAGCATCCTGCCCGCCGAGACCATGGAGCCCGGCGTCGCCCTGGTGGGCGCCGCACGCTTCGACGCGGTCGTCCGCGCCCTGCCCGCCGGGGAGATCCGCGTGGAGACCGACGGCGAATGGGTGGCGGCCGGCAGCGACGGCGCACGCCTGCGCCTGCGCATGCTCGACCCGGACATGGAGGGCGTGGTCACGCCCGTCACGCCCCCATTGCCGGACGTGATGCACCCGGTCGACACGGAGAAGTTCGCGCGCACGGCGGACGCGGTCGCCGGCGCCATCCCCGCGGATCCGGGCATGGGCGTGCTGCGCGCCATCCACCTGACCGTCGACGGCGGGCGCATGACGATGGAGGCCACGGACCGCAACCTCGCCTCCCGCGCCGGCCTGGACGTGGCGGGCATGCCCGACGGCGAGTGGCTCGCCCCCGGCGAATGGCTGAAGGCGAACGCGCGCAACGCCCGGCGCATCGGGTTCACCGGGCGGGCCGTGTGCATCCAGTCCGACACGGACACGGACCTGACGCCCGTCCTGGACGGCGCGTACCCGCGTCTGGACCGCCTGTTCAGCCCGGAGGGCGAGCCGGTCGCCGTCCTGGACGTGGACCGGCCGCCGATGCTCGCCGCGGCGCGCATGCTGAAGAACGTGAACTTCACCAGCCGCCAGATCGTGCCCATCCGCGTCGAACCGGACGACCACGGGATCAGGCTCACGCTCGTGGACGCGGACTCCAACGGCGTGCAGCATCTGGACGCGGACGCGCCCGCGTTCGCCCCGTTCGGCGTGAACGCCGACTATCTGATCGACGCGCTGACCACGCTGACCGGCGAGAAGGCGCGGGTCACGCTCCGCGAGGGGCGCAACGGGTACGCGCCGATCATGATCGGCGCGCCCGACGCGGACAAGGATGCGCCCGTCCACATGGTCGCGCCCGTCCGCCTGGGCGCCGCCGCATAGGAGCCGCTTATGAGCGACAACGGTTTGGACGAGGCGACGCGCCGCATGCTCGCCCACATGCTCCACCACGGCCGGTTCGTCGAAACCGTCGTGGACCCGGACGCGGCCCGCAGGCTCGTCCGGCTCGGATACGCGGCCGAATGGAGGACCGCGTTGGGGCGGGATGCGATCGTGCTGACCGATCGGGGCGTCGCGGAGGCGCGTCGCGGCGAACACGCCCCCTGCCGGAGCGTGGGAGGGCAGCGTGGCCGCATCGCATAGGACCCTGCCGTCCAGGCGTGAACGCCGACGCCGCGCCGTGTGGGCGCGGCGCGGCTCACTGCTCATGCTCACGCTCCTCGTATCCGCGATGGGCGCGGCCGTCGCGGTCAACGGCGTCAATCCCGCCGCCTACGGGGCGGCCGAACCGTTCAGGATGACGCGCGCGGACGCGATCGGCACGTCCCGCTCCCAGGCTCGCGACCCGTTGTCCTCCGCGAACGGGCTGACCGTCGACGGCTCCTGGCAGGCGGACGACGGCGGGCTGGACGCGGACAAGATGGTCGGCTGGCAGGCCGACAACCCCGTCGTCATGGAACTGTTGAACGGGCGCGACAAGGACAGCGTGCCCGCCGGATTCGACCCCGACCATGCGACCGGGGACACGGACGGGAACGCGTACCCGTTCAGCGAATGCACGTGGTGGGCGTACAAGCGGCGGCACGAGCTCGGACTGCCCGCAGGCTCCTATATGGGCAACGGCAACATGTGGGCGGATTCGGCGCGCAGGCTCGGCTACTGGGTTGACCGCACGCCGCGTCAGGGCGACGTGATGGTGTTCCAATCCGGTCAGGCCGGGTCGAGCCTCATCTACGGGCATGTCGCCATCGTCGAACAGGTCAACGAGGACGGCAGCATCGTCACGTCCGAGTGCGGAGCCGCATACAACGGGCAGCCGTTCAGCCGCACGTTCCCCGCCAGCGAGGTCGGCGACTACCAGTACATCCACTACTAATCAAGGAGGGCGTCATGTCGAAAACCATCAAAGGAACGCTGCTGGGCGTATTGCTGGCGGCGTTCGCCGTCTGGTGCGCGAACGAACTGCTCAGGGTGTGAGCGCATCATGCCTGAAATCATCCTCCGCGTCATCCTGCCCATCGCCGGCATCATCGCCTGCGCCCTCGGCAGCACGCTCATGGTCATGCCCGCGCTCAGACCCGCGCGCAAAGGCGTCGACCGGTTCGAGCATGCGAAAACGCTGGGCGGCGCTGGAATCGTCCTCGCGGGGTTCATCGCCATCGCGCTCTCCAGCATCCACTAGGAGACAACTCATGCGCCACCATCCACGCCATATCATCCTCCCGGCCGCCGTCCTGCTGACGGCGACGCTCGCGTGCACGCTGACCGCGTCCGCCGCCACGCCCGAAACCATGGATGGTCGGACGACCGTCGTCAGCGTCCGCACGTTCGACACAGGCGTCACGCAACACGCCGACCTCACCGTGGAGGCCGCATCCGTGACCGTGCCCGACGACGCGGCATGGGACGGCGGCGAACAATTGGACGTGCCACACACGGAAAGCCCCGCCGAACGCGAGCAACGCGAACAGAAGGAACGGGAGCAGGCCGAGGCGCGGCAGGCGGCCGAACGACAGGCGCAGGCGGCAAGCCGCTCCGCACTACGCGCCACGCTCCCCGACGGCTGGGACTCCAACGCCGTACTCACGGAAGCCGTCAAATACCTCGGCGTCCCCTACGTGTACGGCGGCTCCTCCCCCAGCGGATTCGACTGCTCCGGACTCGTCCAATACGTGTACGCCCAACTCGGCATCAACCTGCCACGCACCGACAGCGCACAACGCGCGTGGGCGCAGGCCAACGGCACGCAGGTCAGCGCGGCGGACGCGCAACCCGGCGACCTGATGTGGATGCCCGGACACGTCGGCATCTACGCGGGCGACGGGATGATACTCCACGCGCCCACACCCGGCGACGTGGTGCGCGTGCAAAGCGCATCCTACGCGACCTTCGAATACTACCGGATCGGCTGACGGACGCATGCGTGATGGCGACGGTCCGGAAACGGGCCGCCACCATCACGCATGTCAGTCCGACAGTCCGAGAGGAGAACAAACCCGAATGCAAACCAACCATCGTCCCGCACGCGTCCTGAAGACGGGAGCCGGCATGCTCGCGGGCGCCCTGCTGCTCGCCGGCACGGTCGGCGTGGCGAACGCGGCGGAGACCGACCGCCGACTGGACGAGACCATCGCGCTCCGCGACCGTACGGCCGTCATGTACGACCGCCTGGACTCCGCCATAGTCCGCGCCCGCAACGCGATCGCCGACACGAGCGCCGACCAGTACGACGATCCCACGCTGCTGGACGAGATCACCCGCACGCTCGACCATTACGACGCGTACGACCCGCATCTGCCCGCCAACATCGACCCGTCCAAGGTGAGTCTGGATACGGTGGAGGCGAACCTGGACGCGGCGTACGCGAACGCGGCCGACTGGCTGACGGACGCGAACACGCTCATCGACCGGGCTGTGCAAAGCCGCAACCTCAAACTGTTCCATGATGCGGAAGCCCGGTTGTCCGGCGCGTTGGACGCGGCGCGCGCCACGCTGTCGGACAGCGAGAACCGGGTCGACTCGACCGCGAACCGCGACGAACTGTCCGCGCTGGTCGGCGAGGCGGACGGGACGCTCGCCGCCGCACGCTCACGGCATGAGGCGGACGGGGATTCGATGCCGGGCGACTGGTCGGACATGACCGGCATCGCCGACCGTCTGGACGCGGAGCGCGGCGAGGTGGAGACGGACGTGCAGGCGTATGAGGCGCGCATCGCCGCCGAACAGGCGGCCGCCGTGCAGGCCTCCTACGGGGCGGGTTCGACGGCCTCCTACGGTTCTGGGGAGACCCGTACTATTCGTCCTACGTGTCCTATTCGAACACGCCGTCCGGCTACCGGACGTCCGGCTCGTGCGCCATGGATCCGAGCATCCAATCGCCGGGCTCCGGCTGCCAAGGGCTCGTCGACGGCGGCGGTCTCGCCCAGCTCACCTGGGGGCAGACCACCATCTACGCGCAGCACGCCAACACCGGCGGAGCATGGATCAACGGTCTGACCGCCGGGCAGACCGTCACCATCAACGGCCGGCAGTACGTGGTCAACGGACAGTCGCAGGAGGGCGCGTACTATTCGCCCGACTCCGGCACCTGGCTGCGGACATGCAACGGCAACCATCTCGTCGGCATCACCCCGGTCGGCTGACCGCCGGCCACGCGCATAGCAACGGTGCGGCACGGGGGAACCATGGGGCTCCCCGTGCCGCACCGTTGAACGTATCCGGAGAGTCGAAGGAGCATCATCATGAGCATGCCGGACCCGATGCCGTCGTACGACGCGCAGACGCCGCCCGCCACCCCGCCGCACCCCGCCCCATACGCGGCATCCGCACCGGAGGATGCGCCCCTGCCGGGCTGCGGGTTCGCCCCGGCCGTCACCCGCTACTGGCACGGATACGTGCGCTTCCACGGGCGTGCGAGCCGCGGCGAGTACTGGTGGGCGGTCCTGTTCGTCGCCATCGTGAACGTCGCGTTGAACCTGCTCGCCTCCCTGACCGACGACGCGCCCCTCATCGGATTCCTGTCGTTCGCGTGGGGCGTGGCCACGATCCTGCCGTCCCTGGCCGTGTCCGTGCGCCGTCTGCACGATGCGAACGGTTCCGGACTGCTCCTGCTGCTCCCCTACGGGCTGATCCTGGCCGGCATGCTGCTCGCCCTGACGGGTCTGGCGGGCGCGGCCGGCGGCGTCGTGATGCTCGCCGCGGGCGGCGATGCGGGGCTGATGGGCGGCGGACTGGGCATGACCATGGTCGCGCTCCTCCTGCTCCTGGCCGGACTGATTACGCTGATCATACTCATGTGCCGCCCGTCCGACCCAGCCGGCGCACGATTCGACCGATGACACGCGACAAGGGGAAGGAGACGGAAATGCGACGGAAACCGATCCTGACGGGCGTCATCATCGCGGGAATGCTGCTCGCCGCGGCTCCGATGGCGCAGGCCGACGAGAGCGATCTCGCCGTGGACGTGCTGGACACGCTCACCGTGACCGACACGCAGGCGGACGTGCCGGGATACGACGGCGATGAGAGCTTCGAGTATCCCGCCGACGTGGACGACGATATCTACGGGCCGAAGGCCGACATGTGGGACGTCATCTACATGCGCGACTTCGACCCGGCGACCATCAAATCCGACGACGGCGACGTATCCTACGGCGTCCTCCGCAACGACCCGTACAGCGGCAAGGACGTGACCTACGAGAAAGGCGGGGCGAGCGAAATCGACATCGAACACGTCGTCGCCCGCAGCGAGGCGTGGGACTCCGGCGCAAGCGAATGGACGCAGGCGCAGCGCGACGCGTTCGCCAACGACCCGCTCGAACTCCTCGCCGTCAGCAGCGGCGGCAACCGCGCACACGGAGAAAAGGACGCCGCAGGATGGCTCCCCAGCGTCGGCGTGAAATCCACCAGCGTGAACAACCCCGCCTACGACTGCTACTACGTGGCCCGTCAGATCGCCGTCAAGGACAAGTACGATCTGAGCGTCGATATGGCCGAGAAGGACGCGATGGAGGACGTGCTCGCCACATGCCCCGCGCAGACCATCCCCGACGAACGGGACGGCGCATACTGGGAGAGCGGCGACGCCGAACCGCTCCCCGGTGATGTGAACGGCGACGGCGAATACACGACGGGCGACCTGACCGGACTGACCGCCGTCGTGGACGGGCAACCCTACGCGGGGTTCGCGCCCGATGCCGACTCGTACAGGCTGCCCGACGGCGATCATACGGTCGATATCACGGGCGCGCCCGACGGGTGGACGATGACACGGGCGACGGAGACCTCCGGCTTGGCTGTCACCCGCACGTTCACGATCGTCGCGCCCGACGGCACCACCGTCGCCTCCTACCGGTTCACATGGGATACGGTCGGTCAGACGGGCGGCGGGGATACGCCGCAGACCCCGGTCGTCCCCGACGCGGACGACGATGCGGATGCCGGGGATGGCGCCGCCGAGGCGCCGGACGCGGGCGACGGGACCGTCCCCGCGGCCGATCAGGGCGACCGGCTCCCCGCGACCGGCGCCACCGTCCTGGGCGTCGGCGTGTCCGCACTGATGATCATCGCCTGCGGCGCGCTGCTCGCCGTGCTCCGCCGCCGTACCCGCGACTGAGCCGGAAGGAACGCCATCATGGCTCGCACATGGAAGGACAAGCCGTATCATCTGCTGGAGCGCGAGGCCGTCCGACGCGGATACGTCCGGCAACATCGGGACTGGCATGATGGAATCCGTATGGTCGCCGACGTGACCGCCTACTGCCATGCGTGCCGCCGGCAGGCGAAGACCTACGACCGTTGGCACGACTGGCGGGACTACGAGGACGACTGGCAGCCCGACTACGGCAACGAGACCCGCATCCGCGACGGCCTGCACATGGCCGTCAACGAGTACAACGGCGGCCTGCTGGACGAGGACTGGGACAACCCCCACGCATACCAGCGGCGACGCGCCTGGCGCACCGCATAAGGTCGGCCGGAAGCCATGCGTCAGAATGCGCGGACGCATAAGCGTCGAGTATGAAACGCATTCTCATCACACCGTTCGCATGGCATCTGGTCATGCTCGCCATCGGGGTCCTTGCGGCCCCGTCCTCCGCGCTCGGCTGGAGCATCCTGGCCACGGCCAGCCCGTTCCGTCTGCGCGTCCGCCATCTGACCGCCATACTGGCGGTCGTCCTGCTGCTGTCGCTCATCCCCATGCTCCTGACGCGCGGCACGGTGCGCCGCATCCTATACGGACTGCCGCTCCTCCTGCTGCCGGGCATGCTGCTGGCCGTGTTCCGACGCGCCGACGGCATGCGGTTCATGGGCGAACCGGTGATGCTCGCCGTCACCGGCGGCATCCTCCTGCTCGTCGCGCTCATCCCGTTCCTCATCGGCCTGATCCGCGGGCGTAGGATGCGCGTCCGTGCAAGGCATGGCGGGGCGCACGCGCGCGGGCGCGCCGCCATGGGCGACGACGAGTGACGATGGTTATGGTTGGGCCCCCCCCGCGCAAACCCGCGGGGGCCCACCCAAAACAAACGCCGGGCCGCCGCCCGTGAACTGCGAGGCCCCGCCGGCGGGCCCCCGCACACCCCCCGCACCCCCCCCGAAAGCCCCCCACCCGCCCCAACACAGCCCCATACCCCCTCCACCCGACCCCCCCCACCCACCCCGCAGCCCCCCCCCCCCGCCGTAAGCGCCACCCCCC
>ERZ1090864.1227-NODE-1230-length-12257-cov-45.076135_pt1 | contig 12257 bp, 13 predicted proteins | sample MGYA00478479_ERZ1090864 | MGnify/ENA primary metagenome ERZ1090864 (study PRJEB33644, sample SAMEA5815743) | chicken gut metagenome | biome: Chicken; feature: Gastrointestinal Tract; material: Caecum | place: Ireland | collected 2019-01-01 | study: A study of... | reverse complement strand
GTGTCAAGGCCCGATTTACAAATTTTTGGTTTTTGCTTTCTTTTCTTTACTTCCTATCTTTTCGGCCTGGTTCGCGTTGGAGCGTGAGGGTGCGTTTTGAGGTAAGGGGAGGGGTGGGTTTTGTATATTTATGCTTTTTCATCATTTCTGCGTTTTGCTTCCCTCTCCGTTCTGGCCCTCTCCGCCGCCTTCGGCGGCACCTCCCCCGCACGCGTGGGAGGCTCCCCTCTCAGGCGCTTCGCGCCAGCTCTCCCGGAGGGAGAGCCAAGTTTACGCTCGTGGACAGAGGAAAACTTTGTGGTAAGACGAAGTTTTTTCGGCTTTGCCTTACCACAAACTTTGCCAAAACTGACGCAGGTACGCTTGCCTCCCCCGCGGGGGAGGTGGCACAGCGCTTTGCGCTGTGACGGAGAGGGGAGGCTCCCACGTTTACGGGGGAGCTGTCGAGCCGCCGCAAGGGCGGCGAGACTGAGAGGGCTATAGTGCAGCGCCTGAGAGGGGAGTTTTCTTTCCCACCCGCCACCCCAAATGTGACCCTCTTACTGACTTTGCGGCCGTTTTGTGGTATGCTAAAAACATGATTTGCCGTCTCTGCGGGGGCAGCTCGCGGGAGGGGCGTTCTCGTTGTCTGAAAAGGAGGCTCACATCATATGAAGTATGTCATCATCGGCGGCAACACCGGAGGCGCGGGGGCGGCGGCCCGGCTGCGCCGGCTGGACGAGCAGGCCCGGATCGTGATGCTGGAAAAGGGCGGCCATGTGTCCTATTCCAACTGCAGCCTGCCCTACCGGCTGAGCGGCACGGTGGACCAGACCGAAAAGCTGGTCCTGAACACGCCCGAGGCCCTGCGGGACAGCTACAACATCGAGACCCGCACCGCCAGCGAGGCGGTGGCCATCGACCGGCAGGCAAAGCAGGTGCAGGTCAAGGACCTCGCCACCGGCAAGGTGTACGCCGAAAGCTACGATAAGCTGGTGCTGGCCCCGGGGGCCAACGCGGTGGTGCCCCGCATCCCCGGCATCGAGGAAGCCAGCCTGTTCACCGTCAAGACGGTGGACGACGTGGCCCGGCTGCACGGCTTTTTGCAGCAGCAGAGCGCCCGGCGGGTGTCGGTGATCGGCGGCGGCTTCATCGGCATCGAGGTAGCGGTCAACCTGCGGGAAGCCGGCTATGAGGTGGCGGTGATCGAGGCCATGCCCCAGATCCTGCGCACCTACGATTACGACATGGTGCAGATCTTGCACAAGGAAATGCTGGACCACGGGGTAGAGCTGGTGCTGGGCGACTCGGTGGTGGCTTTCCACGGGTCGGACGTGGAACTCAAGTCGGGCCGCGCCGTCCCCGGAGACGCGGTGGTCATGGCGGTGGGCGTCCGTCCCGACACCGCGCTGGCCGTCCAGGCCGGGCTTGCCGCCAACCAGCGGGGCGCCCTGCTGGTGGACGCCAACTACCAGACCAGCGACCCCGACATCTACGCCGTCGGCGATGCGGTGGAGGTGTTCAACGCCATCACCCACAAGCCCATGATGCTGCAGCTGGCAGGCCCCGCCCAGAAGCAGGCGCGGCAGGCCGCCGACCATCTGATGGGCCGCCCGGTGCGCAACACCGGCTATATCGGCTCCAGCTGCATCAGGGTGTTCGACTACAACGCCGCCAGCACCGGCCTCACCGAGGCCCAGTGCCAGCAGGAGGGCCTTGCCTACGAGACTTCCTACGTCCTGCCCAAGGACCGGGTGGCCCTGATGCCCGGCAGCTGTCCGATGCACTTCAAGCTGATCTTTGAAAAGCCCACCGGCCGGGTGCTGGGCGCACAGGCCATCTCCAAGGGTGACGCTCCCAAACGGGTGGACGTGGCAGCCGCCGTCATCAAGTTCGGCGGCACGGTGGACGATTTGCGGGACCTCGAGCTGTGCTATGCGCCGCCTTTCTCCACCGCCAAGGACCCGGTAAACTACGCCGGCCTGGTGGCCTGCAACCTGCTGGACAGCGCGTTCCGTCAGGTGCACGTGGATCAGGTGCGCGGCCTGGTGGAATCGGGTGCCTGCATCATCGACGTGCGCCCCGCGGCCGCCTATGCCCAGGGCCACATCACAACGGCGGTGAACATCCCTCTGGCCCAGCTGCGCGGCCGTCTGGACGAGATCCCCAAAGACCGCCCGGTGTATATCCACTGCCAGATCGGCCAGAGCAGCTATAACGCCGTCATGGCCCTGCAGGGCCACGGCTTCAGCAACGTGTACAACGTGGCCGGCGGCTTTTTGGGCATCTGCTACAACGAATACTTCAACGACCAGACCCAGCACCGCCAGCCCATCGTGACCGGCTACTGCTTCTGAGCCGCCTGAACCCTATAAAAGTCCGAACGATACGTCAAAATGAAAAAAGTCCCGTCCAGCCGGCATGTACGGATGGACGGGACACGCCAAACCGCCCCCGGTGCCTTTCGGCGCCGGGGGCGGCTGTGCTGTTTTGGGTGGGGTTGGCAAATCTGCGCCTTACTCCTCCGGCGGGGCGCTGGGGGAGGGCGCAGGCTGAGCGGGCTTGTCAGGGGCCGCCTTGCAGGGCGGCAGCTGCAGCTCGGGCATCAGCTCATCGTTGATGATGACCAGCATTTCCTCCAGCTTTTTCACGTCCTCGGGGGAGAAGCGCTCGCGCACCCGCTCGATGACGGTGTGCAGGTAGGAATAGCTGATGCTGTAGTAGTCGATATACTTCTGGGTGGGGCGCAGGTGGTACTCCCGGCGGTCGGTGGTGGACTGGATCTTTTCCACATAGCCTTTGCGGACCAGGCTGCCGATCTTATAGGCGGCGTTGGGCGTCGAGATCTGCATCATGCGGGAAAACTCGGCAATGGTGGGCTCGCCCATCGCCATGATGCCCTCCATGCAGAAGGATTCAACGGTGGTCAGCGTGGCCTCACGCGTGGCGAACCGATGGAACACCTTTTGATAAAAGTGCAGCTTGAACTTGGTGTAGACGGCTTGAAACGCGTCTTCCAGCATGGGCTCTCCCCCTTTCTGTGTAGGTCTACTGGCTGTATTATATCACAAATTTGAACGAAGCGAAAGCCCCTGACCACAGAAAGTGCGCCAAATAGACAAAATTTTAGCGCGGAGAAATGCGCCATGTTAAGATCTTACACGCTCTCCGGCGCAAAGCCGGCGGTCGCCGGCTGGCCCTGCCAGAGCGTGCCGTCGGCGCGGTAATAGCGGGATTCAGCGCTGCCGTCGGCCAGAAGGTAGTCTACCCGGTAGACCTGGCCTTCTTCCACAGGGTTCAGGTAATTGTCATAGGGCAAAAACTCACCGGTGGCGGGCAGGGCGCAGGCGGCCTCATAGGCCCCCTCGACCAGCCAGAAGGTGCGGGACTGGTACCCCGGCAGGCGGCTGGACAAGTCCTGTTCGCCCAGGCAGACGGCGGTGTAATCCGTCCCGGCGAGGCGGACCAGCTGGGTATCCCCGGCGCGGGTGTAGTCGATGCCGTCCGAGAGGTTGCGGGCCTGCAGGGCCGCGCCGTACTGCTGGCGCAGCTGGCCCGCCATGCAGGGCACCGTGCCGGTGTTGTAATCCATCGCGTACAGGTTGGAGTGGGCCGACCCGGTGATGACCATGACGCTGGCCCCCATGGGCAGGGCCTCAAAGGCGCGGGCGAGGTTTTCAGCCATGCAGTTTTCGCGGTAAGCGCCGTCGCCGGTCTTGTAATACTGCTTGCCCTGCTCGATCACCCGCTGGGCCTCGTCCCAGTCGGCCGAGCCCATCTGCCCGGTCAGCGCCAGGCCGATCAGGTAGCGGGCGCCGGTGGTGTTGTACTGGTGGCCCACGTCAAAGCCGTGAAAGACCGTCTCGGGGTATTGTTCCTTGATGGACTTGTAAAAATCCCAGATTTTCTGGTCGTGCATGAGGGTGCCTTCCAAATCCTCAAACAGGCGGCTGAGGATGGCGTCATCCTCCGCTTTCATCCACAGGTTCATGAACTGGGCGGCGTAGGATGGCACCTCGATGAAAAGATCCCGCATCCCCAGTTCTTTGTAATACCTGTCCCAGGCGGCCAGCTCCTGCTCCAGACAGGCGGGGTCGGCGTGGGTCTCGCCGTAGAGGTAGATGCGGCCGGTTTCGGGCTGCACGGCCGCCGCCGCGCCGGGCGCAGCCAGCGCCAGCATCAGCACCAGCGCCGCGAACAAACTTGCCAGCTTTTTCATAGGGGACCTCCTTTTCTGTTTCTATAGACGCTGTTTGAAATTTTAACCCTCAGGGATAAAGCCCGTGGCACAGACCATATCATAGTAAATCTCGCCATCGGTACGGCAGAAGTTGCGCTCAACTGTGCCGTCGGACTGCGTGGTTTCCACAATGTAGACCTGGCCCTGTTCTGTCTCGCAGGGGAAGTTGGGGAGAGGGTAGACAATATTGCTGAGGGGCAGCCCCTTGGCAACATCGTAAGCGCCCGGTACCTGCCAGTAGGCCACGCCCTCGCCGGTGGCAGGGCGGCGGTAGGCAGCCAGCAAGACGGCAGTATACGCCTGCCCGCCAATGGTGACGGTCTGGGTCTCGCCAGCACGCTCTGTTTCTTCAACAGTGGCGGTCAGGTCGGTGCTGTGCAGTTTGTCGCCATAAACTTCCTGCAGCTGGCTGGCCATATTCGGTGCGGAGCCGGTAGGATCGAGTTCGCCGGGGTTGGTGTGTTCAGCGCCGTAAATTCCCATCACACTGGTGCCGGCGGGCAGGGCATCATAAGCGCGCTGGAAATTCTGGGCCATCAGCGGCTCGCGGTACGCATAGTCGCCGTCGTGATCCTCATAATAGGAACGCCCCTGCTCGATGTTTTCGAGAGTAATGCGGTAGGCTTCGCTGTCCTTTTGCCCGGTCTGCTCAAGGTAGGCGAGATACCGCGCGCCCATGGTTTCATAACAATGGCCGACGTCGGTGCCATGGAACACTGTCTCCGGGTACTGTTCCTTGATGGTGTGGAAAAAGTCCCAGACCACCTGCGAGGCTCCGGCAGTGTCGGAAATGTCCGCAAAAATCTGGGTCAGAATGGTATCATCCGGCGCGTCCATCCATAAATTGAGGTATTCGCCCATATAGTAGGGGAACTCGACAAAGAGGTCGCGCATCCCCTGGTCATAACATTCACCCCAGAGTTCCAGCTCTTTCGCCGTCATGGTGGCGTTGGAGTGGCTCTCGCCGAGGAGGTAGATTTCCCCGCCCGTCTGCGGGAAAAAGAACCCCGAAATCGTCATGACCAGAGCTGTCAAAAAACTTACAACCTTTTCCATACAACATCCTCCTTTGATTTTATCCTATTGGAAAACCCTCCCCGGCCGCATGAAGGGCCGGCCCGCCGGGCACCCTAACCCCATACCGTCAAGCGAAAGGGGGCGTGTCGCCGCGCCGGATTACAGAGAGCTTTACCTTGAAATGTTTCGCGCCAGCGAAGCGGCCATCCGGCTGCTGACCGAGGCGCAGGCCCGCGCCGAGGAGGCGTATCTGGCGGCCGAGCCGCCGCCCCTCGCGCTGCCCGGCAGGGAAGAGCCGCCCCACCCAACAGGCGGCCCGCCCTGCTGACGCTTACCCCCGCTTGGCCTCGGCCTTGGCGAGAAACCTGGCGTCGTTGATGATGACCCGCTCGTGGACGCCCTGTCCGACCGGGCCTTTCTCGTCCCGCATAGCGACGGTGAAGGTCAGCTTGCGGCCCTCCACCGCGATCAGCTCGCTTTCACAGGTGACGTGCATCCCCACCGGGGTGGGGGCGGTGTGCTCCAGCGAGAGCTTGGCGCCCACTGTGCCGCTGCCCGGCTCCAGTTCAGGGGCTACGCTCTGCCAGCAGGTCTGTTCGGCCAGCGCGGCCAGGGCCGGCGTGGCGAACACCTCCAAAGTGCCGCTGCCCATGGCGCGGGCGGTGTTTGCGGCGGTGACGGCCACCGTGGCCGTGCCGCGAAGTCCAGCTTCCAGCATCGTTTTTTCCTCCTTGCGGGGCCGCGCCGAAAGCGCGGCCCTTTTTTGTGCGTACCGCCCGGCGGCGCGCCTTTTTTATAGAATAGCACATTTCGCGGCCCATTGCACGTCTTTTGAACAGAAAAGGGAGAATCTGCAACTTTGTTGCATTTTACCGAAAAATTTTTCAAAAATCCCCTTGACTTTGGCCTGCGCGGTGTTATAATGAACACATGAGCAATCATTCATATGTTACAAACCCGACAAGGAGGTCAAACGATGGAACCGATGGAACGACCCGCCCCCAAGGACGCCCCCGCTGAAATACCGGACGACGAAGTCCTGTACGAGCTGGCGGACCTGTTCCGGGTGTTCGGCGATTCCACCCGGATCAAAATCCTGTACGCCCTCCACGACCAGGAGCTGTGCGTGCAGGACATCGCCGCCGCGGTGGGGCTGAGCCAGTCCGCCGTCAGCCATCAGCTGCGGGTGCTGAAGGACTCCAAGCTGGTGCGGTTCCGCCGGGACGGCAAGACCGTCTACTACGCCCTGGACGACGACCACGTGCGCAGCATCCTCTCGCTGGGGATGGAGCATATCGAAGAATGACACATTTGGAAAGGACCGGTACATCATGAAAAAGACCTACAAGATCGACGTGGACTGCGCCAACTGCGCCAACAAGATGGAGGCAGCCGCCCAAAAAACCCCCGGCGTCAAGAATGCCACCGTCAACTTTATGACCCTGAAAATGAGCGTAGAGTTTGAGGAAGGCCAGGACCACAAGGCCGTGATGCAGCAGGTCTATGCCAACTGCAAAAAGGTGGAGGACGACTGCGAAATCTTCGGCATCTGACAAGACACAATCCAACAGGGCAGAGGAGACCGGAACGTTTTTCGTTCCGGTTTTCCACCCAGCGGAGCGGTGGAAAGCTGTGTAGTTTTCAACTTTTTCCACTGGTTTTTCAACCGCTTTTGCGGAAAAGTTCAAATTTTACGTGAAAAAGCCCTTTTTATCCCTGCTTTTATGGGGGAAAACAGGTGGAAACTGTGGAGAAACCCCGCATCCGCCCGAACCCCCGTGGAAAACCCGCGCAACTGACTGATACAAGGAGGCGTCTGCCATGAATCCCAAGCAAAAAAAGATGCTTTACCGCATCCTGATCGCGGCGGCCCTGCTGGTGCTGATCCAGCTGCTGCCTCTCACCGGCCTGCTGGAGATGGTCCCGGTGCCCATGGTCCTGCTGTACCTGATCCCCTACCTGGTGGTGGGCTGGGACGTGCTGCGCAAGGCCGTGCTGGGCGTCAAGAACCGGCAGCCCTTTGACGAGTGCTTCCTGATGGCGGTGGCCACGGTGGGCGCGTTCGCCCTGGGGGAGTTTGCCGAGGGCTGCGCCGTCATCCTGTTCTACCAGATCGGCGAGCTGTTCCAGAGCGTGGCGGTGGGCAAAAGCCGCCGCAGCATCGCCGCTTTGATGGACATTCGCCCCGACTACGCCAACCTCGAACAGGAGGACGGCTCCTTTGAGCAGGTGGACCCCGACGAGGTGGAAGTGGGCTCGGTCATCGTCATCGAGCCGGGGGAGCGGGTGCCCATCGACGGCGTCATCATCGAGGGCGTTTCCACCCTGAACACCGCCGCCCTCACCGGCGAGAGCCTGCCCCGGGACGCCAAGACCGGCGACGAGATCATCAGCGGCTGCGTGAACATCAGCGGCCTGCTGCGGGTGCGCACCACCAAAGAGTTTGGGGAGTCCACTGTCTCCCGCATTTTGGACCTTGTGGAAAATTCCAGCATGAAAAAGGCCCGGGCCGAAAACTTTATCACCCGGTTCGCCCGCGTATACACCCCGGCGGTCTGCTACAGCGCCCTGGCGCTGGCGGTGCTGCCGCCGCTGGTGCTGCTGCTTTTAGGCCAGCCCGCCGCCTTTGGGGACTGGGTCTACCGCGCCCTGACCTTCCTGGTCATCAGCTGCCCGTGCGCCCTGGTCATTTCGATCCCCCTCAGCTTTTTCGGGGGCATCGGCGGGGCCAGCACCTGCGGCATCCTGGTCAAGGGTTCCACCTATCTGGAAGAACTGTCCCGCACCGGCATCGTGGTCTTTGACAAGACCGGCACCCTGACCCAGGGCGTTTTTGAAGTGACCGGCGTCTATCCCGCCGCCGGCGTGGACGCCGCCGCCCTGCTGGAAACGGCATCCCTGGCCGAGAGCTACTCCAAACACCCCATCTCCCAGAGCCTGAAAAAAGCCTGCGGCAAAGAGCTCGACCCCGCCCGCGCCGCCAACGTGGAGGAACTGGGCGGCTACGGCATCACCGCCCAGGTGGACGGCAGGCCGGTGGCCGTGGGCAACGCCCGCCTGATGGCAAAGCTGGGTCTGACCGCCCCCGCGGCCGCCCAGCCCGGCACCCTGGTGTATGTGGCCATCGACGGCGCTTACGCCGGGTACATCCTGATTTCGGACGTGGTGAAGCCCACCGCCGCCAAGGCCATCGCCGGTCTGAAACGGGCAGGCGTCCGCCGCACGGTCATGCTCACCGGCGACGCCGAGCCGGTGGCCAGGGCCGTGGCCTCCCAGCTGGGCATCGGCGAGTACCGCGCCGGCCTGCTGCCCGAGGACAAGGTGGCCCAGGTGGAAGCCCTTCTGGACGAAAAGCAGCCCCGGGAAAACCTGGCCTTTGTGGGGGACGGCATCAACGACGCCCCCGTCCTCTCCCGCGCCGACCTGGGCATCGCCATGGGCGCGCTGGGCTCGGACGCCGCCATCGAGGCCGCCGACATCGTCCTGATGGACGACGACCCCGCCCGCATCGCGCTGGCGATGGACATTTCCCGCCGCACCATCCGCATCGTCTACCAGAACATCGTCTTTGCCCTGGCCGTCAAGGCCGCCTGCCTGGTGCTGGGAGCGCTGGGCCTGGCCGGGATGTGGCTGGCCATCTTCGCCGACGTCGGCGTGATGGTGCTGGCCGTCCTGAACGCCACCCGCGCCCTGTACACCCGCGACCTTGTCCGCCGCAACGGCCTCGGCAAGTAACCATCCTTTCCATCTGACACAAAACCGCCCCGAAGCATTTCTGCCCCGGAGCGGTTTTCCTTTTATAATACCATGAACAGCGTCCCCGACGCGATCAGCGCGCAGCCAAACAGGCTTTTGGCGCTGGCGGGCTCGTGCAAAATCAGGAAGGCCAGCGCCAGCGTGATGACCACGCTCAGCTTGTCCACCGGCACCACCTTGGACGCCTCGCCGATCTGCAGCGCGTGGTAATAGCACAGCCACGACGCCCCTGTCGCCAGCCCGGACAAGATCAAAAACAGCCAGCTGCGCGGCGCGATCTCCTTCATGCCGCCCTGCGTGCCGGTCAGCAGCACCATTCCCCAGGACATGACCAGCACCACCGCCGTCCGTATCGCGGTCGCAAGGGTAGAGTTGACCCCCTCGATGCCGATCTTCGCCAAAATGGAAGTCAACGCCGCAAACACGGCCGACCCCATCGCAAACACAAACCACATGGCTATATGCCTCCTTTGCCCCCATCATAGCACGGCAATAGGGGAGAAGCAAGGGGAAGGGGGCGGGTGCTGCGTTTGCTCCCCTCTCAGGCGCTTTGCCGCCTAATAGCCCTCTCAGTCACAGGGCGCTTCGCACCCTGTGCCAGCCCCTCTTGCGCTTAGCCGATTTTTGCGGCGCGCTCTGGTGAGCGCTTGCAAAAACCGGAGCGCTGCTCCGGGTTGCGGTGCCCTGCTTTTGCTTCGGGCGTCGCAGCGCCCTTGCAAAAGACAGACCGCGGCCCCTGCTCCGCTTCGACTGTTTCGTCCACTGGACGCGCCTCAGCTTCGCAGCCACTCACAGCTCCCTGCTTCTGCCACTGGCAGCGGTCGCTGTTCGTGCCCCCGCAGGGAGAGCCAAGTGCACGCCCGTGGGTGGCGGCAAAGTAAGTGGTAAGGCAAACTAAAAAACGGTTTCTCTTGCTGGATGGTCACAGTAAAATAAACCGTTTCCCGTTTAGCCTCCCCGAAGGGGAGGTGGCCCGCAGGGCCGGAGGGGACACATTAAAGGGGTGGCGGGCGGGTTTAGATCATTTCAGGTACGACCGTATTTTTTCCCGTGCCGCTCCCGCATCCGATTCGGGCGGCTGGCCGGTCAGGTAGGCAAGGGCGTCGTTCCATTCGTGCAGGGAGGCGTCCTCCGGCCCAAGCCTCTCCACCTCATGCAGCAGCCGCAGCTTCCGCCCACGGTCCAACGTGTGAAGGTCGCTCAGGGAAACACAGCCCATGCGATACCCCAAATAAGCCAGCAAAGACAGGCGCAGCGGATTTTCTTTCATCTTTCCTTCCTCTCAAACGACAATGCGGGGGCCAGCCTTACAGCCGACCCCCGCAGAGGGACCCTATCTTTCGTGACGCAAAAGTTCTTTTGTTTTGGTGCGATCAACAACAGAAGGAACATTGGTTAGACATTCCTTTTTGCTGTCACAGTAAGAGGGGAATACCAGGCCGGCAAACTTGTTCTGCCGGTCTCTTATATCAATCCCGGCATGGTGCGACCGGGACTGTTATAAGTAGAATAGGAAATTACTTGACCGTGCGGGTGATGGTAACGGCAATGAAGTTGGCCGTGCCGTGATAACCATCGACAACAGTCAGAGCCTTGTTGACGACACTTGCGGAAACAGTGTAGTTGTACTCGTAGGTTTCGCCAAGGCAGGTGCTTGCCTTCTCGGGCAGTTTCTCAGCCACAATGGTGTCCAAGGAGATCAGTTCAACAGCATCGTTAATTTCGTCAAGGTCAGGTTTAATTTCTGCTTTCTGCCGAGTTGCAACGCCCTTCTTCAAAGCACCTAACCAATCATCCCCTTCAGCCTTATTGATATAGGTGCTTGCACCGTCAGCGATCTGCTTCAGGGCCTTCTCCAGAGAGATGGTCCCATCAACCACAAAAATCATGCCGATCTTCTTGGTCGTGTTCACGTCGCCCGAACCGGTGAGTACATTTGCAACCTGGTTCCAGTCGCCAAATATACCGTTGATGACATCGGTCACAACAACATCCAGGCCAAGGTTGTTCTTGAAGTCGTTGGCAATCACCGGGGAAACCACCGGCATGACCACAGGGGCCAGGGTGTTGCCGTTCAGCAGCAGCGAGCCGCGGTTGCCGAGTGCATCTTCCAGAGCTTCCGCATCAGCGTTATTATCCTGGAAGGTAACATTATCCTTTTTGGTGCTCTTCTCCATGTACTTTGCCAGCACCGAAGAATAGCCGGTCACAACGCCGTTCCCACCGTCACCGCTGGAAGCGCCGCCGTTGACGCTGCCGGTATCGCAGGCTGTCAGCATGCTGACAGCCAGGACGCCAGACAGAGCCAAAGCCATCATTTTTTTGAGTTTCATGTTGTTCACTCTCCATAAAACCATATGGAGAAGGCTTTCCTGCGGGGCCAGCCCCGCAAGGTCTGCCTTACCCCATAATACTGCTTGTCAAACGCTCTTACTGGCGTATCAGGCCACCTTAGCGGTACGGCTGACCGTCACAGCGATGAAGTGCGCGTAGTTGGAAGCCTGGTCGTAGTCGCTCTGCTGGGTCTTATCGACAACGCTCACAGAGATGGTGTAATCGTACTTATAAGAACCATAACCAGTGCAAGTACCGCAACTAGCAGGATCTGCATTAGTCTCGGGCAGAGCGTTATCAACAGCCTTCAGCTGGCTCTCGATTTCCTTAGCAACCATCTTCACAGCCTGGTCGACGGTCACAGCGCCGTTGACCACGTAGAGAACGCCATCCTTCGCAGAAGTGTTGATAAGGTTGCTATGATCGTCTTTATTATTACCATAGCCAGCATACCACGCCATAGCGATATCGTTCTCCTTCAGGTCGTCGTCAGAGATCTTTGCGCCATTCACAAAGATACTCTCCACGCGCTGAGAAGTCGTGCCAACGAAGTCACCAGTATCCTTCGAAATCATCTTGGCTTCATGATGGCTTGCGTATTTTTCCAGAGCTTCTGCATCAACAGCATCCACAGCAGCCTGCAGGGCAGCCTCATCCGCAGCATTATCCTGGAAAGTGACATAATCCTTGTCCTTGACGCCCTTAACATCCTTCAGGGCTTCGCCCAGAACAGAAGAGTAACCGGAAACGACGGTGCCTTCACCCTCGCCTTCGCCCTCGCCGCCATTGTTGCCACCGTTGGAAGCGGTGGAGCAGCCAGCCAGCATGGAGACTGCCATCACGCCGGCCAGAGCCAGGGAAGCAATTTTCTTGAGCTTCATAATGAATTTTTCCTCCTTATGGTGTATAAAAGATAGAGACCCAAAACAGG
>ERZ1090864.1224-NODE-1227-length-12265-cov-9.477314_pt1 | contig 12265 bp, 8 predicted proteins | sample MGYA00478479_ERZ1090864 | MGnify/ENA primary metagenome ERZ1090864 (study PRJEB33644, sample SAMEA5815743) | chicken gut metagenome | biome: Chicken; feature: Gastrointestinal Tract; material: Caecum | place: Ireland | collected 2019-01-01 | study: A study of the... | reverse complement strand
TGGACATTTTCTTTCGCTGTGAGAGGCTTTTGGCGGTCGCACCATATCCCGGTAATCCTACCCCGGCTACCAGTGCTCAGCGGGCAAACGAGGTATTTTGCGACCCCTCCGTATGGGCAATATCCGCGCAGGGAAAATCCGTATACGGAAAGTCCGCATACGGATAATCCGTTCACGGGAAAACCGTACACGGAAAATCCCGCACAATAAAATACTAAATAAAAGAAATACCAAAGAATCAAATAACAATCTAATTAAATATCAATCTATCAAACTTGATGGTAAGATTCAAGTTGCAGCTTGCAAATACTTGGTTGCCAGACTATTTCATTACTTTATTTAGCAATGTCTCGTAGCTGTCTACCACATCGTAAACAACATTGTCTCCGCTGATTGCTTTGAAATGCTCTCTGGCGCAGTGAATTTTCGATTCTTCAATCTGCCTGAGCTGCATTGAGCGCATGGAGCCTTTGGTTTCCGCAACAAAGTAGATATGCTTTACAGTACCTTCATAAAATGCAATCGCCCAGTCCGGGTTGTAATGCCCCACGGGCGTCGAAATATAAAAGCTGTCCGGCAGTTTCACATAGACGGCGACATCTGTGTTTGTGTCCAACTCGGATGCAAAATCACGTTCATTCGTCGAGTCATAGACAATATGGTCGTACAAGTGCCGTTGCGCCTTCATTGCATTTGCGCCCAGCTTGCCTTTGATGGTCGGCTCGGTGAAGATGTCTGTGTCATAGCGTTCATCCAGCATATTGTAAGTAATATGCTGGACAATGGCCGTTGCCTTCTCATCGTTGATCAGGTCGGCTGCTTTGATGATAAACTCTTCGGGATTGTCCTTAAATTGTTCAAAGACTGCTTTCTCAATCCCGGTAAGAATTTCTACAACCGCCTTTCTGGTCAGCCCAGTCTCGGCGACGAGCTTTCCTACCAAATCATATTTCACGCTGTTGCTTGCGTGGATGCGCCTTGCGGTATTATAAGTTCCAGATTTCTCTTTTACGAAAGAAGTGCCTTCCAGCAATGCCTCCTTGGACTGTATCTCGTTCATGGTGCCGAGTTCTACCTTGAAGAATATCTTGGAAACTCGAAGGTTGCGATTGAGGGAAGAAATCGCTTTTTCCACAAGTTCTTCGGTATCGAAGTCCACAACATAGACAGATTTGGGGCTGATCTTCTGCCACAGCGCCTTGAACTCCGGCATAGCCAGTTTTTCAGGATCAACCTGCAATTCCACATTCTTGTCGCGGGCGTTCTCCGGCTGCATGGCGCGGCTGTCATAGATCGAGTCTACAATGGAGAGGACTGCATCGGCACAATCAGCCACTTCCTCGGCAACCTTAACAGCATTATTGGCCTTGTCTGCATAATACTTATCGGTCAATGCGCCCTTCTTATCCACATAACCATTGACGACCATGTCGAAATAGATCGCCTGCGCGGTTTCTCCATCCACGACCTGCTCGTTGCCATGAACATCACAGATGACTTTGCCCTTGAAGAGGTCAGCGGTAACAGCAACCGGACGGTTGGCAACTGCTTCGGCAAGCTCGGTTTGAAGTCCCTTGGCAAAGCTGTCGTAGCTTTCACTGGCAATTACCGTCAGGACATTGACGGAGTGAACATCATTGCCCAGTACATTGGCATCCATGCGCTCGCCATCCTGATTGACGCACAGGCGCAGACCGCGTCCGACTTCCTGACGCTTGCGAACTTCACTGCTGCTCTGTTTGAGCGTACAGATCTGGAACACATTCGGATTGTCCCAGCCTTCCCGAAGCGCCGAGTGGGAGAAGATAAACCGCACCGGAGACCGTTTCGGGTCACGATCCAGCAGCAGCTCCTTGTTCTTCATAATCAGATCATAAGCGTCAATATCGTCCGATGTCCCGGCTTTTTTATCACTGAGCTTGCTGTCAGTCAATTTACCCTTCTTGTCAATGGAGAAGTAACCGGCGTGTGTCTCATGAACGGGAATTGCGTCCAGATACTTGATGTAATCCTCGTCTCCGATCTCACGCTGCATATTGCCGATAATATCCGCGTATTCCTCTTCAAACATATCGGCATAGATGCCGTTGTACGGGTGCCCGGCCTCATCATATTGTTTGTACTTGGCGACTTCGTCGATAAAGAACAGGCTCAGCACCTTGATGCCTTTATAAAAAAGCTCGCGTTCCCGCTCAATATGAGAGAGAATGGTTTCGCGGATCTGGATGCGGCGGAGCTGGTCTTCACTGACCTTGCCGATGACATCACCGGCAAAAATCTTAACGCCGTTCAGAAACTCCACCGAGTTGTCCCGCCCGTCGATAAATTTGACCACAAAGCCATTTTTGTACTCGTCCAGATTGCCCGAATTGTCGTACAGGTTAAAGCCAATCCCGACCTTCATCGCCTTTTTGCGGATGCCGGTTGCGCCCTTAAAATCGAACTCGATGGTTGCAGTCGGATCGGCCTTAGAGAGATTGACCCCTTCCAGATAGACATATCCTTCCGTCGCCGTGCTTCCGGACTCTGTAATGCCCTTAACAGAGATTTTCTTTACCAGCCGCTTGTTGTATGCCTCCATTGCGTCCAGCCGGTAGACCATGTTGTAGATGCTGTCCGCCTTGTGGGTGGCGGAGTAGCGCAGGGTGAGCAGCGGGTGAAATTCTTTCAGCCGTTCCTTTGTCTGCTTGCCCTCCACCGACTGCGGCTCGTCAATGATGAGGATCGGGTTTGTCTTGGCGATGATGTCAATGGGACGGCGGGAACGGAACTCGTCCAGCTTCATGTAAATGCGCCGTGCATCTTTGCCCCTGGCATTGAACGCCTGGGAGTTGATAATCATTACATTGATGGAGCTATCAGACGCAAAGCGATCGATTTCGGTAAGCTGCGAAGAGTTGTAGATGAAGAAGCGAATCTTCTTGCCATATTCCTCCGCAAAGTGCTCCTGTGTCACCTGAAAGGACTTGTAAACGCCTTCGCGGATCGCAATGCTCGGCACCACGATGATGAACTTGCTCCAACCATAATGCTTGTTCAGCTCATACATGGTCTTGATATAGGTATAGGTTTTGCCGACGCCGGTTTCCATCTCAATTGTAAGATTGTATTTACAGGATTCTGACCGCTCCAATTTTGCAGACGGCTCGATCTGGTTGATCCGCTGGATCTTATTCAGCCGTTCCAGAATGATCTTGTCGGTCAGCTCCGGTACGATTGGCTCGTTGCGCCAGCCCGTAAAATCCTCATCATCGGTAAGATTCTGCTGGTAGTTGATACCTCTATCCATCATGTAGGTGGGCGTGAGGTATGGCTGCCCGGCGAAGACATCCACTACGGCCTTTGCTGCGTCTGCCTGAAACTTCTGATGTTTGAATTGCAGCCTCATTCGTCCTCGCCTCCGTCCTCGTCTGTAATTTGCTCTTGCAGCAGCTTCTGCAAGGCCTCTTTGCTGGGCAGCACGGTTTCATACTTGCTGGCAAAAATCTGTGAATTATCTTCCGGCAAGGTCATTTCCACAACTGCGTTGTTCTTGTCCCTGCAAAGGATGATGCCAATGGTCGGGTTTTCCTCCGGCAGCTTTACCTTGCGGTCGTAGTAATGCACATACATCTGCATCTGCCCAATGTCCTGATGCTTGAGCTCGCCGATTTTCAGGTCAAAAAGGACAAAGCAGCGCAGCAGCCGGTTATAGAAGACCAAATCCACCATGAAATGCTCTTCGTCAAAGGTAAAGCGTTCCTGCCGCCCGATAAAGGCAAAGCCTGTTCCCAGCTCCAAGAGAAACTGCTGTAAATGGTCGATGATCCGGCTTTCCAATTCTGTCTCGGAGTAGGAGGGCAGTTCAGGCAGCCCTAAAAATTCCAATACATAGGGATCTTTCACGGCATCCTTCGGAGATTCTACGGTTTGCCCTTCCAGCGCCAGCCGGTAAACCTTGTCCTTATCCGTGCTGAGTGCCAGCCGCTCATAGAGGGAGCTGTTGTACTGCCGTTTCAGTTCGCTGAGGCTCCAATCATTTTTGACAGACTCAATCTCGTAGAAATGCCGTTCCTCGATGTTGTCGATGCGCATGAGCTTCAAATAGTGCGACCAGCTCAGGTAAAACTTCCTCCCGGTGCTGACAGCGGGGAGGTTCCCGAATTGGCTAAACACTGTTTCGCCAATCTGATCCTCGGAATAAACCTTGTAAAACTGCCGGATATTTTTCAGGTTGCCAACGGAAAAGCCTTTGCCGAAGTTTTTTGTCAAATAGGCGGACAGTTCTTTCAAAAGCTGCGATCCATATGCCGCGCGGTTTGCGCCGTGCTGCTCTTCCTCAACGATCATCCGGCCGATCTCAAAATAGGCATAGACCATCGAAAGATTGACCGCCGTTTTCGCATTCTTCCGCGCCTGGGCAAGCACATCGGAAACACATTGCAGGAAGTCGCGGTTGATTGGTGTAATCTCGTTCTTATCCATTGCCGCGCCTCCTTAAATGACTCTGACTCGCTTGGAAATGTCGTTGGCATCCTCCGGCATATAGAGCTTGAAAATCTCGAACACATTGATTTTGGAAGGGCTGTCGGCAAAGCTGCTGTCGCGGAAAACGGCGCGCAGGGGCTTGCGTTTGGCAATCTCTTTGACAACGCTCTCGGGAACATTGGCATCGAAGCAGGCAATCAGGTCGCCATCATTGTAGGTGTGGACGGTGCAGCCGTCGATCTGCTCGAACCGATATGGCATAGACAGCGGCAGGCCCCAATCCAGCAGGCAGCCAAACAGCAGGTCAAGGTCGGTGCGGTCCTCTTTGATGTTGGAGATGATATCCATGAGGTTTTGCTGGTCGTAGTCATCTGCGGCATAGTAGACATCCTTCATGTTGCTGTCGTCCAGCTTGAGGACGCGGAAGCCGGTGTCAAGATTCTGCGTGGTCAGTGGGCTTTCTGACCGGATTTTCTCACCGGCGCGGCGAATGCGCTCTTTGCCGATTTCGCAAATGTTCTTGTAACCCGCTTTATAGGCCTCGCTTTTTTCATCGCATTTTTCCGGCAACTGAACCATGATGAATTTACGATGCCCGCCGTCCTCCGCGTTAAGCTGCATAACGGCGTGGGCAGTAGTGGCGGAGCCGGAGAAGAAGTCGAGAATGATGCCATCTTCTGGGGCCCCTTGCTGTACAATGAGCTTCAAATATTCAGTCGGTTTGGGAAAATCGAAAAAATCTTCCCCATCAAACAAGTTCTTTAACTCACGGGTAGCTTGTGTATTATAAACAGTATCAAGCACTGTACTTAAACCAGTATATTCATTTTGCAAATCTTTAACAAATTTTTTTCGTCGAGGTCTTCCATCCGGCGAGGTAGGCCAGATTACTTCATCATTTCGAATCAGCTCTTCCATATGTTTTTTATCATATCTCCATCCAAGTGGTGGACAAGCATAGATAACCCCCGTTTTGGGGTTTTTGAATTCATAGTGCAAATTTGGACGCTGAGAGGCAGTTGCTAGTCCTGTCATATCTGCACTCATCCAATCACCACGAGGATCATTATCCGGATTGGAGTATTTTCTCATATCCGCTTTAGCACCGCGGATCCTTTTGTTAGCAGATTTGGCATAGCAAAGCAAGTATTCATGGTCCTCGCTAACGCCAGTTTTAGAACGACTATCAACCATTTGACGCCTTTTCCAAATAAAAGTACCTAAATGGCGTGACTTCCCATATACTTCATTACAGAGAGCATATATATTCTCGATTTCTTCTTCACCAATGCTGACGAATATGATTCCATCATCCGCCAGCAAATTTCTTGCCAACATCAGGCGGGAATACATCATGCTGCACCAATCGGAATGGAAGCGCCCGTTGGTGTCGGTATTCTTGAACAGGCGGTTGTCATCCTCGTCGTACATTCCCATCTGCTCGTTTTCCTCTTCCTGGGAACGCATGAAGTCGTCGGCATAGATGAAGTCGTTGCCGGTGTTGTAGGGCGGGTCGATGTAAATCATCTTCACCTTGCCCAGATACGCCTCCTGCAGCAGCTTGAGCACTTCCAGATTGTCGCCCTCGATGTAAAGGTTTTCAGTGGTGTCCCAGTTTTTACTTTCTGACCGGCAGGGGCGCAGTGTCTTGCGGATGGGCTTGTTCACCTCCACAATGGAGGCTTTCTTGCCCACCCATGTAAACTCATAGCGCTCGTCCCCATCTACCACATCCGGGGAGAGCATCTGCTTGAGCATTTCAAAATTGATCCCGCGCTTGAGCTTGCCATCCTCGCCTCGCATCTCGGTAACACAGTTGGGGAACAGGGCAGCGATTTTATTTACGTTCTCCGATGCAAGGTCGGGGGTTTCAAATTTCATGTGGTCCATCAGATGAGTCCTCCCCTTCAACTTTAGTAAAAATATTGCCGTGCGGACGTTCTTTTTCATCGCCCATAGCAATATAAAACAGGTCTTTTTCATTATAAAGACGAACTGCATGCGTGTAAAGCAAATTGATAATTAGTTGTCCCCATCGATAAACATCATCCCAAATCTGTTCATAAGCAGAGTCGATTTCTTTATTGCTCATAAACGGAGAGCCCTCATGCAAGAATTTCCCGCATCGATTATATGCCGCGATGAATTCATCTTTTGTTAAGTAGGGGTCTTTTCGTGGTTGCCACTGGAATCTGTTTTTGGGGTCGATATAAATAGGTTCAGGATAAAAGTTTGGATGAATACGCTCAACATCTTGTAAAATTAGTTTTGCATTCCACATCCTATCTATATTACCAAGTTTTTCGCGATATAGATCAACATCAGAAACCAAAGCAGACAGTGCAATCAGTTCTAAAATTTTACGAATTTGCAATACGCAAAACTCTGTATTTGTAATTTTATATGTGGTTTTTGTTTTTCCTTCACGAATGTCAGAAATAGCGCGCAACCGCCATTTAATCAGTTGCATATTCCGCAAATAGAGTTTTTGAAGTTCCGTTTGCCGTTCAAGCTCATTTTTCATATAACTGCTACCAGCTCCTTCTTCAATTTTTTCAGCTCCGCATTGATTTCCATTTGCCGGTTCAGCTGCTTCTCGCGCCGCATCTTGACTTCCAACGCAGCGATCTGCTTTTCTAGCCGGCGTCGTTTTTCGTCTTGCTCCACAGAATCCTGTAAGCTTTCTCCGGCATCCACTTGCAGCGCATCGCCGGCGATCTGCCGCAAAAGGTTTTCATAAACGGCATCCATGCTTAGCCCATCCACACGGAATTGTAGCTCATTTTCCGGCATCCACTCCGTGTGATAATACCGGCTCACCTTGAAAGCGTTGCTGCCGGACGCAGCCACCTCCTTGTACCCGATCCACGCCTGCGCCTTGCCATCGCAAGTCAGAATGAAAAGGATATGGTACGGGATCTCTTTGTCGATCTGGCGGAGCACCGCCTCGTCAAGCTGCGGAGCATTGAGCAGCACTTCAAAGACTTCGATCTCTTTGACGGCATCTCCCGCCGCGAGATTTAAGGTGGTGGTAGCCAGTTTGTTGCGCCAATAGATGAGGCGGATCTGCTCCACAAAAACCCGTTTCAACGTCGGCGTGATGTCAATATTCTCATAAAATTTTTGCTTCGGAATTCGTTTGCCGAATTCAGTCGATGCAGGAAAACCGAACATGAGCAGCCCTCCTTATTTCACAACAAGGAAACAGATCAGCTCGAAATCGTCCAGCCCCGATACGGCTGAAAGCAGCGCGGTCGTACCGCCACTCTTGAACAGGCTGTCGATGTCGCTCTCTTCCTTTGCGTCAATGATGGAATTGATTGCTTCGGAGAGCAGCTCGGAGACTTCGCCCATCTTGCGGCCATCGTCCGTTTCCCGATTAAATTTTTTGCAAAGCTCCATCACCGGCTCACTCTTGCCGCGGCAGAGCAGCCGCATGGTGTCCAGCAGCTTTTTCGGGTTCAGATAGTCGCAGACGATCTCACCCTCTTCGCTGATGTAAACCATATAGAAGGGGTGGATGCGGTTGCGGTTGTCGGTGTTCACGCTGTCGTTGATATTTCGCAGCACAAAGATGACCCCAGCAGGCGCCTCTTCCGCTTGCGGGACAACCGTATGCAGACCCTTGGGGGCTGTTTCAATCTCTTCATGATGCTTGATGTATTCCAGCAGGTCGAGGCGGAACTCGTTCAACCCCAAATCCATGATGGAGATTCCATTGCCCATATCCTCAATGTCCACAACTTCCTCTTGCAGACGCTTGAGCTGCGCGCGGCGGTATTCGAGGTCGCCTTTTTCCTCAGCATTGATCAGGTCATCGTCGCCGGTGGAAGTCATAACCGTGATCTTCATGCGGGTTTCCACACGGGCTTTCAGATTGATGTACTCATCCAAATCCATATCCGGCCAGAAGTTGACAAGCTGAATATGCTCGTTCTTACTGCCGATACGGTCGATTCGTCCAAAACGCTGAATGATACGGACAGGGTTCCAGTGAATGTCATAGTTGATGAGATAGTCGCAGTCCTGCAAGTTCTGACCTTCGGAAATACAGTCGGTGGCAATCAAAATATCAAGCTCGTCCTTGCTTCCGGGCATCAGGACAGATTTACCCTTCGAGACCGGGGAGAAGCAAGTCAGCACGGTATTGAGGTCGGCGCGGAGCTTTGAAATGGTCGTCTTGCCATCCACTGTGCCGGTGATTTCAGCCGTTTCCAGACCGAATTTCTCTTTGGCAAACTTGCTGACATTCGCGTAGAGATAATCCGCCGTGTCGGAAAAAGCGGTGAAGATGATGATCTTCCGATTGCCGGGGTTGATGGGATGTTCGATTTTCTTGCGGATCAGGTCGAGCAGGGTTTGCAGCTTGGTGTCATGTTCCGGTGTAATATCGGCAATCATGAGTGACAACAGTTCCAGATTTTCTGCATCCTTTTCCAGCTCCCGCTTCCATGAAACATAGTCCATGTCGGCAAGGTCAATTTTAACTTTCTTCCCCACAGAAAAATAATCGGTGTTCTGGTCGTCATAATCGAAGTCCTCAATATCCGTGATTTCTGTCAGGTCGAGGACGAGGTTGCCGGACTGGTAACGGTCAATCGTTCCAATGGTGCTGTCAATCAGCATTTTGATACGGTCTATGGTAAGCCGGAAGGAATACACCGAACTTTCCAGCCGCTTGAGCAGATTGATGCTCATAAGCCTGCGGATGCCTTCCTCGCGCCCCTGCTGCGTCAGGCTTGTCCCCTTGTGGTGGGTCATGTCGATGTATTTTGCCATTCTCGAGGGCATGATATAGTTGGACGGGGTGTAGATCGTCAGGTTCAGGGACATCAGCAGGTTATAGATGTCGTTATAGTTGATGGCATCGTTTAGGTCCGTGAGCCTTGGGCGCAGCGAAACCGGCGGAAGCCGCTCAGGGAATTTGCCGATTGCGGAAGTGTTATAGTATTTCTCAATGTGCTTACGGGAACGGGCGATTGTCACGCTGTCCAACAGCTCAAAGAAATCAAAGTCGAGCGTTCTCAGAAGCTCGTCCGTTGTGCGTTCCTCAACGGGCAGTTTGCACCACGCATTGTAAGCCTTCTGTGCCTGACGGAAGATTTCATCAATGCTCTTGGTCGTTGCAAGTTTCTCATTGATCTGCTTTGGATCACCCTCATAGGCAAGCGCAAGCTGATTTTTCAGGTCGATGAATTTGTTGTTGACAGGGGTGGCAGAGAGCATCAGCACCTTCGTCCGTACACCCGCCTGGATGACTCTGTTGAGCAGTTTCAGGTAGCGGTTTTCCTTTGCCTCTTCACCGGAAACTTCGCCGCCGTTGCGGAAGTTGTGGCTCTCATCAATGACCACCAGATCATAGTTTCCCCAGTTCAGGCGGTCAAGGTCGGTGCCGTTGGACTGCCCGTGTTCCCGTGAGAGGTCAGTGTGATACAAAACATCATAACGAAGCCGGTCCTCAGCAATGGGGTTATTGATATAATTGCCCTTATAGGTATTCCAGTTTTCAGACAGCTTTTTGGGACAGAGAACAAGGACGGACTTGTTGCGGTTCTCATAGTATTTAATGACGGCAAGAGCCGTAAATGTTTTGCCCAAGCCTACACTATCGGCCAAAATGCACCCATTATATTTCTCCAACTTGCTGATGATAGCCAGAACAGCGTCTTTCTGAAAATCATAGAGCATACCCCAGATTTTACTTTCTTTGAATCCGGTAGCCTCATTGGGCAGCTCGTCCTCGGAAATATCGTCAAGAAATTCGCTGAATATATTATATAAAGCAAAGAAATAGATATATTCCGGTGCGTTTTCACGATACGCCGCAGAAATGTTTTCAATGACTACATCTGTGACTTCTTGCAGCTTTTTCTTGTCGTTCCATAATTGCTCAAAAAGATTGAGGAAATAATTGGCGTTCTCATAGCTGTCTGTTTTTTGCACCGGATAATAGGCATTGTTGCCGCGTTCGCAGCCGAGGTCAACCGTAGTAAAGCCGCTGATGGGCATATAGGTGCTTTGATCGACCGTCATAAAGCCCATCATCTGTTCGCCGGTGACATTGGACTTGAATGTCACTTTTCTCCTGATCCAATCGGCGCACTCTTTTGCTATGGCCTTTTGGGTCAGTTCGTTGCGAAGCTTCACCTCAAACTCTGTACCGTAAAGGCTGCGTTCGCGGGAGATACGGGGAATATAAAACTCGCGCTGAGCTTTTGGAGTTCTCTCAGTCACAAAGGTTGGCGAAGTGAAAATAAAACGCAGTTCATCGATCCCTTCAAGCTGTTTTTTCAGCTCTTGATAGGCATAGATTGAGAAGCACGCTGCTGCAATGGAGAGTTTGCTTCCTTTGTGAATGACCGACTGTAAATCGCCTTTGACAGTGGTATTGATGTTATCAATTATCTGCATTATCTCACCCCGTGTTCGTCTGCCTTCTTAATATATTTCCCGCTTTTTATTCGAGCATCGGCAGGTTTTGACTCATTATCGGGGATCGCCCACTGATTGCCAATTTTTATTGCACCGGGAATACGGTTTCCGTTGCACAATATCTGTATTCTCCGGGTAGAAATTCCCCATTTTTCAGCGGTTTGCGTTACAGATAAATATTTCATTGGCGTATCTCCTGGTTCATAAAGTCTGCTCTGCATTTTGCCGTCCGTATAAATCCACATTATAATTATAATCGCAAAAACGAACAAAATCAAGCCACTATAAGCGAAAAAGTAGCAGTCCTTTATTATCGAGGGTTTGGGGTGTCCCCAAAAGAGAAAAATGGCGTTCCGTGCTGTCTGCTGAAACGCCATTTTTCCGGTATGGCAAGCACCGTTTTCCGCAAGTGTACATACACTTGCTGTGCTTGCTGTTCTCTCAAATTCCAGTCCTGTGCTCGTCCCTCCGTAAATTTTGCGCGAACACGAACACTTTTTTCGTTTGGAACCTTGACTCGAACACCCGTTCCTGGTATACTGAAAATAACCAAATGAAGTAGCTGTGCTGTGGAGCCGCTGACGAAGCGAAGTCTTCCTAATGCCGCATGAACGCAGAAATCCGCGTGGATTTCTGTGTAGTCGGTATAGGAAGATTTTTTACCGTCATGCGGCTCTTTTCGTTTCCTCCGTCCGCCCTCCCGCCGGCGGGAAGGAGCGTGTCATGTAAACAGAATCGGAACCAGTCAAAGCCTTTGGCAAAGGGCGGCCTTGCCGCCTTGGTTACTCACCTGCACGGCAGAACGGCGCTGTCAAGGACGCGCAGCGAGGCAAAGCCGGTTCCTTGACTGCGGCGGGCTGCTGTGCCACACACGGCGAATACGGAGGAAAATGGAATATGAAAACTCAGAAGAAACAGAACATGGATGTTTTACCGCCCTGCCCTAAGAGATTGCCGGTCCCCGACCATGCGGATATGGTCACGGAGGATGGAACCATCTACCATGTCCAGAGCTTTTTTGTTGGGGATCTGGCGATGTGCGACCTGCTGGATGCATTGACGATTGAAGCGATAGAACGGGTGAAGTGAATCCCGGCACTTTGCCCAGTGGAATCATCAGCGCCGCAGTGGTATAATACAATCAGAATTTCTGATTGTGATACGCACTGCATTTCGGGAGGTTAAAGAAGAAAATGCAGGAACAATACAGTGTTGGAATCTACGCCAGACTGAGCCGGGACGATGAGCGTGCCGGTGAGTCTGTGTCAATCGAAAATCAAAAAGAAATGCTCGCCCGGTATGTGCGGGAACAGGGCTGGACGCTCTACGACTACTACTGTGACGATGGGGTCTCCGGTACGACCTT
>ERZ1090864.1220-NODE-1223-length-12294-cov-5.372089_pt1 | contig 12294 bp, 16 predicted proteins | sample MGYA00478479_ERZ1090864 | MGnify/ENA primary metagenome ERZ1090864 (study PRJEB33644, sample SAMEA5815743) | chicken gut metagenome | biome: Chicken; feature: Gastrointestinal Tract; material: Caecum | place: Ireland | collected 2019-01-01 | study: A study of... | reverse complement strand
AGTTTTACGTTGTATTCGGCAAAGCGTTTCCGTTGCTGAAAGTGCGCAAGCGTCAAGGGTATCGGCTCTTTGCCTTGAAAGACAAATCGGATATTTGAGTAACAGCAGGGGATATACCCGTTATCGTTGTAAAATACAATGCTGTCGTACACCGCTTTATAGGCTACCCATATATCGGAAACGCCGCGGTCGTATTCGTCTTTGTATTTTGCCGCATAGGGCATACGGAGCAGGTACTGCGTGATAAGTTCTTCCCACAACAAAACCGACTGATAGCAAGCCAAGTAAATAGAAGAAAAGGTTTTGCCCGTGCCGGGCGCGCCGTCCAGCATAAGGCAACGGTTTGACATATTCACGGAATAGTGAAAGTCATTTACTTTTTTTATGTAATAAAAGACTTTGCAGAACGGCACAAGCCGCTTGATAAAATAAAACACGAGCAGGACGGCGGCGATCACGGACAAAACCTGCACAACAAGCAGGGCAGGGGAAAAGCCGTTTTTGATAAGCCCGTAAATCATCCAAAAGAGCGACTGCGCGCAAATGCCGATGACGACGGCAACCGCCGCAAGGGGTATTCCGTAATAAATGATTGTTTTCCTCGTCATTCGCTTAATATCCATACCGATAGGGAAAGAGCGGTTTTCTCGCTATACGATTAAACCGCTCTTTCCTTTTTCACCTCCCCGTAAATTTATAGTCCGCAATATTCTTTTGCCGCCTCGTACACGGCAGTAAATGGTATATGACATTCCGAAAACTGTTCCGACAAAAACTCCAAAATCAAACGAAAATTCTCCCGTTCACCGTAAATGCCTAACTCTGCGGCAATCTCAAAAGCATAATCTAAAATTTTCTTTTGGTCTGTCGTCAGCGTCGCTTTTTTGCCGTTCCAAGCGGCTTTAATCGTTGTGATTTTTTCCATTTTACTTTTTACGGTTTTTTGCCTGTTTGCGGTTGTCCTGTTTATACTTTTTCAACCCACGCCCATATCCGTATGTTGCGGCGGTATATGCGCCCCGTACTTTCGGAATACGCTCATACGACGCGCAACCGTCGCGATAGCCGCAGTTATACGCTTCCTGCACCGCGTCCAGATAATTATCGAAACGCTCTTTCATTGCAGACTTCCTATAAGTTTTTGTTTTCGTCCTTGCGTTCATAATTTACCTTCCTTTTTATTTTTTGATAATTTTCCGTTACGAGAACGGCAACCAACCGAGATAAGGCTCTAATAGTTTTGTCAACGACAAAGCCCATGTTTGGATAAAGAATATATCCAAAACCACCGTTACGGCGACAAGGATAATCATTACCCAATTCGGCAAGCCGCAAAGTTTGTTGAGCAGAATTTGCAACAGCCACAAAATGAGGACTTCACCGACAATAAGGATAACGTATGCCCACCATGCAATGTGAACGTCGCTTGTCGTATGCACGGGCGGCGTTGCGGCGGGTACAACGTCAACAGGTTTCATTGCAACGGGGATAACGGTATCGACCTCGCCGTTAGAAAAAGTCACGTCGATAATATCAAAATCGAGGTTGACCGTTTCTTGAAAGAAATACGCGTTTGTATCTTTTTCGTCCCAAGTTTTTTGCGAACCCTCAAACAGAGTAGCCTCTTGCGATATGTAGTCCGTTGTCTGATAGCGGAACAGATAAATAGTACAACCTTCATTTTCGGGGGCATTGCAAAAGTCTTTCAAATCTTGCACGTCGCCAGCCGAAACATAAAGCCGTTGCGATACCTCATCGTCCGAGCCTTGTAAATCGTTTTCAGTATCAACGGCATAAATTGCTTGAATACCGTCAAAGGTTTCGGTACTTTCAACGTGGGAATTGCCCCAAAGTTTTTCCCACCAAGTCTGCGAGATAATCTCGCTTGTCAGCGGATATTCCGTTTCCCGTTCAATATTTTTGTCAGTCCATTCGTCGGCAACGCTTTCAAAAATTGCACGACTGTATTTGTCGTTCACCAATTCGCCACCGAACAAGTCTTTGCTCTTTTTCAGTTCTTCGGTCAAATCTTCGGACGATACGGTGTAATTGTCTGCGCTGTCTGCGCTATTGCCCGAATTAAAAACATAATACAATGTTTCAATTCGATTTTTAATTTCCTTTACATTATTTTCGTCCGTACTCCAAACAGAAGAAGGAATGAAAGTACCCATGACCATATTATAGCCATAGTCAGCATAATAATTGTAACCATGTATGCCTTGCCCAAGAGAGTAATATTCCTTATTCGTAATTCCCAAATAGGCATACTGCAATTCGCTACTGTTTGAACCGACAGACTTTCCCACATATTTAGAAACCTCATTGTACGCTTCTTGATTGCCCGTTACAAGGATAGGTTTCAAAACAGCGTCCAGCCAACGAGCATGAACGGCGGACATTTCGCCGTACATTTCAATAAAATCGTTCGGCACGGCAAAATACACGCTATGCAAACTGTCTTGCGTATAGTCGTTTTTGCCGTTCGTACCTGCGGGGCGGTATGCCGTATGTTGCGGCGTTAATGTCAGCGTATCAGCCTGTTCGCTCTTAATGGAAAGAGTGCTTTCCGCATTTACATCGCTACCATAGCCAGCGGCATAACCGCTATAATAGTATTTTGTCGATACGATATAGTTTTGCGCTTCGCCCGTGTCAGCCGTCACAAGTTCGATTTCCGTTACGTCGTAAACACGTTCCGCACTGTTCAAATTCGCAAAAATATCCGCTTTCTGCTCTGCCGTCATGATAACTTTGAACTTGATAAACAAGCCCTCATAGTTCTGTTCTTCGCATTGATTAAGATACAAAAGCGAATACTTTGCGGAATGTTCTTGCTCCCCCGCGCGGAATTGAATCGTATTGCGCAAAGACCGCAAATTAAACGTCAACCCGCGAGGGTTATGCACATAGACGTACAAACCATAATTGCCCTGTAAATTACTGTAAAAACTGTAACAGTATTCCGCAAAGGCAAACACGTTTGTTTCGGCACTTTCGTCAAAAGCATAATCGCGGAAATCGAACGGTTTGCCGTCCACGGTGGAACTTTCCAAATCGTCCATGACGTTGGAACTGTCCATTTGCACGTCGCCGATTGCGGTATCGGCATAAGCAACGGGGGCGGTCATTTGACCGCCCAAAAACATTGCCACGCACAGTACACAGAGGACGAACAACGACCATATGCGTTGAAAGTGTACTTTCAAAATCTTTTTCATCGCGTTCACCTCTCTAAAAAATTATTTGCGGCGGGTCAAGGGTTACACCGCTGACAGGAGTATCAGCCTGTCCGTCAAATGCAAAATCAATGACAACAGAACTTTCCCCGACGGTCACGACCAACGAAAAATATGGCAAATCATTTACAACGTCACTACGCAAAACAATATCTGCGTCATATTTTGCTTTTATCGCCGTTACCACCGCAAAATCTTTCGGGATCGCAAACGAAAAACTTTCCGATTGCATTTGCAAATCAAAGATTTCCGAATAATCGTCAAGAACTTCATCGTCGTTATACAAAGAATACAATTCGTCATCGATAGAGAAACGGACTTTATTTGTATCGTTTGCAACGATTTTAGCAGAATAATCTACACCGTCACCCGTTAAAGATTTTACCGAAAATTCATATGTACTTCCCGTCGCCAAAGAAATATTATCGCTGTCTGAACCGCCGAAATAGCGCCCGCCGTCATATTCGACATAATATGTCGCGCCTTGACTGCGTAAACCGAAATACAAAGCAACGCCGACAATAGCAACAATAAGGACAATCGCAAACAGCCAAGCAATGATTTTACCCAATGCGCTACCCGCGCCGCTTGCTTTACTCATAAATATACCTCACTATCGCTTAAAACGTCAGGCTACCCGTCAACGAAACACTCGTAACAGAAGAAACAAGCCACACGCGAATGCTGTCCGAAAGCCCGCTCAAACTATCCTTTACCGTGATAGTAAAATAGCAAGTCGGCAAAACAGATTGATTTTCTTCATACTTTTCGTCTGCCGTTGCTCCCGAAGTAATGCCGGATACGTCATAGATTACATAACGGTTTTCTTCGATAAAATCATAACCATTGGAATAAGACGATTCACAATAGTTATTGACAAGTTTTTTACCCGTTGTAAAACTCAACGTTGTACCCGAAACAGAATGCGTCGGCAAAAATATATCTATCATATCCGACAGAGATTGCTGATGAATATTGCTATAAGTCGCGGTTATCGCGGAGTTGTTATTATAGCAATCGCCGAACCACAGAGTACCGTTCGCGGAGATTTCAACCGAAAGGTTATCACTACAAACTTGCTCAAAAATATTCGACATATTAATATTCAAAGAATAACTTTTATTTACGCCGATTTCATAATAAGTCCCGCGCTCGGAAGAACTCTTCTCCGAAAGAGTAGAGGTATCAATCGAGAGTGCGCTTGCCTTACCAACAAAAGAAACAATGCAGGTATCGGTAAAACCGCCGTCCCTTGTGGTAACAGTAATCACAATCGTATCATCGCCGAACGCCTTAAAGCAGGAAACCGTTGCAGTCGCACTACCGTCCGAATCGGGCGTAACAGTTAAATAATCAGACACGGGAGAATCGCCGAGTTCGGCATCTGAACCCCATGCAACAGAAAAATCAACGCCGCGCTCGGGGGCATCAGACGGATAAACCGTCGCCGTGATTTTTACATCGACAGATTCCCCAGCCGCCAAAGCCTGTACAAGAGAATTTGCCGAAAAATTCATCGCAGACGGCATAGCATGCGTTTCTCCGTCCGACAAGTCGTTCCCGTCCTCATCTGTCACGGGAACGTCATCGGGTGTTTCCTCATCATCTGTCTGTTCCTGCCCAACAGGGGTAAAAGTAATGTTGCCTTTCTGCCAAAAGACAACGCCCGTGATTACGCCCGCAACGATAATGAGGGCGAGAAAAAGGGAAAGAATTTTCCAACCCAGCCCCGAACTGTAATTGTTATAATTTGCCATTTTTATTTTGAACTCCTTATTTTCTTTTCATGTTTTTATAGAGCAAAGCGTATTCGTACTTGTGATGTTCTTTCATCGCTCTCTTTACGCCTTGCAGATCGCCGCGTTTCGCGGCGGTTTCAAGCGCTTGCTCCGTGCGTTCATAGTCGCGGCGCAAACTTTGAAAACCTCTTTGACTTGCCAAAGCCTTTTCGCTCCGCTTGAAAAATGCCATGCTGTTACCTCTAAAAGAAGTTACGCCGCCCGGCTGTCGAGCGGCGTAAAATCAAAACTGTTTATTCTGCTTTGCCGCCGCTTTCTTTTCTTTCTTCGCGTTATAGGCTTTCGCGCTGTCTTTGCCGCGGTCGAGATACCCCGCACGGTATGCGCGTTGCTTTGCGGTGAGTTTTTGCGCGTTGCCTTTGTCATCGCGCTTAACTCTGCCGTCATTCGTATAACGCACACCGCGCTTGATTTCGGCGGCATACTTCGCGCTTTTGCCGCTCGGATTGAGCAATGTAAACTTTTCGCCGTCGGCGTTGACACAGTTTACACCCGTTTTACGGGGCTTGCCGTTCGTTTTCTTCCCGCCGTAGCGCGTTTCCATGCTTATGATAGGGCTTTGCTTTCTTTGACCTGCCATTTTAGAATGTTCTCCTTTTAATTTTTAATTGCCTCGGAGATACGGGCTTTCATCTCCGAGAAACTTTCTTGCACCTCCAAGCCGCCGTAATTTTCGTTATCGCGCGCGCTGTCTTTCAAAGCGACGAAACTGCCGTGACCGTCTTGAAACACGCAAGCGATATTTTCAACCGAATGAAGAACTCGCGTGCCGTCTTGTGTCGTCATTTCGACAAAGCCTTTCATTTTGTCTGCGCTCCTTTCGGCAATTTGCTGATTTCCAGCGGTTTGATTTTACCGTCGCCGTTATATTCATAGGCGACCTGCACCGTATCCAGATACTTGAATTTTTCGTATTCCGACTGTTCCACAACAAAGCGGGCAATCTGTACTTCGCTGATACCGTCGTCACCGTTGACTTCGCCGCAGGCGACTACAACGGTAGGGCGGTCGGGCTGTGCCTCGATAACACGCCCGTCGATAATGAACTGCTGCGTTGCGGGTTTGATAAATTTGCTCAATACGATACCGTTTTCTCTGATTTTCTTTGCCATTTTTTTATAAAACTCCTTTTTGATTTTATTTTTTTTGTTGATTTCGTTAAAAACTGTTTAATGCGCTTTCATAGGATATTTGCTTTAATTTTGGTAAACTGATTACATTTAGATTTTTGAACAAACAAATTAAATCTGTCACGCATTGAATAGCCGCCCGCGCTTTCTTTCCAAAGGGAAAGAGCATAAGCACGCGACCGTTTACCCGCAATTCTGTTACGCTCCCCGAACTGACATATTGCATAGCAAACAGCCCCTCGTCGAGCATTTTTTGATTGCTCGTTTCAATGAGTTTTCTCAAACGTCGCCGTTCGAGAAATCGGAATACAATCAAATAACACCACCGTCCTTTTCAAATATTTTTTCAAAATCTTCGGTTTTCCCCGAAAATTCCGTTTCAGATTGTCCGCGCTTTTCTGCCTCGGTCATTCTCGCTAAACTTCGCTTGAAACCTTGAAGAAAATACTTCCATGTTTCAATGCGGCGGGCTTGTACTTCGGTATGGCGCTTGCCGCGTTCCGCGTCGATTGCCTTTTCATACTGTTCGATTTTGGCGTTGAGGGCAATTCTAACAAAATGCCGTTCTTCGTCCGTGAATGTCACTTCCCGCTCGTCGTTCATCTCTTTTCCTCCCGATATGTTCATACTCATGTTTCCCGCAAGGCAGGGGCGAACTTCGGAGGTGATAGCCCGCCCTTGCCCGCCGTGGAGAAAATGATGAGTATTGTGTGAACTAATTAAAAATCAACCTTTATTCCGTCGATGAAGTCTTTGAACTTTTCGGACGGCGTTACATTGCCCCAGCCGCGAATGCGGTCATAAGTACAGCGCAAGCCTTTGCTTTCGGCAAACTGTCGGAACATTAAGGAATAGTACCTGCCGACGTTTGAAGTAATGCAAATGCCGTGTAATTCGCAAAAAGCTACAATCATTTGCATGAGTATCTCCGCACAAATCTCGTACTTTGTATTATTCAACATGGATGGGGATATTTCGATTACGAAAAATTCCGAAAGTTCGTTGCCGCTACTTACAAAACAATAGCGGTGCGGGTTAAACCGCGCGCGGGCTTTCAGTCGTTCCGTGAAGTGGGGAACAAGACAAGGCAGAGATTTACCAAAATATTTGGCGTTCATCTCTTTTACAAGGAGAGCGAGCGCCCGCTCTTTCCGTTCAAAGACTTCTTTCACGGTTTTGCCTCCGTCTGCGCCGCCTCTTGTTTTTGCTTTTCCAAATGTGCTTTGGCGCATTCGATAAAGTCTGTTGCGGTAGAGATTGCTTTGAAGTGCGCCTCATACCGCCGCTTTGCGTCCTTATACATTCGTGTTATGTAGTCATCGTCAAGGTGGAGATTATCAATGCGGCGTTGCGCCAGCTTGATACACTCTTCCAAATCACCCCGATATGTAAAGCCGTTTTTGTTTCTTGCAAAACTATTCCTTGCCATGCCCATCTCTCCATGCGGTAAAAAAATATGCGAAAAGAGAGTTTTTCTCTTTTCGCATTTAATGTTACACCGAAGACGGCGATCGGAAAAGACATGTTTCAAAGATTTTTGTTGTATCGCGTGTTATTTTGTGTTATAATAACGGCGGTAGGACGGCGGGCAGACGTCCGAAAAACAAAAGAAGGTATCGAAATGCTTGCTATTGAACGAAAAAACATGATCCTTTCCGAACTGCGGGAAAAGAAGCGCGTCGTGGTAGGGGAACTGGCGGCAAAATTCGGGGTTTCGGAGGAGACGATCCGCCACGATCTGATGAAATTGGAACATGAAAGAGGCGTCGTGAAAACATACGGCGGAGCGATTCTGAATATCGGCGTACAATCCGAAGTCCCGTTCATGGAACGGCGCGGCGTCAATGCGGCGGCAAATGCGCGGATAGCTTTGCTCGCCGCGAGAATGGTTCGGGACGGAGATTCTGTCTTTCTTGACGCGAGCTCCGCTTCCGTATTCATCGCGCATGCGTTGAAAAATAAAAAAGCGCTCACCGTGCTGACCAATTCCGTGGACGTTCTGATCGAGCTTTCCGATGTTTCGGGGTGGCGGATTTTATGTACGGGCGGCATGCTGAAAGGATCGGGCGTGCTGGTCGGTTCGCGCACCGAGGAGATCCTCGGCGCTTATAGGGGAGACATCGCCTTTGTTTCGTGTCGGGGGATTTGCCGCGACGGTTTTTTCGAATCGGACGAATATCAGGCGTCCGTAAAAAGAAAAATGCTCGCCAATTCGATGCGCAAAGTCGTCGCCGCCGAATCGGGACGGTTGGGAAAACGTGCCTTTGCGGGGATATGCGCACTTTCCGGGGCAGACGCCCTTTTGCTTGAAACGCGTCCGCCCGAACCTTGGGGCGAAGTGTTTTCCGCCGCCGGAACAAAACTTTTCTATCCCGAAGAAAACCGAACAAATTGAATCGTTGGGTCAAAGAGAGTCCGAAAACGAGAAGAGACACATATACCGCAGGGACGGGGAATTTTTTGATTCCCGTCCCTGCGTTTTTTTTTGCGTCTGTGCCGGACGGAGGGGAACCGGATTCGCGATTTTATAAAAAATAAAAGTTTACCGTGGTTTATTTACTTGCCAAACGCGTGCAAATGCTGTATAATTAACCATGGTTATCGATTTTGCCCTGCGGAGGTAAAGATGTGTCGTCTCGAACGAGAGAGTATAAGGCGTGGGAAAGGGAGAAGAAACTGATCCCCGTCATGATCCGAAAATATTGCCGTGCGCGTCACGGCACGAAAGAGGGGCTTTGCGAAGAGTGCGCGGCGCTGCAGGGATACGCGCTTTTCCGTTTGGAGAAATGCCCGTTCAAAAGAGATAAAAAATTTTGTTCGTTTTGCGGCATTCATTGTTATAAACCCGAAATGCGCGCAAAGATCAAAGAAGTTATGCGCGTCGCCGGGCCGCGCATGTTGTTTTCGCATCCGTTTTTTGCGATGTCGCATGCGGCGGCGATGATACGGCATAAAAGACAGGCCCGAAAAGAAGGGAAAGAACGAGAAAGTTCAGATCGAGAGGCGAAAGATGTTTGACAAAGAACTCATGCAACTGATAGGCGGCAATAAAAAATATGTCGTCTGTACCGTTTTGCTGATGATCCTCGGCATGCTTGCCAACATCGGCATTACCGCGAGCGTCTGCTGGGCGGTGTATTTTCTCATCGAAGGATATGCGCCGCTCGCGTTCGTATACCCTGCGGTGTGCGCCGCCGTCGCGATCGCCGTGCGTTACGTCGCTTCCCGCTGTACGGGCAGCCTGAAAGACGTTCTCGGCAGGAAGGTGAAAAAAGATCTCCGCGAGCGCACGTATAACAAGATACTCAGGCTCGGCGTGCGTTCGACCGACGGCATGAGCATGGCGGGGCTCACGCAGATATCCATGGAGGGCATCGAACAGCTCGATCTCTACTACTCCGCGTATCTGCCGCAGTTTTTCTTTTCCATGATCGCGCCGCTCCTGCTTTTTTGCATCTGCGTGGGGATTGACTGGCGCACTTCGCTCGTCCTGCTGGCGTGCGTGCCGCTCATTCCCGTTTCCATCGTCGCGGTGTCGAAGTATGCGAAAAGGATCTTTGCAAAGTATTGGGGCAAGTATACGTCGATGGGCGACGCTTTCCTCGACAGCGTGCAGGGGCTGAAGGAACTGAAAATTTTTAAGGCCGATGCGGCCCGGCACGTCAAGATGAATCAAAGCGCCGAGGAGTTCCGCAAAATAACGATGAAAGTGCTCGTCATGCAGTTGATGAGTACGACGATCATGGATCTCGTCGCGTTCGGCGGTGCGGGCGCGGGCGTCGCGCTGTCCGTCGTCGGGCTGATGAACGGTTGGCTCGCTCCCGCATCCGCGCTGTTTCTGATCCTCGTGGCGGTCGAATTTTTCCTGCCGCTGCGTTCGCTGGGCAGCGCTTTCCACGTGGCGATGAACGGTGCGAGCGCGGGCAAAAAGATCATATCTCTGCTCAAAGCGGAAGAGCCCGTCTGGGGCGAAAAACAGGTTTCGGGGACGCGGCTCGGGCTTGAAAACGTGACCTTTTCCTACGACGGAAAGCGCGACGTGCTAAAAAACGTGAACATGGTTTTCCCGGATAAGGGGATGACCGCGATCGTCGGGGAAAGCGGCTGCGGCAAATCTACCGTCGTCAATCTTCTCGTCGGCGCGCGCAGGCCCGCTTCGGGCGCGGTGACGGCCGGGGGAGAGAATATCGAAAGTTTTTCGCGCGAATCGTATTATGCGCACATCGCATCCGTTTCCTACAATACGTACATTTTTAACGATACCGTCCGCGCGAATTTCGAACTTGCAAAAAAAGAAGTATCGGACGGGGAGATCTGGGCCGCGCTCGAAAAGGTCAATCTCGCCGATTTCATCAGGGAAAACGGCGGGCTGGATAAGGTCGTTGCCGAGGACGCGAACAACGTGTCGGGCGGGCAGAAACAGCGGCTCGCGCTCGCTGTTAACCTCGTTGCGGATAAAGACGTATACGTTTTCGACGAAGCGACGAGCAGGGAAAAGAGCGTGATCGTCATCTCTCACCGCCTCGCGAACGTCGTTCCCGCAGACAATATCTATTATATGGAGGACGGGGAAGTCAAAGAGAGCGGCACGCATGCGGAACTGATGCGCGCGCGGGGCGGTTATGCAAAACTCTTCAACACGCAGAAAGAATTAGAGGAAGGCTATAAAGACGTGGCGCGCATTATGGCAAAGGAGGCAAGGGCATGAAAGCAAAACTTCGCAGAAGCGGCGCAAAGATCATGGCGAGCCTCATTGTTCTGCTCGGTTCGCTATCGTATATCATGATCCTTGCCGTCGTCAACGGCTCGGTCGGGTTCATTGCGGCGACGGGGGTCACGGTCTTCGGCGCGGCAGGCGTCGCAAAGGCGCTCGGCATGCTCGGTCTGTGCGCAGAAATCCCGCTCGCGTGGGGCTGGATCATCGGGCTTGCCGTCGGCTGCGGCGTTATCCGCGGCGGTCTTCGGTATTTGGAACAGTACAGCAACCACTATATCGCATTCAAACTTCTGGCGGTGCTGCGCGATAAAATTTTCGGCGCATTGAGAATACTCTGTCCCGCAAAACTCGAAAGCAAGCAGAAGGGCAGCATCATCGCCATGATCACGTCCGACATCGAAACGCTCGAAGTGTTCTACGCGCACACCATTTCCCCGATCTGCATCGCGGTACTGGTGTCGGCGGCGGTGTTCCTGTTCGTGGGGTTTATATCCTCGTGGTATCTCGCGCTCGCGGCGCTTGCGGGGTATATCGTCATCGGCATCGTCGTGCCGCTCGTCTCGTCGGGCAAACTCAAAGCGTCGGGAGTGATCTACCGCAGGGAATTCGCGGGTTTCAACGCCTACTTCCTCGATTCAATAAAGGGCATCAAAGACATCGTCCTCAACAATGCCGGGGAAGAACGCGAAAAAGAGGTCGGCCGCCGTTCCGACGTCCTCTTGCGCGAGACGAAAAAGATGAAAAACGGCATCACCAAGGCGGGCGCGGCGACGGAACTGCTCGTTACGCTGTTTATCGCCGTTTCGCTGACCGTCGGCATTTTGCTCGTGCGCTTTGAAATGCTCGACCTCGGAAGGATGCTCATCGGCGCGGTGGCGATCTTCGGCAGTTTCGGCCCTGTTCTGGCTGTGTCCGCTCTGCCCGGAAACCTGACGCAGACCTTTGCGAGCGGCGACAGGGTTTTGAACCTTTTGGAAGAAAAACCGGCGGTTACGCCTATAAAGAACGGAAAGACTTTCAACTACGAAAACCTCAACGTAAAAGACCTGTCCTTCGCGTATGAAGAGAACGCGCCCGTCCTCAAAGACGTGTGCATGCGTGCGGAAAAGGGCGAGATCGTCGGCATCGTCGGCGAGAGCGGCTGCGGCAAGTCGACTTTCTTAAAACTTCTGCTCCGTTTTTGGGAGAAGGACGCGGGCGAGATAAATTATAACGGCATCGACGTGGACGGGATCGATTCGGGCAATTTGCTCGACAACGTGACCATGGTGTCGCAGACGACCTATCTTTTCGACGAGAGCATTGAAGAAAACCTGCGCATCGCAAAGCCGGACGCCGCGCGGGAAGAACTTGAAAGGGCGTGCAAAATGGCTTCCGTGCACGATTTTATCATGACTCTCCCCGACGGG
>ERZ1090864.1219-NODE-1222-length-12298-cov-54.387895_pt1 | contig 12298 bp, 11 predicted proteins | sample MGYA00478479_ERZ1090864 | MGnify/ENA primary metagenome ERZ1090864 (study PRJEB33644, sample SAMEA5815743) | chicken gut metagenome | biome: Chicken; feature: Gastrointestinal Tract; material: Caecum | place: Ireland | collected 2019-01-01 | study: A study of... | reverse complement strand
ACACCGTGTACGGCGGGGAGTACTGCTTGCCCTGCAACAGCAGCACGTTGCCGGAGCAGATCACCGCCGAGCTGAACAGCACGCGCTGGTCCTGGATCATCATCGATTCGGCGCCGCCCGCCCACAAGGCGTTGACCACGGCTTCGATATCCTGCTGGTGCACCACGTAATCGTTGATATTGGTGGCCGAGCCGGAACTGTCCACGACCGTTTCCCATAATGGCGAGTCATCGAGCGTCACCGTGACCCCCGGACCGTGCACGGCGGGCAGCGTGGTGCCGGAACCGGCCTCCTCGGAGCTGGAGGACGGGGTTCCCACCAGATCATTCAACGCGGTCAGGCGCGAGCTCAGATCGTCGACTTCGGCACGCAGCGCATCGGCCTGCTCCACACGCTGCTCAACCAAATCGGCGGTATCCGCCGTCACCAGCGTAGTCCGGTTCACCCGCAGGTTGGTCATCAATAGATAGCCGGTCAACGCCACCACAAGGAATACGGCCACTCCCCCGGCCCAAGACCGCCGGGCACCGTGTCTGCCCCCATGCCGTGCCATCTGTCCTCCAGCCCAAGGTTTTCGTGCGCCTGTTGGCCGCTTTCGAGTCTACCCACTATTATGACTTTTAGCCTATTGAATGGAGACTATGCTGATGGCTGACGAAGAGTTGCACGAAACCAACGCGCAAGACCGGGAAGACTGGCAGAACCAGGCCCAGACCACCGACGAAGCCGCCGAGACCACCGAGGCTCCGGCAGCGGACAGGACCGCCGCGGCCGAAGACGCGCCGGCGGACGAAACCGCTGACGAGGACGAGGACTACGGCATTCCGATGGACAAGGTGGAGGCCGTGCTCAACGCCACCGCCGACAAGGCTTCGCTGACCCCGCAGATGCAGCGGATGATGCAGCGTCAGGCGGAGAACACCCGCCGCGTGGAGGAGTCCATCAAGGGCACCAAGTCCAACCCGCGCTGGTTCGTGCCGCTGTTCTGCGCGTTCATGATCATCGGCCTGATCTGGGCCGTGGTCTACTACCTGACCGGCAACTACCCGATTCCGGGCATCGACGCGGGGAATCTGGCCATTGCGCTGGGCATCATCCTCATCGGGTTCCTGATGACAATGTGGTGGCGCTAGGCGCCGCTGTCCGCCCCTGTTAGCCGGGGCGGTATTGCTGGGGCCGGTGTCTTCGGACGCCGGCCCTTACGCGTATTGCCGGAGTGTCTCAACCGGCTATTCCCGTCTCAGCTGAAGAATCCATGGCCGGAGGCGCGACCACGGTCCATCTGCCGTTGCGCGTCGATGTACGCCTGACGCAGCTCCGGGTCGCTTTCCTCCTGCGCGTGCTTATCCATCCGCCGACGCAGGATGAACCCCCACGATACGGCGACGCATAGCACCACCACAACAACGACGATTACAATCTCCATCGCGCCCCCTCCCGAAGAACATTGCATACACGCAGCCCGATACACGCTGCAGGTTCCACGCTAGTGCCAGTCCGCCCACGGGAATGGGCATAACATCCACATACCGGAACGCTCACGTTGCGAACACCCCGGAATGGAATGCGAGAAAGAAACCTAATATATATACCGGTATGAATCTCATGAGGGGCGGGCAATATCGTGAAAGTTCCAAGCACACGGACTGATTGCACATGGCACACCACACGTGTGGTCGATCGTCCCGAAGCGGAACCTGATTGGAGCGCCAGATGAACGTGCAGCAGCATGGTGGGGTCAGCGCACAGGGACTGTGGAGGACACGAGGGTACCCGACATGGTTCACGGCGGACACCGCCACGGCGATTGGCGTCGCGCTACGTACCCTTGCCATAACCCTGCTCGGCTACCATATCTCAGGTTCCACGGTCACCGCCGGATGGATCGGATCGGCCTCGATGGTCGCCCAGCAGGTGTGCAGCGTATTCGGCGGCACGTTCGTTGACCGCCACAGCCGTCGGACCCTGATCATCGTCAACGCCTTGGCCGGCGTGCTCTGCTGGGGAACGGTCTTCGTCCTGCTCGGTCTCAATCTCATGTCGGTGCCGACGCTGCTGGTGATCTCCACGGCGTCCTCGGCGATCAACGGTTTTCTGGGCAGCGCCACGGACGCCGCGCTGAAGGAGATCATCGCCATCACGGACTATCCCAAGGCGCGTAGCCTCAACGAAGGACGTGACGCGATGGTGAATATGTCCGGCAGTCCCATCAGCGGCTTCCTGTACGGGATATACCCGTGGCTGCCGTTTCTGCTGTCCGCCCTCGCGTATGCCATAGCCGGCGTGGCCGCCACACGGCTCCCGAAACACGAAGCGCCTCACGATGAAGCCGGCAACAGCTTCATCCGCGCATTCACGGAGGGATGGAGCTGGACGTTCCGCAAACCCCTGCTCGTCATCAGCGTCGCCGCCATCAGCGTGCTGAATTTCGGCATCAACGGCATCCAATACGCCATCCAGCTGCATCTGGCCTCAGCAGGCACAAACGCCACCTACATCGGATTCATCAGCACCGGCGTGTTTCTTTCCATGTTCGTCGGCGCATTGGTGTCCAGCCGGCTCAGCACACGGGCACCGGTCGGTCTCACCACCTGTAGCGCGTTCGCATTCGTCTGCATCGCCATGTTGCCGATGGTGTTCACCCACAACTATTGGGGGATTCTGATCAGCAACTCCGTGGCATGCTTCCCATTCCCGATCGTCAACGCTTTGCTTCTGGGATTCATCTTCGCCAAGGCACCCGAATCGATGCAGGGCAGGGTCTCGGTGGCGCTGACCGTACCGTGCAACATCCTGACGGCGTTCTGCAGCGCCGCTGCGGGAAGTCTGCTGGCACGGTGGGGGTTCTCCGTCGCCGTCATCGTCTTTCTGACGCTGATGGCATTGAGCGCCATCGCGATATGGGTCTATCCACCGATCAGACGCATCCCCAAGGCGAGCGACTGGGATAAGATCTCGTTATAAGCCGGCCGTGCCCGGTTGGAGGCGCCGCTACCGTTGCAGCCGGGGCGGCACCACTGATTTCATGTGCGTACGCAGTGAGACACCACCATCCTGAGGCGTGCCACGCAGAGACCAGAAGAACCGATATATGTAGCGTTTTTCATTCGATTGAGTATTTTTGCTCAGTCATTGAGTATTTTTACTCAACAACTGAGCAAAAATACTCACTGTGCCTTCGATAAGCAGACTGCGATAAACAACACCGGTGTAGTTTTCCACAATCTGTGGATATCCATGTGGATAAGTTGGGGATAGTGTGGGTATAACCGGTGGATAATGCCCCAAGTTATCCACAAAGTTATACACAAATCCACCAATATCAACGGTCTCACCGTGTGGAGAAGTGTGGACAGAGTTATCCACAATCCACCATGTTCCGTTGTGTGCATGTGGGTGCCGCGCATGCCGCCCACATGACGCCGATTACAATACTGCTCGTGGAAATCAGCCAGCAGACCCGGGAATTCGTCCGCAACCACCGCACGGAGAACGTGCGGGATCTCGCGCTGCACGCCAAGCGCACACCAGACCTCGACCTGCCATGGGCGCTGGACCAAATCGCGGGCTGGCAGACGGCCCGGACCAAACTGCCCCGATGGGCGGAGACCGACGGCATCATCTACCCGCCCCACCTGTCGATGGAGCAATGCTCGTCGGAGCCGACCGCCCGGTACAAAGCCCAGCTGGCGGCGCGACTCATGGCGGCGCACGGAGCCGCCGCGCAGTCCGACGCCACAGCACGCGCCCAATCCGAACAATCCGAACAATCCGGTAGGCCCCACGAATCCACGACAGCCGCGGCAGCCACCGGCGCCGTCCCCACTGCCCCACGTCGCGGCCGGCTGATCGACCTGACCGGCGGGTTCGGCGTCGACTTCTCCACCATGGCACGGAATTTCGCCCAAGCAGTGTACGTGGAGCGGCAACCGGATCTGTGCGCCATCGCCCGCCATAACCTCGATCTGCTGGGATTGGACGATGCACAGGTCGTCAACGCCGACGCCGCCTCGTTCCTGGCGACGGCGGACCGCGCGGACATCATCGTCATCGACCCCGCAAGGAGGGATGAGCACGGCGGCCGCACATTCGCCATCGCCGACTGCACACCCGACATCCTGGGCATGCTAGACCTGTACACCGCCAAGGCCGGGCATGTGCTGGTCAAGCTCTCCCCGATGCTGGACTGGCACAAGGCCGTGGAGGATTGCCGGGGCACGGTGCAGGAGGTTCACATCGTTGCGGTGGCGAACGAATGCAAGGAGCTGCTACTGGTGCTGCGTGGGCGGCCAGATGCGGTGCCCGTCGAGGATGCGCCGGTGACGGTCCACTGCGTCAACATCACCGCACGGAGCACGGAGCGGTTCACGGTTGCGGCGGATGCGACCGGAGTGCACTCCGTCGGTACCTCCCGGCATTCGGACGGCGCTGCAACCGGCACAACGAATATCGAATCGGCCAATGACGGTGAAGCCCTCGCCGGTTCCGCGGATGGCGCTGCAACCGGTGTTACGGCTGGCGGAACGGTCGCGGAAGACAGTTCGACCACCGATGCGGATGGCGATCCGGTGAGCCACGCGGATGATGGGCTGCCGTTCCGGTATCTGTACGAGCCGAACGCGGCGATTATGAAGGCCGGATGCTTCGACGCCCTATCGTCGGCGTATGAATTGCCGCAACTGGCGACGAACAGTCACCTGTTCGTTTCGGATGCGCCGGTGGAAGGGTTCCCGGGGCGGGCGTTCCGGGTGACGGCGGTAATGACCATGGGCAAGAAGGACCTCAAGCGCGGACTGTCCGGGCTGACGCACGCCAACATCGCCACACGCAACTTCCCGATGTCGGTCAACCAATTGCGTAGCAAACTCAGGCTGCAGGACGGTGGCGACGCCTACCTGTTCGCCACCACCGACCGCAACGCGCGACGTATCATCATCCGCGCCACACACCTGTGATCAGCCGCGTCCGCCGAGCCGCCGGCTACTTCGTCGGCTGCATAACGTACGCAGCCAACCGTGACCGCCGCGCCGTCAACCGATTCCCGGCCCTCAACCTGCATGCGGCGAATCCCGCACCCGCAAGCCGGCGTCCCGCACCAGTATGATGCGGGACGCCAGGGTTCATCAGAACAGCCGGAGCATCCAGCCGATGGGGTTGCCCAGATCGCACAGCAGGATCACCACCACCATCAGCACGAACACAGCCGCGCCATACACCGCCGAACGGTAGGCCAGGCTCTTGCCGCGCAACGCATGCAGGCCGGAGACCAACAGCCAGGTGAACAGCGCTCCGACCAGGAAGCCGCCCAGATGCGCCTGCCAGGCCACGTTGCTGACCACCACCGGCATCAGGAAGTTGATGACCATCCACACCAGCATGGAGGTGATGTCCGCCCCCACACGGCGGTAGACGATCAGCACCGCCGCGAACAGGCCGAACAGCGCGCCGGAGGCGCCGTAGGCGGCCGTGAACCATCCGGCCTGGCCCGGGGCCAGCGCGCCCCACAGCATCATGCCCATGCCGCCGCCGATGCCGGAGAGCATGTACAGCGCCAGGAACGGCCAATGCCCCATCAGACGTTCCAGCATCGGGCCCACCGACCACAGCGTCAGCATGTTGAACAGGATATGCAGGATCGAGGTCGGCTGGTGCAGGAACATCGAGGTGATGAACGTCCATGGACGGCTCACGGCCAGCATCGGCTGGATCGCGCCGAAGTTCACCAGCGCGTTCAACGCGGACGGCGCCACGATCGACAACAGCAGTTCGATCAGCCAGATGGCGATGCAGATGATCGCGATCGCCGCACAGAACACTGGTCCGCTGTCACGCCAATGGTAGCGGATCGCACGTTTGGAGAACATGTCGCGCAGGGTCGGCGACTCGGGAAACAGACTGAAACGACGGTATGCCATGGCATCCACTCTAGCGGGCGGTCGGATTACCGTTCCGCCGCCGCCACACCGCCGGTGCCGCATTGCGGAAATCCACCCAATCGTTACAAACCTCGCCGTATGATGGATAGCAGAGTTGGCTTGGATGAGCAGGCCACATGTACGGAAAGGAGGCCGCTATGGAGCGTAAGTCGTCCAGCGGTTGGAAGTTCTTCGCGTTGCTGTTCGTTGCATTGCTTGCCGCAGTCGTCGGCCTGTACATCTACAAGCAGCAGAATCCGGATTATGATCCGTGGGAGGAACCGTGGGAGAACAGCTCCTCGCCCGTTGATCTGGGCCTGGCTAAGGAAGCCGCCACTCAGACGCCGGCTGTCGAGGCCGAGGAAGCCGAAGCCGAGGAGACTCCGGAAGAGGCCTGATCGGGGTTCCACCCGCAATATGGACTTGATAAGGTCCGTCCCTTCACAGGGGCGGACCTTTTCGTTGTGTCCGGAACCGCCCAGCGGCAATACGGCACGATATAAGTTGGGACCCGCACCTGCTGGTGCGGGCCCCGTTGCAGTTCAACGCTCAGTGAGCGGACACTTCGTCAGTCGGCGAGCGGGCCGGTGTGCCAGATGCGCTCGAGGTAATCCTCAATCGAGCGGTCCGAGCTGAAGTAGCCGGAGTTCGCCACGTTGATGAGGGCCTTGCGGTGCCATTCGAGCGGGGTGCGGTACAGGGCCTCGATGTCGGACTGGATGGCGGTGTAGGAGTCGAAGTCGGCCAGGGTCATGAAGTAGTCCTTGGTCAGCCAGTCGGCAACGAGCGGCGCGAAGGTGTTGCGGTCGCCGTTGGAGAAGGTGCCGTTGGAGATCATGTCGATGGCCTGCTTCAGGCGCGGGTTGGCCTCGTAGTAGGCGGCCGGACCGTAGCCCTTGGCGTAGAGCTCCTCCACCTCGTCCACGGTCATGCCGAAGAGGAAGAAGTTCTCGGCGCCGACGCGTTCGCGGATCTCCACGTTCGCGCCGTCGAGCGTGCCGACGGTCAGCGCGCCGTTGAGGGCGAACTTCATGTTGCCGGTGCCGGAGGCCTCCTTGCCGGCCTGCGAGATCTGCTCGTCCAGGTCGGTGGCCGGGATCAGGTGCTGGGCCAGGCGCACGTTGTAGTTCCACGGGAAGAACACGTTGAGCTTGCCCTTGACGTCCGGATCGTTGTTGACCACGCGGGCCACGTTGTTGATCAGCTGGATCGTCAGCTTGGCCATGTAGTAGCCCGGGGCGGACTTGGCGCCGAAGATCACGGTGCGCGGCATGACGTCGTCGGCGGACATGTTGCCGTTCTTGATGTCCGCGTAGCGGGCGATCAGGGCCAGGATCTTCAGGCTCTGACGCTTGTACTCGTGCAGACGCTTGATCATGGAGTTGAACATGGTGTCCGGGTTCATGTCGAAGCCGTACTGACGCTTGGCGTAGTTGGCGAAGCTCACCTTGTTGGCATGCTTGACCTCGGCGAACTTCTTGACGAACTCGTCATCCTGCGCCAGCGGTTCGAGGCCCTTGAGCAGCTCCAGGTCGCTCAGCCACTTGTCGGTGCCCAGGCCTTCGGTGATCAGGTCGGACAGGCGCGGGTTGGCCAGCTTGATGAAGCGGCGGGGGGTCACGCCGTTGGTCACGTTCGTGAACTTCTCGCCGTACAGGTCGGAGAAGTCCTTGAGCGTGATGTCCTTGAGCAGCTGCGAGTGCAGCTCGGCCACGCCGTTGACGTGCGAGCCGCCGGCCACAGCCAGGTAGGCCATGCGCACCTGCGGGTCGTCACCCTCGGTGACGATGCGCATGCGCTCGATCTTGGCCTTGTCGCGGGTCTTGCCGGCGATCTCGTTCAGGAAGTGGTCGTTGATCTGGTAGATGATCTCCAGATGACGCGGCAGCAGCTCGCCGATCAGGTTGGCCGGCCACACCTCAAGCGCCTCCGGCAGCAGCGTGTGGCAGGTGTAGTTGAACGTGCGGGTGGTGATGTCCCACGCGGTATCCCAGTTGTAGCCGTACTCGTCGATCAGCACGCGCATGAGCTCGGGGATGCCGATGACCGGGTGCGTGTCGTTGAGCTGGAAGGTGATCTTGTCCGGGAAGGTGGTCAGGTCCGGCTTGTCCTGGCCCGGGTAGAACACGCGGATCGCGTCGTGGATGGACGCGGACACGAAGAAGTACTGCTGCTGCAGGCGCAGACGCTTGCCCTGCGGCGTGGAATCCTCCGGGTACAGGATCTTGGAGATGTTCTCAGCGTCGACCTGCGGGCGGACGGCGTTGAGATAGTCGGAACGGTTGAAGGTGAGCAGGTCGAACTCGTCGTAGCTCTTGGCGGTCCACAGGCGCAGCGTGTTCACGCGGCCCGAGGCGTAGCCCGGCACCATGTAGTCGACCGGCACGGCGCGCACGCAGGTGGCCGGATGCCACACGCGCTTGCCGTCCTCGTCGGCCACGTAGCCGCCGAAGTCCACGCGCTGCGAACGGTTGTAGTCCACATGGCCCCACGGCTCCTCGTTGGCCAGCCAGTACTCCGGGTTCTCGATCTGCTGGCCCTGCTCGTTGAAGGACTGCTTGAAGATGCCGTACTGGTACTGGATGCCGTAGCCGAATGCCGGCACGCCCAGCGAGGCCAGCGAGTCGATGAAGCAGGCGGCCAGACGGCCCAGGCCACCGTTGCCGAGCGCGGGCTCGTACTCGGCATCGACGACGTCCTGGTAATCGAAGCCGAGCTGCTCGACGGCCTCGTCGAACTGCTCGGTCAGGCCTGCGTTGAGCAGCGCGTTGCGTAGCTGCTTGCCCATCAGGAACTCGGCGCTCAGGTAGCCGACGGCCTTGGTGTTGCCGTTGACCATGTCCTGCTGCGTCTTCATCCAGGAATCCATGAGATGACGGCGCACGGCGGTGGAGGCGGCGACGTACACGTCGGCCGGCGTGGCCTGCTCAACGGTCACGCCCTGCGTGTACTTGAGCTGCTCGCGGATCTCATCCGCGAACTCCGCAGTCGTGATGGGGGACTTCGGTGCGGTAATTTCAGTCATTATCTGACTCCCTCTGACGGATAATACTCCGAGAAACATTATGCCTTGAGTCAGCCCGCTCCGTCCTTCCGCAACATGAACGGCGCATGACATCTTGCATACGTTTTCATTCTTGAGCCTATCACGACCCCTACTGAAACTGGATGCCCCGGACAGCCTCCCGCCTATAATGTCCACTACGAGCCATAACTATTTGCCGAACGATGAGAAACATAGGGGAAGAGATGAGCGAAATCATCACTGTGGGCATCGTCGACAATGACGTGTTGGTACTTGAAGCGCTATCGCATCTCATCAGGCAATACCGATCCAGCATCCAGGTCATTTGGACGGCGACGACAACGAAACAGGCGATTGAATTCTGCGTACAACCGCGGTCTCGTCCGCAAGTTGTATTAACAGACATTCAGATGCCCGCCATATCCGGCATCGAGCTGGCACAGCAGCTAGCCCGACGATTCCCGCAAATTACTGTCATCGGCCTCACCGCGTTCACAATCGATCCCGATATCGAGCAGGCAGCGCCCATGCACATTCTGCCGAAAGATATTCCAATCCCCGTTCTACTTCGGTACATTGGCATCACAACCGGAAAAGATGCAGCAATCGAGAATTCACAGTCAGCTCCGGTCACGTGCCTACTATCCCGCACCGAAATAGTGATTCTGCAGCAGTATGCCCAGGGACGAACCACCAGCAGCATCGCGCATCTGTTAAATAACAGCGAGACCACCATCAAAACGCACATGAAACGAGCATTCGCCAAGCTAAAGGTACATAGTCGGACTGAAGCTGTCGCTGTCTGCAAAGATCAGGGATGGATCTGACCATGACGAGGTTCTCCGTACCGTCAAAACCACAGATCATCGCATCAGTATGCTGTCTCCTGATCTTTACCGCAGAGGTACTGGCCACCGAAGAATTCACTCGGTTGGAACTCGCATGCGCCATACTGTACGCGGTATTGTTGGTAGGGATGGCCATATCCCGCATTGCGGCACCCTGCGCGATGATGATACTAGCGTTATTCATTACGTTGACGCCCCAGATGGTATATGGTCCTTCTGTCCTATGGGGCACCTGGGTTGCAATCGTCTTTCTCTCGATGCGAACATCGCCGATAGTTTCCATCGTTTTGACGAGTTCGCTGACCATTGCCACGTTCGTATATCAAATCCTGCAACACGAGCCCATCACGGTGGGTGTGGTCTGCATGTCCGCAACATACCCATTCGCCTTACTGATAGGACTACTCGTACGCAAACAACATGAAATAGATCTCCTTAAGGTTTCTATCGCCGTGGCACAGGAGAAAGCAAAACAACAGCAGCGCAACAGTGCGTTGGTGAGGCTGCTGCACGATTCGGTGGCTTCATCCATGACCTACGCGTTGTTACTATGCCGGCAAGAACAGCGATGCTTGGAAACGCACAATGTCGAAAAATCGGCCAAGTTATTGCAACAACTTGATCAAACCTTGTTGCGTACACTGCGCGAAATACGTACGGGGGCTATCCGTTCTTTGATGGACGCTTCCTCGCAGACAGGTGTGCAATACGCCGGTGATTCCATTTCCGCACTGCATGACAGTCAAAGGCACCGTTTGTTCAGAATCGTTGATGAAGCTCAACAACGGCTGGAATCATTAGGATTCACCGGTTCGATTACCGTCGATGACGTGTACCTACTGCCGGCAAAGTATATTCCCCCCACATGCGACATTGTCCAAGAAATGGCGAACAATATCCTGAAGCATGGCAAGCCAGGCCCATTCTTGATTCGCTTATCATTCAACAACACCATGTTGCGTATCATTTCATCCAATATCGCCGGAAATGATGGCATGAAACCACACAGCATCGATCGTGCAACGGAAAACATGCGATATGGCTATTCTCTCATTAAGCAAACTGTGGAGACATTATCCGGCACGGTTGCCGTCAACGATGAAGATGACGAATGGACCGTGGTGGTCTCGATCCCCGTGCCGGATGATATGTCACCGATCACCGCATAGCCACTGTAAAGGCACTGGGCATGGCATACCTCTGCTAGTTATTCCCGAATCGGGAGTGCAATCAGTCACCGTCGGAGACACAGTACCCGTCAATGCCAGTGAAATACATACGATGCCGTATACCACTATGTTCACAGGCCTCATCAGCTGTGCACCAGCCAAGGCTCATTGGTCGGCAGTTTAGCATGTGCAGACACACGGTTGACGATGTCGCAGGGGGCCACAACATCATATCGCGTATACTCAAACTCATAGCCACGAGACCCGAGTTGCACCCATTGAGTTGTATTGGTGGTATTGGTCCATGACCATCCCTGTGTTTCAGAGACGGTAACAGACTCAGCGATATTCGCACTGATATTAATCTGAGCAAAACCCACAACTTCAGCGGAAAGACCACCAGTCACGGATGCTGTTACATTGCTGGTTTTCGCTCTGGTCACCGTATAGGTGACGCCTGGATCAAGCCAACTTTTCGGTAGGGAACCTGGCATGAACACCCTGGTCACATTAGTTGAATACTGATGCCGTCCCACTTCCGGACATGCTCGAGTCTCAACATCCTGCGCGTATGCAGGCAACGGCACCGATATCCCGACCACCGCTATAGCGGCAATCACTAGTCGTTTCCAATTTCTCATTGCGATTCCTTTCCCTCGTAGACTGTCACAATCAGTGACGTTTGTTTACCTGTTTCAACCAATACGGAATCTGCTTCAGGAAACTGCCCAACCGGCAATGAAACTACCGCACTCTCATCCGATACGCATGCTTCCAACATAATCAGTCGTCTGTCCTCGTCACCTCTGCTCAACGAAATCGAGACAGATTGCTCCGCGGACTGTTTGCACATGTACCCGATGTAATAAGTATGACTGTTGCCGGCTTCACCGGAAAAGGCTACGGTGCCGGATCCGGACAACGTTTCCGAGGCAAGATGCCGAACTAAGACGGGGCCATCGGGGGTACCGAAGTATTCATCGCGCATGTAGGTGTCTAACGCTTCGGTAGTAAATGATGGTGCAGGAACGATTTCCGCGTCGGAATTCCGCTGTCGACATGACCCAAACGACAATACTAATAACGACACCGCCGTCATTGTCAGCACTTTGCCCACAATATTCGCGCGCATGGCTATCCTTCCGACATGGGACTTCATTGTCCGGCTTCCAGAGATGCCTTTACATCCCATTTACACTATCGCGCTTTTCATGTCGGTTCACCATCACACGGTGTACCACAAATGGTCAGCCTCCCTGGTCATCAGCCCGAGAGACAATACTTGCCATGGCAGTGATACGGGAACAGGATCTGGACAAGGGACGGGCGGCGTTCGCCCAG
>ERZ1090864.1207-NODE-1210-length-12345-cov-9.619040_pt1 | contig 12345 bp, 8 predicted proteins | sample MGYA00478479_ERZ1090864 | MGnify/ENA primary metagenome ERZ1090864 (study PRJEB33644, sample SAMEA5815743) | chicken gut metagenome | biome: Chicken; feature: Gastrointestinal Tract; material: Caecum | place: Ireland | collected 2019-01-01 | study: A study of the... | reverse complement strand
TTGTCAGCCAGCGAAGAGCGAGCGCCTGGCGTCTGTCAGCACGAACCTCGATCGGTACCTGGTATGTTGCACCGCCGATACGTCTTGCCTTAACTTCCAGAACCGGCATCATGTTGTTCATAGCTTCCTCGAACACCTCGATCGCCGGCTTCTCAGCCTTTGCCTCAACTCTCTCAAATGCGCCGTATACAATCTTCTGTGCTACGCCTTTCTTACCATCCAGCATGATGTTGTTGATAAGTTTGGTAACAACTTTATTGTTGTATATCGGATCCGCTAATACATCTCTTTTCTGAGTATGTCCTTTACGTGGCACGGTCCTTCCCTCCTTAATCATATTTTCCGGTCTTGCCGGGATTAATTCATCGGTACTCACATGTGTCTCTCTATGGAATCGCATAGCATGTGCTCGCGGCCGCGGGACTTTATATATCTAAGATGTTCGGCTTACCAGGCTCGAAAGGACCTCGCCAAGTTCCGCCGAACTAAGCTCGCACTAGGCTCGAAAAGACCTCGCCAAGTGCTCTGCTTAACCGCAACCTACGATAATCATAGTTCTGTTTGTGATACGATTTAACACTATAGTTACTTTGCGCTAAAGTAGTTCTTCTTACTAGGCTCGCATGAGGATACTCTCTGCTACGCTCCGAGTATCTGCTTTCTCACCAGGCTCGATAACACCTCGCCAAGTGTTCAAAGCATCGCCAAGTTCCGAAGAACAGTATTCACACTAAATTCGTTCTTCGCGTACGCTTGAACTCATTAAGTGTTCATTACTTCTTAGCGTCTTTCGGTCTCTTCGCGCCGTATTTGGAGCGAGCCTGACGTCTCTTTGCAACACCTGCTGTATCCAGTGTACCACGGATGATGTGGTATCTTGTACCAGGCAGGTCCTTAACTCTTCCTCCACGGATCATAACAACGCTATGCTCCTGAAGGTTGTGTCCCTCGCCCGGGATGTAGCTTGTTACTTCGATTCCGTTAGAAAGACGAACTCTGGCGATCTTTCTCAGAGCTGAGTTCGGCTTCTTCGGTGTAGCAGTCTTAACAGCTGTACACACACCTCTCTTCTGCGGTGCGGATACGTTTGTCGCACGTTTCTTCAGGGAGTTGTATCCTTTCTGAAGTGCCGGTGCAGTAGACTTTTTCTCAGAAGTCTGACGTCCTTTTCTAACTAACTGGTTAAATGTTGGCATTCCTTTTCACCTCCTATGGATTATTCGTTACCTCACGGCTCATGCCGCGGGCGGCTGCGGATAATCTTGTCATTATCCATTTGAGCGCACAAAAAGAGCGATGCCTCTTTTGTGCACGCTAGACTAGTTTATTACGTTTAAATTGGAAAGTCAAGGGATTTTACAGGAATTTATTACATCATTTTCCCCGGTCCATCATTTTTTTCCAAAAAAATTGATCCAAAGCTGCACGCTGCGGCTTCAGACCAATTCTTCACTTCTTTTCTTCTTTATCTTCACTCCTCAAACAGCGGCGTGGAGAAGTACCTCTCCGCCGTATCCGGCAGCACTGTGACCACCGTCTTCCCTTCCCCGAGCTTCTTCGCCAGTTTCAGAGCCGCCGCCACATTCGTGCCGGACGAGATCCCGCACATGATTCCTTCTTTTGCAGCCAGGTCGCGGGATGTCTGGATCGCTTCCTCATCCGTAACGATGCAGATATCATCATATATCTCTGTGTTCAGGATCGCAGGGATCAGGCCGTCGCCGATCCCCATCTGCAGATGGGTCCCGATCGAACCGCCGGAGAGGATCGCCGCGTGCTCCGGCTCCACTGCCCATATCTCGATCTGCGGGTTCTTTTCTCTGAGCACTTCACCGATGCCGGTGATCGTCCCGCCAGTCCCGATGCCGGAGCAGAATCCGTCGATCGGACAGTCTGCCTGTTCCAGGATCTCGACCGCGGTCCGGCTTCTGTGCACTGCCGGGTTCGCCGGATTTTCAAACTGCTGCGGCACGAATACCCTGGGATCCTCCTTTGCCATCTTAAGCGCTGTATTCAGGCACTCTTCGATGCAGGCCCCGATATTTCCCGCGTCATGGATCAGGATCACTTCCGCGCCATAATGTTTCATCAGCTTCCTGCGCTCCTCGCTGACGGAATCCGGCATGATGATCCGGGTCTTATAACCGCGCACCGCGCCCACCAGCGCCAGCCCGATCCCCTGATTGCCGCTGGTAGGCTCTACGATGATCGTATCCTCATGGATCAGTCCTTTTTCCTCCGCATCGCGGATCATATTGTATGCGGTCCTTGTCTTTATGGAGCCTCCCACATTCAGTCCCTCGAATTTCACGAGGATCTGGGCGCTCCCCTTCTCCGCCATGCGCTCCAGACGGATCAGAGGTGTATTTCCCATTGCTTCAAGAATATTATTATAGATCACTTTCTGTCACTTGCCTTTCTGAAAATGTTTATTTCCAACATGCTGCAACAGTTCAGCTCATCGGACTGCCCGCTCGAAAAATCATGCGCGCATGATTTTCTCTCCTGAGCAGCCCGATGGCTGGACTATTATATTATATGACGCTTTTCGGAACTGCTCAACAGCTTTCTGTCCTTATTCCCGCGCATTTTATTCCTGTTCCAGCAGGGCAAGGATATCTTCTCTGCTCATCCCTGCCAGCTGGCCCGTCTCGCCGCCGATGATCTGATCCGCCAGATCCTGCTTTGTTTCCTGGAGCTTCTGGATCTTTTCTTCGATCGTATTTTTCGCGATCAACTTGTATACTGTGACTTTCTTTGTCTGCCCGATGCGGTGTGCACGGTCCGTTGCCTGATTCTGCACTGCCTGGTTCCACCATGGATCATAGTGGATGACCACGTCCGCCCCGGTCAGGTTCAGTCCTACTCCACCGGCTTTGAGAGAGATGAAGAATACAGGGACAGAGCCACTGTTGTACTCTTTCACCAGACGGAGCCTTTCTTCTTTCGGGGTGCTCCCTGTGATCACATAATACTGGATTTCCTCTTTATCCAGCTCTTTTTCCAGGATCTCCAGCATACTTGTGAACTGCGAGAACACGAGCATCCTGTGTCCACCGTCGATGGCGCTTAAGATCAGCTGCACGCATGCGTCGACCTTGGCCGAACCCCCTCTGTAATTTTCAAAACAGAGGGACGGAGCGCAGCAGATCTGGCGGAGGCGTGTCAGCTCCGCCAGCACCTGGAAACGGTTTTTATTGAAATCTTCTTCCGCCTGTCCCGCGAGCGTCTCGCGCATATGGACCACCTGGGCATCGTACAGATTTTTCTGTTCACCGTCAAAACGCACATACCGTGTCTCTTCCAGTTTTTCCGGCAGGTCGCTGAGTACGTTTTCCTTCAGCCTGCGCAGGATAAAAGGCCCTGTCATCTTCTGCAGCCGCTTCATCACATCCTCGTCCTGGTTTTTCACGATCGGCGTCTCGATCTCTCTGCGGAATGTCTCATATCCATACAGAAATCCCGGCATGAGATAATCAAAGATACTCCAAAGCTCACTGAGCCGGTTTTCGATCGGCGTTCCGGTCAGCGCGAAACGATGCCTGCTCTTTATGACCTTCACAGCTTTCGCTGCTGCCGTTGTATGGTTTTTAATGTACTGCGCCTCATCAATGACCTCGCAGCGGAATTCCTTTCCCTCATAAAAAGGAATATCCCTGCGCAGAGTGTCATAGGAAGTCACGAGCACGTCATATTCTCCATACCGTTCGATCTTTTCCCGCCGCTCCTCCTGATTCCCCGCGATCACCGCTGCGCGAAGCTCCGGCGCATATTTCCGGATTTCTTCCTCCCAGTTATATACAAGGGCGGCAGGCGCTGCCACAAGGGTGGTCCCTGTCCGTCCCTCCAGCTTTGCAGACAGCAGGAGAGCGATGATCTGAAGCGTCTTTCCCAGTCCCATGTCATCCGCCAGGATCCCCCCGAGGTTCCATTCTTCCAGTGTACGCAGCCATTTAAAGCCGTCCTTCTGATAATTCCGGAGGATATCAGAGAGGCTCGACGGCTCCTCGAAATCCGAATCGTCGATGGTCTTAAACTCTTTGACCATCTCCCGGAAATGGGAGTCCCTTTTGCTGTACACTTCGTCATTTTCGGCGAGCATACGGTCCAGATACAGTGCCCGGTACAGCGGGATATGCATTTTCCCTTTTATCATATCCGCCGGTTTCAGGGAAAGCGCCTCTGTAAGCTCATCCACTGTCCCTACGGCAGCATCGTCCAGCCCAACGAAACTCCCGTCCTTCAACCTGTGATACCGCTTTTTCATCCGATAGCTCTGCAGGATGTCCAGCAGCTCCTTCTGATCCAGCCCGTCCGCCGAGATTTCCAGCTCCAGCAGCCCTTCGGACACAGACACTCCGACCCGCGGTTTTACCCGGCGGATCACCCGGCGGCTGCGAAAGCTGTCCGTACATCTCACTTCACCCATCTGCAGGAGCTGCTCCACCCCTTCTGTCATCGCCCGGTAAACCTGCTCTTCATCCCGGCCGGTAGATAAGGCGTCTCTCTCTTCATCCACATACGGCATCCAGTCCAGCGCCCTGTTCAGGATCCTTCCTTCTCCCACTGCATCCCGGTAAGGTTCTTTTATCGTTTTCTGTGCCAGCGTCTCCACAAGTGAGAACTCCCTTTGTCCATACTCTGCAAAGATCCGGCAGAACACCTCGCCTTCATCCGCATCCAGATAAAACGTAAATCTCGCCTCCGGGGTCAGGTACTGACGGATCCTCTCCCGGGAGTGCTCGTTGATCCTGGCGATCTCTTCCAGGCGTGGAAGTACATTATAATAAAATGTATTCAGATAATTCCTGCCCACCCGGAAGGCGACATGCCCATTTTCTTCCTGCTCTGCGAGCGCGCCCAGCTTCTCGGAAAATCCCGGATCCGTACGGTTCATGTAACCGCCTTCAATATAATAATCCGCATTCAGGCCGGAATACAGCCGGGGCATGGCGATATCCACGTCAATGCCGTGGAAATCTTTTCCCCCGTCAAGCTTTGCCTCCGAAATCTCCACATTGACCTTCGGATTCTGCTCCCTCATCTTCAGCGGTACATATTTTTTCTTCCCTCTTCCGCCTGCGTCATACTCAACTGATCCCGCTTTGGAAGCTGTATCAAAAAACGCGTCCAGTCTCCAGCCATACAGATCAAGGTCCCTGGAAGCTTTTCTTCTCGATCCATAGTAATACCAGTCAGCTTCCGTCCGCTCCACTGCCTGCCCGTTTTCCTTTTCCACCCGCATGATAAAATCAACCCACTGTTTTGCTTCTTCGGTAAAGTTCGGGCGGGCAAGGTTGAATACTGTGTTTTTCCCATAAGTCTCGTCCGCGCAGTTCCGTACATTGTCACAAAACTCTTCCAGATTTTTTATCACAAACATCTTACTGTTTCCGACACGGAAGGACACCTCAAGCCCCTGCTGCGCTGCGGAAACCCTTGCCTCAAGCTGCAGTTTCCCGCTGTCCGCATCAGCGTCCCCACGGTCTTCCCGGACTCCCTCTCCGCCGAACGCATCCAGCACAAACCAGCCTTTTGCATCCGTTGCGTCTGTGATCTCATAGTTCTGCTGGTACAGTTCCAGCGCATCCATGGCAGCGGCGGAATACTGGCATACGGATTTCTCCCCGCCGCTGTAAAAGCCATAATATCTCCTGGTACACTTCGGGCATCCGCAGCGGGAATCCATAACCTCTGTGCGCGTAAAACGGATAATCTGCGGGATCTCCGTATCGCCGTCCGTCACGGTTGTAAAAAACTCGCCGAAAACATCTCCGTTCTCACGGTCAAATCCCGCCCGCACTTTCGTGATCTTCACCGCACCCTGCCGGAAAAGCCTTCTCCCATTTCTCAGCGCATCCGCAGGGAACCGGACAGAGTTCCGGATCTTTGCGATATCAAAATACCGGTAATGCTCCAGGTCGATGATACTGAACTCATTGTGTTCTGTCTCTTCCTGTTCCGCACCGTCCTCCCACGGCTCCCCGAGAAGCGTATATCTGCTGTCCTTCTCTTCTTCCGCCTTCCGCATCTGTTCCCGGCGTTCCCGTTCGAGCCGCTCCTGCTCCTGGGCCAGCCGTTCTCTTTCTTCTTCCTCCCTGCGCGCATCCGCCAGGCGGCGCGCTTCCTCTTCCAGTCTTCTGCGTTCTTCTCTCCGCGCTTTCTCTGCGGCTTCCTTCTCCGCTTTCGCCCGTTTCTGTTCCTCTTCCCGGGCAGCTTCCTCTGCTGCCGCGCGCTTTCTGGCTTCCTCCAGCTGCTGCTTCTCGATCTCACGCTGCTTCTTTATTTCTTTTCTCTTTTCCCTGGCGAGGCGCCGGCGTTCTTTCTCCTCGTCCTCTTTCTGCTCCTTCTTTTCCTGCCGTTTTTTCTCGTCTTCTATCACGTAGAGCAGCGCCGCCATATGTGCGCAGAGCTGCCGCCCTTTTGCCACAGGACAGTCACATTTCCCCCGTTTCGGCCTGCCATCCTGCATCGTTATGGATACCTCATGCCGCTTGTGTCCCAATACAGCCGCAGTGTATTTTTCCCCGTCTGTCTTTAATTCTGTCACACGGTGCTCCTTATATTTCATTTTCCCCTTTTCCAGGGCTGTCTGCTGAAACATTTTTTCCCAGGCGTACATGACCGGTATCCCTCTTTATCTTTCCGTAATCTCTGCTTTTAGTATGCTCTTCCCCAATATACCATGTGCTTCGCCGGTTTGCCGCAGCACACGCACACATCGGAGAGGTGCTCTTCTTCCATGGGGATGCATCTGGATGTCACGCCGCCTGTCTGGGCTTTGATCTCATCCTCGCATGCTTCCTCTCCGCACCACATTGCCTTCACAAATCCTTTCTTATTCTGGACAGCATCTTTCATCTCGTCCATCGTCGTCGCTGAACTGATGTGGTCGTCCAGGAATGCCTTTGCCTTTGCATACAGGTCTTTCTGGATCGTCTCAAGGATCTCGCCCAGCTTTGTCGTGATCTCATCGATCGCTACGACGATCTTCTCTCTCGTATCGCGGCGCACGACTACGACCTGTCCATTCTCGATATCTTTCGGTCCGATCTCGATACGCGCCGGGATACCGAGCATCTCCTGCTCGCTGAACTTCCACCCCGGGCTCTTCTCGGAATCATCGATCTTCGCGCGGTAGCCTGCTGCCTTCAGCGCGTCAAGCAGCTCATTCGCTTTGTCAAGTACGCCTTCTTTGTGCTGCGCGATCGGGATCACTCTCACCTGTACCGGCGCGATCCTCGGCGGGAGCACCAGACCACTGTCATCGCCGTGTACCATGATGATCGCCCCGATGATCCTTGTGGACAGCCCCCATGAAGTCTCATACACGCTGTGCAGCTCATTGTTCTTATCCGCATATTTGATATTGAACGCATCCGGGAACGCGTTTCCGAAGAAGTGGCTTGTCGCAGACTGGAGCGCCTGCCCGTCATGCATCAGCGCTTCGATCGTATAAGTATCCTGCGCTCCCGCGAACTTCTCGCTCTCAGTCTTCCTTCCGGCAACGACCGGGATCGCCAGGTCTTCCTCAACAAAACTCTTGTACACTTCCCACATCATCTTTGTGCGCTCTTCCGCCTCTTCATAAGTAGCGTGGATCGTATGCCCCTCCTGCCACAGGAACTCCCTGGAACGCAGGAACGGTCTTGTCGTCTTCTCCCAGCGGAGCACGGAACACCACTGGTTCCATACCTTCGGCAGGTCGCGGTAGGACTGCACGGTCTTGCTCCACACATCGCAGAACAGCGTCTCAGATGTGGGCCGGATGCAGAATCTCTCCTGGAGCTGCTCCATACCGCCGTGTGTCACCCACGCCACTTCCGGCGCAAAGCCCTCGATATGATCCTTCTCCTTCTGGAGCAGGCTCTCCGGGATCAGCACCGGGAGATACACATTCTCTACACCTGTATCCTTAAAACGCTTATCCAGGTCCGCCTGGATATTCTCCCACAGCGCATAGCCGTTGGGCAGGTAGTTCAGACATCCCTTTACCCCTGAATAATCACAGAGCTTTGCCTCGCGCACAACGTCTGTATACCACTGTGCGAAGTCCTCATCCCTGGAAGTGATCGACTGTACCAGTTTCTTTTCCTTTGCCATCTTCTCTTCTCCTTTTTCTGTAAAATTTTCTGTAAAATAAAGCGCCGGGACATCCTCTGTCCCTGTCATAAAACAAGGGACCGGATTTCCCGGCGGTACCACCCTAATTAACTGCGCCTGCATTTTCCTTTTCATCTGACGGCCGGTCAGCCGCATCCGAAAAGCCGCATGCGCGGTTCGCTCTTTTGCCCTTAACGCAGGCCTGCGCTGCATTTTCATGCAGAAACTCCCGGGCCGGTTCTATATGCTCCTGCTCAAGGCTCGCACCACCCGCCTTCTCTCTGGGGCATTCCTTCATATATACTGATCCCGTTCATCGCTGTCCGTAACTGTGATTTTAGCGAATTCAGGATGGATTGTCAACCCGCAAAAGATTTTCACCCCTGTATCTGCAGCAACTTATTTTTCAGCTCCGTCTCCATATTCCTGAGTTCCGTCTCCGCTGCCGCTCTCTTCTCCCTGCCCTCTCTCTGGATGTTCATCACCTCGTCCAGTGTCGAGATCAGGGATTCATTCGTCGCTTTCAGCGTCTCCATATCCACAATGCCGCGCTCAGACGCTTTCGCAGTCTCCACGGTCGCCATCTTCAGCTTCTCGGCATTTTTCTTCAGAAGTTCATTCGTCATGTCCGTCACCTGGCGCTGCGCCTCCGCTGCCTGCGCGGAGTGCTCAACTCCAAGGGCGAGCACCATCTGGCTCTTCCACAGCGGGATCGTATTCACGATCGTTGACTGGATCTTCTCCACCATCTGCGTGTCATTATTCTGCACAAGCCGGATCTGCGGAGCGGTCTGGATCGAGATCATCCTGGTCAGCTCCAGGTCATGGATCTTCTTCTCAAACCGAAGGCACATGGACTCCAGGTCCCGGGCTGCCTGCGCGTCCTCGGGCAGGCCGGACGTCTGCGCTTTCTGCGTGAGCTGCGCAAGCTGGGTGCCCCTGACTTCCGCCAGTTTCTTTTTCCCTGCCAGGATATACATGGAGAGTTCTTTAAAGTAGGTCAGGTTCAGCTCATACATCTTATCCAGCAGAGCCGTATCCTTCATAAGCTGTACCTGATGTTTCTCCAGCGCCTTAACGATCTCATTTACATTTTCCTCTGCCTTCGCGTACTTCGCCTTCATGGACTCGATCTTGTTCGACGCTTTCTTAAAGAATCCGAGGAATCCCTTTTCCTCTTCCTCATCAAAGCTCTTAAGCTCTGTCACAACGCCTGAGAGCAGGTCTCCTACTTCTCCCAGGTCCTTTGACCTGACATTCTCGAGGGCAGACTCTGAGAAATCCGCCATCTTCTTCTGCGTTCCCGCCCCGTACTGGAGCACCAGCGCGGAATTTGTAAGGTCGATCTGCTGCGCGAACGAATCCACCATCCTGCGCTCTTCTTCTGTCAGCACGCTGTCATCCAGCGCCGGTTCTTCCTGCTGCACCACAGGCGGCTTTTTCTGCTCCTGTGCCTGGAACGGATCCAGTGTCAGCGTCGGTGTTGTGCTCATGTCCTGAAATTCATTGCCCATCTGCCTGTCCTCCATCTTTCTGTTATCGTTGTTCTTTTTCCCTCTGCTCTATATACAACACGTTTTCCCACATTTCTATGCGTTATCTCTTCCTGCCTGTCTTCAGCCCGTCCTCTGTCAGCCCTTCCTGGGCAAGCATGGTATTCAGAACGGAAATATCCGATGACAGATCCCACGCAGTATCCTGGAACAGCTCGTCCAGGAGCTTTTCAAAAGCTGTGTTGAGCGTGTCCAGCGTTTTCTCGATCTCCTGCTTGGACGAAATGATATTCTCGCCCTGCACAGGCTGCGCGTCCAGTTCCTCATAGGCTTCCAGGAGCTTGATCGTGGTGGGGAGATAGTATTCCATCAGCTTCCGTATATCGTCCACAGTATCCGGCTTCTGCTCCACCCGGTCAAAGATACGGTCCACCAGCGTCTCCATCCTGGAAATCTTCGCCGAGATTTCCTCGCCCGGTATCGCGTCATTTGCCTCACGGATCTTTCTCACATATTCATCGCCCGCCTCAATCACCTTCTGCACTTCCGGGGAAAGCCTGGAATACTCCTCTTCCCTCTTCCTTGCGGCAGCTTCCCGCTCCGCCTTTTCCCTGCGTGTGCGCTCCATAAGTTCCGTATACTGGCGGTAAGCCCCATCACTGACCATCAGGCAGGATTCCTGTTCATCCATATGTCCCTGGCAGAACCATCCCTTTTCGATCATCTTCCTCAGATCTTTTATGACTTTTTTCAGCGGACGCCCTGCTTTCTGCGACAGTTCTTTGATATCACAGTATTCCCGATTCCCGATAAATCCCACATATTTGCGGAAACGGCTGACGCTGCCCGCCATCCTCGTCCCGGTCACAGCCATCACGAGGAATATGGCTGTAAACACAGCGAAGGCCCCTGCCCCGATCTGCAGCACCAGATCCCATCCTGCCGCCAGAGCGCCGATGGCAAGAAGGAGCAGGAAGACCAGGGATGCCGCGCCGAATACATACCCTGTCACAGCCAGAAAGATCCCGCCAATCTTCACGGAAGTCCCTTTCAGGAACAACGGACGCTGCCTGGTCTGTGCCGGACCGCCATATGCAGGGCCGCTCTCTCCCATCGGGCCGCTCTGCCCCATCTGTCCCCCCTGTCCCTGAAACTGCCTGTTCCCGGACTGGTTTTTCTGATTCCCCATGCCTGACGGGGCCTCCCGGTACCATCCGCCGTTTTTCAGGCCGCGGGACACATTGTCCACAGCCCGTCCCACCGTATCCGAAACCGTCTGATTTAATCTGCGGAAATCCCCGGAATCGACCGCATCCTGTATCGTCCTGCGGATCTCATCACCGAACCGCTCCCAGTCATTATTTATCATACCCAGCCTCCCTGAAATCACTTGACCGTTCATTACTTTTATATGATAATCAGTTTAGCCAGAAGACCAGGAAAAGTCAAGAAACGGCATGTTAAAATACTGCTGAAAAGGCAGCTGCTCAGCCCGGCGGCTGAACGGTTCCCTGAAATGATCTTATGAAGGAGGTTTTTATGAGACACGATATCCACTCTCTCATTATATATGAAGATCCGCACATCATCGTCTGCCGCAAGCCTGCGGGGATCCCGACACAGACTGCCCGTATCGGCACTTCCGACATGGAAAGCATGCTGAAGAACTATTTATCCGGCGGATATCTCGCTGTGATCCACCGCCTGGACCAGCCGGTGGAAGGGCTCCTGGTCTTCGCGAAAACACCAAGAGCGGCAAAAGAATTAAACCGGCAGCTTACCGCCGCCGGCTTTGGGAAATATTACCGCGCCCTCGTCTCCGGCATCCCCGATCCGTCCGAGGGCACCTTGGAAGACTATCTTGTAAAGGACGCACGCACCAACACCTCACGGGTCTGCACCAAAAATACTCCCGGCGCAAAAACCGCCAGGCTTCATTACCGGACTGAAAAAATATACCGGGACACTTCCCCTGTCACCTCTCTTGTGGAAATCCATCTGGACACCGGGCGGCATCACCAGATCCGGGTGCAGATGGCGCATCTGGGATGCCCGCTCGTGGGAGACCGGAAATACGGCGCGGTCCAATCCTGCCGCACAACCCCCGGCAAGGACATCCCCCCGGCATCCACACCCCCGGCATCACAGACACCGGAAGGTCCTCTCAGGCTCTGCGCATACAGGCTGGAGTTCCGGCATCCCGTGAGCGGGGAGAAAATGACATTTATGCTGGAGGAAAATCCGTGGTAAGATCTGAGTCTGCCAGGTTTTCCCCGCTCAGCAGTTCTTCTGCGATCTGGAGATCTGTCCAGTCAGGATGCAGCATGAGCGCTTCTGTCACCGCCTCGGCCGCCGCGCAGGGGATCTCTAATAAATCCGCTATCTCAGCAGCTCCCATCCCTCTGGATACTTTTCTGCGTATGATACCGATCAGCCGGCTCTCGCCTTCCGCTCTTCCTTCTGCTCTGCCTTCCGCTTTTCCTTCCGCTCTTCCCCGCCTTAAACCTTCATCTCTTATCAGCCTGTCTCGTTCTTCCATCTTCATATAACTCACTCCAATCTCCTCACTCATTTTGATCTGGTGAATCTTTTTATGCAGATGTTTCAAACGCTCATCACAATCTTCCGGTACATTCTCCTCACTGCTCTTTTCCACGTAATGCAAAAAATCGATCAGCGCCCTGTCCACTCCATCTTCACTTTCCCCCTTCGTATTCAGGATGATCTTGCTGCATTCGTCTCCCATGAC